>ENA-UOOD01000005-UOOD01000005.1-human-gut-metagenome-genome-assembly--contig:-CS67-NODE-5-length-372813-cov-44.616894_pt1 | contig 372813 bp, 296 predicted proteins | sample MGYA00242464_ERZ724011 | MGnify/ENA metagenome assembly ERZ724011 | reverse complement strand
CACCCTCTCAGGCCGGCTACTGATCGTCGCCTTGGTGGGCCGTTACCTCACCAACTAGCTAATCAGACGCGGGTCCATCTCATACCACCGGAGTTTTTCACACTGTATCATGCGATACTGTGCGCTTATGCGGTTTTAGCAGCCGTTTCCAACTGTTATTCCCCTGTATGAGGCAGGTTACCCACGCGTTACTCACCCGTCCGCCACTCGATCGGATCAGTGCAAGCACCGATCTTCTCTCGTTCGACTTGCATGTGTTAAGCACGCCGCCAGCGTTCATCCTGAGCCAGGATCAAACTCTCATTAAAAATTTGTCCCGGGTTCAGATATGACTCTGGTCATTATCTATACCCTTTACTGTTCTTGGTTTGTATCAGACTTGCGTCTGTTACGTTCTTTTTGAAATTCTTTATTTGGAATTTCAGGGTTGTCATGTTGTTAATTTTTCAAGGTTCTTTGTTGTCGAACTCATCAGCGACAACTTCTATATGTTATCACATTCAGTGTTCTTTGTCAACAACTTTTTTAATTTCTTTTTTGATGTTCTGCATGCTTTCCAGATGAGAATCATCATGAAATATGTAAGTTGTGATCTTTGTTCGTTCGGTGTTTCGTACCGCGAACAGTTGATATAATACTAAATCAGACGTCAGATGTCAACACTTTTTTTGACAAAAATTGTATTAAAATAAATACAATCTTATATATACTCTAACGCCTGACTGATATTCGATACTCCTACTACTTTTATGCCCTCTATACTTTTAAGATGCTCTGCATTTGCCTTTGGCATAATACATGTCCGGAAACCCATTTTCACAGCTTCTCTTACACGCTGCTCTGCTGCGGATACGCCACGAACTTCTCCTGAAAGTCCTACTTCACCGAATACGACCATACTCTCATCCAATGGACGATTACGAAAACTGGAAACAAGTGCAAATACAATTCCAAGATCTGCTGCCGGATCATCAAGCCGCATACCACCGGCTATATTGACATATGCATCACTTCCTGATAACACCATCCCCGCTCTCTTTTCAAGTACCGCAAGAAGAAGGTTCACACGATTATAGTCCAAACCAACTGTTGTACGTCTCGGCAGATTAAAGCTGGTCTGGCAGACCAGTGCCTGGATCTCCAACAGGATCGGTCTGGTTCCTTCTAAAGAACATACCACAACCGAACCGGATGTCTGAAGCGGTCTGCCTGCCAGCATAACCTTCGATGGATTATTCACCTCTGATAAGCCGGTTTCAAGCATTTCAAATACACCGATCTCATTTGTTGATCCAAATCGGTTCTTTACCGCACGAAGAATACGGAAGCCTGCATTACGATCGCCTTCAAAATACAACACCGTATCTACCATATGTTCCAGATTTCTCGGGCCTGCTACCGTTCCTTCCTTCGTAACATGTCCAACGATAAAGATCGCTATATCCATCTGTTTTGCCATCTGCATCAAACGTGCTGTTACTTCTTTTACCTGAGATACACTTCCCGGTGCCGAAGCAATATCTTCTACTACTATTGTCTGGATTGAGTCGATAACAATAACCTTCGGTCTGTCCTTCTTAACATATTCTTCTACATCTTCCAGATTATTTACGCACAAAAGCAGCATATCCTTCTGAAATGTACCAATTCGTTCCGCGCGCATCTTGATCTGTGACAAAGATTCCTCGCCTGAAACATAGAGGATCTTATGACCATCCGCCGATAGATTTCTGCACATCTGAAGCAGGATTGTCGACTTACCGATACCGGGATCTCCCCCTACCAAAACAAGAGAACCGTTTACGATTCCTCCTCCAAGTACTCTGTTCAATTCTTCCAGTCCTGTGGAAAATCTTGTCTCATCAGCCGTTTTTACTTCTAAAATACTTGTAGGCACCACAGCAGTCCGTCCTCCGGACTGTTTTCTGGCGCCTACCGTTACTTTTTCTTCACAGAACGTATTCCAGGATCTGCAACCCGGACACTGTCCCATCCATTTTGCTGACTCAAATCCACATTCCCGGCAAAAAAAGATCTGTTTTTCTTTTGCCATATAAACTCCTAGTCAAATGCTTTTCTGACGTCTACCTTTACTTCTCTGCCCGGTTCAAGATCTACACTGATGCTTAACTTGCCACCGAGATTCGTTTTATTCTTTCCTACATATATATCATCAATATGAATCTTGTAATCTGTTTCCGGTTCTAGCTCCAGTGTAATAGATGAGGTCTCTGTTCCTTCTACTATAAATGATACATCTTCTTCTGATGAACGGAAGCCATGTACCGCCGTACCCGGTACTGATTCATATACAAACATACCATTCTTCTCAAGTTTGGTGATCTCATTGAAAGTCTTGATCTTATAGATATCACCTTTATATTCAATACCATCTTTCTTTGTCTTTGTTGCTAATTCATAATTTCCGAAATCCAGTGAATCGGACTCTATGTTAATTAAATCGTTGATTACTGACATTTTTATCCTCCTGTACATTATACTCATGCCTTACCCGGCACTTTTATAATCTGATTATACAATAATGCTCCGGCTTTTGCCACACCAAATATAATCAGTTCACAATTATTTTATAGAATTGGAAGCAACTACTTTTCAGGTTCATTTTTTACTACAAACTTCACCTTATCGTTGCGCACAGTCACCTGAACGGTATCTCCCCGTTTGATCTCACCTTTTAAGACTGCTTCTGCAAGCTCATCTTCTATATTCGTCTGAATCGCACGTTTCAACGGTCTTGCTCCGTATTTCTTATCGTAGCCTTTCTCAAAGATCAGTTTCTTAACTGCATCTCCAAACTTTAACTGAATCTCCATCTGCGATGCAACACGCTGCTTTAATTCTTTTAATAGAAGATTCGAAATATTTCTTACATCATCCTCTGTCAGTGCACGGAATACGATAATGTCGTCAATACGGTTCAAGAACTCCGGCTTGAAGTTTTGTTTTACCTCATCCATAACATTCTTCTTCATATCCTCGTGCTCTGTATCTGCATTTGATGCGGTAACAAAGCCAAGCTTCTTCGGATCAATAATCCTCTGTGCGCCGGTATTTGATGTCATGATAATAATCGTGTTCTTAAAATCTACTTTTCTGCCCTGAGAATCTGTAATATGTCCATCATCCAGTACCTGCAATAATATATTAAACACATCACTGTGTGCCTTTTCTATCTCATCAAACAATATAACAGAATACGGATTGGAACGAACCTTCTCACTAAGCTGTCCACCTTCCTCAAAGCCAACATAGCCCGGAGGTGACCCGATCAGCTTCGACACACTGTGTTTCTCCATGTACTCCGACATATCAACACGGATCAATGCGTCCTCGCTGCCAAATACTGCTTCTGCAAGAGCTTTCGACAATTCAGTCTTACCTACACCGGTAGGTCCAAGGAATAAGAACGAACCAACCGGACGTTTTGGATCTTTTAAGCCTACACGGCTTCTCTTGATCGCCTTTGCTACCGCATCAACTGCTTCATTCTGACCGACGACTCTCTTATGCAGCTCCTCTTCCAGACGTTCCAGACGTTTGGATTCCTGTTCGGTCAGTTTATTTACCGGAATCTTCGTCCATACAGATACAACGTCCGCAATATCCTCTGCATCTACGACAACACTTTTTGCATTTTTATTCTGCTTCATTTTATCGAGCTTTGATTCCAGTTTTCTCTGTTTCTTTAACAGCTCTGCCGCTTCATCGATACCTCCAGCCTCTAAAAGGTTCTCAAGATCATCGGAAAGCGCTTGTATCTCAAGCTCCAATGGCAGGGTCTTCTTTGCTTTTTTCCCGAATCCCAGACGTTTTCTGGAACAGGCTTCATCCATCAGATCAATAGCTTTATCCGGCAGGAAACGGTCACTGATATATCGAACCGATAATGATACCGCTGTTTCCAGTGCCTGATCACTGATCTCTACATGATGATGTTCCTCGTATGCAGGTCGAAGTCCCTTTAAGATCTCTACTGTTTCTTCATTGGTCGGTTCTTCCACATAGACCGGCTGAAATCTTCGCTCCAACGCTGCATCCTTTTCTATATATTTTCTGTATTCTGCACGCGTCGTCGCTCCGATCATCTGGATCTCTCCGCGCGATAAGGATGGTTTTAAGATATTAGATGCATCGATTGCTCCCTCTGCTCCACCGGCTCCGATGATCGTATGAAGCTCATCCACAAACAGAATGACATTTCCGGCATTTTTTACCTCTGCGATCACCTTCTTGATCCGTTCCTCAAATTCTCCACGGTACTTGGAACCCGCTACCATACTGGATAAATCTAATGACAGCAGTCGTTTATCCCGCACCGTATCCGGCACATCTCCTGCAGCGATCAGGTAAGCAATCCCCTCTGCTACCGCAGTCTTACCTACACCCGGTTCTCCAACCATACATGGGTTGTTCTTCATACGCCTGCTTAAAATCTGAAGCACACGCTCTATCTCTTTCTCTCTGCCTATAACCGGATCCAGATTGCCCATACGGGCATCCATCGTCATATCTCTGGAGAACTGGTCCAACGTCGGTGTTGCCGATGCCCTGGATTTATTCTTTCCCTTTTTAAGACTTACAAATTCTTTCTTTGCCGTACTGCCATCCACTCCGCATGCAGACATGATATCTACATATATTTTCTGGATATTTGCCTTTAATGACAGTATGATCTTTACCGCCGTACAATCCAGATGCTTCAAAACGGCAATCAGAAGATGTTCACTTCCTATCTCTGTACTTTCCAGACGTTTTGCCTCATTTCCCGCAAGCTCCAGGATTGACTCTGCGGATTTTGTATATTTGCTTTTTTCTGCACCAAAGGTTCCTCCGGCTAATGGTATCTGGCTTAGGATATTAATGATCGACTGTATCGTTACTCCATTTTCCTGCAAAACAACAAACGGTGCCGTATCACTGACAAAGGTAAGTGCCATCAGCAGATGTTCGCTTCCTATATAATTCTGTCCCAGCTTCTTGGATATCCGTTTAGCTTCTTTTAATATTTCCTGTAATTTTTCACTGTTCGGAAGTTTCAAATTATGTCACCTCTTTTTTCATAGTATATGACATTTTCTGTCCTACTATCTTCTGTTATGATACAAAAGTCCCCGGCTCCCATATATTAGTATGTTCCCCAGAGACTTTTTTCTTTCGTATATCTTTCAATAATAATTAACACTCATCAATCGCTTTACCGATATCATGGCGCATATATTTATTCTCAAATGTGATCCACTCGGTTGCCTTGTATGCATTTGCACGGGCTTCATGAAGATCCTTTCCTGTAGCTGTTACTCCAAGTACACGACCGCCATTTGTTACAACTTTGCCGTCTTCAAACTTAGTTCCGGCATGGAATACATAGTATCCGTCCTTGTCTTTGAATGTCTCAAGGCCTGAGATCGGATAGCCTTTCTTATAGGAAACCGGATAACCGTCAGATGCAAGTACTACACATACAGCAGCGTTGTCTTCAAATTCAAGCTCTACCTGATCCAGTGTTCCGTCAATACAAGCCTCAAATACATCAATGATATCATTCTTCATTCTAGGAAGAACAACCTGCGCCTCCGGATCTCCAAATCTTGCATTATATTCCAGTACCTTTACGCCCTGTGGTGTGATCATAAGTCCGCAGAATAATACGCCCTTGAATTCTCTTCCCTCTGCCTTCATGGCTGCCATTGTAGGCTTGTATATATTCTCCATGCAGTAATCTGCGATCTCATCTGTATAGAATGGACTTGGTGAAAATGTTCCCATTCCACCGGTATTCAACCCCTGATCACCGTCCTGTGCACGCTTATGATCCTGTGCAGAGGTCATTGGTTTGATCGTTGTACCATCACAGAATGCAAGAACAGACACCTCACGTCCTGTCATGAATTCCTCGATAACCATAGTATTTCCCGCATTTCCAAAATGCTTATCCAGCATGATCTCTTTTACGCCGGCTTTTGCTTCTTCCAGATCCTTACAGATCAGAACACCTTTACCAAGTGCCAGTCCATCTGCTTTTAATACGATTGGAAAGCTTGCCGTTTCAAGATATGCAAGTGCTGATTCTGCATCTGTAAAATTCTCATATGCGGCTGTAGGTATATTGTATTTTTTCATAAGATCCTTGGAAAATGCCTTTGAACCTTCGATGATCGCTGCATTTGCACGAGGACCGAATGCACGGATACCTGCCGCTTCAAATGTATCGACTGCACCGGCAACCAACGGGTCATCCGGAGCTACAACTGCGAGATCAATTGCTTCCTTCTTTGCGAAATCAACCAGTTTATCAAATTCCATAACACCGATATCCACACATTCTGCCAGTTCTGCAATACCTGCATTTCCCGGTGCACAATAGATCTTTGTTACTTTACTGCTCTTTGCAATACTTGTAATAATAGCATGCTCTCTTCCGCCGCCACCTACAACTAAAATCTTCATTTGTTTTCCTCCTGTCAGTCTTCTACAACTGTTATGCCGTCTTCGATCCGAACCTTTCCATGTGCGATCTTATCAATAGCAGCAGGTAGAATATTCCACTCTGCCTGCTCCATGACTCTCTGCTGAAGCACCTTCGGAGTATCTCCGTTTTGTACCGCAACCGCTTTCTGCATAATGATCGGACCGGTATCGGTTCCTTTATCTACAAAATGTACCGTAGCACCCACTACTTTTACACCTCTTTTTAACGCTGCCTCATGAACCTTGAGTCCATAATAGCCTGTGCCACAAAAAGCAGGGATCAGAGAAGGATGGATATTGATAATCCGATTCTCAAATGCATCGATCACGCTCTCCGGAATAACTACAAGGTATCCCGCAAGTACGATCAGATCCGGATTCACTTCCTGTAAAGTCTTCAACAGGTTCTCATTAAATACTTCTCTTGTTTCAAAATCCTTTGGTGATACTACGATATCTTTTATACCTGCCTGTTTTGCACGTTCCAATGCATAGGCATTTTTATTATTACTGATAACTGCTGCGATCTCGGTGTCTGTGATCTTTCCTGCTGCGATCGCATCAATGATCGCCTGCAAGTTCGTACCGCCACCGGAAACCAGAACTGCTATTCTTAGCATAAATCTACTCCCTTTTCACCGGCTACTACTGTACCGAGAACAAATGCCTTATCTCCGGCACTCTCTATAGCTGCTATTGTCTTATCTGCATCTGCAGGATCTATTGCAAGGCACATACCAACGCCCATGTTATATGTGTTGTACATCATATGCTCATCTATATCGCCCTTCTTTGCAAGGAGCTTGAATATAGCAGGCACTTCATATGAGTCCTTCTTCACCTGTGCACGAACTCCGTCCGGAAGCATTCTTGGAATGTTCTCATAGAAACCGCCGCCTGTAATATGGCTGCAACCCTTAATCATTACACCGGCATCCTTTACTGCCTTTAATGCTTTTACATAAATTCTTGTCGGAGCAAGAAGTGCTTCGCCAAGTGTTGTTCCAAGTTCATCATAATATGTATCCAGAGATTCCTTTGTCATCTCAAATACTTTACGAACCAATGAGAAACCATTGCTGTGTACACCGCTGGAAGCGATACCGATCAATGTATCTCCGGCTTTGATATTCTCTCCTGTGATAAGTTCATCCTTCTCTACGACACCTACAGCAAATCCCGCAAGGTCATACTCATTCTCCGGCATAAGTCCCGGATGCTCTGCTGTCTCACCGCCAACTAAAGCTGCACCGGACTGGTTACAGCCTTCTGCAACACCACTTACGATCGTAGCGATCTTTTCCGGATAATTCTTACCACATGCTATATAATCCAGGAAGAAAAGAGGTTCTCCACCAGAACATGCAATATCATTCACGCACATAGCCACAGCATCGATTCCGATCGTATCGTGCTTATCCATGATATATGCAAGCTGTACTTTTGTACCGCATCCATCTGTTCCAGACAGTAATACAGGCTCTTTCATCTCTTTGATCTTTGCAAGACTGAACGCACCAGCAAAACCTCCGATACCACCTAATACCTCTGGTCTCATGGTTGTCTTGATGTGCTTCTTCATAAGTTCTACTGACTTATATCCTGCCTCAATATCAACGCCGGCATTCTTGTAATCCATTGTAAAATCCTCCTGTTTTATCCATTATAAAGTGCATTTTCATGCCAATTGATTCTTATAAATTATACGGGATTAATTTCTGTTTGTAAAGAAGCCATTCTCACAAATATACCAGCCCAAAACAGGTCTCTGTTCGGCACAATTTTGTTCATCAGCAAAGCGTGTTTCTTTTTTTAAAAAAATACTATATAAATATCAAATATAATTTGATAATGATTCCCATTTATGGTAATATAATATCATATGCAGAGTAACTGTATTTTCATTAACAAGAGGTAGTTGTATGACAAATAATAGATTAAACATTGGATTATTCATATGTCATCTCGACAATGAATATGCAAATGAAATATGTAAAGGAGCTGAATACGCAGCGAAAGAGCTAGACGTGAATCTCATCGTCTTTCCGGGCATGTTTTTAAATGCTTCATTTAACGATCCTGAAAACGAAATTTATGATTATCAGTACAACTCTGTTTTTTATTATGCTAAAAAAGAAAATCTGGATGCCCTGATCGTGTCCGTTGGCACGATTGCATCTTTTATATCACAAAAAAGTATCGAAGCATTTTTGGATACCTTTAAGGATATTCCGATTCTTACTCTGGAATCTAAGGTTTCAGGTTATCCTTGTTTACAGACCGACAGTACTGCCGGTCTTCGAGATGCCATTGAACATCTGATTATTCATCACAACCGAAAGCATATCTGTTTTGTTGCCGGAAGAAAGACAAATGAAGATGCTCTGGAACGTTTGAATGTATACCGAACTACAATGAAAGCTCACAACATACCGGTCACCGAAGATATGATCGTATACGGTGATTATTCTGAATACAGCCGTGAGATTGTCGGTAAACTACTTGATGATAATCCGGATGCTGATGCAATTATTTTCTCTAACGATCAAATGGCTATCGGTGGCTATCAGGAATTGAAAAGCCGTAACATCCGAATCGGAGCTGATATCAGTGTAATCGGTTTTGACAACTCTCCCGGTTCCGTAACTATGGTTCCACCCCTTACAACCGTAAACGCGAACACCCCGGCATTGGGCTATCGTGCCGTTGGCAAGATAATTCAGGATATTAAGACAGGCGAATTCTGTTCTTCTGTCTTGGATTCCCACTTTGTAAAACGATTATCATGTGGGTGCATTCTGCATGAAAATACCGAACATATGCCGATTGACAATTTCTCTACTGTAACAGATATTCTGGAATACTGTGATGATTCTATTTTAGGCAACATTAAAAACAGCTTTTTTGGTACGATTGTTCTTGATCAGATCAACAGCATCTGGAAGGATATAATAGAAATTGCTATTTTACCAAAGGCAAAACCATATCCAAAGAATCTGATTGTAGACAAACTGATGACATTATTGTCATCTCCTGTCACAAGTTTCTTTTCAGTAACCAATATTGCATTTTCATTCCGTTGTTTTTCCGGTATCATCATAGCATTAATCAACGATCCGGATAAACGGTCTGAATACTATCGGCTAAATTCTCATATTACAAGTGCTATCGCACAGTTTTTGTCAACTTCTTTGTACCAACAGGAACATGACAGCAAAACGGGATCATGGTCTTCAATCTATATTACAAGAGATACTCTTACATATGGAACCGATACAGCAAAAACCTTTTCATCTATGCTTGCTAAATTAAAAGACCTTGGATTTGCAGCATCTTATTTATATGCGTATGATGAGCCCGTCGCCATTCAACCGGACGGAAGCTGGAAAACGCCGGATACTTTGTATCTTCAAGCTTTTTACAATCCAAAACATACAGCTGTTTTATCAGGTGAAACACGTCGTATTGCATCTACCGATATCTTTGACAATGAATATACCGGTTTTGAAGATAGATTTACCGTTGTTATTGTTCCTATTTTTACAAATGAACAACATCATGGTCTGTTTGTATGCAATACAGATGTAAATCACTTTGGACACATTTATACAACTTCTCTTCATCTTGGGGCTTCTTTTAAATATTTATCACTTTTAAAAGAACAGATCCAGACAAAAGAACAATTAGTAATGTCCTTAAATGAGATCCATGAAAAAAATGAGCTGTTAAATCACCTGTCTACCTCCGATGAACTGACCGGAGTCAATAACAGACGTGGATTAATGGAAAAAGTAGAATACCTGATCAATAAACCTGCCAATCATGGACGTAAGGCAATGCTACTGTTTGCAGACATGGACAGCTTAAAGATCGTAAACGATAAATTCGGACACAACGATGGAGATTTTGCTTTAAAGAATATTGCAAATATCCTGATGACAAGTTTCCGGGCGAGTGACATTGTTGGTCGAATCGGCGGTGATGAGTTTGTATGTTTTGCTTTCATTGATGATCTTGATTTTCCTAAGACTGTACAGGCAAGGATTCAGGAGTTGTCCAATGAATTAAATGAAACCTGTGGCAAACCATATTATATCGAAATGAGTGTCGGTGTATCGGAATTTTCCTGCGATCCGGATATCAAGATTGAGGATCTGTTAAGCCAGGCAGACAGCGCACTGTATTCAAATAAACGATATAAGCGAATGTCTGTTTTAAAATAATAAAATACGATACGAATACTAACTTCTTTATAAAAGCACAGATAAACGCTGTGAAATAAAATAAACCATATAAATGATAGTTTCTCTCCCATGTTCAGTATGATGAATCCACTCTCATTTATATGGTTTATTTTTTATTTTGCCTCTTTAAATGGCTCATTTAACATCTCTGTTCCCGGAAGAACAAATCTGCCATTTTCGATAATGGCAACTTTGGTTCCATCTGCATGAACCGAATAAATGCCTCCGATCTCATCATATGGTATCGTAATATCGGTATGGCAGTTAAAATATGCCTTGCTGATATCCGTCTTTCGAAGGATCGAGCACTCATTATCCTTTGCAACGATTTCCTTGCCGTCCGGATTATGAAGGATATTTTCTTCGCTCCAGCTATAGCAGGTATCACCGACTGCAAAATGCGGCCCCATCTTCTCTACGATCAGAATCGGCAGTTTATATACCATGTTATATTTATTTGCAAGTACATATGCGGTCGTATTTGTTCCGATTGCAAACTCTCCGATCGGCAGTGTCTCCCGTCCGCCCAGAAGATTGTCCTTTACAAATTTGATATTATCTTCTTCTCTGTCAAAGTTCTTGCAGGTATAGGTTCTGATCTTTCCATCTTCAAAGGTCAGCTTGAGATCGACATATTTCAGATCATTCAGATAGACCTCACTTACATTTAAAACTCCATGCGTTCCGGTAAGCTTCGGCGATGTAAAAACCTCGCCAAGAGGAATATTCACATCCGCCAGACAGTTCTCAAAATTTGTCTCTGTCTCCGGGCGCTCTAACACATGCAGCATTACCTTCATATCAGTCTGATTGCCATTCTGTCCGATCACATGTACCCATTCTGCCTGATCCAGCTCATCGATGATCGTCTGATGAATCGGACGATATGCATTACTCTCCAAATTGTTTATTCGAATGATCTGTTCAAATATCTCCTCATAATTATCTCCGATCTCAGGCATTGGATATGCGATGATCGTAAAGCTATACTCATCTCCCGGTATATATTCATTCACAATCTGTGACAGTTCATTGGTATATTCCACACCAAGCTCCTGCTGCTTCTTGCTAAGCGTAAGCTGTCCTGGCTTGCTTACCGGTTCAAACGGTGTCTCACCAAAGATCTCGATACACGCCGGTCCTGCATATACGGACGCCTCATATCTGTATTTCTCATAAGCGCCTCGCATTATCTCTAATTTTCGTTCCATCAGCTTACGATCAAGGAATAACGCCTGATCCATCTGATGATCGTAATCCATCTGCTTATTTACCGGAGTACCTACATAACCAATCCGGTTCATTCTGATCCGATTGATCCGGTTGGTATCATAACGGAAGCATAACGGTTCCAGCCCCATATCACGGAACTGGAGGATTGCAGCTTTTACGATACGCTCCATACCGATCGAATAGCGGATGTTTACATGCTTCTTTTTTGACATATCAATTCCGGCCGCTGCAAAGCCCTGTCGAAACCCTTCTGTATAAGTCCGGGCGATCGACGCCACTTTTTCTGATGACATCCTGCGAAGAAACGCTTCCGTTTCCAATTCATTCTTTCCGATGTATTCGCCATATTCATATAAATAGCTGTTATCTCCGTCTTCACATTTCATGACAATATCTGTCGCAAAGGAAAGAATCGGATCCATCTTCTCACGCACACGATAATCCATGAAGAACTCCGCATAATCATGTTCAAAATAATAAATGGCATCTTTTACTGCTTTAACAGATGGAAAATCCTCAAAGATCCCATATACCTCCACAAACAATTCAAACCATACAGTAAGGTCTACAACTCTTCCTTCAAATGCTGCCGCGATCAGTCCATGGAATTCATAACAAAGAAATGTCAGATAGTCAGCAAATAAATATTCCCGCTTGTCTATGTCTTCAATCTCGTTCTCTGCTATTTTCTCACCAAACATCTGTCTGGTGTATTCATAGTTGCAATAACTCGTTTCGTAATTTTCAGGCATAACATCCTGATAAAGTGCTGCATTTATCTGCTGTAATTCGCCCGCTGTACAGCTCTCCGAAATGGGCATCCCACTTTTTACCTTTTCGATCACTTTATCTAACTGCAGTAAAAATTCTCCAGTTCTTACAAAATAATCCCGATACCGCATGTCCACTGTTTCTTCTTTTGTGATCGAACGGATCCGCTCAACCATCAGTTCGTAACGATCTTCGATATCTTCATATTCTGCTGTTATATCCTTATAATATGTCATTTATTGTCTCCCTTTATGTTTCCAAGTTGAATGTTCTTCCGGAACACCTCATCAATCACCTGATATAACGTCTCTGATCCCTCCGGTGTCCGCTTGTTTCTACCATACACCTGGTTCTCGAAAACGCCATGCTCTTTCCAGCCTTTTCCTCCAACGGCATCACTTAACATAACCGGTGCCAGATTATCCATCACATGTGCAAATTTGGCTTCCGGCGTCTGATACTCCTCAAATTCATCCCATAGCCCACGAAGCTTTTTTGCCTGATCTTCCGGCAGGATATTAAATATCCGGTCAGCAGCCTTCAATTCCCGCTCTCTTTTTGTTGCATTTGCATTTTTATCATATGCATATGTATCACCTGCATCTATCTCGATCAGATCATGAACCAGCAGCATGGAAACTACTCTTAATACGTCAACCGGTTCATTTGAATATTCCGCCAGTAAGATTGCCATAAGTGCAATATGCCAAGAATGTTCTGCATCATCTTCTTTTCTGATTCCATCTGTCAGATACGTCTGTCTGACTACAAATTTACTCTTGTCTACTTCCAATATAAAATCCAGCTGTTTCCTTAATCTTTCGTCCATATACTACATCCCCTTAATAAAAAAGATACCCGCTATCACAAATACAACAATATTCAGGTAAACAGCCATTTTTTTAGATGTGACACCGCCTTCCTCAGAATGGTATCCGATTACGCCAAATACGATTCCTGTTAATGCCATCAAAAATGCACTGATCATCAATACACCATAGATACGTTCTACCGCACCTCTTGATATAATAGATTTGATCACGGACAGTACTATAAAAACACCACCGAGTATTCCTAATATATACGAAATTGTTGTATCTCTTGAATTTCCGGAAGGAGCCATCCTGAAATCACTGTTTTTCAAACTCTTTTCTCCTTTTTCTGTCAAATCTTGCTAAAATATAATAAATAATGTATCCAAGCATGCCGCCAAAGGTATTCATGATAATATCATCCACATCAAACACCCCAAGTTTTGTTATCAACTGTACCAGTTCAATACTTAACGAAAACGCAAATGCCGCCAGAGTCGCTGTAAAAAATCCAGTCTTTTTACCTCTGACCCAGCGGATCAACATTCCAAATGGTACAAAAGCAAGAACATTTCCAACCAGATTTAACATCACGCTTGTGGTCGTCATATAACTTCTGTACTTTACGAAACGCTTAATCTCGAGAAACGGTGTCAGATTGTACCGCATCTCTTCATATCCATGTCCCCTTCCAAACATATCACTAAATATCAGAAAATAGACAATGGATATACTGTATAATATAAATAGCACCAGGCATAACACCCGCAGCTTTTTCTTATTTTCTATGCTCAATGCCAGCCTCCAGGTAATATTATTTCCTCATTTTTATTAACTGGGTAAGAAGTCTGTCTGCACACTCCTCTTTACTCATCTGTGGCAATTCAATATCCTCATCCTGTGTGATCAATGTCAGCACATTGGTATCTGTCCCAAATCCAGCCCCCGCTGTCTTTAAATTATTTGCTGCGACCATATCGATCTTCTTTTTTTCCAGCTTCTTTCTGGAATTCTCTAACAGATTCTGTGTCTCCATCGAAAATCCACATATGATCTGTCCGGCAAGTCTGCTGTCCCCGTTTGTCTTTCTTGCCTTTTCTCTCTGCATTCCAAGAAATGCAAGAATATCCTTTGTTCTTGTAAGCGGAATGCTCATATCAGCATCCGATTTCTTGATCTTGTTATCTGCTACCTCTGCCGGTCTATAATCAGCAACTGCGGCTGCCTTAATAATGATATCCTGATCAGCACTGGCTGCCGTTACAGCTTCATACATATCCTGTGCAGAAGTAACCGGAACCACTGTTACGAATTCCGGTGGTGCAATCGCTACCTTTCCTGTTACGAGGGTTACGTCTGCCCCACGGAGCATCGCCTGTCTCGCGATCGCATACCCCATTTTACCGGTTGAATGATTTGAGATAAAGCGAACCGGGTCGATTGCTTCCATCGTAGGACCTGCAGTAACAAGTACTTTTATTCCCTGCATATCTTTCTCTGCTGCGATATTTTTTAATATATAATCAACTAACAACTGCTCACTCGGAAGCTTTCCCTTGCCTGTATCTCCACAGGCAAGGTATCCGCTTGCCGACTCTATGATCTCATAGTCATAGGACTGCAGTTTTCTGATATTATCCTGAACGATCGGATTCTCTAACATATTCGTATTCATTGCAGGTGCGATCAGCTTCGGACATTTTGCTGCCATGATCGTAGTGCTCAACATATCGTCAGCAATTCCGCCTGCAATCTTCCCAATGATATTTGCCGATGCAGGAGCGACCATAAAGACATCTGCCCGTTTTGCAAGTGCAACATGCTCTACGTTAAACTGAAAATTACGATCAAAGGTATCCACCAGACACTTATTTCCTGTTAAGGTCTCAAATGTGATCGGATTGATAAAATTGGTCGCATTTTCTGTCATGATGACATTTACATCTGCATGCAGTTTTACAAGCATACTGGCAACATTTGCCATCTTATATGCTGCTATACTTCCTGTTACACCTAAAACAACGGTCTTATTCTTTAACATCATTTTCTCCATTCTGCATCGTATCATTGAAAATCATTCTGTCCGGAACGAATCCTGATCCGGCTGTTATTTGTTCATATCAAGGATAAAGTTATCGATCAATCTTGCCTTGCCAAATCTGACTGCCATAGCACAAAGGACATGTCCCTCTACTATATCGATTGACTTCATAGTATCCATATCCACCATCTCAACATAATCAATATCTGCAAGTGGCTCTGATCCGATCAGGTCTTTCATTGCTGCTACAATCTTCTTCGCATCTCGCTCACCATCTTCAATCATTTTCTGTCCAAGCTTAACTGACTTGCTCAGTACAACTGCTGCCTGACGTTCTTCCGGCTTCAGATAAATATTTCTGGAACTCTTGGCAAGACCATCTGCCTCACGGATGATCGGACATCCAACGATCTCAATATCCATGTTCAGATCTGTAACCATACGCATAATGATCGCAAGCTGCTGTGCATCCTTCTGACCAAAATAAGCACGATCCGGCTGAACGATATTGAATAATTTATTTACAACTGTACATACACCTTTGAAATGTACCGGACGAGTCAGTCCGCATAATGCATCCGGAAGCCCTGTCATATTGACATAAGAACAAAATCCCGGCTTATACATTTCTTCCGGTTCCGGATGAAAGATCACATCTGCACCTGTTGTCTCGCATAACTTTGCATCTGCATCAAGATCTCTTGGATAACTCTCCAGGTCCTCTGTTGGTCCAAACTGCATCGGATTGACAAATACAGATACAACGGTTCTGTCATTCTGTTCTACGGATTTCCTGATCAGACTCTGATGTCCCTCATGGAGATATCCCATTGTTGGTACAAGTCCAACACTTAAGCCTTCTTTCTTCCATGCCTTAACCTGACTTCTTACTTCATCTACTGTTTTTAAAATCTTCATTTCTGATTTCCAGTCCTTTCCTGATCCTACCTCCCGGTTTTTACCGGTTCAGACAGCTTCTATCTCTTAGTATAATTTATCGATTACTTCATCATCAATTTTGTAGCAGTGTTCTTCTGCCGGAAATGTTCCATCGTCAATCTCTGCTATATAAGTCTTTACTGCTTCACGAATCATGTCTCCTGCATTTGCAAAATGCTTTACAAACTTCGGCTTGAAATCACTGAACATGCCAAGCATATCATAAATTACAAGAACCTGTCCGTCGCATCCTGCTCCTGCTCCGATTCCGATCGTAGGAATGTTGATGCTCTCTGTTACAAGCTTTGCAAGCTTTGCAGGGACACACTCCAGTACCAGTAAAAACGCACCTGCTTCTTCTACTGCCTTAGCATCCTCGATCAGCTTCTTAGCTGCTGCTTCTGTCTTACCCTGAACCTTAAAGCCACCGAAAGTATTGATTGACTGCGGAGTCAGTCCCAGATGTGCAACAACAGGGATTCCTGCTGATACGATTGCTTTAATCTGTGGGCAGACTTCTTTACCACCTTCTAACTTTACAGCTCCAGCTCTGCCTTCCTTCATCAGACGGCCTGCATTTACGACTGCGTCATATACACTGGTCTGATAGGACATAAATGGAAGATCGGTTACAACCAGTGCATTCTTGGCTCCTCTTGCAACGGCTGCGCTATGATGGATCATGTCTTCTACGGTTACGGAGATCGTATCCTCATATCCAAGGATTACATTTCCGAGGGAATCACCGACAAGGATCGTATTGACTCCTGCTTCGTCCAATAATCTTGCTGTCGTATAATCATACGCTGTCAGCATAGAAATCTTATGCCCGGAATTCTTCATCTGCATAATTGATGTTGTTGTGTTCTTCATACGTCTTATTCTCCTATTCTGAAATCATTTCGTACTTTGTTCATTTCAAAATCCTGTTTTGTTATATCCGCCGGCTTGCCTGTCATAGCCCATCCGGCATAGCAGCATTTTCGTCTTTTACTCCTGCTTTGATAGAATATTCTTCATCTCTGAATAATCACGGTCAGGATATTTCTGTTCTGCCAGAGTAACTACAGCTCTTGATACACCGGTATAAATATATTTCTCATTTTTTTCAAGAACATTCAGATGTTTCTTTACTGTCGTTACGTCATTTCTCTCAATCGGTCCGGTCAGCCCTGCCACCGGTCCATCTTCTGCTATATGCGATGCATTTCCCATAAATAATGGAACAAGCGCACGTTCTGCCTGTTTATTTTCAAATCCGCAGTCTTCCAGTAATGAAACTGCCGATCCGTACAGACCATTTACCAGATTACTGGCAAATACTGCTGCAGCATGATATTTTGTTTTATTTTCTGTTGAGAGAAGTACACAGTCATTTCCTAAAAGACGAATAAAGCGGCAAATTTCATTTCCCCACTCTTCATCACCTTCTACTGTAAAAAAACATTTCTGCATTTCCCTGTAGGATTTTGTCTTTGAACTGATTGCATACATAGGATGAATCGAATAACCAAAGGCTCCTGCCTCTGTTACACCTGAAAAAATATTAGATGTCATAGCACCACTACAATGACAGATCAGTTTGCCCTTGATATCAAAGGCTTTTATACTGTCCCACACTGCTTCTATTCTTCCATCCGGAACGGTAAGCATCAGGACATCGCTTGCACAAACGATCTTCTTCAGATCATCAAACACTGCGGTATCGGTAAATGCTGCAGCTTCTTTTGCGCTCTCCACCTGTCTGCTGTAATATCCGGATACGGTTACTGTCTCCGGAAGATTCTTTTGTATCTTTTCTTTTTTCAAATTCTGCTCAAGATACTTTCCAAGTGTAAAGCCTACTTTGCCTGCACCGATAAATCCAATCCTCATATGATCACCTGCTATCGCCTGTTCTATCTGTGGTGTAAATCAGGTATAGTTTCTTTCGAATACCATCCGCCCTTTACAATACCATTTACAAGGTAAAAAGTAAAGCAGGAGAACCTGAATTTATCATCATTTTTTCTCCTGCTTTTCTTCTGTTTTCACTCTATGCAGATCACATATCTACATATGAAATCATCATTTTATATGACCTGCAACTGATTAATTATATTTTGCTATTACTTCTGCATTTGCCTTCATAGCTGCAGCTTCCATGGACTCACGTTCTGCTAAAAGTTTCTTTCTTACTTCTGCATTGCTATTTCCAATGATCTGAAGTGCCAGGTATGCTGCATTCTTGCTTCCGTTGATCGCTACTGTTGCTACAGGGATACCGGATGGCATCTGAACGATAGAAAGAAGTGCATCCATTCCATCTAATACTGAACCGGAAATCGGTACACCGATAACCGGAATAACTGTCTGGCTGGCTACGACACCCGGAAGTGCTGCTGCCATACCTGCGGCAGTAATGATAACCTGTGTTCCGTTATTATTTGCTTCTTCAATAAACTCCGAAAGTCCCGCATGCGCTCTATGTGCAGACAGACATCTCACATCAACAGTTACTCCATACTCCTTTAAAATGCCGATTGCCGGCTCAACCTTTGGCAGGTCACTTGTTGATCCCATTATGATTGCTACTCTCATGTTTTACATCCTTCTTTCTTACTTTATTATATTTTTAATATTCCTGTGCACTACATATCTATGTATTACACAATAGTATACTACTTACTGTTCAGATACTGATCGATAATCTCACTTGCACCTTCATAATCCATCGCATCTACCGTCATCCTTAACGCATTTAAGAATTCTATGTCAGCATCGCTATATTCATATTTTTCTATCTCGATAAATATCTCTTTAACAGACTTGATATCCGCATCCCGTAAGAAGCTACGCATATCCTTCAGCTGTCCACGATCAACAGAATCTTTCATTATCTTTTCCTGTGATTCTTCTGGATTGATCTTATCAAGATAAAGTCCGATATCCTTAAATAATCGTCTCAACATTGACACAAATTCATGCGTATTCTCTTTTGCATACTGCATATTTCCTATATTAATTGCCGATTCAAGATTGGCCGCTTTACGTTCGATGCTGTATGCGCCGATATTACCACTGCTGCTCTTAATATCATGAATGATATTCCGATATTTTCTGACATCATCGTCGATATATTCTTCCAGTCTGTCCGCATCCTGTTCATAATCTTCCTTAAACGCCATAATAAATCGGTTAAATGTATCAAAATTGCCACCAAGCATCTTCAATGCATTTTCTACAACAATACTGTTCTCCAGAATATAAACATCATCCTTAAATCTGGATTCACTGATATATTGTCTGATATTGCTTGTCTTTTCTTTGATCTTCTCCTCCGGCAGGAATAACCGGAACACCCGTTCAATTCCATCCATTTCAAGGGGTTTTACCAGAACATCACTGAATCCCTCTTTAACAATCTCATCCCTGTTGCTCTCTACATTATTCTCTGAAAGCGCAACAATCGGAACTCTCTTATACTCTTCTCCATCCAGGCCTCTGATCTCACGAACAGTATCTGCTCCATCCATAACAGGCATCACGGTATCAATAAATATCATGTCATATGGTGTCACCATTACCTTATCGATTGCCTCAAAGCCCGATAATGCCGTATCACAGACCAACTCATATGATTCAAATATAACTTTCTGGATTCCCAGACTGACATCAGAATCATCTACAAGAAGTATACGTACATCCGGCAGCCAGATTCTGGAACTCGAGTTACGGAAGGCCAACTCTTTTCGCTTGCTAACATTATAATTTACATAGCTGTAATCAAATACCTGCTGTATGATCGAGAACCGGATCGTCGTTCCTGCTCCATATGTGCTGTCAACCTCAGGAGTTCCACCCATACTCTCAATCAACTGTCGCGCGATCGCAAGCCCGATACTGACATCAAAATTACCGATATCTGTTCTGTCGTAAGAATCATCCAGATCAAAAAAGCTGTCCAAACGTTCTTCCTTTACACCCGTGCCTGTATCCGATATCTCTATATCCAGATATATACTGTCTTCTTTCTCGCATTCCTCAGGCGGAATCGTACGCCAGTCAACCGAAATACTTATACTTCCCTCTTTCGTCGTCTTAGCCGCCCTTTGATATAGATTAAGCAATATCTCTTTTATCTTTGAACAGTCACCAATCAGTCCATTTGGAATATCATCCTCAATACTTACTTTTATACTTACAAGCTCTCGATTGATCATCTCTTTAAATTGTATTGCCAGTTCTTCGATCACATCAGAAACTGCATATTCCTTTTCAACCAGATCAATTGTTCCATCCTGAAGATTTGATAGTCTGGAAATACCATCAATAATTCCAAGTATCTCATAACCGGAACCATAAACCGTTGATAATTGCTTTAGCTCTTCTTCATTTTGAGAATCTACATTACGGAGCAGCATCTCACTGATTGCAAGAATGGAATTCAACGGAACACGGATCTCACGGCTCAGATAATTAACATAATCATTCTTTGCCCGATTTGATTTTTCTGCTTGCTCATTCTTTTTACTTAATTCTTCTACCTGTTTATTTTTTCTGCCAAGTAATATGAAAATATATCTGGCAACCACTATGATCGTAATACAGGTCAGAATCACAAATAAAGCGATCAGAACCTTTGAAAACGATGTTTCCCAGAATTTCAATTCTTTTACGATTGAGAAAGACAGCGGTTCTTTACAGGCTATACCATCTGAATTCTCGGCCGTCAGGACAAAAGTATAGTCCCCGCCTTCCAGATTTGTATACTCCGCTTCAAGATAATCGGTCCCTGATAAGACACGATCCTTATCTTCAAAGCCTTCCAAATGATACTTTACCTGAATGTCTCCACGATTCACATAACTAAGAACCGAAAATTTCACAACGATACGGTTCGTATCTCCCGGAACGCGGATTTTACCATCCAGATCGGAAAATGCATATTCTTTATCATCAACCGTAACTGATGATATACGGACCTGTGGGGAAACTTCATTTGTATATATCTGATTCAGATCCAAAACACTGAGTCCCTGATCACAGCATACATATACTTTTCCAGTTGCTGATATATATTCTGTAGAATTATCCGAAATACCGGAAATCAATCCATCATTTTTTGTATAACTCTCACCTTCAGGCGCCGCTGAACTAAGCAGATCCCCCTCGTAATATTTCTGAATACCTCTGGATCCGAAGATCCATAAATTGCCGGATTCATCCATGATCAGATCTGCAATAGAATTTGATGAATCAATGGCGCTAATCTGACGAATCACGCCCTCCTGATAGTACAGACCATTGTCTGTTCCGATCCAGATTCCATTACTGCCACCAACAATAGAAGAAACAATATTGGAATCCAGTCCGTCAGCTGCAGATAGTTTTCGAAGATTTGATTCTATGTCGATCGTATACAGACCGGAACCATTAGAACCTGCATACAGCGTTCCATCATCTCCCTGATACAGTGATATGATATCCGCATTTTCCATTCCGGAAAATCTGCCATAACTTGCTGCCACTTTACCATTACTGAGTATAGTAATACCATTCTCTGTACCGACTGCCATGCTTCCATCTTTCAGTTCAATTATACAGTTAACGGCATTACTGGTAAGAAGCGCTTCACTCTTATTATATACTTTATATTTCCCTCTCGGATTAACCTTGATTACACCATAGAGACGATAAGAACATATCCATAAATTGTTTCTGGAATCCACACAAAAATCACGGATACTTTTGCCGGAAAGCATGGTCACCAGATCTGATTCTCTGTCCAATGTCCCATCTGCATTAATGATGTCCAGACCATCATCTGTACCAACATACAATCTCCCCTGATATTCTGTCACACAGTTTACAATGGATTCATTCATGCCATATTTCAGTGTCGCATTCTGGAATTTGCTTCGACCGAGAAACAGAAGTCCTTTTCGATAAGAGGTCATCCAATAATTACCTTCAAAGTCTACCAGAATATCACTCATCGATTCATTAAACGCAAGCCCGGTCACATATTGTATACCGCCGTCCTGATTTATGTAACCTATACCATCATCCGCAAGCACCCAGAATCTATCTCCATATAAGCCAAGCTTATTGATACCACTGAGGGCAGCTGTTGAAATCAGGGTAAAATTTTTATTCGTCGTTAAACGAACAATCGTATGCCCAACCGTACCAATATAGCGATTTCCATCCGAATCCACATACAGGCTGTTCAGATCTTCTTCAGTATATGCCGCCTTATTTGTCTTACTGACGATCTCATTATTTTTAATATTGACAATCGTATCACTGTTTACTATCGCATACACATAAGATTTGTATCCGCCGATTGCAGTCACATCCGGATATACGATATCTTCATCAGCAACTAATGTCATATCTCCGTCTGAATAATAATAAATACCTGAAGATGTTGCCAGCCATATCTTACCCTCTTCATCTTCATACATACTATGGATCGTTGTTATCTCTGCATCGGATGGATTTGTTACACGAAAAAATTTGCCTTTATCATAGACAAACAAGCCATAATTTTCTGTTCCAACATATAACTCACCGGAAGATGTTGATAAAATACTGTTTACAGAATAATCATTGCTTCCTTCATCTTCACCAAGTGTAAATTTACGGAATTCACTTCCGTCATATCGATACAGACCACTATCCGTTCCAATCCATATATATCCACTGGAAGACTGGACTATACAATTCGCCTCACCACTCTCAAATCCATCTTCTTCTGTATACTCTGTCTGACTGTAATCAGAGGTAAAATTCTCTCCGGCAGACACAACTAGCCGTGGTGAAAAAAGTATCATCACGGCTGCTGCTATTAAAATAATCATTCTGATTTTTGAATGTAACTGCTTCATAGTTTTCTTATGCACCTAATAAAAATGCTACGTATCCTTTTTTAGTTTCGTAAATATCCGCTTTGGAGGTGATCTCCCATGGAGCATGCATGTTTAATACTGCCACACCACAGTCCACAACTTCCATTCCATATAATGATAAGATGTAAGCGATCGTACCGCCACCGCCAACATCTACTTTACCAAGCTCTGCTGTCTGATAGTATACTCCTGCATCATCCATCACCTTACGGATAGCTGCGAGATATTCTGCATTTGCATCGTTGGAACCGGATTTGCCTCTTGCACCTGTAAACTTGTTAAATACCATACCTTCACCAAAGATAGCTGCATTCTTCTTGTCAAATGCACTTGCAAAGGTTGGATCATAGCCTGCAGATACATCAGAGGATAACATTCTGGAGGATGCCAGACATCTTCTGAGTGCCAGTTCATTATAACAGCCCATCGCATTCATGATCTCAGCGACTGTATTCTCAAAGAAATGAGACTGCATTCCGGTTGCCCCCACGCTTCCGATCTCCTCTTTATCTGTCAACAGACAACAGGTCGTCTTTTCTACATCTTCTGCTTCCAACATCGCAACCATAGATGTATATGCACATACTCTGTCATCCTGTCCGTATGCCATGACCATACTCTCATCGATTCCACAGTTTCTTGCCTTTCCTGCCGGGACGATCTCAAGCTCTGCTGAAATGAAATCCTCTTCCTTCATTCCATATTTCTTCTTCAGAAGTGCAAGTACCTGTTCCTTTACTGCTTCTTTTTCTTTTCCCTTTAACGGCTTACTTGCAAATAAGATATCCAACTCTTCTCCTTCGATGACCTTATTTGCCTTTTTTTCCATCTGGGTACCGGCAAGATGGATCAGCAGATCGGTAACGCAAAATACAGGATCATTCTTGTCTTCCCCAATGTTTACCTCTACAACTTCTCCGCCTGTCTTGGCAACTACACCATGGATAGCAAGTGGTAAAGTTACCCACTGATACTTCTTGATTCCACCATAATAATGCGTATCCAGATAAGCAAATCCCTCTTTCTCATATAATGGGATCTGTTTGATATCCATACGTGGGGAATCAATATGTGCGCCAAGAATATTCATACCCTTTTCGATATTCTTCTTACCGATGTTAAATAGCGCTACGGTCTTATTCATCCATACCGCATATATCTTTGAACCTTTTGTCAGCTTCCTGCCTTCTTTGATTACATCCTGAATATCTTCATATCCGGCTTTTTTTACCTGTTTTACGATCTCTTTTACACATTCCCGCTCCGTTTTTCCTGCATCCAGAAATTCACGATAAGCTTTACATAATTTTTCCAGCTTTGCAAGTTCTTCCTTGTCATAACTGTTCCATGCATTTTTATCTTTCATTTTTATGCCTCCTAAACATATAAGTCATTGCTTATACTCTTTTTTATATATATAATGGCATTTCTGCGGATCCTGTATGTCACAAGTCCGAGAATTACCAGATAGATTGCAAAGATCATAAAAGAATCCATCCTTGTAAACTTAAATAAACAAAAACCGATTCCACATAGGATCATGGATACCAGAATTGCAATCGCCATATTAAAGAACGCATTCAAATTGCCTCTGAGCGCTCCGTATTCATCTTCCCAGTTTAATTTCGGATGTGTTGCGTCCAACCAAAGGCCGATATAAGTACAACACATAACCGACAATAACGCAATAATAATAAAATAAATTGCTGTCGGCACACTGATATGCATACAGACACATAATACGATAATCGTAATTATAACCGTAATTCCGCTGTATACCAGACTTACACCTGCTTTGATCCCAATCTGTGTCCGATAGCTGACCGGTACATATTTGATAAAGCTGAAATGTTCTCCCTCTCTTGTAAATGAGGTTGATGCGATACTGTTCATTGCTGTTGCAAAGAAGGAAACGATCAGCACCAGCAATAATGCGATCAGATCGGATGCTACAAAACCTTTGGAAAGCAGATTCTCAAATGAAGTCATAAAGTTCTTTGTTGCAGGCAGAACAAACAATGCCACCGCAAGAACCGGCCATATAATATTTACCATTACACAATATTTGCGATATGCCGGTGTCCGGTATAGTATCTTACATTCCTTCAGAAAATATGCTTTGTGAATACTTTTTTTCGCATATGCCGCATCAGAAACCACATCTTCTTTCTTCTCTGCTTTTCCGACAGATGAAACCAGATATACACCACGCAGATACAGCTTGCTTCCAAGAAAGAACAACAGTCCTGCCATAATCACATTTAGCAGAATGAACAGCAGAAAATATGCAATATTATTCGTTTCAAGCGCTTTTAAGAATACAGGAACCGTAAAGAATATCTTTCCCATGATCACTGTAAACATATTGTTATGATTCATCAGACCATCAATATAATTGTTAATATTGATGCTGTCCATCTGAATAAACGATAATAAAAAGAGTCCGAGGAAAATAACGGTTACCAGTCCTGTCATGACATCTACATTCCGAAACAGTTTTATCCGGCTTAAAAATGCCATACAAAGTAAGGCGAAAATACCGCAATATACAAGCGGAAGGATCGGAAGCAGTGCAACTCCGACCAATGCAGTCAGTGCAGATACCGGCTTAAATCCGGCAGCTATGAAGTAGCCTACAAATCCACTGAATAAAACCATAAACTCCATAACACTCTCTGCGATATATACATTTACAAATTTGGCTGCTACGAGCTCACCCGGCTTTACCGGAAGCGGAAGCAGATGATCCAGATCTGATGAAAAAAACAGTACATTAAACAGTACCATCACCGAAAAGATCATGCCAAATACGGACATCAACTGTATGATCAGCTCTACACCTTCGGTCATTCCTCCGGCTTCTATCAGTGCTTCTGTCATAATATATACAATAAATCCAACGACCAGACAACAGGGAACCATGATACAGAACATCGCAAGTGAACCAAGTGTCTTATATGCCTTCGCTTTTTCTCCGGTGTCCGGCATCGTCATCTCTGTATCCTTTGCCATTACTCTGGTCAAATACAAAAAATTCTTCATAAGCACTCTATTCCTCATGTGTCATTTCTATAAATATATCTTCCAGTGACTTATTCTTATGTGCGGCAACCAGATCATCCAGCGTTCCCTGATAGATATCATGACCTTTCTTGATCATGATGATATTATCACACAATTTCTCTGCAACTTCCAGAACATGCGTTGAGAAAAATACGCAGTTACCTTCATCCGCATGCTCCCGCATCATCTTCTTTAATTCATATGCCGCATTCGGATCCAATCCGGTCATCGGTTCATCTAAGATCCAGACCGGTGGTTTATGTACTAATGCGCCTATTACCATCATTTTCTGGCGCATACCATGCGAATAGCTGACCATTTGTTTATTTAAGCTGTCTTCCATACCAAAACGCCCAGCCATTTCCTCTAACCGCTTCTTACGGTCAGTCTCTGATACACCATAAATATCTGCAATGAAATTCACATATTCCAGTCCTGTCAACCGTAAAAAGATATCAGGATTATCTGCAATATATCCGATCGACTGTTTTGCCTCAAGTGGATCTTTCCGGATATCATGACCATTGATCTGAACTCTGCCCTCTGTCGGATTTAATATGCCTGTCAGCATCTTGATCGTTGTCGTCTTCCCCGCACCATTCTGCCCTACGAATCCGACGATCTCACCTTTCTTAATATGAAAGCTTAAATTGTTTACGGACATAAAATCTTTACCGTAAATTTTCTTTAAGTTATTGGCTATTATCATTCTTTATCTTCTCCCGGTTCTTATCTGTCACACCATCGTTTCTATCTGGTCTGTCATTTATCAAAATACTTCTTTCCATTTGGTTTTAATTATACCAAGCACCTAATCTCTTTACAATATAAATATACCAAAGGCAGCCTGAAAATACTCTGCATAGTAACAGGCTGCCATCTTCTTTAAATGATTGTCCGTGGACATTTTACTGTTTATAAGTTGATACTGTCATCAAAATGAAAGGCATAGATGATCTTCTCTGTTACCATTCTTCCGGTAAGCTGATGTATCGTCTTTGCATACATATCAAGCTGCACATGATAACGGCTGACCAGATCCGATATCTGATCCACCCGATCTGTCTTGTAGTCCATTAAAACCACCTGATCTCCTTCCAGAAAATAGGCATCGATCACTCCCTGAACCACGACCATATCCTTGCTGTCTTTATACTCAGGTGATATATCTTCCGGCTTCATGCCGATATAAAACTGCTGCTCCCGGTATAAGGTATGGTTCTTCTGTGCTTCTGCCATACGGATTCCTAGCGGACTGTTGACCATGTTATAAATCTTATCTGCACGGACATGCTCTCTGTACCGTTCTTCCAGATATCCATGATCAAAAAATGACCGGATCTGCTCTCTGATCTCATCCATGCTGTTTCTTGTAAAATCAATAAGCTCCATGATCTTATGGATCACAGTACCCATCTCATTTCCTTTTACAGGCTCCTCCTTCATGCGGGAATGAAGCACCGGTATTGTAAGCTCTGCTTCTGTCACAGGCGGCTGATACAGGTCAGATCCCGGATTCTCCTCTCCGCGGTGTGCCAGTCGTTTGATCTCTGTAACGGACATCTTATTTTTTACTGCCTGCTCTGTTTTATACGGGTAGGTATAATCTAAAAGTTCCTTATACTTTTCATATAACTGACGATCTTCCTGTGCAATCATGCTCTTAGATTTATTCTCTGTTTCATTCTCTGTCTGTACAGCATTTTCTTCTGACATATCTGTTTTTGTTCCGGCAAGTATCTGATTCTGATAGCCGGTCTTTGCAAGTACCCAGGTTGCATAAGTATCCTTTCTGCATACAATATCTTCTGATACGATATGCATAGATAACGCCGATAAGATCCAGTCCATAAAACAGCCGGCTTCCATTCTGGTGATATATGGAAGCTCCATCCGCATCTGTCCGGACGCTTCAATAAGAAAATCAGTCTGCAGCGGATAATCAAAGACTGCCTTTTCCGCTCCGGGGTCTTTTACCGCCGCTGTCATATATAACTTCTCTTTTGCTCTTGACAGGGCAACATATAAGATACGGATCTCCTCCGCCAGCTTCTCTGCATTCATGACATTGAGCATGGCCGCTCTTGCAAATGTTTTCTTCTTCGCACGGTTCTTCCGGTCAATCGCATAACCTGCCAGATAGCTGTCTGCATTTACCGTCACCGGAGATAAGGCATCCAGATTCGAAAAACGATTTGCCAGTCCACTGACAAATACAACCGGAAATTCCAGTCCCTTGCTCTTATGCATCGTCATCATCACAACAGAATCGTCATCATCTCCAAGCACCGACGCTTCTGCAAAATCCAGATCATTCGTCTTCAGCCGGTCCATGTAACGCAGGAAATTAAACAGTCCACGAAAACTGCTGTCCTCATAGGTATCCGCTTTCTGAATCAGCATATCGATATTTGCCTGTCTTCGTTTTCCCGACTGCATCGCGCCAACAAACCAATAATATCCGGTCTGCTCCAATATCGAATGAAGCAGTTCACTGATACTCATATAGTTTTTATCTGCCTTCCAGCTATCCAGCATACGAAGAAACTGTCGAAGCTCCTCTGAAGCTCCTGAGTCCGGCTTTTCTGCATAATAACAGACCTTCTGATAAAAACTCGCCGTCCGCACCAGATTCTTCTCATGATCCTTGAAGTCCCGGTCATAGATACCTACAATCTCTGCAAGCTCCTGTTCCTTTACACCTGCAAGCGGTGAACGAAGGACTGCTGCAAGTGCATAATCCTGATGGGAATTATCGATCACCGCCAGCATATCAAGCAGGGTACTGATCTCGATCGCATCAAAATATCCACTCTCGCTCTCTACAAATAATGGAATCCCACGCTCCGCAAATGCTTCCTCAAAGGCTTTCGCATTCTTCTTCACACTTCGCATCAATACCGCAATATCCCGGTAAGAAACCCTTCTGGTCTCTCCGTTATCTCCATCCGGAATATAAAGTGGTTTATCACCCTTCACTAACTCATAGATCTCATCTGCGATCATCCGTGCCTCCATATCCACATTTGTTAACGACCGTATCTCTTCCGGCTGGGATTTCTCCGGATCTGCGCAATCATTCCTTACGATCAGGATCTCGGATCCATACCCCATATTATTCTTGTCCTGTCTTCCGATATGCAGCTTTGCCGATTCATCATAATCGATCCCGCCCAAATTCTCTGACATCAACGGTTCAAAGATCTGATTGATCGTATCAATCACTTTTCCTGCACTTCTAAAATTATTCGAAAGCAGGATCTTCTGATCTTCTGCATCTTCCCGGTCAGAATATGTATTATATTTATTCAGGAACAGATCCGGTCTTGCCATACGGAAGCGGTAGATGCTCTGCTTGATATCACCTACCATAAACATATTCTTCCGATCTTCTCCGTGACCTGTCACACAATTTAAGATATCTTCCTGTAAAAAATTACTGTCCTGATACTCGTCGATCAGGATCTCACAATATCGTCCGGCAACCGTCTTTCCTGCTTCCGATGGAATCACGCAGCCATTCTCATCCGTTCCTGCACACAGGATGTCATAGGCAAATTCTGAAATGTCACGGAATTCATACAAATTCCTGTCGAGCTTTTCTTCCTTTAACCGCTCCATATAGGAACGTGTCAGGGATAATAAAGCTGACAATGGTCCTTTCATCATCGCACATTCTGCAAGTATGACACCTGTCGGACGGAACAATGCCATCATGTCCTTTACGCTTCCACGATAGGTCTGCATAGTCGTCTTTACATACTGCTGTTTCTCCGGATCACAGGCTGCGATACGCTTCAGATTGGAAAATTTGGAAACCCGTTTATAGGCCTCATCCATATCCTCGGCCTGTCTCAGATTCCGCAGTAATTCCAGATCCAAGCGTATAATAGGATCATAACCTGCAGGGCCATCTGCTTCGCCTGCGATCTCTAAGCACTGTTCTGCCTGACCGATCGCTGAATCAAGCGTGTCTGCTACGATCTGCATATAATCCCGATACCATTTTAAGGTATACAGTTCTTCCTTTGTTGATACTTCAAGTGCTGTCTCTGCTTCATTTATCCAACGTTCCGGCTTCGGATAACCGGAAGCAACCCGGTAGATCTGATAGACCAGCTCCCGGATCTTCTCATCCGATTCTTTTCTCGCAAAGCTGTCTACCAGTCCGATAAATTCATCGGATGCTTCCTGATATTTCTGTTCTAATACTTCATCCAATATATCATTCTTGATCAGATCCATCTCTGCATTATCTGCTATATCAAAAGAAGAATCGATCCCGAGCATCTGAAAATAGTCTTTTACGATTCCAAGGCAGAAGCTGTCGATCGTCATAATATCTGCCCGTGGCAGCAGGGATAACTGCTTAACGATATGCTCATCCTCCGGATGTTCTTCGGCTGCCTGCTCAAGCTTATCGGCAATCTTCTCTTTCATCTGGGCAGCCGCAGCTCTGGTAAATGTTACAACCAGGACCTCATCAATATCGATTTTCTCCTCTGCCTTATTGCCATCCGCATCAACTCCCATGACCATCTCAAGAATCCGTTCTACAAGGACAGCCGTCTTACCGGAGCCTGCCGCAGCAGATACCAGAAGATTACCATGTCTGGAATTAATGACTGATTTCTGTTCATCTGTCCATGAAATACCCATCTCTGCTACTCCTCCCTGTACCGCTTAAGCTTCTCGTTATCCGGTCTGCGATATTGATTTCCGCCATTCTTAACATCAAAATGACAGATATTCTTAAACTCACAATAATCACAGCCTGTATTGCTCTTATTCTTATATGGCTCGATCGCGATCTTTCCCTCTGCGATCTGACTTCCAAGTTCTTCTATATTCTCTCTCGTCAATTCCATGATCGTCCGGATCTGGTCTGCCGATACCACATTCTCACTTTTCTTGATGTCACCATTTTTATCAAGTTTTACCGGAAGTGACTGATTGCAGGTATGATCCATCTTCTGTATCACGGCAGGTGATTCATTGACAAATCCCTGCAGCTTCATTTTCTCCATTCTCTCAGCGTCTAATTTCTCCTGATCCGAGAATTCCGGCTGCTCTGTACCGGTATCAATCTCCGAAGATTCAATCTCAATCACCGGATCATCAAAGCTGTAATATAATAAACCGGCGATCTGAATATTCTTATCGGGATAGATCATTTTTTCAATCTCATATGCGATCGCAGAATAGGTCACAAGCTGAAGCTGTTCTCCATTCAGGACTTCCTCCAGACTGAGTTTTCTGGTGGATGATTTGTAGTCGATCACCTTGATATAAACCGTTCCATCCTCTTCTTCCACATCTACACGGTCGATCTTACCATTGATACTCATCTGTATCTGATTTGGAAGCTCAAACAGATAAGAACCGACTTCATCCTTTGCGGAATCAAAGGTCTTTTCCAGCATTCCAGGCTTCATGCTGCCAAGTCTTATATGCTTCTGTAACATACCGGCGGATGTCTGTGCCATACGTTCGATCATCTGAAGCATGTAGGCATTTCTTGCATTATCTTCAAAGAAATCTCCTGCCGATTCCTCTGCTGCACGATTTACAAGCTCCGTGACCATCAGCATTCTCTCATCTTCCGGAAAATTCTCCCAGTCATTATTTCTGGTGTCTCTTACCTGCTTAAACAGTCCTTCCATTACACTGTGAAGGATAACTCCGACATTTCTGACATCGACCTGATACATTTCCCGCTCTTTTAAACGCAGACCATATTTTAAGAAATATGCAAATCCGCATCTGGCATATAATTCAAGCTTCGATACTGATGCATGCAGATATCTGCCATATAACAGGGCGATCGTCTCCGGTGGAAGCTGTTCTGCCACGTTTCTGTATGTTCTGCCTTTATAAATGGCTGTCAATTCTCCGGCAAATCCCTTTTCTGTCAAGATTCTTGTCAGTATCCGGCTCTCTGCATCTTCGCTATCCTCTGCACGGAGAATCCGTCTTAATGAACGGTTGACGGTATCCGGCATACAGGAAGCAGCATCATACTCCTCTGCCTGAAGGGATGGAAAAATATTGCTGATCCTTCCAAGCAGATAAGACGGACGCATGCTTTCAAGTGATGCGCTTAATTTATGATACGATATATACAGATGATCGGATGGTTTCGTCAGTATCGTATAAATATAAAACTGCTCGATATAGCTGTTCTGTTTGTCGGATGGAGCAAGCTCCAGGCCGCAGTCTGACAAAATATCCCGGTCTCTGTCACTTAGGATTCTTCCCTTTTTCGGTGCTTTTGGCACGATTCCATCATTGACCGATGTAAAGAATAACACCTTTATGTGATTTAATCTTGACCTTGTGATATCTCCGATCAACACCCGATCAACCGTAGGCGGTACAACACCGACTTCAATATCTGAAAGTCCGGTATCCACGATCTCATAAAACTCTTTCACGCTCATCTTTGTATCGCCTAAGAGTTCCGCTATCTTATCAAATAACCGGACCGTTTTCTCAAAGATCTGACCATAAGCATCTCCTTCATTGATCCGGTTTTCTTCATATAATTCATTCTTTCTGGCTTCTAACTTCTCATACATATGAATCTGAAGCAGAAAGTCATAAAGGGCTTCCACATAATCTTTTGTGACTGCCTTTTTATCTGCAAAGGCCTTACGGATATCCCCAAACATCTTCATAAATGCCTGACGGATCTCTTCTATATTTACCGGAGAGGTCTTCTCATAGTTTTCAGATACTGCCCGGTTCCATCTGCTGTAACCACGGACACCACGCTTTAATGCATAATTTTCCAGAAGCTCTATATCCTCAAAGGACAGATCTGTCATACCCGCTTTTAAGAACCGGAACACACTGTCATAGGAGAAATCATCTGCCAGAACCGCCAGTACACTTCGGATCGTTTCCGCACATGGATTTGCTTTCAGGCAGGCATTTGCATCGATAAATACAGGGATCTCATATTCATCCATCACCCGTTCATAGATGTGGGATGCCTGTTCCAGATCTCCCGCTACGATCGCGATATCCTTATAACGGTATCCTTTCTCCCGCACGAGCCTCCTTATCGTAGATGCGACAAATACGATCTCGTCCTGCGCATCTCCTGTCGCTGTCAGATGGATCCGCTCTAATGGCTGCTTCCATTTCTGATACGGACTACGGAACAAATTCCGCTCCAGGAAAAACAGTTCTCGGTTCTCCCCCAGACGATAGTTGATTGTTCCAGGCAGAACGACCGGAGACTCAATCTCCACACCAGCGGCTGCTGCCGCTTCTGTTAATTTCTTTATCGTAGTCTTTGTCAGATAGAATAATTCGTAGTCTTTTATATGCTCATATTTCTGATCTCTGTCATCTAATGTAAAGGAAAAGGTCAGATCATCCGCACAGGTCATCAACTTCTCAACAAGTTCAAGCTGTACCGGCGTAAATCCGGTAAACCCATCAAAATACAGCGAACTGCCACACACAAGTTTAGACTGGCCAACATGTCTGGTCAACAGTTCCACCAACTGTTCTGCCACAATATAGCGTTCACCTGCAAATGCTTCAAATTCTTCGTAAATGTGTCTGATATCCTGCATTTTACCTGCAACAACGCTATCCTCCGGAATCTGCTCCATGATCTCATCGATCGTATCCTGCTTGATATTATACTGAAAGATCTCCGACATCATGGATTTCATCTCATCCACAAATCCAAGCTTGTCGTAATAGCTTCCATATACCTGTAAGGTGTCCTGCTGTTCACATAAGATCTTCTTGATCAGCATACTTTTTCCAAAGTCTTCCAGCACCTGCCCGGTGCTGATCCCCAGTTCATCAAATACACGATATGCCAGCCGGTTCATGCCGATCGCATCAATATTCATCATGCCTCCGGCCGGATGCATGGTAACCAGTTCTCTCTGTGCTTCCATCGTATACTGTTCCGGCACGATCAGATAAAAATTCCGCTCCGGTTCTTTTATCGATGCCTGAATGATTTCATTGTAAATCTGTCTGGATTTTCCTGAGCCGGATGCTCCAAGTAAGAATCGAACTGACATAACGGTCTCCTTTCACTCATCTGTCAAGCAATACTCTTTTTCTGGCTTTCTCTTTGCTAAGCCATATTTACTTCAATATTGTTTTACTAACCATCTGTTCTTTGGTTATATTTTATTTTCTCTGTGAATACAATATAGTAATAATAAATGAGGGGAATATTTATATGGCATCCACAAAGCTTATCGTTTTAAAATCTAAAGAAATCATATACACGGTTATTTTTCTCGGACTTGTCGCCCTGTTTATCATCATACTGACGATCATGTTCAAAAAACCTGCCACCGTTTCAGAAACTGCTTCTTCGAATACCGCTTCTGAAACAACGGAGCCTTCTTATAACCCCGGTACATATGATTCAACTATCACGCTCGGCGAATCTACTCTGTCTGTTATGGTTACGGTTGATGATCATTCTATCCAGGATGTTGCGCTCTCCAATCTGGACGAAAGTGTCACCACCATGTATCCGCTCCTGTCGTCTTCTTTAGAGGCGATCAACACTGACCTGCAGTATGTGTCATCGATTGACGACCTCACTGTTTCCGGCGATACCAAGTATACCTCGATGCTGCTGATCAACGCCATCAAAGAGGCACTCGCCAAGGCTGTGGTTCAATGAAATCGAACGATATATGCCTTGTTACCGTACAATCACCTGAATAGTATGCTCCTTATTTCGCAGAACGCTCTCGCTCTATCCTCGGCGTAACGGTACATAGGACAGCAAACTACGCTGTCCAAGTACCGACGATCGGACAGGTCTGCTACATAAGGACATTCTACTCAGGTGATTTGTGCTTCTATACCAAGATGCGTTATATAACATTTCTGTATGTCAGTTTTTTGTACACTAGCACACTATTGTCCCAGCCTTGGCTGCGCTGCCTTTCAATCATAAGTCGCATAGCCAAATATTTCTTTATATGCTTACCACAATATAGAAGGATGATAGGTGTAGCCGGTACGCAGCTTTGTATCAAAGACAGAGAATGTGTGTAGATATTTTTATTTGACGGCCTTTTCTCACGTCGGTACTTAACGAATCGCATAAGCGATGAGTTTAGAACCGCTACGTGAGAATAGAGTGAAAACGACCGGAAAATAAAAGATATCTACATCACATTCTCGTCCTTATACCATATCGTAACGGCTAGCGTCTAATGCTTGGTTACGATGTCGTTCCGGTCTTTGTAGATGCTGTTTGATGGCACATAGCCTCTGACACGGGACAATGGGTAGATGTTTGAATGTGAGCCGATCACGGTTCCCGGATTTAAAACGCTGTTACAACCAACCTCTACATAGTCACCAAGCATTGCACCAAATTTCTTCATACCGGTTGCAATATCGAAGTCCGCGCCTTTGACATGCACCAGTGTTTTGTCTGACTTGACATTAGAGGTAATGCTGCCTGCTCCCATATGAGAATGGAAGCCAAGGATCGAATCACCTACATAGTTATAATGTGGAACCTGCACATTATTAAAGATAATGACATTCTTTAACTCTGTGGAGTTACCAACAACGCAGTTATCTCCCACTAAAGCACTTCCACGAATAAATGCACACTGTCTGACCTCTGTATCTTTTCCAATAATACATGGGCCTGCAATATAAGCAGAATCAAATACAGTTGCTGATTTATGAATCCAGATATTTTCACCACGTTTCTCATACTCTTCCGGATCTAAGCTGTTTCCAAGTTCAATGATAAAGTCCTTGATCTTCGGAAGCGCTTCCCACGGATATGTAACGCTTTCAAGCAATGGCTTTGCTGCTGTTTCTGTCAGATCATATAATTCTTTGATCGTTACCTGTTTTACTGTTTCATTATTCATTTTCTTATACCTCACTATCTTTTTCAGAATTTAATAGAAAACAATCATTCGCCCGCAAAGGACAATTTTTATCTAAAAAAAATCATTTATCCGCAAAGAATAATTCTTTTCTAAAAAGCAATCATCTATCCACAAAGGATAATTCTTTCTATTAAGCAACTATGTTCAAGGTTATTTTTTATAATATACCCTTGTTCTGTCAAATACTGTTGTAATCTGGTTCTGATTGCTGATTCCCTTTACCAGATTTGTATATTTGATCACAAAGGTGTTCATCTTGTCTGTATATTCTTCTTTCGTGATCGAACCATCAGCGACACCACACAAGCCTTTTTCCCAGCTTGCTGTCAGATCCGCCCGAAGCAGTCCATTGATCGAATAATAAACAACATCATAAATGATCTCGCCGAGAAATGTCGGTGTTACAATCTGCGTTTTCTTATTCAGAGCAATGTATTTGTTATTTACAAGCTTGGTGATGATTCCATCTCTGGTCGCACTGGTTCCGATACCTGCGCCCTTGATCTGCTCACGAAGCTCCTCGTCCTCGATAAACTGTCCGGCATTTTCCATCGTCAGGATAAGCGTACCGGAATTGTACCGTTTTGGAGGTGATGTCTCACCCTCTTTGATCTCGAATTTGTCAAGTGAAAGGATATCTCCCTTTTTCAAATGTCCGATCGTCTCGATGAATTCCGGGCTGTATTTGGTATCATCCTTTTTCCTTGCAAAGCGGTTCGTGGCAACCTTCAGGTAACCTTCTTTTAACATATATTTGAAATTGGCAAATAAGAATTCATCCTGCTTTGCCAGTGTCATTGAAAGCTTCTGATATTCTGCTGCCGGATAAAAGATGCTTAAGAATCGTCTGCAAATGATCTCATACACATTTGCCGCAATCTCAGACAGTCCTCTTAACGCACCCATGCCCTGTCCGGTCGGAATGATCGCATAGTGGTCTGTGATCTGTTTGTCATTTACATACTTGGTCTTTGCGATCGTCTTATAGCTTCCCATGTTAAGAACCTCATCAGCATAGGCAGCCATCGGTGTATATCGTTTCAAACCGGATATATTCTTATAAATTTCCTTTGCCACAGCCGTTGACAACACTCTGGCATCCGTTCTCGGATATGTCACCAGCTTCTTCTCGTATAACTCCTGCACGATCTTTAAGGTGTCGGACGGACTGATCTTAAAAAGTGAAGAACAGTCATTCTGAAGCTCGGCAAGATTATACAGCATTGGCGGAGCCTTCTTTTCTTTCTTCTTCTCGCTTGCAACAAGAGTGGCTTCCATTCCATTTGCCGACAGCTTTTTCACCAGATCTTCTGCATCCTTCTTCTGCTTGAAGCCATTTTCTTTATACAGAAGCGGTGAATTAAAATACGGTGTATCCTTTACCGCTTTCCATTCTGCCTCAAATGTCTGCCCGGTAACATTTACCGTACCAACAACACGGTAAAATGGTGTCTTTACAAATTCACGGATCTCCCGCTCCCGCTTCACGATAATGCCAAGAACACAGGTCATAACACGTCCAACCGCAATCACGCATTTATCCAGTTTTAGATAATTTCTTATCACATAGCTGTATTTTAACGATAAGGCTCTGGAGAAATTAATACCCATCAGATAATCTTCTTTTGCACGAAGATATGCGGCATCGCTGAGCGAATCGTACTCTGAAAGCGGCTTGGCTTCCCGGATTCCACGCAAGATCTCTTCCTCTGTCTGGGAATCGATCCAGACTCTCCGCTTCTCTTTATTTCCAACCTTTGCCATCTGATCCACCAGACGGTAGATATATTCTCCCTCACGTCCTGAGTCGGTGCAGACATAGATACAGCCTACATCATCCCGGTTCAACAGCCCTGCTACGATCTTGAACTGCTTGCTGACATCTGGTATCACTTCGTATTTGAATTCTGTCGGAATAAAAGGAATCGTAGCCAGATCCCATTTTTTTAATTTCTCGTCATAGGCATCCGGATAGCTCATCGTGATCAGATGTCCCACACACCAGGTCACAACAGAATCTTCCGATTCCAGATAACCTGCTCCGGCATTTCCTTTTACACCAAGCACATCTGCAAACTGCCTTGCAACACTTGGTTTTTCTGCTATATATAAGTTTTTCAAATCAAACTCCTGATTCTTTTATATTTGATCAATATTACACATCACATCTTTTTATAATACCAGAAAAACAAGGTTTCGACCATAGCTTTTATGATATCCGTACAATGATTCCATACGACAATGGCTCAAAGTAAAAAAGCACCCCGCCTTCGATTCAGAAAACGAGATGCCCTTTGACTATTTTAGGTTGTAATAAACATTTACTGTATTTGATCTTACTGCTCGAATAATAACTGCTCGTATGTAGGGAATGGCCATGCTGTCTTTGGAAGTTCTTTTTCCAGTTCGTCAGCAGGTGTTCTTACAGAATCAAATGCTGCAAATACTACGTTGTGATAGTATTTTGCCCATGCTTCGATATCATCTTCGTAATCAGCAGCTTTTGCAACAAGCTCTTCCAGTTTTACAGTTGCTGTCTTCAGCTCTGTAAGCTTTTCAGAGATTGTATTCAACAGAGATACCTGTACGCTTGGCTCGATACCAAGAGCTTTGATCTCAGCAGCGCCCTTTGCAAGCTCTGCCTGATATTCCATAACTGCCGGGATAATCTCTTCATTTGACATCTCGATCATTGTGAGTGCCTCAATGTTGATCTTCTTTGCATAATTCTCAAGCATAACTTCTGCTCTGGCTGATAACTCTGCTTTATCCATAACGCCAAGGCCTTCAAAGATCTTAACGCTCTTATCTGCTGCCAGATATGGAACTGCATCTACCATACATTTGATATTTGGAAGTCCACGTTTCTCAGCTTCTGCGATCCATTCATCTGAATAACCATTTCCGTTGAAAATGATCTTCTGATGCTCTGTCAGAGTCTTTCTGATCAATGCCTTACATGCTGTCTCGAAATCTTCTGCACCTTCCAGTTCGTCAGTCATCTTCTTTAACTGATCTGCAACGATCGTATTTAATACCATCATTGGGAATGCGATGGACTGTGTAGAACCTACCATACGGAACTCGAATTTGTTTCCTGTGAATGCAAATGGTGATGTTCTGTTTCTATCTGTAGCATCCATTGTAAATGTAGGAAGTGTGGATGCACCGGATACATAAGTCTTGCCCTTTGGTGATTCTGTAGCTTCACCTTTCTCGATGATCTGCTTAACGATGGATTCAAGCTGCTCACCAAGGAATGCCGAAATAATTGCTGGAGGTGCTTCATTTGCTCCAAGTCTGTGGTCATTTCCTGCGGATGATGCGGACAGTCTTAACAGCTCTGCATTATTATCAACGGCTGCAAGAACGGCTGCAAGGAAGAACTGGAACTGAAGATTTGTCTCCGGATGTTTACCAGGATCGATCAGATTCTCGCCCTCATCTGTTGAGATTGACCAGTTGTTATGTTTACCGGAACCATTGACACCTGCAAATGGCTTCTCATGAAGAACACATTCCAGATCATGCTTTGCTGCGATCTTCTTCATAGTAGCCATAACCAGATGGTTCTGATCGGTTGCTATATTTGTTGTTGAGAAAATAGGTGCTAACTCATGCTGAGCAGGTGCAACTTCGTTGTGCTGTGTCTTAGCAAGGATACCGTATTTCCATAATTCTTCATTTAACTCGGTCATGTATGATGCAACCTTATCTTTGATCGCTGCAAAATACTGATCGTCAAGCTCCTGTCCTTTTGGAGGCATCGCACCGAATAAGGTACGTCCACAAAGCTTCAGGTCTGTTCTCTTGGCGAATTTCTTCTTATCAATCAGGAAGTATTCCTGCTCAGGACCAACAGAAGCTGTAACCTTCTTTGCTGATGTATTTCCAAATAATGCAAGTGCCTTTAAAGCTTCCTTGCTGATCGCATCCATGGAACGAAGAAGTGGTGTCTTGTAGTCAAGTGACTCACCTGTATATGATGTGAATGCTGCAGGGATACAAAGGATACAGGTTCCTGCATCTGTTGTTTTTACAAATGCCGGTGAGGTACAATCCCATGCTGTATATCCTCTGGCTGCGCATGTCTCACGAAGTCCACCAGAAGGGAAGGATGAAGCATCCGGCTCGGATTTGATCAGCTCTTTACCTGTGAACTGAAGAATAACTCCGCCATCACCTACTGTACTTACGAATGAATCATGCTTCTCGGCTGTTGTCTCTGTCAGTGGCTGGAACCAGTGAGTATAGTGTGTTGCGCCAAGTTCCATTGCCCATTCCTTCATTGCTGCTGCAACAGAATCTGCAATAGATGTATCAAGAGGTTCGCCCTTATCGATTGTGTTCTTCAAGGATTTATAAACTGCTTTTGGAAGACGCTCTCTCATAACCTGATCGGAGAAAACGTGTGAACCGAATACGGCTGAAATTTTGTTCATCATAATTTTGTACTTCCTTTCTTCTGATAAAACAAAAAAAGAAAGGTGTCCCAATGATTTGGAACACCTTTGTTCATTTCGTCTATTTATTTGATACAATATATATACTCCTTTTGATTTGAAAAATCAAGAGGGAAAATAAAAATTTTGAGGAAAAATTTACAGACTCATGACAATCATTAATAATCCTATAGGAATCTGAAAAAATATAATCTGTTTCAAAATGTCTTAGTATTCATAAAACTCTGCATAAACGATATCAGCAAAGTGGAACGGGACTAACAGGCACCATTTGTTGAATTTATGCATTGAATTTCTCTCTATTTTAATTTGCTTAGTATAACGATGAATTTTAGCAGCAAGAGTACTGATCAGATGGAACATACCCTCTTATCTCTTGAACTCTAGATAATTTTCAAAATAAATAAATTGGTTTCATTTAACATTTTATCATAACAAAATAATCTATAAATAAGTTCGAAAAGGAGTAATAAAAAAACACCTCATCACTATAAGTTATGGCATACTTTTATTTAACAGTGATTTTTATAATAACTCCTCCATTTTAACATGTCCGCCAATTATATATCTGAAAGCTGTTTAATTAGTCCACAACATTTATAATTGTTAAGATATGTATATTCAACATCTACGTTTTTTTCTCTCGACAACTGAGCGATATGATCCAACTCACGGCTATTCTTAAATCTACGATCTATCAGTACTTTCCATGGTACACGCCGTAACAGAACACGAGTAGTCTCACCTATACCAGGCTTGATATAGTTAAGATTTTCAATCCCATATATTTCAGATATTCTTTTTACTTCTTCAATTCCAGGTTCCCCATACTCTTTAGGTTCAGGATTCAAGTTATATTGGAATTTTTTTTCAATATAATCTATGAATTCGTATGTTCTATCCTCTGAAATAAGGTTTCTGTAGAATGCAGCTCCGTGAAAATCATTCTCCTTTATTATATCATTTCGCAGAAAAGTTCTGCTAAGTAAACCACTTACAGTGCAATTCAAGCATGAACTTGGAATCATAATGTCTTCGTGCGTCCCACATAGGTCTGTAAGAAATGCTGGATCCGCTAATACTGCGAGTTCATCTGACACACCTTCGAAAGAAGATATTTCCTTCCGAAGCTCTTTATATATAGCACCTTTACCAGTCCATCCATCAACAAATTGAATACTCTCAGCCTTATGCCTTTTTAGAATGAATTCAATTGCATTTCGGTCTATTCCTCTATCTCTTATTATCGAAATGGAGTAATGTGGACACTCAAACTTATATTTCTTTTTTATGTACCTTCTGATCAGAATCCCCAATGGCGTACCCGCTCTTGCCAAAGAAACAATAACAACTTCTTTCCCTTTCTTGGTCACTATTTTATCTGCCACTCTAACAACAGCATCAGCCGTTATCTGTCCAAATATATCCAACGACGTCTCATATATTCTTATATATTCTTCAGATGGTCTATATTCAAGCGGAAGCATTTCAGAATAGTGGATACCACTCTGTATTCTTTTTTCTCTCTCTGCTGTTGGCAACGGCTCAACTAAACCGCTTATATCCTTTAGCAAAAGAATAACATCATCTTTTAAAAAACTACTATTCATTCATAACTCTCCATTTATCAAAAATAGATCCATCTTGAAACCAAAATATTTTTATTTCCAACACTTCTTAATGCAACAAGTAAATCATTCATTCCCTCGGCTACAATGCCTGTATCTGTGACAACTATCACTTTATCGTATTTCTTTAAATTATATACATATGTATCTCTCTCTTTATCGTATACGCTTCGAATCTGATACCTATGATTTAATGGATAACCGTCTTCGCATGAAGCAATAATAGGGCTTCTTGTAGTTGCGTGAACTTTAACCGCCTCAGCTACACCATCTTTTTTTAGGATTTCTCCCAACCGTATAGCCGGATACATACATTCCTCGGTGCCAAGAACAAGCAACCTTCCATAATGTTCATATCCTATTATTTTTTCGATTTTACTTACAAATCGGTTTATTTCACTTTCATACTCATAAAAAGAAATCGTACTGCGAACGTTTGCTTTCGTGTCAAATTCTACGCAATCAACATTCTCCATCTCGTCGGCCTTACACAGCGTATCTCTGTCTTTCTCATAAGATATATCCATGATACTATTTTTTTTATATTCGAAAGGGAGATCAGAAATAAATAAGCATTCAATCCCTTTGTCTTCAAGCTGATTAACCCGAAAATTTGTCATACTGTTAAGAATTGAAGCAATACTATACTTTATCTTACTTATTCCACATTTATCCTCTAGCCTATCTACCAATTTGCATATGGTATTTCCGGTAGTCACTTCATCATCAATAAAAATTATCCTGTCCACATTTTCAAAACAATGATCAATGCTGTTTGTTCTCAGCATCTGATCCGTTGCATGACTATGAGACTCAGTAAAATACAAGTATTCCTCATTGTCGGCTTGCTCTCTTGTTGTATTTTGATAATAAACCACATTATCCAAATAGTGACAAACGCCGGCAGCTATTCCCGTTGCAGTTTCTGCAAATCCTATTACGAATAACCGATCAGATGGATATGCCGCTTTCACCATGTTTGCTAAAGTCCGACACATCATCATCGTGTCTTCAGGATCTGTGGGAATATGCTTCCCTTGGATAGGATTAACATAAAGGTAAGGACGAATGTTGTTATTGTCCCTTTTTGCTAATCTTACCAAATCATCTATTGAATACTGCAATTTAATTTCCTCCTGTAATTACCATTTCAATTCACCCCGTATATTTCTGCAAGTGCAATTGTCTTATATGCCCAGTTTATATGAGTCTTTACTTCGTTCATCCGTTCTCCGGCGAAACTCTTTCCAACTTGCAAACCATTCTCATCCCAATTCAGTATCTCCTTTGCGTCTTCGTAATCTTTATGAGAAACTTTAAGTGCTTCATTTACTACGCTTATCTGTTTAGGATGAATTACAGTCTTTCCTATAAACCCATTAACCTTATCTAATTTCAATTCATTTCGGAGCCCACGTTTCCATTCTTCATTATCACTTGAAAAGAATTCCCACACTGGTCCTGACACGACATACTCTCTTGAAAAAACAGTCAAAATATCACCCAACAACTGCGAAATAGGAAGTATGTCGTATATAGTCTCATCATAATGCCTTCTGGCAGCAAACTCATTTGAAAAGTCATTTCCTCCTACACGAATATTAAGAACTAGGTCTTTGACCGAATCTATCTTTCGTTTAAGATCAGACAATACTGTATGTCGCGTGGAATACTCAACTATATCCCCGCTTTCCAATATCGGCATCATGTAGACAGGCTTCTGAGCTTCAGAGTTTATTTTTCTCATTGCTTCGTTGTATGGATCGGCATTTCCTACTGAATATTTCGGAAAGATAAAACCGGTAATCAACTCAGAGCAATCAGCCAACTCCTTCCATAGCCTTAACAGTTGTTCGCAGCTTCGAACACGGATAAAAATCATAGGCACATAAAACTTGCTACTATGACTTGCTTCTAATAGTTTTCTCAATGTGCTTCCGAGTTGTTTTTCAGCAAATGCCACACTGTCATCAGCAATTGTATCTTCAAGGCATAGTGCTAGCGAATATGGCTGACTGAATTTTTCTGCAATTATCGAGTCTGCCACTTTTCTATTTAGTGCCGGTGAATAAAGCAAAGCTCCGACCCTATATTTTAGTTCAATATTCTCTATCATTTACAGCTACCGTTATAATTTTCCTTTCATTCTCATTTCGGAAATAGATTTACAAATTCCATCTGAAAAGATCTCATCAATAATTTTAATCTTATTCTTGCATGTCGTTAAAGCAAAAATACTCTGATTGGCAAATGCAATATCTGCTCTATTTAACATGGAGACATCCATCAAATTATCACCAGCAGCTATAATTGTTTCAGACTTCCTGCCATCAATAAATCTTTTTAAAGCCTCTCCTTTTGTTATTCCATTTGCAAATATATATACCTTCCTGCCATCTCTTTGTATGTTGACCTTATTTATATCTATCACCTTGCGTAACTCTATATAAACACTCTCCGGATTATTGCATTTCGCATAACTCATATACTTCTCTGGTCTGTGTACAGCCTCATCGTTACAGAGATGAGACAAGACTTCCGTTGCATAATCTATACTGTCATAACAATCCCTTGCAAGTACATCTGTCTTACGCGACCACCCCAGATCCTCTTTTCCGTCTATGAGTAATTTTCCACCATTACATATAATCGCATATTTAAAGCGTAGTTCCTGAGCGCACTCAATTCTACGATATTGTTGCTCAGTTCTCGTGGTAACCGGAATAGTATTTAACCAATCCGCCTTAGTAAAGAAATCATAGGTGAATCTGGTCATAAAGCTCTGCGCTCTTCCATCTAAGTGTTCAACAACAATCTTTTTATTACCGATTTCCCTATGATGAGAAAAAATCATTGTATTGTCTAAATCAGAAAACAAAACACTCATACAATCAACCTCAATCTATTGTCACCGGTTGTAAAACCTGAGCCAGTATCTTCTCTTCATATTTGCAACTCCAATCCAATTCTTCACCGGATATCTTTTTCAATGCAAGTTGGGGTATATTAACACCACTGGCATAACAAGCCATCTGTATCCCACCAGACATTCTGGTATTAACCTCCAGAAAATACGGTATTCCATCGAGATATTTAAACTGTATATTATATGGACATTTCAGTCCTACTTTATTTTGAAAATCCCTGCATATGCTTATAATATCCTCATCAAACCTCAATAGTTCATACTTATTATTCCCTTTGATCCTCGGCAGAGCAATTAAGCCCTTTTCTGTATCTAAACAATCTACACTAACCTCTTCATCTGGTAGAAATGGCATAATCATTATCGGAGAAAACACCTCTCTCTCTGAAAGCGCATCAAGAACATCGTCTAATGTCATCCTGGTATTCTGCTTCTTAAACAATGCCGCATAGCCTTTCCTTTGATTGTCTATAAGTCTGAAACTCTTTCCTCCCTCATCCCTTTCAAATTTGAAACAAACCTGTTTGTACTTTCTTAATAAGTCCTCGTAAGCGTTCTTAAATTCTTCCAGTGTTTTAACTATGTAGAAATCAGGAACCGTTCCTATGTTCTTCTCTTTAAAGAAACGATACGCCATTTCTTTATGGTTAAGAGTTGAAACGATGGGATAATCATCCATCATAACCCTTACCCCTATTCTTTCAAATTGATCTTTGCACTCACTGATTTTTAGCATTCCTCTTCTCGGCAGAAAGTACTGAATATTATGTTCTTTGCAGAATTCTAAACAAAACTCAACGTACTCGTCATCCTTAAGAACAGGTTCTTGATACCACTCATCACAACCATTCTTTATCACAGTATACTCGTTTTCGTTGCTACCAATTATGCAAAGATCAACATAATCCTGACGCATTAAATCAATAATGTTCAATGCCGTGCTGAACCAGTGGTTCATCCATACTCGTTTCATTAACTATCTCCAATCAACATCTATAAATTATTTTCTTTAATCTCGCCTAAATCCGCCCAAGATCAAAAAATACACACCTACTAACATAAGTATCATGGTTAAAATTGCTGGAAATCCGGCAACTATAACTGTAAAGAAGTATGTCAAACCCACCGTCATTTCAATTACCACAGCCAAGAACAGTATGACTGTCGTAATAAAGAAAGAACTAGCCAGCCATTGAACCGGTCTGCTGTTTAACAGGTTATCTCTTAGCACTTGTTGAGCCATCGATCTCGTTATGATTCTTCTTAAAGGTGATGCAAATACCGCCCCTAAACCGCCCATCACAACCGAAAAGATTGCAATAAACATCTGTAAAATCTCGCCCGTCTTATCCGAGAATACAATGTTCCTAACAAACCACATTGAAACCAGATAGAGCACTATGTAGCCTATAATAGTTATTATTACTCTTCTAAAGCCCCTTCCTGCATTAGCTGGCACAAGGTTTTGAACAAATACAACGACAAAAATCACGATAATTGTTTGACCAAAATCTTTGGTCAATGTTGCAATAGTTTCTCCGGAGAATCCATTCTCTATGAGATCCGCCGTACAATTGATTAGTGGCAACCCTCCCATAGACTGAAGAATCTGCGATGAACCTAAAAAGGCATATATAAGAAAATATGTGAAAATAACCATGAAACCTATAACTATATTGTCTCTTCCGTTACCGTTCAAATTATACAAACCTCCTTAGCGTATCTCATTCCGCATCTTTTTGCATAGTCCATCAAGCCAGTCTTTCATAGGAGTCGAATACGGTCTGAATTTCTCTTTACCACGTCCATTCTCGTAGAAATAGGCATTATTACGGTTAATACTTTCATCCTTTACAACATCGGCAAGGGCCAGCGCATCCTCATCTGAAACATTAAATACAATTCGCTTTCCAAAAAGTTGAATCAGATTTACAAATTTAGCTTTGAACAGAGTAGGATCATCGCACCACGCCACAGTAAAAATACCTTTTGCCGGGCCCTCTCTAAGGATTTCCTCAAAGTAATTCGCCGTCTCGCTATAACTACCGTAAACACTACCGCTTTGTAAGTCGGTAGCCACCATCAAATTGGAAATAATAAGCCATGCTTCAGGATCCTGTGGAGTCTTCTGCTTATAGTATTGGTAAATCTGATTAATGGCATTTACAGCCTGTGAACTGTCAAGATAAGCAACTGACGGCAGTTTTACCTCGCTGAGTTGCTTAACTCCATCAAACATAACATTTCCAGTGCCATCTGTATAATTGAGAACAAAAATGTATGGATGTCTTGCACCCTGACGCATATCATCAATGCTCTGAATCATCAGATCCATTAATGCAAAAGTCAGCATATTCTGCGCTTTCTGAGCATTGCTTCCAAATAGAATCAGATTGTTCCCTGCAGCATTTCTAAACTTTGCTTCCAGTTTTGCATCAACTCTAAGCGGTTCTCCAAAATGCAAAACATTCTTTTCGGCCGTAATCTTTGATAAAGAATAATATATCTGGAAGACGCTATTTCTGCTGTCAGAAACATCCGATACAAGAATCCTGGCATCAGAGTTTTCGTTCTTGGAATTGTAATAATCATTCAGTTCTTCAAGAAGCTTCATGTGTTCGTCAGATGTTAAATAACCCACTCTGAATTTATTACTGGTCTTTGGAGAACTAATTGCGGGCATATAGATTGCCGAACCGGCATCATTTTCTTCAATCTGAGCAATAGCATCAGATCCTTTACCAAGCACAATATCAGCATCTTCCTTCGGACACTTTAGAGCAATTCTAACCGCAATTTGTGCAAGTGCAGCTTCGTTAATCGCATTCATTCCACGAATACTTTGTGAGCAAAGAACCATATGAAATCCATAGCTTCGATCAAGCCTAAGTATTCCATCCATTATCTGTGATGCTTCAGTAGCTACAGCCTGATTCGCATTACTAAAAAGCATATGGAACTCATCAATAACAATCAGAACCCTTGCCATCTTTCCATACTGCTGCGATGCACTACTATTGTTATAAGATGTTATATCACTCTTCGTAACCGTATTAAAAATCTGCGCTCTTCTTTCACTCTCTTTTTTTATATCCCTCAAAACACTTAAACCGAATTCTTGCTCACTCTCAATCGCTATTACTTTAAAGTTCGGTAGGTTATAATCCGCATAGATTTTAAATTCAGTACCACTCTTAAAATCTATAAGGTATATCTGAAGTTCATCCTTGGTATACTGAAGCAATGCTCCCGTAATTATTGCATGCAATAATCTACTCTTACCGCTTCCGATCTGACCACAGATTAAAGCATGAATCGACTGACTTCCAGGCATTCCAAGGTTGAGTTTCTGGGTCTCACTGGCTCCACTAAGTCCAATAGGAATAGATATTCCTTCTGCTGTAGAACATTTTAAGAAGGAAGATTTCTTTGGTCCTATATCACTGTATTTAACTATAATACGTCCGGCCTTCTGAATTCCTTTCTTCATCACAGGAGCAAGTCTGGCAACACCGTCAATACTCATAGGTGGATCAATCCTGTGAATGACATTGTCTTTACTGCTCTTCATATCAACATAGCCCAGTTTTATGAGCTGATAGGCATTACACATTGCTGCGATGCTGTCTGCTGCATTCTTAAGTTTAGGTTCAAGACTCATCAGCTGATCACCGTTCGCCATGATTATGACATAAACACCACACTCTTTACCTGTTGCAACAACCTGACTGAGGAGTTCAATCGACTGAGCTGTAAATCCGGCAGGAAAGTCCATGATTCCAATAATATTATAGGGCTGAGGATTGAGTACGTTTGCAGCATTATACTCTCTTATGTTTTTATACTGACCTTTGAAAGTGTTAACCTGCATTGACTTGATATGATCAACCACAACTTTCAAATCCTGCTGTATGGACTGAGAATCTGTTTGAATTCCGTTTGGAATAATGCTGTAGCTGGAGCTATTCTCTTCCTCAAACAGCTTAAACTGAGCAAAACTTTGTCCTGATTTCAGAGGGTCAATAAAATGGAACCTCATTTTATTCGGAGGTGTACTCAGAAAAGTGTTTAAGCAGAGTGTCTGCATGTGCGTTTTTGCTGTCTCGCTTAGGTCTGTTTTATACTCATAGTATTGTGCAAAATTCTCATTAATCCCGATTGTATATGGGAACACAAAAGCTCCATTCTTCAGTATGAAGCTATACTGGGAATTCATAAACTGCGCAACAATCTTATTTTCGAGGAACTGCTTAAACTGAAAATATATGTATCCAACAGGGACATTTAAGGGCTCTTTATCTGCGGTAACATAATCCTCTGCTCTTGCGATTCTTCTTGATTGGATTTCATCAATAAAACTCTTTAGTATTCCAGGAGGAAACGATCTAAGCATATCATCCTGATACTGTTTCAGAGCATCCATCAGATTGCGTTTACGTCTTTCATCTCTCGCCTGTCCTTCATTCTGGAATCTCGTGTTTTCCTGCTGAATCTGCTGCCTATGCTTAGCGTCAAGTGCTTCCTTTTTCTTTGCAAAGTCAGTTATCAGTTCCTGCCTGTATTTAGCATATGCTGCACGCTGCTGTTCCGCCGTAGAATTCAGGTTGCGCATTTCTTGCGTAAGACGCTGATAAGCCGCATCAATCATTCCCTGAACCTTTTTATCTGCATCAGGAATACCGGCATCTAACCTGGCACATTCTTCGTCGTATAATTCCTTCGCTTTCTTTTTCATCGAATAGAATTCTACGCAACTGTCCCTAAGTTTTGAGTAATGAATAACTTTTCTCAAAAACTGCTCATTCAGATAATTGATATTCTTCACCATCTGATCCGGATCTCTTAGCATAATGCTATCGAATGTTGTTTCCAGAATAGGATATAGTTCTGTCCCTTTCTTGACTATTTTTTGATATCGCCCTGCCTGAATCTTAACCTCTGCCTGATCGATACGCGTAAGGAAAGCACCCATCTGCTGCTTTCTATTGTTTATGGACCTGACTACATCCTGTCTAAATTTCGAGGAATCATCTTGAACCTTTTCATTATCTTTCTTTGCCTGGTTCTGCTTCTTCTTGGTTTCGTTTTCTTCGGCCTCATGCTTTTTCTGCCATTGTTCTAATGCAGAACTACGCTCGTACTCAAGAGATGAACTGTCTGTGGAATATTGATTTTCGATTCTCTGCAGTGCCGAATTATGATTACGTCCAGCAGACTCAACATCATTCTTATACTTATTCTGAATATCCGTACAATTTTGGGTAAACTCATTCGCCTGACGCTCTAATTCACCCCAGATCTGCATAATAAGCGCATATTCATCTTTTACATTTTCTATACTGCTTTCTCTCAGCTGAAACTGACTGGACATTTGTATTACTCTCCCTGTACTTAAATATTGATGATAGATGAAACGATCACACGGTCTTACTTTCCATTAAAAAGTCCCACTTATTTCGCTCAGATCATGGCTAAATGCTTGTTCAGCCCGTTCCATACTCTGAGTGTTGTCATTAATTGCATTATTAAATTCCTGTGTTGAATGTTCAATATTATCACGTCCTGTCTCTCGAGCTGCACTTCCAAAACTACCCACACTATCCATCTGTTGAAAAATTTGAGAAGCTCTTTCGTTATTCTGAATCTGCTCCTTTGCCATATCTGAAGAAGCCTCCATTGTCCTCTTGCCCTGCTCAACCCGGCTTTTAACTTCCGAATTCATATATCCCTCAGCGTCGGATTTAGTTCCTTCCTTGACGGTTTCTGCTGCCTGAATAATTTCATCATCAACATCCGCCGGGAGAGAATCAATAAGCCCCTTCATTTGTTTGACATCACTTACAGCTTTCTTACTAATTGTGTCTGTCTCTCTGAAGGAATCACTACCCTCTCTTGACTTGTCCTTAACTGAATCTAACTTTCTGCCCATAATGTGTTCTCCTTTCAAAAAATAGTATTTTTATGCTTGTTCTAATTCTTTACATACCCATTCAAAAAACTCAGGATATATTTTTTCATAGAATGAATAAATTACACTTCCTGAAAATAACTTCAAATTATCTAAATAAATTCTTAGTAACGCTTTCTCTTCATCATCACATTTTTTGTACACAAACTCTCTCACTCTTGGATACACTTCCGAATATTTATCAAACGCTTCAAAGCTTTGATCCATATTAATCTCATCCGATGATATATAATCCTTGTCTTCAAACTCAAACTCTCTACCCAAATACGCAGTTTTTTCTTTATCTGTATACACCCCAAACCCAACAAGCGGTTTGGTAAAATGTCTACCTTCACTGTCGCATCCATAAACAAAGTAATTATCTATCAATCCATTTTCGTCCTGTGTTATTATTGGTTCAGAGCATTCCAATCCTTCTTTTATACACTTTCCGCATTCTGTGCTAAAAATTGTACTTCTCGCTTTTTTTAATGAAATCATATCCATCTCCTATCTTATATGTGAGTATGTTACATTCATACCATTTCCAGTAAGTGCGTTTTGAATTTGTAATGCTGTATAGAATTTTGTTCCTCTACCCGGATTCGAATCGGCAATATAAAAACCAGCTACATCTCCAAACTTATTTTTTACTACACTTGTAACTATTACGGCATGATAATCGCTCTTAAATGGTCGTCCATAATACAATTCTCCAGCGTGTACAGATAATATCACTCCGCGACCTTCAGCGATATGATTTGCAATTTCATCTATAGACTCTTGTGTAGCTACTCCATACGAATCCATTTTTATTGGAAAGACACCACTACTAATTCCAAAGTGTTCAAGAATTTCCTTTCTTGACTCTGGACTCGTTGCTCCACTCGCAGAAGGAGAAAAGATGTGATAATCTATCAATCCTCTCTGTGTTTTTGCATAATCTAATATATCTTTTTCAGAATAGTTTACACCAGAAAGACGTAATATATTTGCGCATGAACAGAGACCACATGTTCCTTGATATGCCGGATCCGCACTTCCCTGGTTTTTATACAAATACTCTGACATCTCTAATGGAGAATCATAGACCATATTACCATTGCCATCATCCGTAAATCCAAATTCTGTGGCGGGAAGATCTCTTGGTGTGCTTCTCGTTGGTGCTAAGTTATTAGAATGTGGTACCTGAACAGTGTTGCCTTCCACCCAGTTGGTATCACTATCTGAGACTGTTTCAAACGATTCCATGCTATCAGACGATGTTTCAGTGCTTGAATCTCCTTTGGTATCGCTAGAATCCTCAAGCTCATCAAGTAATTCCTTGAATTTTGAAATCTCAGTTCTGTATGTCTTCTCTGCAGCATTCACTGATTTTTGACCAAACTCAAAACTCCGAAGTTGATCCAATTTTGATACACCGGCATCAAGCTTATCTATCTCAGCATTTATATCCGCTGTGATTTTTTCCTTCTCTGCGTCGGCCTCTTCCTGCTCTGATACAAGCCTTTCGGTTTCGGTTACCTGAACTGTTTCAAGTTCCCTAACCGAATCTACAATATCATCATCCAAGGAATCAATCATTCCTGAGAGTTCCTGTAAGGATGCAAATTCCTCAGACAGGATTCTCCCCTCTTCACCAATTCTTCTTCGAGTTTCTCTATTCTCGGATACGCTATTTCTATTTTTTTCGTATCTCTGACCCACTAAATCACCTTCTTACTTCCATTGAGCAAGTATATCTATTCTTCTTTGCCTTTGTTCTTCGGTTCTCTCAAAGCCACACATTTCCTTAACTTCAATAGAAAAAGCCCTATACTCCAACATCAAATTATATGAGAATGCATTAACTTTATCTGCAAAATACCGATTCTGTTTTTTATATGATGCCAAACTGAAAATAACCTCTTCCATCTGATCGCATATATTGTTAAACGCTCTTTTGGCAGTCTCAATTCTATCTCTTTGTTTACGAGCCTCTTCTTCTGCCCTGTCGAAAACCTCCTTTCTCTTTTCAGGAGAAACTTTAGCCCAGTTATATTTTTCTAATCTTTGCTTGCTTTCTTCTATTTCGCCGGAAAGCTCTATTATTGTATATAAATCGTCTATGTAATCCTTACTTCTATTTTTTACTTCCTCCCACTTGTCGCTCATCTTCTTGGTCGTAATAATGTAACTCTGCTCCATATCACTGATAAACGGGGAGCCTTGATAACACAAGATATCATAAAGTTCATCATCCTTTGGTGAATCATACAACTCATCTCTCACTACTTCTCTTTCTCTTCCAGTCTCATCCTTTTCCTTAACTCTTGACCACTGTGCCATTTGAAGCTCAAAAGGCTTTAAGAGCCCCTCATAAATGCATAGTGTCTTACCTTGTGAGAATGTAGCCATTCGCTCAAGTTGTACATCATCTGCAGACATGGTTCCCCCTAAAAGCTGGCGATCATCTTGAGAAGTCATCCTGTGACCAAGCTTCAGAGATGTATTTTTGATTACCTCCGGTGCCATTGCTGTAGGTAATTGATCGGCAATTATTATTGCTTCATTTAAGTTACGAACCTCAGCAAGCATCTTTACAATGAATGCAGTTGCAGCAATTTTGGGGTCTGCTCCCTCTCCGCCTTCCTTCTGTGCCTTTGGTCCAATTAAGTTATGTGCCTCTTCAAAGAAAATCACATGTCGTGGTCCATTTTCCTTTGCCTCTTTCGGTTGCGGATTCATTTTTAATGATTCCCTGATAAGCGTTGACAACATCAAAGTCAAGAAGTTTGCAGGACCGCTTCCCATTGCCTCCAGTTCAATTACTGCCGGCCTTTTTAACCAATCATCTGGAGCAATTGTAGATTCTGGAACATCAAACACATCTCCCATTTCTCTGGATAGCAAGCTACCGATACGCACCTGTAAAACGGATTTTAAGTTGCCTTTTACTTCTCCTTCATAATCTGTTTCATCAAGGATCTTTTCAAGCGTCGTATACAACTCACCCATTGTTGGATATGGAAGATCTCCGTTATTCAACATATACGGAAGCCAACCTTTATTTCTATATACACGTTCTATCGCTCTATCCAGCAAGAAAGGCATAGGTGGATCCATGGAGAATGCACCATCAAATACATTCTTTAAATTGCCAATATGTTCTGCAAGTGCCATTTTTTTAGGAAACTGAAATGGATTAATGTGCAGCAGAAACTTCGTTCCTGAAGACGGTGAAAAAACCGTTATACCTTTCATTTCAGGTTTATTCACTAATGCCCTATATTCCTGCTTAGCCGGTTCAAGTATTAAAAAAGGAATTCCAAAGTTTGAATACAATGTAGTAGCTAGATGTAGCATGCTATTTGTTTTTCCAGAACCCGGAACACCAGCTAAAAAGGCATGCTTTGGCAAATTCTTTAATGGTATATACACTTTATATCCATCACTATCTTTACCAAGAAACAACCCATTATCATCATGATCTGGCGCTGTCTCCTTAGGCATTTCGATGCTTTCTCCAGAATACAACGTTGGAAGTGTCACAAACGGTAACAGCTCTTTCAATGTAAATAGTGTTGGCCAAAATCTAAGTTCTTGTGGGGCTTTCTGGTTACAAAAGTCATACACTTTTGCTTCTATAATATCATTATACTTAAAGGCTCCTCTTTGGTGGATTACATCGTGTGTACCCTCATCAAGTGCTTCAGAAGCCGCAGCATCCAAAAGCATTCCAGCATATATACTATCCTGTGCATAAACCCTGACATTAACCTGAAAGTGAGGATTAGCAGCTAATTCCTTTATCAAATCCTTATATCTATTCAATGTATAATCAGCACTTTCATCCCTTTGAAAAGATGTACCTGAATTATTTTTTTCTACACGTAAAGTTAACATCCTCCTTAATGCCGCCATGGCACTCCCTAGCATGCGAGGATCTTCAATCAGATTGGTATAATCTACTGGCTTAAAATCAACACAATACACGCATGGTGCATTCATTTTCTGCATCATCGTTAACATGCCATATAATCTGGCATCTTCATTCATCTTCCATTCATTAACAGAATAAAAGTATCCATTTTCCTCTTTGTCAGCTTTAGAAAATTTCTCTCGCTTTATGAGTGTGGACATGCACCCATATTCTATGTCGTTCATCTGAAGAGCAAGCTTCTCCTGCTCTGCTTTTAATTTTTTCTGCCGTTCTTTTTCTTTTTTAGGATCGCTTTCAGCTTTATTTACCCATTCATACCCAGAATCAACTTTTCCAAGCCACTGCATATAAGGAAGTACTTGTGCAACAGGAACAACTCTCACAATGTCGAAATATGGAGCCAACGGAGAGTTTTTTATCAGATTATCGGCATATTTGTTGACTTTATCTGAGTCAAATTTTAAATATATTTTCAGCCTGTTTCCCTTCTTCTCTGCAGGGTTGTACTCATAAATCCAATGAACCGTTTCATTGGCATCTATCGCCTGCCTGTGTATTTGCCGCAAAAAAGCGAGATGTTTTTTAAGCACACCATCTACACCGCTTTCATCTAAAGCACTATACTTGCTTAATGTAAGATCCGGTATTCTTTTAATCTGATATAAAATGCTTTCCATTAAACACAACACCTTTCGTAATCATTCTTCATATTCAAGAAGGCTCATCTTCTCCTTCTCAGCAAAACAAGTCTCAAAAGCTGGAGAATCGATGACACAAGCGCCGCCACATATGTGAGTGCAGCTGCTATTAGCACCTTCCTAGATGCATCAAGTTCCTGTCCATATAAGATATTCCGTTCCCGTAAAATCGATAACGCCCTTCCCGAAGCATTAAACTCTACAGGAAGCGTAATAAACTGAAAGAGTACCACCAAGGAAAAAAGGATTATTCCCACATCTATCAACCCAGTCCATCCAAAAATTAATCCCAAAAGAATAACTGGCCATGAAAGGGTGGAGCCAATGTTTACAACAGGGATAACAGCTGACCTGAACGCCAGCGGAACATAACCTTTTGCATGTTGAATAGCATGACCGCATTCATGAGCCGCAACACCTATAGCAGCAACGGATGTTGAACCATAAACACTATCTGACAGGCGAAGCACCTTTTCTCTCGGCGAATAATGATCCGTCAAACTTCCTAAGACACGTTCTATTCTTACATCGTATATCCCAGCAGAACTAAGAATCGCTTGAGCCACCTGCTCTGCCCTTATTCCACGTAAATTGCCATAGGAACTGTATTTTTTATATGTTCTTTTTACATTCCAGGATGCAATAATACTTATTAATGCTCCTATAATCACAAGTCCATATGACGCATAATAAAAACCTGTCATCTGTTATTCTCCTATTACCTTCTTCGTAGCACCTTTGCACCCATTGAAGCCGTAGAATCTCCACCATTTAGTTCTTGATGGATTCGATCTATCAGAGCCTGCGTACCTGTCAATTCCGCCTGCTTTGTACTCGCTGAAGCTTGAAGCCGCCCCGCAGCTGCCAACGCAGAGTTAGCGAACATGTTCCCAGAAGCCCCTTGGAGAGTTGACGCATATGAACTTTCTGAATTCACCTGCATCTGTAAAACATCTGCCTCCTGTGAAAGTTGAGCACTCATCTGTTCCAGAGCTTGACTGCATTTCTCAACATTTGCCTGAGCCTGCTCATACTGCTGACTCTCCTGCTGTGCTACTAAGTAAGCCTGCCTTGCTTCTCCCTGTGCTTGCTGTAATTGTCCCTGTACTGGTCCAATCTGCCTTTGAGCATCCATATATGAATTTCTGGCTGCTTCTAATCTGCTTCGCAAATACTGATATTCTGAAGCGGAATGCTCCTGCCCATCGTTTAACGAATTCAATTCTGACTCAACATTTCTCATTTCTGCTTCAGCACTTGACATCTGATTGTACAATCTATCTAGCTCATACTGTGCAGAATTTGCTCTCTGATTAGCGCTTGCGTAATCACTCATAGCAGAGTCATAATTCCGTTGATGCATCTCAGCATTCTGAACCCACTCTCTGTGAGCATTGCAATATTTATCTACCAATGCCGTTTTTTGTTCCAATGATGCCATTTCTCACTTCTCCCGAACATCACATTCTATTTTTTTCTTCTGAATAGACCTCCTAAGAAGCCATTCTTTTGGCTCTTCAATTCCTGATTTTCGCTGGCCAGTTCATCTTTTTCTATAATTTGCCTGCTTCCCTCTTGATAATTACTTTCTGCGAACTCTATTGTTGGAGCAGTTGTGTCTTTTTCCTTGCCCGGTTCACTCTTTACTACTTCTGTCGGATTTTCAATATTTAATGAGGTTTCATCAGTATCTTTCAAATTCCTGGCACTATCAATCGCCACAGTTTCTTCCGGTTTTTCATCTGGTTCTTCTTTCAATTGTTCTTCTTTATGTAATCCCTCGATCTCCGCTATCACTTTTCCAAGTTCTTCTTCTGAATATCTGGGTAAATAATCTAAATCAGCATCTTCTCTGACCTCTACGCCATTTTCCTTCCAATATTGGTCGATACGTTCCTTTGTTTCCTTAGCCTTTGGCAGTTGAGCAACAGATTTTTGTAACCGTAAAGTTACATCACGAAGGTTGTTATCAATATTGTTTAGTTCATTCTTTTTATCGATAACCTGTTCTTCCTGTAAAGCGATTTTCTTTTTTAGCTCTTCAATTTCAGCCTCTAATTCAGCCAAATTTTCCAAGGCTTCCCTTTTTGATTCTGTCAGGCTATCAAACTGCGTTTCCTTATCTTTTATATTATCAATCAGTTCCTTTAGTTTTTCTGCCACCTGTTCCGAAGAAGCATATGGCTTTTTGATGTCATTAACTGTGCTCAAGATACAAGCGATGGAAACATCATCTCCGCTGCCGTTGTTAGTAACTTGAGATAGTAACTCTTCCATTTTGGAATCTAATGCTTCTTTCTGTAATGTTTGAACCCAATATCCCAATGTGTAATAGCATCTGTTAAGCCCGCTCTCGTCAAAACTTTCATCGATGCCGTCAGATGCAACAAACAGACCGGTCGGAATATCTGTTCCATATATGTATCTAAATCCGGCAAATGAATTAGAATTGCATATTGAGGTTGATCTATTTCCAACACACCCTACCTCATCCCACGGGATCGGTTGAGTATATAGACCATTGTTCATAGCAACAACACATTTACCATCTCCAATATGAATCCCGAACCAGAATCCATCTATAACCACGCACATGATAAGTGTGCAACCATATACCTTGTTTAAACTGTGTCCAGCACGAATTGCCTCAACTGCATCTTCGGGCAGGCCATTCAACTCATTATCATTTATTGGGTTCGTGCCCAGATCATTGGTTACGCCTTTATTCCACTCGCGGATTATCTCTCTTTCTAACTCGGTTATGATTCGGTCAGGTGATTTTTTCAGTACATCACACGAACTCGGTGAACTTTCGATCAGACTTCTCACGCATTCAATGGAAACATCGCAGGCTATATGCGCTCCCTGTGCACTTCTAAAACATTTTTTATCTCCGTGACCGTCACTGATAACAGCAATGCTTACCTTTTCATTGTCATAGGTTGCAGCATAATCCTCACAACCCATGTTCTTTGCGATGTGAGATACACCTACTTTATATCCAGAATATGACTTGAATCCTTCCATCAGCATCCCTCATTATTTTCTATCTTAATTAAATGTAGGGAAATCATTCTCCCAATCTATGCCCTGAAGTCCTGGTATTTCAGGATTAGCGCCACTTGTAGGATCGAGCGTTGCCGTCGAAGACGGAGTACTTGCCTGAGACCCGCCTCCTACTGATTGTCCTAAATTAACTGTCGAACTGCCCTGTCCACTATTGGATTGCTGCGGCGCATTAACAGGATTCGTCTGCGGACTGCTCACAGCACTTCTAAATTGTCCGTTCGAAGGTGCCGCTCCTGTTGTGTTATTTTGAATCGATCCCCTTTGTGTCACAAAATCGACACCAGTCAAAGTAACTAATTGAATCTGCTTTGCTAGGACATTGGTATTTGATGCAAGTAAAACCATAGATTCATTACTTGTAAACTCAAGAAGAACTTTCCTGCACTCAGGACTGAGTGCACCTTCTTCTATCGCAATTCCTGCCTTAGTCGCATACTGAAACCACGAATTCTGCTTAAGTATATCCAGTTCTTCCTTATACAACGCCAAATCCGAAGGTTTTCCATCGGTCATCAGTATGATCAACGGGGTATAAGAACCCGCCGATGATTTGAGAAATTCATTTCTGGAAAGCTTTTTATTTAGAGCCGAAAATGCTTTTCCAAAATTGGTTCCACCACCGACATAAGTAATCTCGTTATAATTGAACGATGACACCGGTACAGGTTCTGTTGTCCTCCAGTTTGCATTGCTGGAGAATTCCATAATGGCAACCCGAATCTCCGCATTAGTATTTGATGCTTCACGCTTCTTTAGCTCCGGAATCAAGTTCCTGATTGCATCATTAACCGCCTGAATTCGATTTCCTTTCATACTGCCGGAAATATCAATTATGAAAAATACCACCATGGCTCTCTTCTTAAGATCCGGCATAATCGTATCAATACTTGGCGTTTGTTCAATGGGTTGAGTTATCGAGTTGGTGCTCCCGGTTGGGATATCCAATGTAGGAAAATCAAAACCATCCCAAAAATCGTCACTCATCTTTCTTCCTCCTGCCTTTCATATTACTTGCAGTACCATGACGAAATAATCACAACACTGTAGCTTTTACTCCATTAAATTCTATAGTTTCTCCCCTGGCCAATCTTGCAAATCCATTCTTTCCGATTTCAGTTTCATGTCCATCTACAGAAAGCTTCCATACAGTGTCCGTAAGATTTCCAATCCCAAGAACTGCTTTGTCGCTCAGGCTTGCACGTATCACAGCAGCAACAGTGTCATGATCCACGCTTCTGCTGTCCACCTGGCATAAGTACAATTTCGACCCATCAGCTACAATAGATGGATAATCATCAAACTTTATAATCCTACAACCTTCGGGTATTTTTTGTTTTGCATAGCAGTTTACAAATTGTTCTCTTCCGCTGAGGCTCACAAGCATCGCTCTTGTTCGGATAAGCGCTTCTTCCCATTCATTCTCAGTGATACGGTCATTCGGATTCTTCAAGCCTTTTGTAAATGCTCGCACAAAGGTCATCTGAAGATCCGGAGGGAACATGTTCCATCGTTTTATTACGTTCGGTTGAGATTCCGGATCCGGTCTGTTTTTTTCATTTGACGGATCGTAACAGAATATAGGGGATACGCCATACATGTGGGCTCCGGTTGAATCCATCATCGGCAAATTATTCGTATATTTTCCTTCCAACGGATGATCTATGTAAAATAGCCGAAAGAGTAACACTGCAAGTGAAAATCTGTCGGTCTGTGTATTTGGTCTGGTGGCATCTATTACAACCTCAGGAGCCATATATCTTGGCATTCCTCTGACACCAAGATTTACCAGATTAGGAGCAACATTATCATTGTCACAAATAAGCACATCTCCATCTGCGGGATTGATAAAGAAACTTCCTTCATTAACATCCTGATAACTGAACCCCAAGCTATGTAAAAGTCGGAAGCTTTCTACGATGTTCAGTGCCGCCGAAATCATAACCTCATAACTGCCGAATCTTGCCTGATTCAAAAGAAATTCACTAAACTCATGAAACTCCGGTCTACGAAGTTCCATAATATAGCCATAACTATTCTTATATGGCTTTGTTAGCATTAATGGCCAAAGATAATGCTCATTGGGAGCCCCTCTGTCCACATTTTTTGCAAGATTATCGTAGAACACTTGTGGCGGAACAGGAGCCTTATACCATTTAAGAGCGTATTTCTGCCCTTTATAGTCAACTTTATAAACCTCTCCCTGACCGCCTTCTGCAATATAGTCAAGAATAGTTATGTTATTCCCTTTAATCGTTTGTACTGACTCATTCCTTGTCAATGATGGCATACGCTAAAACCTCATTTCATTCTATTAACTGTTTCCATGCGTTATCACTAAAACGCAGACTTGTATCAGAAAATCCCTGTGTAAATACCTGTATAAAAGCATTTTTCAATTGAGAGTTTTCATCATGATTCCATAGTTCCATCGGTACAGAATCCGTATAATAGTCTAACCCGTTTTCCGAATTATCCGGATCAAAAATGAACCGACAATTACTATAAAGCTGTCTTGCTGTGTTTATATCAGTTATTGGCTGCTTCAAGACCTGCCTTCCGTCATACGGGTGTTTACAATACCTTAAGACAAACAGCAACTCAGCAAGTACAAATTTATCTGCATCCATGTTCCAACGAGTGCTCATATTTAATATTTCAGGTGGCATAAACTTGACACTATCGATATCCTGCATAAAAGCATCTCTATCTCCACCTGCCTTCACCTCAAAATGACCGCTTTTCGGATCAATCAGAAGCACATGCAGATTGATAGGTCCTACAAGAGGAGTCCCCTTGCTATGAACCATTTCATAGAACTTAACCGTATTCAACATGACAGATTTTTGTGCTTCTTCATTTGAAAAGTGTTCTCTATGCAGATCCATTTGGTAAAGCCAATGATATAATTCCTGTTTCATTCAAATGCTTGCCTCCAATCATTTACCATCCACTCCGATTATGTCTATCGCTTCCCCTTCTGAAAGCAAATCATCCGGAATAATCAGTTTTTCATCAACCGGATTGATCTCGGAAGACCTGACGATACGTCTTTTAAGATTTGCCGTCGTTTTTTCAAATATTGTTCTTGCTGTTCGACCGTTTGAAAAGTATTCAAGTTCCTTAAGCTTTTCAAAAATCGGAACATAAATGTCATGTATACCTTCTGCAAGTTCAAAACCATTCTTTGTACAAAACAATTTGAATATTTCATAGGTTTCTTCTGCAGAATAATCCCTGAAATGAACCTCCTCTATTCTTGATCGCATTCCACTGTTTGACTTATAAAGACCTTGCATATCTTTTTCATATCCTGCAAAAATCAAGCAACATGTTTGCCTGTTCTCAGGGACATCCATAAAGGCGATAATCTGCTCAAGTGCTTCCTTCTTATAGTTATGATCTGAATGTCCTTCCGCATAGGAAAGGCTGTATGCCTCATCAATAAAAAGCACGCTATTTTTGGACTTTTTCAAAAGCTCATATGTTTTCTTATCAGTTTCACCCACATACTGTCCAATCAAGTCCTTAGCAGTGCACGAATAGAAATTCGGTGTCTTAACTATTCCCAACGAGTGCAAGCATTCTGCAAATAGTTTTGCACTGGTAGATTTTCCTGTACCCGGATTACCAACAAAGAAATAGTATCCCGGTCTGATTGAGCTTTGGTCCCCACCACTCCTTTGAGCATATACAATCTCCTCTTGCTTCTGTACTATGATATCCTTAAGATCAGACATACCTATCTGTTCATTAAGCTCCTGCATAATATCTTCCAAAGTCTTAGGATTAATCTGGTCTTCTACGGACTTAAGAAGATTCTCCGGAATATCCTCTAGTGTGTATTCATATCGGTCAATTGACGGATCGTCATCCGCATATACTCTTTCAAGATGCAGATGTTTCATATCCTGAAACATCTTTTTGACCTCTCCGGCATTTCCAAAATCGTCGCCTCGTACCTCATACTTTCTCTTAAGTATCAATGCGACCCTTTCATGAGCCTCGTCAGTAATTGTGCAACCTTGTCCCTTTAATGTTCTGTCAAAAATCTCTAACAGCTGATCCGGCGTATAGTCCGGGAAATTAACAATTCTCAACCTACGCTTTAATCCGGCATTCATTTTTAGGAACTCTTCAACCTTATTCGAATACATTCCAAAAATCATCTTGAAATCGTTGGCGTTCTCGGTCATCTTAGTCATCATCGCACCAATAATCTCATTTCCATATGAGGATTCACTTATCTGGTATGCCTCGTCTATATACAGCACCTGGTTATGATCTATTGCCTCCTGAATGGCCTCCAGTGTCTTTTTCTTAGATTCGCCAACATGTTCACCGATTAAATCAGAAGCATCCTTAAAAAGCGTTTCAGATCCGCCAAGTACTTCCATCAAATGATAGAATTGTCCAATCATCTTTCCGACAGTAGTTTTTCCTGTTCCCGGATTTCCGGCAAAAATGTAATGATCAGGATACTGTTCGGGCGTAATCCCTCTCTTTTTACTATCGATTGTATCTAATACTTCAAATCTGATATTTCGGAACAGATTCTTAATGAATCCCATTCCAACATACTGGTCAATCTGAGCATAGATATCGTCAATTGAGGAAACGCCATGCTGAACAAAATACTTTTGAAAATTGCCAAAGTCATCGGCAATAATGATTCTTTTCTCATCGTCGCGAAGGCTGCACTGCATTTTAACCTCCTTTGACAGTGCAACGATATCTCTAGCATTACCAAAGTCAGCACGGTTTCGCTGGTTATATAAGTTTTTAAAAAACAACTCTAAATCTAGAGTAGTGCCTTGTCCCTCTTCTTCTCCAGTAAATGAGTAACCATCCTTTCTACAATCGTTTTCAAAAATTTCCTGCAAGAGCTCAGGCTTGTAATCTTCGATTGTAAGAATGTTATTTTTGCTGAAGCGACTCCTTAAGCCAGAGTTCATTTCCAGAAGTTCATCCATTGGTTCCGGATATCCTGCCATTATCATGCAAAACCTATATCTATCCGGATTAGTCATGATGGGAACCAACGTATCAATAGCTTCTTTGGGATAGTTATGGTCATCCCCTTTTTCATTAAGTGAATATGCGTCATCTATAAACAGAACTCCATCCTGTGCTCTTTCAACACATTCTGTAGTCTTTATAGCTGTTCCACCAACATAGGCATCGACAAGATCATCTCTTTTAGCCTCAATAGTTGTTCCCTTTGCAAGAATACCTTCATTATAGAAAATCTGACCAATCAACCTCGCAACGGTAGTTTTGCCAACTCCGGGATTCCCTCGTAATATGAAATGAGGTACCGGGTAGCGGAACGCTGAATCCGGAACGCTATCAATACGTTCGTTTGAATAGGGTCTATCTTTTCTATCCGGCTCTGCAGTAATCTTACCTTGCTTCTCTGCGGCATCACGTTTCATATGATAATCTCTGATTATCTCATCTATCCTCGATGCCACACTCTCCCATCCTTTTGTAGATTTCAATTTCTTAAGGGGATCTGACTCATCAACTTTTTTATATTTACTATAAATCCTCTTTACATCCTCTTCGGTCAACTCAACATGAGTATCAGGAGAAATAGACATAAATTCAGTAATTGAATTAAAAATCGCATGAAGATATCCCGATTTATTGACATCTCTATCTGCTTCCCTGCTCAGATACATAATGGCAGAAGCAATCTTTTTCCTTTTTTTGCTTTCAAAAGTAAGGAATTTGCCATTATTACCTATAATCCGAAGATAGTCCATCAGGTGAAGAATCTCATCAAGGTTTGGTAAGCCGATTTCAAGAGCAGTCCCTCTATTAACTGTTCCATCATCATTAAAAAATCTATTTTTAAGCACATAGCCGTTTTCCATTCCATCAAGCATCTTGTTAAGATCTGTTCTGGTCATCTGAGGTGCAAGAAAGATACAAATATTCTGATTAGCGTTAGCACTGTACTCATCCCATAAATGAGAAACAAGCTCCAAATAAGGTTGCAGGGGAGCAGCATGATCAGTAAAGAAATCCTGAAAAAACGCAAAAACCACAGCTGACTTAACGCTCTCATCGGCCATAATTTTTTTTGCGTCTTCGAGGAATTCTACCGGCGTGATTTTAGGCTGTTTATACACAAGCTTTGTACTATTATATCCCGTCTTTGGCTTGGATTCGTTTCTCTCTCTATTATTACTTTTTGTCGAAGAGACTGCGTTATTGACCGTTGACTGCTCCGTGGCTATCTCTGAAGGATTTCTGCCAGTACCCTGCGCTGCAACAGAATGAGGTGTCATTATTCGCCGGCGCTTTTGGGGCTTACTCACCGTCAGCGGCTGCTCGGCTGTACCAACGTTGCTTACAGCGGAAGTATTGCCCTGTCCGAGAATACTCTCTCTCATATCTTTGTTCTTATTAATGACCCTTACTGCACTTTCGTCATCCAGTACAAACTTTCCAAGGTTCTTTGCACCTGAATAAAAGACAATCTGTTGGTATCCCAGGCTTTTCAGATAGCCATTTAAAAACATGCGAAAATTATCCTTCTGGAGATTTTTTGAAATAAACATGTCATCCAGATGTCCATAGACTAGGAATATTTTATTTAAATTGCTTTTTTCAAGAATAGAACTCATCTTAACCCTATACCTTTAATCTATCTCTAAGCTCTGTTTTAGTTGAGAGCTTGTTTTTAGTATGTTTCCTACAACTTAAACTAATTTTTGCTCCAGGTGTATTTTCACAGATCACCTGCTGAACAGAGTCTCTGTAATATTGTTTTCTTTCTTCATTCGTTTCATCACCTTTGAGCTGATCTATCTCTAACTTAGTCTGAACATCTCCGTTTTCCATAAGCTCAGGAGCTAATGTAACGATAATCTCTTCTCCTGTTGTTTCGTTGGATAATCCAATGTGAAGCGTTCCATCATGGCGGTCATCATCATATGAATATCCTGTAAACTCAAAGTTATGCTCCTCAAAAAAATCAACAATCTGTTCACTTACATTTTGTCTTGAAAATGCGTTGTTCATATTTAAAACGCCCTTATAGCAAGTTGTAGCAGCCGCTGGATACATTTTATTGCTAAGCATATCAACGTATTCTTTCATCTCCTCTACAGAAATACCAGCCGCTTGATCAGATTCAAGAAATGCCTCTATCTCCCGTACTTTCTGCAATAGATAATCAAATTGATTTGTTCCATCCTGAAGACGATCCGTATAATCAGCTATTCTAATTCCAACCACATCGTCCTCCAAGCTTTTTCCTGTTTTACTCTCTACTTCTGCCTTTGCCTCTGCAGTAATAAACTCTTGATGAGTAAGAAAGGCTTCAAGCTCAGCACTCAAAGAAATTGCTACCAAATGATAATTATCAAACTCCTGCTGTTTGCAATCTGCTTTATAGATTTCTTCTATTGTCTGTAACGCAGTATCTTTAGCTGATGCTATTGCGGCTTCATAAAGTCCACAATTAAACTGGGTAATTGCATCATTTAATGCCCTCTGGAGTTCGTGAAGTGCCTCTCCGGAGAACCTTACACCATCATAATCTTTCTGAAGAGACTCCATCAGTGCCTTTGCCTCTTCGAGATACTGCTCGGCAAATTCTCTTGCCTTGCTTTCTTTTGCCTGCATATCTGCATTTAACTGTTCAATTTCATTAACATATGTGGCATACTGCCTATTGATAGTATCAGTAATAGTTGCCATACTGACCTGAATCTGTTCATGGTAATTGCGAACAAAATTGTCCTCGATTTCCATCAACCTTCTGGATGCTCCCTCTCTTGAAGTCCTCATATTAGCTAAGTATTGCTGATATTTAACCGGGTCATTTGGATCTGCCCATCTTTGCATTTCTACACGTTGAGAACTCATTACTGACATCATTTCATCAGAAGCTTGGCGGTTAAGTCTTACCTGCTCATTCATATTTGATGCCAATGTGCTTCTGAATGAGCCAATTGACTCATTAATGCCACTTCGCATTATCGCCTCGCGCTCTCTCCGGCGTTCTTCTGCACGTCTAGCAACCGCATTCGCTCCCGCATTAACAGCAGCTGCTCCTCCGGCGATAACAGCTCCGCCTACCAGAACTGCTCCTACAACCGGCAATGCAAATATAGCCAAGGGCAGTAACACTAAACCGCCTGCTTCACCACTCATAATAAAATCCTCCTATCTTACTCTGTCTTGAATTCTTCTTTCTATCAACTTGCCAGTCGCACGAAGCTCCATATTGGGATTCAACGTTAGATCCGACACATTATTTGTAAATGTGACGATTTCTTCGGCATCATCCAACTCTAATGCCTCAACAATATGGTTAAATATTTGTCTTGCGTAATCAAGGTCTTCAGCACCTTCAAAATCAATGTATAAAATGAATCGATTCTCAACATCTGTGTTCTTCTCATACGGCACGATATATAGCATGATTCTCGTTCCCGTCGAGTTCTCAAAGATGATTTCTAGCCAATCTCTTGTATCAACTAAATCGTACCCAACACCATATTGCATCTCCATGTACTGCTTATAATCAATCTTCGCTAACTTTTCTTCCTCAACAGGGCGAAAACCTCCAATATCCTCCAACCACTCAAGATTTAATTCATCCACAAAGTAGTCTATGATACTCTCGCCCCATTCACTTCTTTGACACGATGCTCTGTATCGATTCTTGTATACGAGTTTCATATGATTGAAATGTTCCACGAGTTGATCTAACTCTTTTATGTATTCTTCAATCTTTTCTGTATCAACGCTGTCAATCGTCTTAAGGTAAGCAACTTCCCCATTTTTCTCAACTTTCCCAATCTCATGACCCATTTCAGCAATTTGATTAGAGAGTTCCCCATACTCGCCTTGACTCCAATAATTTATTTCAATCCCGAGCTTTCTTTCCTGTTCCCTATTCGGTTTGCCGGAGCCATTTATCTCATTGAACCAAGCCTTTATTTCATCCTTTAGCTGTAAATGAAGCAATCCAGTCTTACTTTTCCATAAATAGTACTGCCTTTGCCATTCAGCATATGCCTCATCTGTATCAAATTTCAGTCTGCTAAGGCCTGTTCTTGTTGAAATAGCAATTGCTATCGTCGCTTCAAACAGGCTTGCTTTGTATAATGTTCCTCCCTCACATATTGCTGTATAAAATGAATTAAGTCGCCGTGGATAAAACTTGTCCTGTGGCAGGAATTCAACCTCCTTATACAACAGTGCAGTCTCTGTCATATACTTATTAGCTTCTTGTTTACTTACTTTTGCCTTGTTTTCAGTGCTTTGACGCAGCTGAGTTATTAATTCCTCCATCTCACGAGTTTTTTCCATCCACTCTTTTTCTTTTTCTCTTGTACTGATCAGCAGATTCTGGTACTGCATATCCATCTGAAGCTGTTCATTTTGAATTTCCTGGTCAACACTATTCTGATACTGCCTTAAAAGCCTTTCATACTCTTGTTGAACGTTAGCATCATGCGCATCCAGAGTCGTTCTCATTTGTTCCTGATATTCTTCAAGCTGCCTGCGATTATCAGCTACCAACTGCTGCCTGATTCGATTGGCCTCTCTTTTTTGTTGTTCAACCTGCCTCTGCAACTGATTAATCTGTCTTTCCAGCATTCTAAGATCTGTCGCCATCCATTACTCCTTTTTACCAACTTTCAACGCTTTCTCAATTTCATCAGATTTGTTCTGCTGAGCGGTAACAAACAACCTGATTTGTTCCTCAACCCTTTGAACGAGATCATCTGTTTGTCTGAGAAGATCCTCTGTCGGCACCAAATCCTTATCTTTATAAAATTCTAGAATTGACTGATCAACGGTGTATCTGCCTTTAATCTCATCTATATCAGCCTGGAATTTTGAATAATCTTTGTCATATTCACGTTGCAAAATCTCAAGGTGCGAAATCAGTGAACTTTTGCTGTCAGAAAGCTGCCTTGAACGATTCTCCAATTCTGCTATCTGTTTTTCTAACTTTTCTACTTCCTGTGCTGTCCTGTCGTTATCCTGTTGAAGATTTTGTATCTTGTCTCTTCTTTCACGTATGCCTTCCGTTTCAATATACGGTACCGAAAAACCGGAAATGCTACCGGATGAAGGCATTTCATGTTCTAATGAAGAATCTTGATTAAAATTGAATGGAGACGTTCCAAATCCCGTATTTTGTTCAATTAGCTGTTCCTTCGACACATCCGGTTGAGACTGTGCTTCCGGTTCTCTGGCACTTGTTGATTCCTGCCTTGTTCCCACTGTTGGAAACATATCAGCAAAGAGCGGCATAGTATTATTCGAAGCATTCCCTGTAGTCTGCTGATTTACGCTCGGCTGCTGTGAATTCAAATCAGAATCATGAAGCAAACCAGAGTCGCTTTCACTATTAAATCCTCCGACAAAAATATTCGCATCGTCAATAGGATTTTCCACAACTTCAGAAGGTTTGGAATCAGATGAAGTAACTGTTTGTTGCGGAGTGCTCGAAAATGCTCCACCAAAGAATTCAGGAACGGTTTCCTCTTGTACCGATGGTGCATCCTGTCGTACTTCAGTCGTATTTTCTGGATCAGATAATACTTTACCTTCAACGTTAACCTTATATATACGCATTCCAGCAGGATTCAGTTCTATTTTTGTCTCTCCGGGTTGGAATGTAGATTCATCCCCCAGCGTACCATCCTTCCGAGTGACACTCATACGAAATGGTTTGTTGCTTTTTATTCTAAAGTAAGCCGGACAACCTGCAATGGTAGGACAAAATGTAATGGTATTTTTTTCACTATTTTCTTTAATAATAAAATTATTTAATCTATATTCAGTGCCATCCGTTCGGAGGTCAACCAAATCAACCTCCTTATTATCGATTTCCAGCCAAATAAGGAATTGCGCATTTTTACTTTCAACAACTTCTTTATATAGCCCAAAGCTGATATTATCCTTTGAATTCCACTCAAATTGCATCTCTGTTTCCATCTGCTTTCTTTTTAAACTGTTTCCAAACTTCTATGCCATTTTTAGATGGAACGCCAACCATATAAACACTGTCTTTTTTCACATCAATTTCTATGTTTCTTTTAGTCGTCCCATTATAATAGTCATTAAATACAGGTTTGTAACGGTCTGTCATTAAGTATATATTCTGATTTGATGATCCTCTGTAGGGTTTCCCATCATCCAATTCTTTTATATAATGACCATCAATCAATATGTCTGCATGCAACAAAAGCCTCTGAACACCGTTTTCGTTTTTCTTATCCAATTCTTCCTTCAAAAATCCGGTATAGATGATTACCCCGTAATCTCTCTTGGCTTTTATTCCATCTATCATTGTTGCAAGTTCTTCAGCCTGAAGAAACGGCTCACCACCACTGATAGTGATTCCTTCGGTATCACTAACCTTCAGGAAAACATCTCTCAATTCTTCAGCAGTCATTTCCTTGTATTGTCCGGCATTCATTTCCTTCGCCAAACATCCATCACAAGAAAAACAACATCCATGAACCCACAACACAGATCTCAAATTTGGCCCAAGAACCGATGTTCTTTCAATAAAATGTGATATTCTCATAAACCCATACATAGTTAATAAATCAGAGTGTAGCTTCGGAAATCTTTCAACTTCCAGAAACTCCCCCCATTAAAGTACGTTAGCACTGAAGTCCATAGTTTCTTACTATCGTCGCCAATCCGCCCTGATATCCTTGTGCAACTGCGTTGAACTTCCACTCACCATTGTGTCTGTATATTTCGCAGATAACAAGCGCTGTTTCAATTGAAAATTCCTCAGCCAGATCAAATCTAAGCTGATCCTCGCCTACCGTATCAAACTCATTTGCCAGCTTTGCAACTCTGATATAAGCGCTCGAAACCTGACCAAAATTCTGGTGATTATTTTCTGCATCATAAATAGATACGCAAACAGCTATCTTTTCAATCTCCGGCGGGATTTTTGTAAAGTCAATGATAATCTGCTCATCGTCACTATTTCCATCGCCACCTTTAACCTCATCTCCCTGATGCACAACAGCATTATTTCTACTATTCAAGTTTCCGTAGAATATGAAATCCTCATCCCTTAAACACTTTCCATTAGCACCTATAAGAAATGCCGAAGCATCCAAGTCAAAATCTACGCCATCATATTGATTGGTCTGCCATCCCAATCCAACCAAGGCAAGCTTCATACTATTGTCGAGAGTAACTCTCTGTCCCTTCTGTAGATTTATAGCCATTTTTTCATCCTCCTGTTTTAGTGATATTTATTAACAAGTGCCTCTAAACCACCTGAGTAGCCGGCACCAACCGCATTAAACTTCCATTCGCCGTTATATCTGTAGATTTCACATACAAGCACAGCAGTTTCAATAGAGAATTCTTCACCAAGGTCAAACCGAAGCTGATCTTCTCCGACCGTATCAAATTCATTGCTCAGTTTGGCCACCCTGACAAAAGCATTTGATACTTGGCCGAAAGTCAGTCTTTTGCTTTCGTCATATATAGATACACAAATTGCTATTTTCTGAATCTCATCCGGAACTTTGCTGAAATCAATGATTATCACTTCGTCATCTCCTTCACCAGCTCCCGTAAGGTTATCCCCCTGGTGAACAACAGCTCCATTTCGAGTATTAAGATTGTTATAAAAAACAAAATCTGAATCTAAAATCAATTTATCATTAGCACCCAGTAAAAAAGCTGATGCATCCAAATCATAGTTTCCTCCGGTCTCAAACTGGTTAACATCCCAGCCAAGTCCTACAAGAGCCAGCTTCATTGAGCCATCCAAACTTACTCTCTGACCTTTTTGTAAATTAATCGCCATAAAAGCACCTCCTACTTATTTGTACATTGCAGTCAATTTATCAACATGACTAGCACTTTGAACCGGCTGACCAATCGCATTGAACTTCCACTCGCCGTTGTATCGATAAATTTCTCCGACAATAAGCCCTTCCATACCATAGTAGTTGTCAGAAAGATTATAACGGCAGATTTCATTGTTCTTATCCATATCCACCAGTCTGATAAATGCATTTTGTATCATACCGAAATGCTGCTTGCGATCAGATGCCGAATAAATGTTTACAACAAATACAATTTTCCCAACTGAAGGGCTAACCTTGCTTAAATCAACCATAATCTGCTCATCATCACCATCACCAGCTCCCGTAAGGTTATCCCCCTGGTGAACAATAGATCCGTCACTTAACTGAAGATTACGATAGTACACTAAATCCATATACTTACCATTGCTATCGCAAAGAATTGCTGAAGCATCGCAATCAATGTCCTGCGGCTTTGCTTTAAATAATCCAAAAAATCCACCATCAGAACCGCTCCGCTTCGCTTCATCCCAACCCAGACCTACCATAATATGTTTAAGTCCTATTCCGCCTTTTGTGAGGTCTATTTTTTGACCTTTTTGTAAATTAATGCTCATAACTTACCTCCTCTTTTCAGGCATACATGTTAAGTAATAACTGTAATCTACTTGCTTCCTTAACCGGTTGTCCGATAGCATTAAATTTCCATTCTCTGTTGTAACGGTATATTTCTCCAACCACCATGCCGGTCATGCCATAATAGTTCTCAGAAAGATTGAACTTACATATTTCAGCGTTATTTTCCAAATTAACGAGCCTTATAAATGCATTCTGAATCATTCCAAAATGCTGTCCCCTGACATTTGCATCATAAATATTTACCACAAATACAATCTTTGCCACATCAGCAGGAACTCGATTTAAATCCACCATAATCTGCTCATCATCACCCTCACCTGCGCCAGTCAAATTATCTCCCTGATGCCGTATTGCTCCACTCTTGTGAGTTAAGTTTCCAAAATAAACACAGCAGTCATTTGCTTCTCTTCCATACAGTTTCCCATTTGCATTCAAAAGAATAGCCGACGCATCACAATCGATATCCTGAATTTGCTGTTGTGAATGTGATTTAAATAGTCCAAAAAATCCACCACTACTTTGTTGGGGTGCAGGCTGTGCCTCATCCCAACCTAATCCAACCATAATACGGCTAAGTCCTCCACTGCCTTTCGTAAGATCAATTTTCTGACCTTTTTGCAAGTTTATACTCATTTTGCAACCTCCTTTATAAAATTAGTTTTGTTTTCAATCTTTTCTACCGGTTGTTTTTCATATTCCAACCATAATTCTAATAAATCTGAACATTTATTTAATATAAAAATCTGATATTAATATTAGTTTTCACATGATTTGGGATAAGTTATATGCATTCAGTTTTGAAATTATATCTTCAAAATCCAAATACTGTATCATTGCTATCGCACCTGCTTGTTACCAATTTACAACGCCTTCACAAATGAAAATATAAATAAAGATGTAATTACCATTAATGCAAACATTTTGTTTCCTACGAAATCACTGATTATACCACCACTATCTAGTGCAGTATATGGAAGATTTATAAAAGAGCCAAAAATATTTATTGGACATCATACTAATGTCTACCTCTCCTCCTGCCACCATTCAACTTATAAAGACACCCTAAACCAAGTTCAATGTCAGGTCTCCACCAAACAAGTTCTTTAGAAATTCCTGATTCACCAGTTTAGATTCCCAATTAAAGATCATAAAAATTAATCCAGCTAACAAAGGCAACTTCTACAAGTTAATCTTCTACCCTTGTGATAAATTAATGGTCAAATACCTTTTTCTTCCTTCTATTTCTTACTAACTAAACATTTACGTAACAAATCAACCGGAATCATTGTTGCTGACAAAACAATTGTTATTATCCATCCCATAATTCCAAACGGCACACAACTAAACATATTTCCTATCCATGTAAATACTACAAACGGAACTACGGCTGCATTAACAATAATTGCCTGTACAATTACTATGGTAAACCATACTTTTAAGAAACCTGGATTTGCATTAAGATTTTTAAAAATTCCAAAACCTTCATCACGTACATTAAAGCCATTAAACAATGCTGCTACAATAAATAAAACAAAGTATGCTGTATATTTCTGTGCATCGTTTTCAAAAAACTTATCAAAGAAAGGTGCTTTTAAGAATAAGAAACTTATAATCGTTAACCATGCCCCCATAGTAAGAATTTGAAAAAACATTTTCTTGCTAATAATGCTCTCGTCTCTTCTTCTAGGTTTCTCTAACATATATTTTTCCAATGCAGGTTCATTACCAAGCATTATCGCTCCAAGTCCATCCATTACAAGATTTACAAACAACAAATGTGTGACTTTAAGCGGTTCTTCAATGCCGAAGAAAGGACTAATAGCACTTACAATAACTGCTGCTACATTAATTACCAGCTGAAATTTACAGAATTTCAATATATTATTGTAAATTGTACGTCCATATAAAATAGCATCTTTAATTGACTTAAAATTATCATCAAGAACCACTATCTCTCCTGCTTCTTTTGCGGCTTCTGTTCCACTACCCATTGCAAAACCGACATCTGCTCTCTTTAATGCAGGTGAATCATTAACGCCGTCTCCTGTCATCCCGACAACAAGATTCATTTCCTGACAAATTCTAACCATTCTTGATTTATCTGTAGGAAGAGCTCTAGCTATAACTCTGATATCCTTTATAATGGCTTTTAACTCATCATCCGACATTTGTGCAAGTTGTGCAGATGTTAATGCCACATCTTTTTCGTTTTGAATAAGACCTGCATCCTCTGCAATTGCAATTGCTGTTTCAAGTCGATCTCCCGTAATCATAACAACTTGAATTCCAGCATCCTGTACTTCCTTTATAGCATCTTTAGCCTCTGGTCTTACATCATCTCTTATCGCAACAAGTCCAATAAGGACAACATCATCATTAATACAATCTTGAACCATTTTCCTGTCAGAATATCCAAAAGCCAATACTCTCATTGCCCTTGAAGCAAGTTCATTTATTTTTTCATTAAGAGCATCTGTACTTAATTCAACAACTTCTCCATTTTCATTTAAAGCTTTAGTCGCTTTTTCAATAAATTTTTCGGGGGCACCTTTATAAAATGTCTGATTCAGATCTGTAATTTCAACTTGGCTAAACTTATTAGCTGAGTTAAAACCTTGCGAAACACCTGCAATATAAGTTGTATCACTACTGATAAGTCTATAATTATCTTCACCCAAAAATCTCATTAATGCCTGATCGGTTGCATTACCACCTATTACCTTGTGTGATCCATCATACATTGATGCTGAATTCATTCCAATAGCAACATCAAGCATAGTTTTTATCTTACCGTGGTTTTTTATTTCATCGAATGGAATAGTATCGCCATTTGCAGTAAAAAACTCAACAACCTCGAGAGAACCCTTGGTTATTGTTCCCGTCTTATCACTAAACAAAATATTCAAAGAACCTGCCGTTTCAATACCTACAGCTTTTCTTACTAATACATTGTGTTCTAACATTTTCTTAGTATTCTGCATTAACACTAAAGAAATCATGAGTGGAAGTCCTTCTGGAACTGCACAAACAATAATAACTATTGCAAGAGAAACAGCCTCCACTAAATCCTGTACAATATTTGTCCAACCAGTAGCGAAATAAGCTCTGAATCCGCCAACATTAACAATAAAGAAGGCAATATACAACAATGTAATCACAGCTGCACCAATGTAACCAAATGTTGATATCTGTTTTGCAAGTATGCCAAGTTTAACCTTCAATGGTGAATCTGGTTCTTCATCCTGCATATCTTCAGCCATTTTACCCATCATGGAATTTAGGCCCACCTTACACACATCAAGAACCCCTTCTCCGTCAAATACTACCGATCCTCTAAATAAAGAATATTCATCTACAAAAACATCTCCTGTTATTTCCTCAGCAAATATCTTATCTTCAGCAGTTGCAAACTTCTTACATTCCTCTGCTTCACCGTTCAAAGCAGAATTATCCACTCGCAAATCACCATCAATCAAAATACCATCTGCCGGTATTTTGTCTCCAGATTGAAGAAGCACCTTATCCCCCACAACCACATCATCTACATCAACAATAGTAACCATGCCATTGCGATATACTTTACATGTATCCTTCTTCTGATCCTCTTTCAATTTTCTATATGCGGTATCGCTTGCCACACCAGTTTTCGCTGATACGATGGCAACAATAATCACAGCCACAATCGTACCTACTGGTTCATAAATTTCTGCATATCCAAAAAAGAACATAACAATCATTATACCTGCAATTACTAGCAATATTTTAATCATAGGATCTCCAAAGGTCTCTTTGAATTCATCCCAAAATGTGGTTGGTTCTGAATCTGGGATAATATTAGAACCATTTTTTTCTCTCGATGTTTTAACCTCACTGTCTGTCAATCCGTTATACTTCATTCTCATTCTCTCCTACATTTGTATTAATATTTCTTAATATATAACAATATAAATTTCCTCAAACTCTTGGCTAGTAACATTATATTGTTTTACATTTATCTTTATTTGCCTCTAAAATTAAGACGTTTGAAGAAAATTATGATATGTTATTTTTATCTCTTCTATAATTCTTTCTAAAATAGCCATATAAAAACTTACTTACATATGCAATATTATCATAAATAAGAACGCATAACCGTTCCATGCAAAACTGACATTTTACATTGCATTTTCGACAAAAAACAAAACAGCCCGACATTCCTCCATCCAATTGACAAAGTTCATATCGAGCTGCCTCACGTTTTATATTATTTTGTTACTTAATTCAATAACTATATATCATTCCTCTTTAATGAGATACCTTTTCGTTTGTTTTCCTACTTATACCCTTTCTCCTTCTCATACGCTATTATAAAATCCCGGTTTGCCAGTTCGTATTTATTAAATACTACTGTGTCGTCAAAATCATCCGGCTCGACCGTTCCATGATACCAGCTTTTGGAATTGAAATATGTCTGATAATCGGCGTCTTTGAACTTTCTCCCATGACGGGCATACAGTTCATTGCATGCCAGACGGATCTCATCCGGTGTTAATCCATCCAGATCATCCTCTGTCAAATATTCGCTGTCACTATATGGAAGAATGTAGTCATTGGAAGAATCATCTTCTGATGTTGGATTATAATAAAACGGCTCATACGCTCTACCGCTATATTCACATTCATCCTCCAGATTATCTACACTTAACTGACGAGGATAATAGGATGGTCCTGCAACAGAATATATCTTACCAACTATGCACAACTCACCATCCTCATTTACATAAGGTACCGCATCCCGCACATTGGATAAAGCAACCGTCCAGTCATAGGTTTCTTTCAGAAAAGAATCCGTACCTTCCATATCCTTATATGTATTGGTAAAACAACTATCCATTGCATCCTGAACGTTTTTTTCATATGAATCTTCATCGATATCCAGATAAGCCAGCACGTCATCCTTTGAAAGAAGTACATCTTTACGAAGATTGATCGTATATACATAAAAATCTGTATATTCATTTGCATCAAAATCCACCCGCACAACTACTGACAACAGATCCTGATAAACAGACCATTCGTATCCGATTGCAATACATCCTGTACTATATTCTCCCGCTTTCGCCATATAATCATTTCCGAGCTTCTCTATCTGTGTATTTACATTTTCACAGGCGGTACTGTCATAATTTATGTATGGTAAGTGGTATACAACCTCCCCATCTTTCGTCTGCACTTTCCCGGACATTTTCGAATCAACAACCATGTGATCCGAATACGTTTCCGGCATTTCACCGGTTCCAAATCCCACTTCTTTTTCTTCCGGAAGTGCGGATGCCTTGCCGTCTGATCCTGCTGCAGAAGAAGCCTCCTCTGATGTTTCCGTGTCAGCACCTGTATCCGTACCGGTTGTTTCATCCGTTTTTCCGGTTTCTTCTGTCACGGTTGTTCCGGCCTTTTTGCTGCTGCCATCAGCATCTTTGTTTAAGGAAAAACTGCACCCCATGAGGCTGCCTGCCAGTGCCATACTTAATACTATAAATCCTGCTTTTTTTCTCATCCTTTTTTACCCTCGTTTCTCATTATTTTTTACGCAAAAACCGCTTCTATTTCAACCCCAAGCACATCCCCAAGCGTTTCTGCCACCTTTTCTGCGGCATAAAGTTTATAATACAGTCTGGAATCCTGTTCTCCCATCTGGAAATATCCATCGATGATCGTATCAGAAACAGCCACTGCATAATATACTTCTCCCGGTACACTATCCTGATTGTTTGGATCAATATTGCCCGTTGTACCGGTAATACCGATTCCAATATCTGCACGATATGCCTGTTTACAGGCTCTCGCCATTGCCCGCGCTGTTTCTTTGGAATAGACACCATAAGTTTCTATCACAGCTTCCGGAACACCCTGCATGATCTTTGCTTCGTTGGAATAGGTTACAAATGCCCCCTTTAATATTGCAGATGCCCCTTCAGTATCTGTGATCAGGGAAGCGATCTGCCCGCAGGTGATGCTTTCCATGGTTGTGATCGTCATTTTCCGGTCGATCAGACAGCCTGTCAATCGTCTGTAATTATTCCGTATTGTCTTTTCCATCTGTTCATCCAGTTTTTTTCCTGCCATTTATCCTTCCGCCTTTGTTACCTTTAATCTATTTATCATTATAATATATTCACAAAAGGATTTCCACAAGTGGAAATCCTTCTGTCATTTCTATTTATTCTAGTTCTTCTCCACCACCAGGATCTCCTCGCCGTTCTTCACCTTTCCTGTCTTTACCGGACGCAGTTTATAGCCATCCGGAAGCTCTGTTATAATGACAGGGGATATTAAGGATGGCGCATGCTTCTTCAGATAAGGAAGATCAAGCCGCATGATCGGCTGTCCGGCAGCCACTGTCTGTCCGGTCTCAACCAATGCGTCAAAGCCTTTGCCATTTAGCTTTACCGTATCGATTCCGATATGGATCATCACACCGATTCCCTGTTCCGTTACCAACCCTATGGCATGCTTCGTGTCAAAGACAAAAGCAACTGTTCCGGCAACCGGTGCAGTTATTTCAGAATTCGCTGGCAATACAGCGATTCCATCACCCATCATTCCACTGGAAAATGCCTCATCCGGCACCTTCTCCAGTTCACATACCTCGCCTGTAACCGGACTCAATATAGAGACTGTATTATCATCCATATGCTTTTTCTGTCTATTTCTTGCATTTCTTCTGTTCTTCTCTTGGCCTGCAACGACATCCTCTCTTTGTCCTCCCACGTCTGCAATAACCGCTTTCTCATCATCCCCCTCCAGATAATCTTCCAGATTGGATTTGATCACGGACACCTTCGGACCATAGATAACCTGTACGCCATTTCCTTTTTTCACCACACCGGATGCTCCGCTTGCCCGGAGAATATCTTCTTTTACAAGAGCTGCATCATATACCGTACAACGCAGTCTGGTTGCGCAGCAGTCAATATCCGATATATTTGCCTTGCCGCCAAGCCCTTCACAGATCAGCCTGGAAGTCTCCATCTGTGGGCTATGATTCCGGAAAATATCCGTATTCCGGTCATTGTCTGATCCCTGCTCTCCGGCATTTTCTCCATGCTTTCTGGCATCTACATCACTTCGACGATATAATTTTACTTCGTCATTGTTATCTCTACCCGGTGTTTTCAGATCAAACCGCCGGATCAGATAATAGAACAATACATAATATACGATAAAATAACCGATACCGACAATAACGATCCAGATCCAGTTCGTCTTTGCATTTCCTTGCATGATGCCGAACAGGGTAAGATCGATCAGACCGCCGGAGAAGGTCATTCCCACACCGACTTCAAACATATGCATCAGCATATAAGCAAAGCCTGCCAGAATACAATGGATTCCATACAGAGCCGGTGCAACAAATAAAAATGTGAATTCCAGTGGCTCTGTAATACCTGTGATCATGGCTGTAAGGGCTGCGGAAAGAAGCAGTCCGCCTGCTGCCTTCCGTTTCTCCGGTGCTGCTGTTTTATACATGGCAAGAGCCGCTCCCGGCAGGCCGAATATCATAAGCGGGAATTTACCGGACATAAATCTGGTGGCCGATACCGCATACTTTGTAACAGATGGATCCGCAAGCTGTGCAAAGAAGATATTCTGCGCTCCTTCTACAACACGCCCGCCAACCTCCAGCGTTCCTCCGACCGCAGTCTGCCAGAATGGTAGATAGAACACATGATGCAGGCCAAATGGTATCAGCAGACGTTCCATAAATCCATATACCCAGGTTCCTGCATAGCCGGAATTTAAGACCAGATCACCTACTGTATAGATGCCCTTCTGGATCGCCGGCCAGATAAAGAACATCAGAATACCAACTCCGGTATATACCAGTGCTGATATGATCGGAACGAATCTGGAACCACCAAAGAAGGACAACACCTGTGGCAGTTCAATCTTATAAAAGCGGTTATGCAGGGCAGCCACACCAAGGCCTACCAGAATACCGCCAAATACACCCATTTGCAAAGATGTGATACCGCAAACAGAAGTAACTGCCCCTGCAAGCATTGCTTCCGTACCACCATTTATCGTGATCAAGGCACTGATCGATGCATGCATGATAAAGAATGCAATAGCTGCTGACAGTGCAGCGACCTCTTTCTCCTTTTTTGCCATACCGATCGCCACGCCCATGGCAAACAGGATCGGCAGATTGGCAAATACCACATTTCCTGCCTCGCTCATTACTTCAAATACAGCAGCAAATATCGTTCCCGGTCCAAGGATCCGCATCAGCCCATATGTTTCAAGCATGGTTTCATTGGTAAAGGAGCTTCCGATTCCAAGCAGCAGTCCAGCTACCGGCAGGATTGCAATCGGAAGCATAAACGACCGTCCAACCCGTTGTAATATTCCAAATATTTTATCTTTCATATAAAAAATCTCCCTGTTTCACAGATACATTCATACGAACTAGTATCTGCAAAACAGAGAGAATCATTCTATTTTTATGAAAAAACTTCTTCTTTGTATGGTCTTCCGATCTTTACGACTTCTCCATTATCCAGAGTTACGGTTGATCTTGAATAATGCTTGACGTGCTGACGGTTGATAATACAATTACTGTTTACACGGACAAATACCTTTGGAAGATTTTTCAAAGCATTTGTCAATGTAATATACTGCACATAATCACCTCTTGTTGTACAGTATCTGGTGAGACGATCATCTCTGTGAATACAGATGATCTCCGAAGCTGAAAAAATATTGATCGTTTTACCATAGCAGACCCGGATAAAATTACTTCTGCTCATATTCAGACGCTTGATTGCCATATCAACGGCATGCACCAGCTTGATATCCCGGTTTCGCTTCATAACACAATTGCAGTGCTCCACGTCATAGATATCCCAGCCATCCGGAATATGGTCTGCATAAAATATAATCTTGCAATTTGGAACAGAACGATTGATGGCTCTGGCCAGACAGATCCCGTTATAGTGCAGATTGTCAAATACAATCTCCGTAATAAATATATCACAGGAAAAGGTACTTTCTTCTACATCTATAGACGCTTCTTCCGGCAGATACAATTCAAACTCTACATTATCCAAATCCATACGGGATTCTATAAAATCCTTCACAGCTTCCACTTCATGCATAGATGAATCACATATACCAATTTTCATTTGTATAACACTTCCCTCTCATTTGAATGCCACTTGTAAATTTTAGTATATTTCTTAGATATATGCAGTATTATTGTTAGTTTTTACATATAATAGAAGTGTCACTATCTGTTTCTTTTTTGATATTTATTAGAAAATACTTAAAAAGAAAAGGAATACCATCATGACACTGAATTATAAAATTATAGGATCACGCATAAAAATACGCAGAAAAATGAAAGATGTCACCCAGGAACAGATGGCGGAAGACCTCAATCTGTCTGTAGGTTTTATCAGTCAGCTTGAACGTGGTATCTGCAAAGTGAGTCTGGATACACTTGCAAATATCACCGAATATCTGGATTGTACTTTTTCTGATATTCTTGAATACAATCAACATTCTGAAAGCTATAATCAATCGAAACTGAATGCTCTTTATTCATCCTTATCCCCTGAAGACCAGCATGTTATGCTCAGTCTGATAGAGGCTTACACAAAACACCGCTAATATCCGGAAATTAGAATACCATAAAACAGACTAAAAAAAACATAGATTGTCAATTCTACGTTTTATCATGCATAAATGACATGTACAACTGACATTTCTGCTTTTTTTCTGCATAATTTACATCATAATAATAATAACAAAACTCCGATCATCAAAATTAGAATCCTAATTCCAGATAACCGGAGTTTTTATTATGTTTATTTTATTATTCTTTCGAATCTGTTATTTACTTACCTTACGGAAGTTCTTCTTACCACGTCTTACAACGATTCCATCTCCATCAAACTTCTCTTCCGGAATTGTAACTGAGATATCAGGTATCTTGTCACCATCAACAGCAACACCGCCCTGCTCTACCGCACGTCTTCCTTCATTTCTGGAGGATACCAGACCGGACTTTACAAGTACGGATACGATATCGATCGCACCATCCTTGAAATCATCGGCTGACAATGTAACAGATGGCATATCAGCAGCAACACCCTTGGAGAATAATGCTCTTGCACTCTCCTGTGCCTTTACTGCTTCTTCTTCGCCATGAACCAGCTTTGTAAGTTCAAATGCAAGGATCTCTTTTGCTGTATTTAACTGACTGCCTTCCCATCTGTCCATCTTGTCGATCTCTTCCAGTGGAAGGAAGGTCAGCATACGGATACATTTTAATACATCGGCATCTGCAACATTTCTCCAGTACTGGTAGAACTCAAATGGTGATGTCTTGTTTGGATCAAGCCATACAGCACCCTTCTGTGTCTTACCCATCTTCTTGCCTTCTGAGTTCAGAAGCAGGGTGATCGTCATGGCATATGCATCCTTGCCAAGCTTTCTACGGATCAGCTCTGTACCACCAAGCATGTTGCTCCACTGGTCATCACCACCGAACTGCATATTACAGCCATATTTCTGGAATAACTCATAGAAATCGTAGCTCTGCATGATCATGTAGTTGAACTCTAAGAAGCTTAAGCCCTTCTCCATTCTCTGTTTGTAGCACTCTGCACGAAGCATATTGTTGACTGAGAAATGCGGACCAACCTCACGAAGAACATCTACATAGTTCAGGTCAAGTAACCAGTCTGCATTATTTACAAGAAGTGCCTTGCCTTCTGAGAAATCGATAAAGCGGCTCATCTGCTTCTTGAAGCATTCTACATTATGAGCGATCGTTTCTGTTGTCATCATCTGTCTCATATCGGTACGTCCGGACGGATCACCGATCATAGCTGTACCGCCACCGATCAGGGCGATCGGCTTATTACCTGCCATCTGTAAACGCTTCATCAGGCAAAGCGCCATGAAATGTCCTACATGAAGACTGTCTGCAGTTGGGTCAAATCCTATATAGAAAACAGCTTTTCCATTATTTACCAGATCTTTGATCTCTTCTTCATCTGTTGTCTGGGCAATTAATCCTCTTGCCACTAACTCGTCATAAACCTTCATTTTTTTCCTCCTGTAACAGCATCCGCTCAGATGCTGACCTCTTATATCATAATTATTATCTACTTATTTATTCTGTGCCCGGATAGCTGCGGCAAAATATATGTCTCCGATCACTTCCCGACCATTATCCATCTATAATATACATACTCCGTGATTATACAACGAAATACAACACTTTGACAAGACCGTGTTTCAGTTTGCTTTTTTCAGACTGTTTCTGCGGATTCCTGCTGCTATCGCCACAAATAAAAACAGGAACGGTGTCGTGATCGGCTGCTCTACATTAACGAACGCCTGTGTGATATAAGAAACGATAAGCATCAGAACCGCAAGCATCACCGGTTCATCCTTCCAGGTTTTCACACAGTTACGGATCGAAGTAATGATCAGCCCTACATAAGTGATCAGGCCAAAAGCTCCCATCGTGACCAGATACTGTAGGTATTCATTATGCGCACTGTCATAAACCGTTCCGGTTACTGCCAGCATCTCATCATAATACCGGGCAGACATCAGCGCATAGATGCTTTCATTTCCATTTCCAAATACCTGATCAACAAATGGCAGATCCTGATAGATCCGGCATAATCTCGACCAGATGAAGCCTCTGTAATCTCCCCAGAAATCATCAAATACGAAGATCTCCCAATGGTTGATACAGCCGATAACTGTCACGGTGATCCCTGCTATGAGCAATATTCCTGCTATGAGCAAACGGGATAATGCGGATCTTCCTGTATTATATTTCTTCTTTGATAACCATATCGCACACAAGATACCGATCACACAACAGACAGTCAATATGTCTCTTGCATCCACCAGCTTCGCCAGACCGGACAGCTTCTCATATCCCCTTCCGGTTCCTGTCGTGATCCACGCCATGATCGTATAACCGGAAAGAAAGGTGGTACAAACAGTTACAAATTCTGCAAGCAGGCTTCGTTTTAATGCGAAAAAGAGTAATATCACCCATGCTGCAGCAAGTCCCATATAGGCACTATCACTGTTTGCCGCGATCAAGGCGGCTCCGCCCAACACAAGGGCTGCCATATAGCAGATCCGGAATGCCCGCTTTTCTTCGATCAGATACATACCGGAAAAGAATGCAACACTGATACAGACAAAGCCAGCAAATATATTGATATTTCCAAAGGTGGACAGAAACATCGCCTGCTGATCCTCTCTGATATGTGACAACAGATGAAACACATCAATATCCAGGTGTTGTAAGCTTCCCATCAAAAATGCAAGTCCACTGATAACAGAAAACACCGGTGCCAGGATCTGCTGCCATTTATATCCGCTTCCAATGCCAATATAAAGCACAAGCACAAGCACCAGAAATTCCAGTCCGCAGCGTCTTCCCATGGATCCGGTGTAGGCTGCCATTTTATCATCTGCCATGATCCATGCAAGTGTGCCTGACAGCACAAAGGCTCCCATCCAGATATCCGACGCCAGAAAATTTCTGCCTCTTCCCGTTTTTTTTGCAGCATCCGTATGCTCTTCCATATGATCCGTAAATCCGAGTATAAATGTCAGACACATCAATATCCCATAGATCAATACTCCATTTTTAAAGAAATTGTATTTTGTGATCGTAATATCCATATATCCATCATGAAGAACCAATGGAAAAACAACAAACATGTACAGCAGGAATGCCGTTGTAATGCTTTCTTTAAAAATATGAAATGCCGCTTCTTTTTTAAAATCGTTCATTTTTGAAAAAGCCGGCTTTTGATCTCCGCCTTTTTGTTTCTTATTTGTTTTTGTCATTTTCTCTCTTTGCCTTTATTCCTATAGCAATGGTGACAGGAGTCTGAGGAAGGCATCCACCAGTGTAATTCTGGACATATGCTCCTTACACCAGTCCAGTGTGATCTCTTCGGATTCCCTCATCGTTGAAACCATATCGTACTTCACTTCTGCAATGATACTGGAATCATATACCAATACACCACATTCAAAATGATGATAAAAACTTCGGTTATCCATATTGATAGAACCGATTGATGTCAGATTATCATCCGTCAGGATACATTTGGAATGGATAAATCCCGGTGTGTACTGATAGATCTTCACGCCCGCACGAAGCAGCTCTTTGTAGCTCGACTGTGTCATACGAAAGATCATCTTCTTATCCGGGATCGCCGGTGTTACGATTCGGATATCGATGCCTCTCTTTGCCGCAAGCTTTAATGCTGTCATCATCTCATTGCATACGATCAGATATGGTGTAAAAATATATACATACTCTCTTGCGTCATTGATCATCTGCATATATATGTTCTCGCCAATCGGCTCTTTCTTGAGCGGATTTGTCGTATATGGTTGAAGATATCCATCATTCAAATGCTTCTTCTGCTCTATTGGACGATAGCTTAAGATATGCTTATCTTCATTTCGGATACTGTTCCACAGCTGTAAAAACAGGATTGTAAAACGCCATGCAGCATCACCTTCCATACGGATGCCATTATCCTTCCATTTGCCATAAGGTGCTTTCTTATTTATATACTCATCAGATAGATTAAAGCCGCCGGTATAGGCAACCTTACCATCCATAACCGCGATTTTCCGATGATCCCTGTTATTAAAGATCGTTGCCAGAAATGGGACCACCTGATTAAATGCCATACATTTGATCCCATAGTTCTCCATCTCACGCCAGTAATACTTTGGCACATAAAAGACTGAGCCGATGTCATCATAGATCAGACGGACTTCCACGCCCTCTTTTACTTTCTCTTTTAGGATGTCAAGAACCGTATTCCACATTTCGCCCGGATTGATGATGAAATATTCAAGGAAAATATACTTTTTTGCCGATTTCAGGTCATCGACAAAATCCGGCCAGACATCGTCCCCCATCGGATAATACCGGACATCCGTATTCTGATATACAAGCGAACCTGCATAATCTTCTGTATATTTGAACAACCGGTATGGCGGCTGCCCCTTTATCACATCACTGAAATATGCCATATTTGCATACAGATCCGTCTCGTAGTCCCATTCTGCCGCATGCTTCATATATTTCTCTAACTTCTTCGGCATAATGATATGTCCATAGAGCAGATAAAGCAGACCACCGAGGACCGGAAACATCAGGATCGGAACGATCCATGCCAATTTAATTGACGGATTCACATCCTTTAATAACAGATGCATCACAGCTATAAAACTTAACAAATGCAAAATAGCCGCCACCAATACATAGTATTGCTGCAGCTTTAATACTTCTACCATAAAGAAGATCAACTGTGCCGCTACCAGCAGACATGTAATTACCATTCGACTAAATAACCTGTTCAATAGTTTCTTCATAGACAATTTCCTTCTTATTAATTTATGACAGGACACCATAAACCGTGCCCTGCCATTTTATCTTTTATCCCGTATTTCTATTTTACCTGATCGAAGTTACCTTATATCCGGCTTCCTTCACTGTATTCTTAATCTCTTTATCGGATAACTCGCCACTTAAAGTAAGCACCGCCTGCTTCTTCTCATGGCTGACCTCCGCTTCTATTACCTGTGGAAGTGCCTCAAATGCTTTCTTCACCCTTGCCTCGCAGTGTCCGCACATCATTCCTTCTATATACACCGTCTTATTCATCGTACCAGTCTCCTTTTCTATCTTATTATTTCCCTCAACATTTTTTGATACCATTTTTTGGTGTATTCTGTATTTACTATTATTAACATATATCTTCACGAAATTCAACCGTAATGCATTCATTACTACACAAAAACTGGAAAGGCTCATGGCAAATGCTCCAAACATCGGGTTTAATTTCCAGCCAAACATCGGATACCAGACACCTGCGGCAAGCGGTATTCCGATAATGTTATAAATAAATGCCCAGAACAGGTTCTCTTTGATATTTCGTATCGTTGCCATACTTAACCGGATTGCTGCAGGAACGGTTCGAAGACCTTCCCGCATCAGTACCACATCTGCCGCATCGATTGCAACATCGGTTCCGGCTCCGATCGCCATACCGATATCCGCACGGGTTAATGCAGGGGCATCATTAATGCCGTCACCAACCATGATCACACGGTGCTCCTTCATCAGTTCTCTTACTACCGCTTCTTTTCCATCCGGCAGTACATCAGCGATCACGCGGTCAACACCTGCCTGTTTACCGATTGCTTCTGCTGTCTTTGCATTATCTCCGGTTAACATAACAACTGAATAATTCATCTCTTTTAATTCTTTGATCGCAAGGATTCCATCCTCTTTGATCGTATCTGCAACTGCAAGGATACCGATCAGTTTATTCTCATCGATTGCCAGATAGATCGGGGTCTTGCCCTGTGAAGCTAATTCTTCTGCCAGTGTCTTATCCGCCTCGGATAAGGTTACATACTGGCTGATAAATTTTCCATTTCCACCAAGCAAAATATGATCTGATATCTGAGAATGGTTCTGTCCTGCACAAAATCCTCTTTCATTCTGTGAAACCGCCTCACTGCTTAATCTACAGCGGAGTCCATTTCCCGGAAGCACCTGAAAATCTTCAATCTTCTGTGGCTTGATCCCTTTCTGTCCGACATATTCCATAATGGCTTTGCCTATCGGGTGCTCACTGTATTGTTCCAGACTTGCTGCAAAGGTAAGCAGGTCTGTCTCACTGTATCCATTTCCCGGAACTACATCTACCACTTCCGGCGTTCCATTTGTGATCGTTCCTGTCTTATCCAGTACAACCACATCTGTTTTTCCTGTCATCTCAAGTGCTGCCGCATTCTTAAATAGGATACCCTGCTTTGCTCCGACACCGTTACCTACCATAACGGCAACCGGTGTTGCAAGTCCAAGTGCACATGGACAACTGATCACAAGCACCGATATACCTCTGGCAAGTACAAAGCCTGTGCTCTCTCCTGCAATGATCCATACAATAATAGTGATCAAGGAACAGATCAGGACAGCCGGAACAAAGATACCGGATACCTTATCTGCAATCTTTGCGATCGGTGCTTTTGTTGCTGCTGCATCACTGACCATCTCTATGATCTGGGATAAAGTCGTATCTGTACCGACTCTGGTTGCCCGACATTTCAGATAACCGGATTTATTGATCGTTGCGGCAGATACCTTATCTCCTTCTGCTTTATCAACCGGAAGACTCTCACCGGATAAAGCAGACTCATCAACCGCACTGTTTCCTTCTATAACCACACCATCTACCGGAACACTGGATCCCGGACGGACGATAAATACCTCTCCAACTACCACATCCTCAGCAGCAACTTCCTGTTCTTCTCCATCACGAAGAACAAGGGCTGTTTTGGGTGCAAGCTTCATTAATCCCTTTAAGGCATCTGTCGTACGACCTTTGGAATATTCCTCGAGTGTCTTACCAACCGTTATAAGTGCAAGAATCATCGCTGCCGATTCAAAATAAAAATCATGCATCAAGGTCATAACACGGTCATTATCCTGCCGCATCACGGCATCTGTCATTGCAAATAATACATATGTGCTGTAAATAAAGGATGCGCCTGAGCCAAGTGCTACTAATGTATCCATACCCGGTGCTCCATGGATCACACCCTTAAATCCATTAATAAAAAACTTCTGGTTTACAACCATGATCGCAATTGCAAATAACATCTGGATCAGTCCCATAGCGACATGGTTATCACTGATAATCGCCGGCAGTGGCCATCCCCACATCATATGTCCCATGGAAATGTACATCAGCGGAGTTAACAGAACGATAGATGCGATCAGCCGGACCTTCATCTTGTGCAGGGCTGCATGATTATCCAATTCATCTGCATCCGCTGCCTGCTTCTTCCCGACATTCTTCCGGTCTTCTCCTGTCATCAGACTGGCACCATATCCTGCCTTTTCTACTGCTTCAATAACTGTCTTAGGATCAGCATGTCCTTCTACTGTCATCGAATTTGTAAGCAGGCTGACGGTACAACTGTCAATCCCTTTTACTTTCTTCACTGCCTTTTCTACGCTTGCGCTGCAGGCACTGCAGCTCATTCCTGTTACGTTATATTTATCCAATTCATTCACCCTCTTATCAAGCTTTTATCATGTGCTTCGCACATTCTATGCCTTCATTATATCTTAAACACATTTTTATTATGTTTCATATCCAAAGCAATCATACGAACATATTCTCATACGATCTTTCAGACAGAAAATTTCTATGTGTTTATTTCATTAATTTCTTAATGGTATCTACCAGATCATCCACCGTATCTTCTTTTCCTGCTTTGATATCCTCGATCACACAGGTTCGGATATGCTCTGCAAGAAGTTCCTTATTAAAGCTGTTCAATGCAGAATTGACAGCGGCAACCTGTACTAATATGTCCGTACAATATGCATCCTTTTCCAGCATTCCCTTGATTCCCCGGATCTGTCCCTCGATCCGGTTCAGCCGGTTCATCAGCTTCTTATATTCACCTTCTGTTCTCTGTTTTGTTTTATGACAATGGCAACATGGTTCTTCCATTCCTGTTTGCTCCTTTCTGATCTGTTATGTAAATTCATCTATTTATAAATATCAGACTGTATCTTATCAGCCATCAGGTTATTTATACGATATATTTTATATACCCCATAGGGGTATTTTGTCAAGTCATCTAATGATAAAATATTGCAATTATAAAAAAGAGTCACCAGCGGCTCTTTCCTGTAAAATAAAAACAGAGAATCTGATATCTTCTATCAAACTCTCTGTTCTATTCTTAATTATTATAGCCCTGATTACTTCGTTCTTTATTCTACATCGACAATGGCATCATCGTTACTTTCCAGTGTATCAATATCTGAGCTGTCTTTCTCATTATCTACATCACTTGAATCGATATCTGTATCGTCTGAACCATCATCTCCACCTATAATGGTGTCATCATCATATTCATCTGATCCGTCTTCTTCTCCGTCAATGGTATAAGTGCTGTCCATCGTATCATCATAATAAGCGGATGCATCTGTACTCTGAAGAACCTCTTTCAGATCATATATCGTTCCGTCAACTGCATTTACCATGATTGCCTGTACCGGATAATCATAATCGTAAGTTCCATCTTCTTCATCTGCCTGTGCGAATATCCATACCGGTACATATTGATATATATTCTCCTGCGATTCATCCTTCATGCAATAATACGTAAGTCTTACATCGTTATATTCAATATCATTATAAGAAGTCTTATTTTCTGTATAATATGCCGGTACATTCTTATTCAATGCACTTAACAGATCTTTCCAGCTCATCAGTTCTACATTCTTCTGCTCATCTCCTGTCGGTGCAAGGAGCGGATAACAGCTTGCATTGATCACTCCGTTTGAATCAACCTGTATCGTAAATGTCTCAGATGTTGAATCATACCAGACATCATCATCGGATGAAAGAGAATCTACCATGGACAGATCCGCACTATATGGTGCAGTACCATTTACCGAACGTCCAAATGTCATGATATATCCGTCGTATTCTGTCGCTACAACGTCATATGAGGTATCGTAATATTCCCATAAAAGCTGGGATGTATATGTAGGGATCACATCATCAATACCACAGCTGTTCAGAAATTCCTGTGCAAGAGAAACTGCCTCGTCCTGTGTAAATGTACAGCTGTTCGGCATACTTTCATCTACATCTTCATCACCATACTGCGCATCATATGCATAAACATATGTAGCGCCCTCATGTGGCTTATAATTTATAAGTCCTTCGGACGGATAATAGGACAATTCAAAATTTGCTCCCAATCCCTCTTCTGAATCTGAAAATGAAAGCATATATTCATTATCACCGATATTACCTATAAAATCTGTTGCACTGTAATCACCCGCACCTGTACGTTCGTCTGTTGCATTCGTCATCTCATCTTCCAGATAAGATATATATTCATTACAATAGCTCTCTGTCTCTGTGTCTCCCGATGCCTTTGCCTCTTCTAACATTGCCTGAAAGGAGTCAATCTGCGACTGAAGGTCACTCTTTGTCTGATGTTCCCAATCATATACATAGATCCCTTTTGATTTATCAAACACTGCCTCGCAAACTTTCTGCTTATATGCATTGTCAAATGTATTACTTTTATAGTTAATGATGGACATACTGTCAGATGCCGGAACACTTATATCGTCATCTTTTATCTTAATACTCTTTAATCCGGAATCACCGACCTCAATATCTCCCTCATAGGATTCAGGAATTCCAAGACGTGAAGCAAGCGCACCACTATCTCCCGAACCACTGTTTTCACTGTTGCCGTCTCCATCCACATCATAATCCACCTTTTTATTACAGCCGGAAAAAACGGTTGCTGCTGACAATGCTGTTACTAAAAGCAAAGCTGTCATTTTTGTGAACTTTTTCTTTCTCATGATTTCCTCCTAGAAATTTTCAGACTATACACTGATATTATTCAGTTAAACAAGCTTATTATAATCGAGCGAATATTTAATAGCAAGAAAAAACACGCATAAAAAAACGAAAATACTGTGAACACACAATATTTTCGCCTTTATTTTGATTAATTTTATTCTTTTGATATTACAACTTTTCCGTCAACAACCTGAATCTTTACTTTATTTGTGTCAATTCCTGCTGCCTCCAGAATATCATCACTGATCTGAACACGATGCGCTTTATCCAGAACTGAATATTCTTCATGAGAATCTGATCCGTTGAAATTAACGCCTTCCATGTCATTAATTCTTTTCCGATAGTCCTCTTTCATAATCTTCTCTGTACTGATCTTGCCATCAGCGATCATAACCACTCGGCTTACCTTATTTGCCAGACTGATATCATGTGTTACTATGATAACCGTAATACCAAGCTCCTCATTCAGTTTCCGGAACAGATCCTGTATCATATCCGATGTCTTGGAATCGACTGCACCTGTCGGCTCATCTGCCAGAAGTATCTTCGGGTCATTTGCAAGTGCGATCGCGATCGCAACTCGCTGCTGCTCACCACCGGACATCTGAGACGGATAAGAATTCACCTTTTCCTTCAATCCCACTTTACATAACAGATCATATGCTTTCTTTTCTCTGTCTGCTTTATTATCTTTGTCAAAATACATCGGAACCTGAACATTCTCAAGTGCTGTCATATAAGGAAGCAGGTTTCTGGAATTCTTCTGCCATACAAAACCAACCGTATGCTTTCTGTATTCCACCAATTCCTTATCAGTCATGGCAAACAGATCCTTACCATCTACATACAGCTTACCCGCCGTAGGACGTTCCAGACCGCCGATCATATTTAACAGCGTTGATTTACCGCTACCGGATTTACCGATAACCGCCATCAGCTCACCTTTTTTGATTGTAAGCTCCAATCCCTGAAGTGCCATAACCTCAACTTCATCTGTCTTGTAGATCTTAACCAAACTGTCACAATCAATGATATTATCAGATTCCACAGAATCTGTATCAGTCCCAGCTGCCTCTGATGCTTCTGTATCCGTTTCAGCATCTGCTGCCGGCTTCTCCATTGTCTCGTCATTTTCTGCAGTTTCATACATTTCCGTATCTGTTTCCTGCTTTTCGGCTGTATCATCAGCTAAGACTGTAAGGCTGTCATTCTTCTGTTCTTCCATATCCCGTTGAACATCTGTATTGTACTCATCTGTAGATACAGAATCAAGCATCTCCACCCCAGATACATTCTTTTTTTCTTTCTTCTTAAATAATCCACTATGCTTTGCCAACGATCTCACCATCCTCTATCTCAAATACAACATCTCCGAGTTCCATCAGGTTTGGATCGTGGGTCGTCATAACAATGGTTATTCCCTCTTTTGCAACCAGATCCTTGAACAACCGCATAACATTCAATCCGGAAGCCGTATCAAGTGCTCCCGTCGGTTCATCTGCAAATATAACTTTTGGCTTATGCGCAACTGCCCTTGCTATAGCTACACGCTGCTGCTCACCACCGGACATCTGATTTGGCATATGATACATTCTGGAACTCAGTCCAACCATCTCCAGTACTTCGCGAATTCGTGAATCACGATTGCCTTCATACTCCGCCAAGCGGAGTCCGAAATCAACATTTTCGTATGCATTCATGATCGGAATCAACGCAACCGACTGAAATACAAATCCAATATCAAATCGTCTTAATTTCTCTTTATCCGCAACAGACATCTCTGACAGGTCATTATTTTCTATAATAACCTGTCCCTCCGTTGCATCATCAAGAGCACTCAGTATATTTAACAATGTCGTCTTACCGGAACCGGATCGACCTTTTAATATTGCAAGCTTGCCTTCAGGAATATCCAGATCAATTCCCTTAAGAGCATAAAATGGTTCGCCGTTTCCAACCGTAAAGCATCGTTTTATTCCTCTTGCAGTAATCATATCCATAGTTTAATCCTCCCCAAGCTTCAATGCCTGTGTAATGTTCATCTTCTTTAATATTGTACGAAGAACAATAAAACAGATAACAAACATTACTACAATAACGATTGTCAGTTTCAAAATATCAAACAGATTAACCGTTATGCTTATCGCTATATTATGAGCCTCCGGCAAATATACAACAGCTACCAGTTTTACGAACAGTGCTGTTGCTGCAGCTCCGACTCCGTAACCGGCAAGACTTGCAAGTACGGAGCTGAACATCTGCTCATTGATCAGCATCTTATTGATCTCATGCATACTCATACCCATAGCACGGTAAATACCGAACAGAAGCTCTCTCTGCTTGATGGATGTGATCCAGTAGATCAGGAATCCGATCGTACAAAGAATGACTGCAACTAAAAAGCTCAATGAGAATAAACCATTTGTGATCAGAACCAATGGGGATTCCAGCATGTCTCTGACATCCTGATCAACACTTTCATAACTGTTCAACTGAATATCCTGCTTCTGTACTGCATTAACGGCTTCTTTATAATCATGCCCTGCTGCGAGTCTTCCCCATACCTGATATGGTGTCAACCCAAATGATCCAACTACATATGCATAATTGGCAACAACCAGATAACGCTCATTTTCGACGATCTTACCACTGCTGTCTTTTTCATATGTATATTGATTGAAGCCCGGCCATGCATCAACAATCGCACAGATCGGACCACTTGCCGAACCAAGCTCTACATCTTCGCGTCCTTTGATATCGCTGTATCTCGTATACTTGATATTATCTCCGATCGACAGATCATATTTTTTTGCCAGATTAGATGAAATAATTACACCATTTGAAACAGTCGCTATACTGTTCAGGTAATTAAACCAGTGTTTATCATTAAGACCGGATTTCAATTCTGCGGTCTCGCCAAATTCTTTTGTATTAATGCCCATCATAACAGAACCTGACAATTCTGAACCGGCAACGTTAATTGATACATTATCATCATAAATAACACGCGTCAGATTGGAGCAAATACCCGAAAGGCTTTCTGTATATCTCTCATAATCCGGTTCCTCATAATACCAGTGGCTCTGCTTATCCTTATCCAGATATGCACCGGCTTTCCAGCGTTCCTTCAAGATCAGATCCGTTCCCATATTATATTCGATACGTTCCTGATTATTTTCATTGATCGTTCTTGCCATATTCGAATTGAACATACCCATAGCGATCGTCATTACAAGAAATACAGAGATAAAGCCCTGTTTCTTAACCGTTCTTGTAATCTGAAGGAAAGACGCATATACTGCCGGAGACCACTTCTTCTTACCTACGAAATAGATGAACTTAATCAGATATTTAATCAGACGAAGCACCAGAAGACCTACCGCGAAAATAAACAGTGAGGAATTCAGGAAGATCAATGGATCCGGCTTCTTACCGGCTAAAATATTAAGTGCAATATCACTTTTCTGTTTATTGTAGTTGTACAGCAGATATACCGATACCGCTACCAGGATCACATCGAGAAATGCTTTCTCCCAGAACGGTTTGGTACTGATCTTGCCCATTTTGCTCTTTTGTTCTACGATCGAGTTCTTTGCATATTTCAAAACCGGAAGTGTCACAAACAGAACTGCCACCAAAGCTGCAACGAAACTGTATAACAACATTCCCCATGTCAGTTTATAGAAATGAGTATCACCAAACGTAAATTTCAGGAAGGATGTTGCACTTGCACATAACTTACATAACAGATAACCGATCGGAATACCTATTACAATTGCGATTCCTGAAAGAATTGCCGATTGTCCGAAATATATTCCAAGGATCTGTCTGGTACTTGTACCTCTGCTCTTCAACATGGCGATCTCGCCATCTTCCATTTCAAGTATCTGACTGGATACCATATAGATAAATGCCAGCAATAATACAATGATCGGAAGCTCCAGTACCCATATGATGATCATTATAGAAGTTGCATCATCCTGATACTCTGCGAGGATACTGCTGAAATTCTGTGTAAAATTACCATCTGCCTTCGAAAAAGCACTCAGGTAATAACGAATATCCGCTGCATTTGAATGATCGATATATGCATAATCAAGCATATCCGAATTCGTATAATATACAGTAAGTATATTATATTTCCGGATCATCTCATCAAAGGATGCCTTATCGGTAAACATCATTTTGTCAAAATCTGCCGGAGTCTCTTTCCAGTAAATATCACTTTCATCCGATGGTTCAAAAATACCAACGATCGTACATTTCAAAGTATTACCATCCGAATCGGTAAGCTTGTCAATAGATACTACCTCACCAACGACCAGATTATATGTGTCCATATCCTGCTGTGTCATCAAAACCGGATAAGTTCCTTCTTCTACCTTTCCGTTTTCCAGATCATCTCCAAATGCTACATTGATATGTTCCTCCATATCAGGCATATAGTTAATACTGAAAAATCTTCTGGAACCGAGGCTGGTCGTTGCATATGTCCCTTCAATAAACATACGGATCTGTCTGCTTAAAACCGGTACATCGATATAACTGAGCCATTTTTTCTCATAAGCACTTACTCTTGCTTCTACTGCATCTGAGTCCGGATATTCCTTTGTATCACAGGATCCTCCTCTTCCGATCACCGCCGAATATACATTGTTATCTTCTATCGCAGCGTCAAATTTCGATGATAATGTCATATCCATAGCACCGTTTTTGAACATCGGATTACAGGATGCTACTGCAACCAGAAGTACAATACCAAGAAGAAGACATGCATTGAGCCATTTCTTGTTTAATAACTTATGTCCTAAAAATTTAAACATTCCTCTTCTCCTTTCTACTCCTCTGAATCATCCTTCGATTTCTTCGATGTATTCTTACCTTCGTCCTCTATCGCACTCTTGATAATAACATCGCCTTCCGAAAGTCCTGTCAGTATACATACTTCCGTCTGTGTCTCATCTCCGAGAGTAACATATTGTTTTACGATTTCATCGCCTTCAAGTTTCCATACATATTTGTATTGTTTTCCGGATGTCTTATTCTGCTCTTCATAGACCAGGTTTCGCGGAATCGTTACAATACTGTCGAGTGACAGCTGAGCATAATTTACAAAATAGCCTTTTGGTGAGTCATAGAATTTTTCATCATCCACCTTGATATAGTATCTTGTTTCATCTGATGAAGCACTGCTTGTTACATATACTTCACCATCAATTGTTGTTACATATGCTTTCTGTGAATCCGCTGTTGCTCCGATACATCTTCCTGTATACTTATCGCTGTCATCCTTCTGGTTAACCAAAGTTATTTCCTGATTGATCAAAAGCTTTGCATTTGCATCGCCTGATCCGCCATCGGAATCATCGCCGCCGCTGTTATTTCTTCTGCTGTTTCCGCTGTTATCCTTTAACGACAGAGACATCATTTTAGACTCATTACTTCCTATACTGACAACCTTGTCGCCCTCCTGCAGCTGGTAACCGGTACTTACATATACATTCTGAACAACACCATCACTATCTGCATATACACTGATATTGCCTTTTCCGTCATTATTCTCATTCAGCTTATCCCGTTTTGCAATCAACGGATTTACAGTTGCATTATAGTTGATCTTTGCAAGCTGTTCATTATATTTCGCTACTTCTATCTGACATGACAACTGTTCAACCATATAAAGGGTATTTTCACCATCTGCATCACCCGGGGTTGCTGCCTGCTGCTTTTTCTTACCTGATTTATATTCGTTGATCTGTTTTCTGAGATCTGAAATCTGTTCCTCATATCCTGATATATTAGAATCATATTCCGTCTTTGCATCCGTAATCTGACCATTCAGCTCTAAAAGCTCTGCGCTTCCTCCACCACTGTCAACTGTAAATAACAGATCACCTTTCTTGACCTCCTGTCCTTCTGCCAGATCAAATTTGGTAAAATAACCCTCTACCGGTGATGAATATGTTACCTGATTAGTGTCCACCATCTTATAGGATCTGCTGGTTCCTGTTTTTTTGAAATTATTTAATTTGATATCAAACGTCGTGTAATCGCTTGGTATGGCCGAATCAGAATCGTAATAAACAAGCTCTCCCTCTGATAAGCCGCTTACTACTTCTGTATAATTATCATCTGATGCACCGATCTTAATATCACGTCTCTCTTTATCACTGCTTTCTGTCTTCACATATACGAAATTCTTATCTCCATCCTGATACAGGGAATCGTTTCCGACAACAAGAACCTGAGATGCATCCGAAGTACTGAAATAAAGAGGTGTAACAGTTCCGGTTTTCAGGATTTTCTTATTATCCGCACCTTTTAGTTTGAATCTGACGTATGGAAGCTTGGATGCACTCTGTGCTGCTGCAATCTCCTGGTTGGTATAACTGTATTCTTCCAGATCATATCGTTTACCGTCGATCATCGTATACATTGTATTATAAACTGCCGCATACCCGTCTTTTGTGATCTGTTCTCCGGTAATCTCAATATATGGATCATTATAATCTGAAATAATTACAACATTTTCACCGCCTGCAGCAGTTCCGCTGTTTTCATCTGATCCTGACAGATTCTTTGCATATGTAACATAACCGCTCTGGTTTGCCACTAATTTACTGTCAGTTGCAAGTGATTCTTTTTCCTTAATCTGCTGATTAAGTTTTTTCACCTGATATTTATACAGCAGATTATCATAGCGGTTATTTTCTGCATTTACAGCCTTTGCACTCTGATATTCTTTGGCTCCTGCCGTATCACCTGCCTCTTCACAGGCCTTTATCTTATAATCATTTTCTTTCTGTGTCTGCTCATATATCTTTTCATTAATAGTATGTGTCTGCTCCTGTGTAGATAATGAAGCCTTTAAATCATCAATTCCTGATGTGGTCTCATCATCATCTGCTTCAGCAAGTACAGTTCCTTTTTCTACATAATCTCCGACATTCACATAGATCTTCGAAATTGTCACAGAGGACTTATAGAAATAGCAATAATCCGTTGGAACTACAGAACCATTCTTTATGATTTTCTTACCAACATCTCCTTTTGATACCGGACGATATGCTTCATTGGTTGATACCGGATCCAACAATTCGGGTGCTTTCTCCGGTTTCTTGCCACAGGAAGTCACACACAACATCAGTGCCATAGATAACGCTACCAGTCGGGCTCCGTAAGATTTTCTTTTATAATTCATATTTATCTTTCTCAATTTATCGTCACCTGCTCTCCTGCTGTTAATCCTGATTTAATAATCGTAGATCCATCTACGGTCTCACCAACTGTTACATCTACTGCCAAACGATAACCATCATCATTAATTGTATATACATAATACTGGCCTTCTGACTTTTCACATACTGCCTTTTCAGGAACATATACTACATTTTTAATTACCGGTTTATGAATAGTCATCGTCAGTTTATTATCTTCGGATATACCGGCCATATTGTCTACCGGCTCAAAAAGGATCGTCTGCATATCTTTTCCGGTTGCATCGTCTGTATATTTCTTAACATCAATAACTTTCATATTGTATTTTGCGACCTCATAATCTGCCTCGTATTCATCTCCAACCTTAAATTCATACGTATCATCTGTAGTTACTGTATAATTTGAGGATCCTGATGCCACCGTTATCAAATTGGATGCGGAATTTGCATATCCATATCCCAGACTGTCGTCAACATAGGTTACTGTTCCGTCTTTTTCAGCAATCAGACAGTAATCCTTCATCTTCTCATTCTGCTCTTTAATATATGTATCTGCAATTGTCAGGTCTTCTTTCAGGCTTTCAATATCATCTGAATAATCTTCCGATCCATCAATCTGCATCAATTTCTGATAATGTTCGATTAAAAGCTGTTTTTCTTCCTTTTCTGCTGTATATTCATCAATCGTCTGCTGAATCTCATCTGCCTTAAACTGTACCATGATATCACCGGCTTTTACACGATCACCTTTTGCCACATTTACTTTTTCAACTTTATAATCATCCTGTTGAACTTTATATGACTTTGTTTCATATTTATCCGGGGAAAGATCTAACTCCAGAACAGGAGCAATGTCACCCGACTGAACTGTAGCTGTATCATATCCTACCTTGGTATATTCATCAATATGGATCGATGGCTTACTGCTTTCTGCCTTCCTGCTGCTACATCCACTGAGAAGGGCTGCAACCATGCTGGCACATAATATATATGTCATACCCTTTTTTATATGTTTTCGCATTGTTTCCTCCTTATTACACATCATTATTATGTATCTGTTTATTTTTATTTAAGAAAAAACCATTGTAATTTTACTCTGTCTTCCTGCTTTATTCAAGCAATGTATCAGCATATTAAACAATCTTAAGGTTTTCTGTATAATATTGTCATTACTTAATATTACAGTCTTCTGCTTTGGTATTATAAAAAAGAAATGTATCATATTTGCATCTTATAATTTTCTTTTTGCACATACATATCGGAAGTAGTATAGCATATAAATATGTCCATTTTGTGGTGAAAAATTCTGTCATACTGCGTGTGTTTTAATTTTTTGAAAAAAAATGAAAAAACTTGTTGACATTTATATAGCACAGTGGTATTATCTTACTTGCGTCGGCGGTAAGCCGTACGGAATAAGACATGCGGGAGTGCTGGAATTGGCAGACAGGCTAGACTAAGGATCTAGTGCTGGAAACGGCGTGTGGGTTCAAGTCCCATCTCCCGCATCTTTATTTTTAGAAAACCTTTGAGGTTTTCTTTTTTTATGTCCACAAAAGCCTGATGCCGGAAGTTTTGCTTCTAATGTCAAGATTTTGTCTGTAGATATATCTTTATGTAGCAGACCTTTTCTTACATCGGTCCTTAACGATCCACCGTCAGGGGGGAGTTTAGTACCGTTATGTAAGAAACAGAGTGAAAGCGTTCTGCGGAATAAATGATATATCTACAGACAAAATCCCTGACGCGGATACAGCTTCCGACATCAGGGATTTTTCCATCTCAAATTTTTATCATATTGGTAAGTTTCTTTTCTACGTCTTCTAACAGATGTGCCTTAAATGCACTGTAGTACTCATGTGTAAACTGTGTATAAAGGAATTTGTTCCACAGATTACTGCAATATGTACTGTCAAAATCGTAGTAAGAGTCTGTGTACATCATTCCGTTGCTGTATCTGGTCACATCCAGATATGGCTCTTTTCCTGCATAATTCAATCTCATTACCAGATTCTTCTGTTCGCTGCAGCATGCGAATGTCTCTAAAAACATCTTCATCTGCTCTCTTGTTACTCGTTCTACAAACATAATATGTCACCCTCCATGTCCCATAAATTAGCTCAATATATAGTTCTATTATAGTATGAACAGGACAACTATGTAAAGGCAATTATGTCGATGTCCGCCTATTATTTATGATCTTTAAAATAACGGATCACTTGTCAAGGCAAACTTTCTGATAACGCAAAAACAGACCATAACCATCTTCTTCCGAAAATCATCATGATCTGTTTTTATCTGCTTATATTAAATTAAGCAAGCTTTTCCTTTGCAACAGCAACAAGCTTCGCAAATCCTTCAGGATCACTGATAGCCATCTCTGAAAGCATCTTTCTGTTGATGTCTACACCTGCAAGCTTTAAGCCGTGCATTAATTTGCTGTATGAAATATCATTCATTCTTGCAGCAGCATTGATACGAGCGATCCATAACTGTCTGAATTCTCTCTTTCTCTGCTTTCTGCCAGCATATGAACTTGTTAAAGCTCTCATAACTGACTGCTTTGCTACTCTATACTGCTTTGATCTGGCTCCTCTGTAACCCTTAGCCAGCTTAAGTGTTCTGTTATGTTTTTTCTTAGCGCCAACGCCGCCTTTTACTCTTGCCATTCTCTAGTTCCTCCTGATTTATTAGATATAAGGTAAAATCTTCTTCATTACCTTTTCATTTGTTGAATCTGTCATTGTTAACTTTCTAAGATTTCTCTTTCTCTTAGTTGTCTTCTTTGTTAAGATATGGCTCTTGTAAGCCTTGCTTCTCTTAAGACCGCCGTTAGCTGTTTTCTTGAAACGCTTAGCTGCTGCTCTTTTTGTCTTTAATTTAGCCATGTGTGTATTTCCTCCTTAATATATGTCATATTGTAAATTAACGTTTTTCAGTTAAAAACATTATCATACTTCTTCCTTCAAACTTGGCAGGCTTATCGATGACCGCGATGTCTGAAAGCTTCTCGGCAAATTCATCAAGAATGCCCTTTGTCTGTTCTACATGGGCAAGCTCTCTACCTCTGAAACGAAGTGTAACCTTTACTTTATCGCCATGTGTCAGGAACTTTCTTGCCTGATTTACTTTTGTATTCAAGTCGTTAGTATCAATGTTTGGAGATAAACGAACTTCCTTGATCTCCATTGTCTTCTGTTTCTTTCTGGCTTCTTTCTCCTTACGAGCAAGCTCATAACGGTACTTACCATAATCAATAATCTTGCATACAGGTGGTTTTGCCTGTGGAGCGATCTTAACCAGATCAAGCTCTGCTTCCTTTGCAAGCTTCAGTGCATCTCTGGAGGACATAATTCCGATCACCTGACCATCCTCGCCGATCACGCGCACTTCTCTGTCTCTAATCTGTTCGTTAATCATTAATTCGCTAATGACTTTTTACCTCCATTGCATAAAAAATAGTGGACAGCGCAAACCATCCACTATTATATATAAGTACATATTATAATCTACTTAGATATGAACCCGAGTCACTGTTCTTCGTGCTAAGGTGAGAGCGGATACTCTGCTTTCTTGTCTGTCTCTGCTAAACAGCTTCTATAGGTTAGCACATACATGTGCAAATGTCAAGAAGTTTTTTTACTGTATCCAGCAACTTTTTAATTCTCGCTCTCTTCCGCTTCGATCGGGATAAATACCCGGTCATGGGAGATTGCGGCATCTGCATCCTCCGGCTTTGCAGAACGCTTACGGGCTTCTTCTGCGAAATACATCTGGGAATCCAGTTTTACCTTGCCGCGAAGATCCTGCTTCTCGTAACTGCCATCCGGCTGCATGATGTGAGCCTTTAAAGTATCGGCAAGCTGGATCTTTAAGATGTCCTTGATCCGTTTCTTCAGATCAGGATCTTCTACCGGGAAGGTGATCTCGACACGCTTGTCAAGGTTTCTCGGCATCCAGTCCGCACTACCCATATAGATATCTTCAAATCCATCATTATAGAAATAGAAGATTCTGGAATGTTCCAGGAAATTACCAACGATCGAACGAACCGATATGTTCTCGCTGAGTCCCGGCACACCTGCTTTGATACAGCAGATACCGCGGACGATCAGATCGATCTTAACACCGGCAGCCGATGCATCATATAAGGCTTCCATCACCTTCGGATCACAAAGAGAATTCATCTTAGCAATGATCCGTGCCTTCTTACCCTGTCTGGCATTTTCCGCTTCACGGTTAATAAGCATCAGAAATTTATCCTTTAACCAGATAGGTGCAACTGCCAGTTTGTTCCATTTTCTTGGCTCTGAATATCCGGACAGCATATTAAATACTGCCGTTGCATCTTCGCCGATCGGGTCTGAACAGGTCAGGAGTCCCATATCTGTATATAACTTTGCTGTCTGATCGTTATAATTACCGGTACCAAGATGTACATAACGCTTGATACCATCTTCTTCTCTTCTGACAACCAGTGCGATCTTGGAATGAGTCTTAAGTCCGACCAGGCCATAGATAACATGGCAACCGGCTTTCTCAAGCTTTTTCGCCCATGCAATATTGTTTTCCTCATCGAATCTTGCCTTTAACTCAACCAGAACAGTTACCTGCTTGCCATTCTCCGCAGCCTGCTCTAACGCTGCTATGATCGGTGAATTGCCGCTGACACGATATAAGGTCTGCTTGATCGCAAGTACATTTGGATCGACTGCTGCCTGACGGATAAATTCAATAACCGGCGTGAACTCATAATATGGATGAAACAACAGACGGTCATGCTTCTTGATCTTATCAAATATATTGCTGTAGTCACCATTTGAAAATGCCGGCTGTGGAACATATTTCTCATATTTCAGATGATCAAAGCCCGGCAGGCCATTTACTTTCATAAGGAAGGTAAGGTCAAGCGGTCCGTTTATCTTATATACAACACGATCAACCACATCCAGATGCTTCTTTAATTCTTTTAACAGCTTCTTGTCCATCGTATCTTCTACTTCCAGACGGATAACCTCACCCCACTGGCGCTGCTTTAACTGCTTCTCGATCTCCTTTAACAGATCGGCTGTCTCTTCCTCATCAATTGAGAAATCCGCATTACGCATAATACGATATGGATGTGCACATACGATATCATAGCTTAAGAACAGCTTATCCAGATTCTTCTCGATCACTTCTTCAAGCAAGATGATCTCTGTCATGCCCTGTCGTTCAGATGGCAGAATGATCACTCTTGGAAGTACAGATGGGACCTGAACGGTCGCAATATCTGTAACGTCTTTCTTCTTATCATAGATCAGCGCACCGATATTTAAAGATTTATTTCTTACAAGAGGAAACGGTCTGGAAGAATCCACTGCCATCGGTGTTAATACCGGATAGATATCCCGCTCGAATAATTTATCTACATATCTGGACTGTTCCGGTGTCAGATCTTCATAATGTCTGACGATTTTCAGTCCATTTGCCTCTAATAACGGAACCAGAGAACGATTATAGGTCTGATACTGATTCTTCATGAATTCCTTTGTTGCAGGAATCAGCTCATCAAGCTGTTCTTCCGGTGTCATTCCGGCGATATCCTTCTTCGTATATCCCGCATTCTTCATATCCTTTAAGGATGCGATACGCACCATAAAAAACTCATCCAGATTGGATGCTGTGATGCTTAGGAACTTGATCCGTTCAAATATCGGAATATTCTTATCCTTCGCTTCACTCAGGCATCTTTTATCAAATTCCAACCAGGACAGTTCCCGGTTGTAAAATAAATTCTTATCGCTCATTTATATGCCCCTCCTTTGTTTCAATACTACTTTTACACCATAGACCTTTTCAAATAAGATATTATTCGTTTTAAACATACCTGCTTCAAGTGTAATATCCTCCAGCGTATCTGTATAGATCACCAGTGTATTGTCATGTAATGAAATCCTGAGATTTGTAATCTTCTGTTTATAGCTCTTATCAAGCACATCTGCCAGTCGAAGGATAGCGGTAAGCTTGGCCACCTTCATATAATCTGCCGATCCGATTCGCCCGGATGCCCTTAATTCCGACGGAAGGTAAAATCCATTATAATAAACCGCATTTGCGATCTCCTCTCTCTCTTTATGAGAAAGTCCAAGGATTTCTGTCGCCATCACGATATGATAAGAGATCAGGGATACATCCTTCATATTTACAAATTTACCACAGTTATGCAGGATCGCCGCGATCTGTAACTGCAACCGTTCCCGTTTACCAAGTCCGTGTAATTTCCGTATGCTGTCAAATATTGCAAGTGCATTATCCGATACATTCTGGACATGCGCACGATTTACTTTATATTTCTTTGCAATCGTATTCACAGATGCAAGAATATCCTGATCAAAATTCTTGTCCATCAGGAAGGTTCCCTGCTTATCCATATAGTCGGCAATAATACCATCACAGAAGATCACGTTCGGAGTCAGGATCTCCTCTGCCCTGGAATTATCCAGAAATGACTGATAAATAATCGCCATCGGAAGCATCAGGGTGGCACGCTCATATGGAATACCATATCGTTCCGCCAAATCTTCCGGTTTTATGTCAACTACCCGTTTATAGAGAATGCGGAATTGTTCTCTCGATATACTGTTTGCAATCGAAAGCTCCGGACCAACTTTTTTCAGGTTGTTGATACCATCACCGATTGCAATAATACTCTTAATATCTTTATCATTTAAAAACAGATTTCTGAATTCTATGATCGCATTTGATGCGTACTCTTCCATCAGTGTTTCAAGATCTACCGTATCGGAACCGAACCGGGTCAGATAATCACGGATTCGGACTGCACCGATTGGAAGATTCTGTGTCTGCACCAGATTTCTTCTGTCAAAGATCGAGATCTGTAAGCTTCCGGCTCCGATATCAAGCAATGCATTATTCTTATGGGTTGCCACATCCACATCCATCCCGGTTGCCACGAATGCTTTATAATTCATAAAACGTTGTTCTGAATTACTGAGTATCTGCACATCAAAATCCGTACACATCTTAATTCTCTCAATGATCATAGAAGCATTCTCCGCTTCTCTGACCGCACTGGATGCGTATGCCCTGTAATCAGATACATCGTATTCCTTCATCTTTCTCCGGAATTTAATCAACGTGTCACACAGCTTATTCAAATTATTTTCTTCGATATATCCTTTGTTATAGGTATCACTTCCAAGCTCAATGATCGTTTTTACGGTATCAAGCTCCCTCGCACCCTTTCTTGGTGTGATCTCGCAGATCTTCATTGATATCTCATTAGAACCTACATTGATCGCGGCAAATGTCTTTCCTGCCATACTTTCATACACCTCACTTCTTTTTTACACCCCTAATATGTACCGATCAGACGAAAATCCATCGCATCTTCACAGATTCCCTGTAATGCATGTCTTGTTCTTGAATCTAACAGACTGCCTTCCATTGTAACAAAAAAGGCATATTCCCATTTTCTACCGGTAAGCGGTCTTGATTCGATGCTTGTCATATTAATTCCGTTCAGATTTATATGGCTCAATATATTGTAAAGTGTACCACTTTCATCCGGCAAGGAAAAGCGGATACTTATATTTTCAGCCTTTTCCACAAAGATTTTCTGTTTTGACAGGATTATAAAACGTGTCGTATTGTTGTCATTGTTCACAATGTCCTTTGCAAGGATCTGAAGTCCATAAAGCTCTGCTGCAAGCTCACTTGCAATCGCTGCCTGTGTCTTATCTCCTTCTTCAATAACCTTGACCGCCGCTACTGCCGTATTTGCAACACTGCACTGCTTCCACGGCTTCCGGCTCAGATAATTCGCGCACTGAAGCAAACCCTGTGTGTGTGAATATACGGTTTTGATCCGGGAAAGGTCACTGCCCGGCACACCCATTAATGCATGTGCTACATGAACCTCTTCTTCGCCGACGATGGTCACATCATTATTTCCCACCATGTCATAGATTCCATTTACAAATCCGGCTGAAGAATTCTCGATCGGAAGTACACCATAGTCTGCCTTGCCGTTCTTCACCATCTCGATCACATCTCCGAAATCCGGCACATTAATATTCTGGATCTCTTTTCCGAAGAACCTGAACATTGCCTGTTGGCTGTATGCTCCCGGAACCCCCTGATAACAGACAACAGTGTCCTTATCTACTTCTAATTTCTTCACACAGGTAAAATCCTTCATTCCATCACAAACAACCTGAGAGCTGTCATTCGTCAGCTTCTTATTCTCATCTGCCATACCTGCCAGAATCTTATCTCTTGTCTTTACAAGAGAAGCAATCTGTGCTTCTACTGTCCGTAAATCTTCCATATTATATTTATCCATTGTTTTATCTGCTCCAAATACAGGACATTCCGCCTGCAGTCTTTCTATAATATTGATATTGTCTTCAAAATTATGCAATACCATTAAATGCACATGCTCATTCATTTTTCCCGGTTTATTCTTCATTCCGTTCCAGCTCGTCAAGCAGCTCCCAGATTGTCTTACCATTGAGCGGATGTCTCTTATAGCCCGCTATATTCGACAATGGCTCCAATACAAATTCCCGCTTGCACATTTCTACATGCGGAATATGGAGATTTTCCTCATCACAGATCAGATCATCATATAAAAGAATATCGATATCCAGAGTTCTTGGTCCCCAGTGGATAAGGCGTTCCCTGCCGGCGTCCTTCTCGATCGCATTGATCAGATGTAACAGTTCATCCGGCGAATGAAGTGTCTCTACCTCGATACAGCCATTTAAAAAATCATCCTGTTCCACACCACCATACGGCTTTGTCTCGATGAAATCTGAAACCTTAGTCACCTTGGTATATTCATCTTTATTTAATTCATCAATCGCAAAATCGAGATAGGATTCCCGGTCGCCCATATTCGAACCAAGTCCCAGATAAGCAATGTGTCTCTTTCTTCGTATCTTTACTGACACTGTCTGAAGAGGCATCAATACCGGTGCCCATGGTTTCTCAACCTCTACTTCAACCTCTGACATCGTCGGATATGACAGAAGGATATTCGCCGCTACTTCTTCTGCGACTGCTTCGATCAGCTTATACGTATGCTCTTTCATCGTCTTTTCAACCAGATTACAGATAGCTCCATAATCAATAGACAGCTTCAGATCATCCCGGATCCCTGCCGCCCTTGTCGATGTATACATATCAATATTAATTACAAATTTCTGTCCAAGCACATTTTCTTCTTTAAAAACCCCGTGATTGGCAAATATTTCCAGTCCTTTTATGCTGATTCTATCCATCCGACGCCTCCTGTCTGTTCTCCCTTTTACCAGATCAAACCTCATTTTTTTATTTATGATTCATTGAAATTTTTCTTCTGTTCATTGAATCATTAAGTACTGCTTCATTTCCTCTTATTGACTGTATTAACTATGCATGATCGCCCATGCCATCTGAAGTGCGCGCGCATTTCCTTTTACATTATGCACACGGAAGAACCGGCACCCCTTCATAAGCCCCATGACCGATGTCGCGATCGTACCTTCTTCCCGCTCTGTAACCGGAAGATCAAGAGTCAGACCGATCATGGATTTTCTGGATGTGCCAAGAAGAACCGGCAGCCCCCATTTGTGCAAAAGCTCCAGATGATTCATCAAAGCAAGATTCTGTTCTAAGTTCTTTGCAAATCCGATTCCCGGATCTACCATGATCTTCTCCTTCTTCACACCTGCATTCAGTGCCATCTGAACAGATTCGTCCAGATCTTTAACAACGTCGTTTAAATAATCGGTATAATCCATTACCCTTCTGTTATGCATCAGACAACATGCCACATCATGTGCAGCAACGATATCTGCCATCCTTCCATCCCATTTAAAGCCCCAGATATCATTGATCAGATCTGCACCTGCCCGGATTCCGGCTTCCGCCACACCAGCCTTATAGGTATCCAGTGAAATTACGGTATCAAATCGTCGCCTGATTGCCTCGATCACCGGAACAACACGACCAATCTCCTCCTCATCAGAGATCAGTGTATAGCCCGGTCTGGTCGATTCTCCGCCTACATCTATAATATCTGCACCATCCTTTATCATCTGCTCTGTGGCATACAAGGCATCATCGAACTTATTATGTGTTCCTCCATCGGAAAATGAATCCGGTGTCACATTCAAGATTCCCATTACATATGGTTTTTCATTCAGTTTAAATTCTTTGTTCCCTATAATCATCAGTAGATCACTCCTTTGTTCTTTTCGTCTTCCTTCCAGTAACACTCGTCATAGACCTCACAGTCAAAACAACGCCTGGAAAGCTTGTCTGCCCTATATATCACATAGGAAAGCCCCTCTGCTTCCTTCCCTGTCGTATTATGTTTGCTGATCGCTTCTAGGATCAGCTCTGTTTCCTCACCGGAAAATCCGGTTGCCAGCAAAATACTCCGGCTGTTGCGGACACTTGCCAGATGATGTTCTTCGCTGGTCTTATAGCTGACCGCCCGTCCGATGTCATGTAATAATGCTGCCGCATAGATAAGCTCCGGTTCAAGTCCCAGCTTCTCCTCCAGATTCATCAGCATTCCGATCCTTGCTACATCCAAGCAATGATCGATCCCATGACAGCAGAATCGCCGTTCTTTCTCCGATCTCCTGATCTGCTCCATCCAGTCTTTATATTCTTCATTTGCTAATATTGCGTTGACTCTGTCCATCGTCATTTCTTCTCTGTAGTCCTCTCCCGTTTTATCGTACTACTTATCCGTGGTATCAACGGCCCTATAAAGGATAACGAGCCAAATACCACGATCACCGGCTCTGTCAATTCTTGTGCCAGTGTTTCCGCCTGTCTCTGCGCAGCAAACACATCCTCTGCCGTATCCACCGGCTTTCCGTATGAACGATAGCGTTCTGCCAGAATCTCCTTATCAAGCGCCCGTGGATTATCCGGCGTTACCGTTATGATAAAGCTCGCAAATGGTGCCATGATATCCACCATTTTCTCATACTCTTTATCTGCAAGAACACCACAGATATAGATCAACGGTCGCCCTGTAAAATATGCCCGGATATTCTCTCTGAGGCTTCTCCATCCGCCTTCATTATGTGCTCCATCAATATAAGTCAAAGGCACATCCTTAATCTTCTGGAATCTGCCCTCCCACAACATATCTTTTAATCCGTTCTTTATATTCACATTTTTTAAATCATACTGTTTTTTTATACAGTTACAGACCTCAATTGCGGTTATACTGTTATAGATCTGATAGATTCCGGGAATCCCCAGCTCATACTCCTGTCCTTTATAACAAAACCTGCTTCCATGCAGATCTTCTGCTATGACCTGCAGTTGGTCGGTATCTGCCATGATCGGTTCTATCTGCATTTTATCACATTTTTTTAGCCATATCTGTCTCATCTCATCCTGCATCGGATATGCCACACACGGAACCTGTTCCCGAAGGATCCCCATCTTCTGTTCCAGAATCTCCTGCAATGTATCGCCAAGAAACTGCATATGATCTCTGCTGATGCTTGCAAGCACGGTACAAAGCGGCTGTTTCACCACATTTGTCGCATCGTTCTTTCCTCCCATTCCGGTTTCCAGTAACACGATATCGACCTTTTTCTGCACAAAATACAGAAATGCTACCGCAGTCTCAAGCTCAAATGCGGTCGGGATCGGAAGCCCGGCTTCCTCCATATCCTCGCAAACCGGGATCACGGTCTCCATGATCCGTGCAAATTCCGATTCTTTCATATAATGTCCATTTATCTGAAATCGTTCCAGATATGTAAAGATCGTTGGGGATATATAGCGTCCGACAACATACCCTGCATCCTCCAGAATATGCCCGACAAATGCGAATATAGAACCTTTTCCGTTTGTTCCGGCTATATGAACGACAGGAACCCGATCCTGTGGATTTCCCAGTCTTAAAAGTAGTTCTTTCACTGTCTTCGTTCCGTAGACACTGCCTCTTTTTCCCGCTTCTTTCATATATAGATATGCTTCTTCGTATGTCATTCTTTAGCCTCTTTACTTGATTATGTATAGATAAAATATAATGAACTATTTCTAATGTGTTCTATGTTGGATATGCGGTGTATCATCATCAATCGGAAGGATCTCATATCCATGTTCCTCTAATTGTTCAATCAGTGACGGCAGAGATTCCACTGTTTCATGACAGCAATCCAGATCATGCATCAATATGATCGTGTCATCATAATTTAATGCATCCTTCAATATATTCTTTACAAGTTGATCCGGTGTCTGTCCGGCAATCACCGCATCATTATTCAATGCATTCCAGTCAAAATACGTCAATCCTGCCGAGTCCAGATAGTCGATCAGGTCATTCACCGGTACCTGCGTAACACGGTTTGAACTTCCACCCGGGAACCTGTAATACCGGCAGTCCACTCCTGTAACATCATACAATAATTTTCTTAATTCCTCAACATCATTCACGAAATTGTCATAGCTTGCATAGATCGTACTATATTCATGGGAATATGAATGGATCGCCAGTGTATGCCCTTCCTCCACGATCCGTTTGTACATGGGATAGTATCGTTCATTTCTTCCTATTACAAAGAACGTAGCTTTAACATTATGCTCTTTTAAAATATCAAGGATCTCTCCGGTCTGATCGGATGGACCGTCGTCAAAGGTCAGATATGCCCGTTTTCGCGTCACTGCCTTTGATGACATGGCAGCCACGCTGTCTGAATCCGGAAATTTATCTTTCTGATCGATAATGAATTTTCCTGTAAACAATAAAAATACGATCAGTGCAGCAACCAGAATTATATTTTGCCAATAAGCTGCAAAAAATCGGTCACACTCTTTTAACGCTTCGTTGTCATTTATGTGGGATAAAACTGTTTTTATTTTTTTCCTCATTTTTATAAGATTTTCCGTTTTTTATACATCTATACTCCTGATCTGATATTTTTATTCGAATAAAAAACAGGAAATGTCAGATACTATTTTTATCAAATGGAAAAGGAGAATAAAAAAATGAAAAAATCATTTCTTTTATGTGCATGTCTGGTTGTCATGGCATTTACCCTGACCGCATGCGGCGAGAAAAATAACCCTGAAACAACCGGTACAACAACCGGGAGCAGTACAGAGGACAGCAGTTCCACAGAAAACGGGAATAATTCAAACGGTACAGGTTCTGTAGGTAAAGATCTCGGTAACATGATCGACGATGCCGGAGATGTTGTAGATGATGCAGCAAAGGATGTATCCGATGCTCTGACCGGAAACTATGATACTTATGACCATGCTTATAAGTATTTTATGGATCAGATTCCCGGTGACTCTAAAAACTATGAAGTCCGTAATAACGACAAGGATCTTACTGATTATAACTCCGGCAGCATGGGGTACCACTTTGAGCTTCATGACACCAGAAAATCTGACAACTCTAAGGTTGGTGACTTCTATGTAGATTCTACCTCCGGCAAGGTCTACAAGGCAGTCTCCGGCTCCGGCGTGTCCGAATTTGACTTCTCGACCTTGAAGTAGAGCCCTTTTTGTAAAAAGGACGATAACCATATTCAGACAAACAGAACTGGTCGATGGTTATACTATTATGTAGCAAGCCTATCCGAATGTCGGTCCTTGATGAGCTGTATAAACAGCGAATCTAGTACCGCTACATGAGGATAGAGTGCAAACGTCTTGCGTAATAATAGGTATAACCATCGACCAGTTCGTCCGTTTTAAGATTTATCGTCCTCTTTTTTGACAATCTCATGGGTGATGGGATTTACGACTACGCCCATCTCCTCTGCCATTTTGAGGTAGACATCCATCTCATGGTCTTTTCTCTGCTGTTCGCGTTTGCGGATAGCTTTTGACCGGATAATCTCCACGATACCGAATACGATCATACAGCATCCAAAGAAGATCATCACAGGGCTTAAGGTACCTATACACCCCTTTACCAGACAGATCGTTCCGATTCCGATCATGATGATTCCCATTACCAGATTAAACATTTAACTTTCCTTTCCTGTATAAAATGCATCTTTTCCTGCTTTTTCCATCATTTTGTCATACTGATCGTACATTTTCTGCACGCTGTTTTCAAGTAAATAATAATGCCTGATATATGGGATCAGCAGGACAAACAGTGCTGCCGCTAACAGTAAGATCTGTATTTTTTCCGTTACCACAAAGGTCACACAACAGCCTACCGTAAGGATTGCAAATAAGATCGTCACAAGAAGATGGATCAAACGCTCATGCATGAAAAATTCAATCTGCACCAGATGTCTCCGCATCTCCTCATCAAAATCAACATCATCCCTTGCAAGCAGTTTATCTACATATACCAGATATTCTTTGATTCGTTTTGCCATATTCGATCACCTAGCCCATATTTGCCTTATTCAGGAAATGATTCCATCCGGCAATTACCTTATCATAATAAAAGCTTACTATATAAGAATCTTCGTCAACATCAACGATCATCTGATAACACTTCTTATCTGCTTCCGGCTTACCACCATAGAAGATATAGTTCTCTTTGAACTTTCCAAATATCTTTTCATACTCATCTTCCGCAAGTTTCTGATCCGGAACTTCTTCTACCAGATTATCATTTGCATCATAATACTTATGCCCCTCCAACAATACCGCTTCGATGACCGGATTCTTAAACCGGATCTCCATCTGATCGGCATATTTGTCTGTATAGTATTCGTTCTGAGAATTGTTATCCTTTACAACTGCACCTTCTACATAGAGTTCCATCCATCTTGCCCGAAGTCCTTTAGGGGAAGCTGCTTCTTCCACTTCTCCGACTCCGACAAGCTTCATTTCTTTGATCTGTGCATCCCGTAACTGAATGGTTTCTATCTCATTTGTACTCTTAAATTTCATATTTCATACACCGTCCTGAACAATTTTAACTGCCTATAACTATAAACTGTTTTTCATAGCTTGTAAATGGAATTTAAGACAGAAAAATAAGAGGAACCCGTCTTACAGGCTCCTCCTGTTTATCTAATTCAGCGCATCATAGCCGCTTTCCTTCGTACGGATCTTCATGGCGGTGCGGATCTCATAACTGAAGATCTTGCCGTCTCCGACTTCTCCGGTGTATGCTGCCTTCTGGATCGCATCGATCGTCTTCTTCTCCCATTCTTCCGAAGAAACTACGATCTCAAATTTGATTTTCGGCTGCATAACGACATCAACCTCTGTACCACGTACCAGCTTCTTATATCCTCGCTGTGCACCGCATCCCATTACCTGAGATACCGTAATACCATTTACATCGATCGCATTCAGTGCTTCCTTTACATCTTCAAATACTTCTTCTCGCACGATTGCTTCTATCTTGATCATCATATTATCATACTCCTTTCCGCAACTTCTATGAATCCAGTCCGTTAAATGTCGGATATGCACTTTCTCCCTGTTCTGCGATATCCAGACCGATCTTTTCTTCCTTATCTGATACACGAAGCGGTGTGATCAGTCTTACAAGTCCAAGACAGATAAACGTTCCGACCACTGCAACTACTATTGTCACAACGATACCGATCAACTGTGCAACAAAAAGGTGATAGTCTCCGAAGAACAGTCCATCCCATCTGGCAACGCTGTTGATCGAACTCTTACCAAATAATCCGGTCGCGATACCACCCCAGACACCACCGATACCATGACATCCAAAAGCATCGAGTGCATCATCTATTTTCAATTTCTTCTTCAATAAAGTAATCATACCACAACAGATCGGACTTACAAGTGCACCGATGATAAATGCAGACCAGATCGGAACAAAGCCTGCTCCCGGTGTGATCGCAACCAGCCCGACAACAAGACCGGTCGAAGCACCAACCAAGGTTGGCTTTCCATCTTTTATCACATCGATCAGCATCCATGACATCATGGCACTCGCACTTGCGATCGCTGAGGTTAAGAATGCATGAGCTGCAAGGCCATTTGCTCCGAGGGCACTTCCTGCATTGAAGCCGAACCATCCGAACCAGAGGATAAATGCGCCAAGAGCAACGAATGGAATGTTATGAATACGATAAGCAGTATTCTCATAACCTTTTCGTCTACCAAGGATAATCGCAAATATCAATGCACTTACACCGGAGCTGATATGTACGACATTTCCGCCTGCAAAATCAACGGAACCGATCTCTGCAAGGAAACCGCCCTGTCCCCATACCATATGTGCCATCGGGTAGTAAACCAAAATCGACCAGAACATGATAAAGAAGAATAACGCCTTAAACTTTACACGTCCGACTAATGATCCTGTGATCAGTGCCGGCGTGATCATTGCAAACATCATCTGGAATGCAATATATACAAAATGCGGAATATTGTCTGCATATGGTCCGGCCTCATTCATAGATATGCCATTTAACGCAAACCATCTGAGATCACCAATGATTCCTCCGTGATTTCCCCCAAAAGAAAGGGAGTAACCAAATAATATCCACATTACAACCGAAAGTCCCATAATAAAAGTACATGCCATCATCGTATTTACGACATTTTTCCTTCGCACCATTCCACCATAAAAAAAAGCAAGTCCCGGTGTCATAAAAAATACCAACGCTGTACAGATCAGCATAAAACCAATATCACCAGTATTCATAACTATTTCCTCCATTTTTTCTGAAATTCTTTTTGAAATCTCCGGCAGGTGCGCATCCCCCGACAGGTTTCGCTTCACTTTTTACAAAATTCCATGGTACTTTTTTTGTAAAACAGAAAAGACGCCAATCGAACGTATCTCGTTCAACTGACGTCTTTGTCTGAAGACATACTAGCAGACCTGATTTATTTTTTCAAGTATTTTTTGCAAATCCTTTACCATTCTTTAGCCAGAACATCATTTTACCTGTTTTTCTAAAGCAGATCGTATTTGTTTGACTTTTTTCTCATATTACGCTATGATTTTTTAGTTATGTATTCTATTACGAAATTTAACGATTTTGTCCATGTTATGCATACGCAATAAAAAATTGGAGGATATCTAAATGTTAATGACAACTAACTTTTTCATCATGCTTGCAATCGTTGTCTACCTGGCGATCATGCTTGTGATCGGCTTTGTTTACAGCAAGCGTAACAACAGTACAGAAGATTTCTATCTTGGCGGCCGTAAGATGGGACCTCTCGTAACAGCCATGAGTGCTGAAGCAAGTGATATGTCAAGCTGGCTCCTGATGGGACTTCCGGGCGTTGCATATCTGTCCGGTATCTGCGATGCCGCATGGACTGCCATCGGTCTTGCCGTTGGTACATGGTTGAACTGGTTCTTCGTGTCCAGAAAACTCAGACGTTATTCAAATAATATCGGCGCGATCACTGTGCCTGATTTCTTTGCAAAACGATTCCATGATAAGAATAATGTTATCACAGCACTTTCCGCTCTTGTTATCATTATCTTCTTCATCCCTTACACAGCATCCGGTTTTGCTGCCTGTGGTAAGCTGTTCAACAGCTTATTCGGTATCAATTATCAGGTTGCCATGATGTTGTCCGCCCTGTTGATTGTTGGTTACACTATCACCGGTGGGTTCAATGCCGTATGTGTTACAGACCTTGTTCAGAGTATCGTTATGACCGGTGCACTTGCGATCGTTCTAATCTATGGAATCACAAGCGCAGGTGGTTGGACAGCCGTTATGGACAACGCAGCCGCCCTTCCGGGTTATCTGTCTCTGACATCTACCTTTGATGTTGCCTCCGGTTCTGAAGTCAAATATAACTTTTTGACAATTTTCTCAACCGCAGCATGGGGACTCGGTTACTTTGGTATGCCTCATATCCTTGTCCGTTTCATGGCAATCGAGGATGAGAAAAAACTGGTACTTTCCCGCCGTATTGCCTCTGTATGGGTCGTGATCGCTATGACCGCAGGTGTTCTGATCGGTATTGTCGGTCTTGGTATGACCAAAGCAGGCGCACTTGAAACTCTGACCGGTTCAAACAGTGAAACTATTATCGTTCGTATCGCAGGTATCATCAGCCAGCATAATGCATTAACTGCTCTTATCGCAGGTATCATCCTTGCCGGTATCCTTGCCGCTACGATGTCTACCGCAGACAGTCAGATGCTTGCTGCTGCATCCGGTGTTTCACAGAATATAGTACATGATTTCTTAAAGATCAAGATTTCCGAGAAGACAAATCTTCTGATCGCACGTTTAACAATCGTTGGTATTGCGATCGTAAGTATCTTCCTTGCAAGAAATCCTAACTCCAGTGTATTCAAGATCGTTTCCTTCGCATGGGCAGGCTTCGGCGGTGCATTTGGTGCTGTTGTGCTTTGTTCTTTATTCTGGAAACGTTGTAATCTTGCAGGTGCGATCGCCGGTATCATATCCGGTGGTGCTACCGTATTTATCTGGAAGTATCTGATTCGTCCACTTGGAGGAATTCTTGATATCTACGAACTGCTTCCTGCATTTATCGTATCCCTGATCTTCATCATTGTGGTCAGCCTGCTTACAAAGGCTCCTGATGAAGAAATCGTCCGGGAGTTTGAAGCAGCCAGCCAAAAGGCGTAGGCAAATCTCCCCCCTTACGAAAAAGGAAGCCGCTATACATATTATTGCGCAAGTCGCTCTCGCTCTACCTTCGACGTAGCGGTACATAAGGTTGCAAAATACGCAACCTAAGTACCGACGCTCAGGCAGGCTTGCTTCATAATAGTATAGCGGTTTCTTTTTTCTTATGTATATTTTGAAGTAACTCACATATCCAAAATTACGGCTCTGTTATAGTTCACTATTATGAAGCAAGCCTGCCCGAATGTCGGTACTTAGTGAACTGCTGTAAGCAGTGAGCTTAGAACCGCTACATGAGGGTAGAGCGAGAGCGTCTTGCGCAATAATATGTGAACTATAACAGAGCCGTAATTGGATAAAGAAAATAAAGTTGATTTTATCTGCTTTTGTTATATAATCAGTGAGAAATAACTATTTTCGACAGGATGATTTTTATATGACTGATTATATTACAACTTATACCGGGGATCATTTTGATCCGACTCTGCCGGAGGCAGAACATCTTCATATCGAGGACATCGCACACGCATTATCACTAATTTGTCGTGGAAACGGTCATGTAAAGACCTTCTTTTCCGTCGGCAGTCATTGTATCAACTGTGCAAAGGAAGCGGCTGCCCGTGGGTATTCCGACCGACTGGTGCTTGCCTGTCTGCTTCACGATGCAAGTGAAGCCTACCTGTCAGATGTTCCAAGACCTTTTAAGAAGCATCTTCCTGCATATAAAGATCTGGAACAGAATCTGTTAAATGTGATCTATACAAAATATCTGGGTTCTCCTCTGACAGAGGAAGAAGAACGCAGGATCAAATGCATCGACGACGACATGCTCTATTTCGATCTTCTCACTTTGCTAAATGAGCCATCGAACAGACCGGAGCCTGAGCTTCACATCAACCTTTCTTATGAGGTTCGTCCGTTTGAGAATGTCGAACAGGAATATCTTCAGTTGTTTCATATACTGTATAAATAGTATTTATTTTTCCTCTTTCGGCAAAATGATATTTAAAAGGATTGCTACCATTGCTGCCGGTACAATTCCCGATCCGCCAAACACCAACTGTACCACCTCTGGTGTATGTACCAGAATTCCGGGATTAGCTCCCATTCCATATCCAACGCCCAGTGCTACTGATACAATGGAAAGATTTCTGGCATTCAACGGATTCTTCGTGATCAACTGAATACCACTGATTACAATTGACGAAAACATCATGACTGCTGCGCCACCTAGTACAGACTGTGGCATGATTGATACCAACGCAGCAAGCTTTGGGCATAAACCGCAAAGGACAAGAAAAATGGCTCCGGTTGCAAGAGCGAACCGGTTTACAACCTTTGTCATGGCTACCAATCCAACGTTCTGACTGAATGATGTATTTGGCAGGACACCAAATATCGCTGCAAATGAAGAACCCAGTCCGTCACACATAACACCGCCTGCAAGTTCTTTATCTGTTGCTTCTCTGTCCAATCCGCCTTCCATAACACCTGAAATATCTCCAACCGTCTCAACTGCAGTTACAATGAACATAATAAGAACCGGAAGAATCGCACGCAGATCGAAAACAGGTTTTACAGGCAAAAGCTTCGGAACCGCAAACCAGGAGGCTTCCGCAACTTTATCCCAGTTCAACACCCATGCCTTTGTATATTCTACACCATCTGCCGTCACTCCGGTTTTCGGCAAAACAAAGCCCATGATCATTGCTGCAATGTATCCGAAAATAATGCCAAATAAAATAGATGAAGAACTCAAAAAGCCTTTTGTCGCATGTTTGAAAAACAAGATCGCAATAAGCACAAGCAACGCAAGTAACAGATTCTCAATGGAGCCAAAATCTTCTGCTTTATTTCCTCCACCAAAAGAATTGATACCTACCGAAATCAGACTTAATCCGATCGACATTACCACGGTACCGGTTACGACCGATGGAAAGAACTTACGAAGGGGCTTTAAGAAAAAGCCAAGCACTGTTTCAAAAAGACCACCTATAATAGATGCTCCCATGATCGCGCCATATGCCAGTATACCACCACCCATGGTTGCTGCTACACTGTTAAAGACACCTATAAATCCGGAAGATGTTCCCATTATGATCGGTACCCGGCCTCCTACCGGACCAATTCCGAACAACTGTACCAATGTCACAATTCCTGCGATCAGCATCGCATTCTGAAGCAAAGAAAGCTGTAGATCTGCGAACTCACCGCCTGCCAGGCCACATGCTCCTGTGATGATCAGAAGTGGGGTCAGGTTTCCTACAAACATTGCCAAAACATGCTGTAATCCTAACGGAATTGCCTGCGAAAGCGGCATCTTTCCATCCATCTGAAATGCTGTCTCAGACAGCTTAAATATTTTTTTCATTTGTGAATTCTCCTCATCTTTATTCTTTTTCATCCAACATGGACATCAATATCTTTTCCGGAGTGATCGGAAGTTCTCTGTGCCATACGCCTGTTGCACGATAGATTGCATGTGCAATTGCAGGTGCAGGTGTATTGATCACTATCTCTCCTATAGACTTGGCTCCAAATGGGCCTGTCGGTTCATAACTGTGTTCAAATTCTACCTGAAGATGTCCCATATCAAGGCGGGTTGGAATCTTATACTGCATGAAACTGGATTCAATCGGACATCCTCTTTCATTGTAGGTGACATTCTCAAACAGTGTATGCCCGATTCCCTGTACGATGCCACCTTCTGCCTGAATACGTGCCAATGCCGGGTTGATAGGAATTCCACAGTCAACAACAGCTACATAATCCAGAATTTTTACCTCTCCTGTATATCGGTCTAACTCAATCTCAACCATGCCGACCATATAAGGCGGAGGCGATACAGGTGAAGAATGGGAAACCGTTGCTACTGCTGCGATATCATTTGCAATCTGGTCTTTTACACTAATCTCGGCAAGTGACACACTTTGATCTGTATTGACCCGACATGCCCTTCCATTTTCAAAGATCATTTCCTCCGGACTGCAGGAAAGCATACCGGCTGCTATCGCACAAAGCTTTTTTTTCAGTTTCTCACAGGCAAGTTCTACGGCCTTACCCGTAACATATGTTGTAGATGATGCGTACGAACCGGAATCATATGGTGATGCATCCGTATCTGCCCCAAATACAGCTACATCATCCACGGAACAATCCATACATTCTGCCACCATCTGAGCTAGGATCGTGTCACATCCGGTTCCCATATCTGCCGCACCGATGATCAGATTAAATGTTCCGTCATCGGCCAGCTTTACCGTTGCCGATCCGACATCCAGATTGGAGATACAGGAGCCTTGCATCGCCATAGCTACTCCGGCTGTTCTTACCTTCCCATCTACTGTCTCACGAACAGGATATTTCTCGTCCCAATGAAATAATTCTTTGCATTTTGCCATACATTTATCAAGTGCACAGGCATTTGCTGTCTCTCCATAATATGCCGGCATCTTCATTCCTTCACGGATCATGTTGTTTTCACGGATTACAGTCGGATCAATTCCAAGTCTTTCTGCAAGTTCATTTACAGCACTTTCCAGTGCAAATATACCCTGTGTCGCACCATATCCCCTGTAAGCACCGGCTGCCATCGTATTGGTATATACTACATCATAATTAAACCGATATGCTTCAAGTCCACCTGTATAAAGGGGAATCGATTTATGTCCGCTCAGACCAACTGTTGTAGGTCCGTGTTCTCCATATGCTCCTGTATTTGAAAGTGTATACAGATCCAGTCCGCGGATATGTCCGTCCCGGTCTGCTCCCAGGCGTACACGAACTTCCATCTCATGCCGCGGAGAACCGGCAATCTGACTCTCTTCTCTTGTGAATATAAGTTTGGCGGGTTGTCCGGTCTTCAGTGTGACAAACGCCGGATATACTTCACTGACTGCTGTCTGTTTTGCTCCAAAACCCCCACCGATTCTTGGTTTCTCAACACGTATCCTGCTCTTTGGAATGCCCAGTGCTCTGGAAAGGATACGACGCACATGAAATACAATCTGTGTAGATGAGATCACATGAAGCCTTCCATATCGGTCAAAACAGGTATAGGTGCGGAAGGTTTCCATCATTGCCTGGTTAAACGCCCGCATATGATATGTGTGTTCGAACACCTCATCACAATCCGCTATTACAGCATCCACATCACCATCTCCGTTTTTTTCACTTGCAACCAGATTCCGTCCGGGATCTCCTCCAACTTCCATAGGTGGAAACCAGTCCTCCTCCGGGTGTACAAGGACAGCACTATCCTTTGCCTGATGAAAATCAAGAACCGGTTCGAGGATATCATATTTCACTTTTATCAGCTTCATTGCTTTTAAAGCAGCTTTCTCATCCGTAGCCGCAATAATAGCAACAACATCCCCTACAAAACGTACATGCCGGTCTATGATCAGCCGATCATAGGGAGATGGTTCTGGATATGTCTGTCCTGCAATCGCAAACCTCTGCTTTGGAACATCCTTCCATGTATAAACATCTACAACCCCCGGAACTTTTTTTGCTATTGCTACGTTGATATCTTCTACAATAGCATTGGCATATGGGCTTCTTAAAAGCTTTACCGTCAAAGCATCTGATGATGTAATATCATCAACATAAACCGGTTTTCCCAAAAGGAGCTGCATTGCATCTTTTTTACGAACCGAATGATTGACTGAATTATACTTCTTTTCTTCCATGAATGCCCTCCTTTGATCTCTTATGTTCCAGATAATTTCGAATTCCCCGCAACTGGCCTTCATATCCGGAACATCTGCAAAGATTTCCTGCCAGATAAGCACGGATCTCATCATCTGTAGGATCCGGATTCTCTCGCAATAATGCAATCGTGTTCATGACAAATCCGGGATTGCAAAATCCGCACTGATCAGCTCCCTGATCTGCAATAAATCCGACAAATTCAGAAGCTTCCTCCTGAAGTCCCTCTAATGTCTGTACCTCATGACCATCTGCCCTTGCCGCAGGCACGGAGCAGGAAAGCACAGGAATGCCGTCCAAAAAGACTGTACATAATCCGCAATTTGCAGTTTCACAGCCTCGCTTTACACTGTAGCAGCCATGCTTTCTCAAAAAATCGATCAGAAGCAGATCCGGTTCAATAGAATCCACCAGTTTTTTTCCATTTACAATTACTGTTATCTCCATTTCTGCTCCTCTCTCAATTTATTTAATAATCGCTGACTTAATACACGAACCAATCTGGAACGATACTTTGCTCCGGCTCGATGATTACTTCCTGTCGGAATATGTTTCTCTGCCCACATAGCAAAGTTCTCTATAGAGTCTTCTGTCAGTCCCTCTGACAGAAGTCCTTCTTCATCCAGAAGAAGCATCGCTCGTTCCGGTCTTGCTCCCACTGATAAACGATATTCCCCACCTACAACAGAAGCCGCACATGCGATCACCGGAAAATCAGTACTTTGATTTCTTACAGATGCATAAGAGAAACACCCGGACGTTTTCTTTATGACAAGACGAACCAGAATATCCTGATCCGGTTTCTGCCCCACAAATTCTCTAAGTGGTATTCTCCCACCCTGATATAATTCCACATATGTATCCATGGCAAGAAATACCGTCAGCACATCAGAGAAACCAAAACGTCCCCAGATACTTCCACCTACCGTTGCCAAGTTACGAAACTGTACACCGACAATATCTTTTACAGCGTCTCTGACAGAATTTTGTGTATAATTATTTAAGCCTCTATGCAATTCAAGCTGTCGTAGAGATACCATCGAACCGATAATGATCTCATTCTCTGTCTCCTCGATCTGATCCAGTTTCAAATCACACAGATCAATTGCTGTCAATATCGTCCGGTTCTGCATCTTTGTCCATAACATTCCACCGATTATACAGCTACCTTTTTTTTGATTTAACTGATAAGCCTCTTCCAGACTTTTAACACGTATATAATTCTGAATTGTTACCATAAAAAGCTCCTTTAAATGTTGCATTAGCCGCACTATATCAAGATATATTATAGTAAAAATACTTGTTTTTGAAAAGATGCTTTGCTACAATACCGTTGTATTATTTAAAATATAACGAAAAGGAGTTATTATGAAAAAAACATTAAAAAAATGCTTATCCTTATTTTTAATCTGTTCCCTGCTTTTATCTCTGGCAGGCTGTAATACTTCATCAAAGCCTGCAGGCACGGGGACAACCGCTTCATCAGAAGCGACCTCAGAATTATCATCAGAAACTTCTTCAGATGATGTGTCTACAGAAGCTGACGAAAAAGAAACCTCTTATCCGGTCACAGTTACGGATCAGGCAGACCGCACCGTTACCATTGAAAAAGAGCCAGCTAAGATTGTAAGCGGATACTACATTCCTTCCAGTCTTCTGATCGCACTTGGATTATCGGGCAAGGTGGTAGGTATTGAGGCAAAGGCAGACAAAAGACCGATCTACAAACTGGCTGCCCCGGAGCTTCAGGAACTTCCAAACGTCGGAACAGCAAAGGAATTCGATCTGGAAACCTGTGCTTCTCTTTCACCGGATCTTGTGATTTTGCCGTTAAAGCTAAAGGATGCCGCAAAGAGTCTGACAGAGCTTGGTATTCCTGTGCTACTGGTAAATCCAGAAAGTCCGGATCAGTTATCCGAAATGATCAGTCTTATTGCCACAGCTACAAATACCCAGGATAAAGCAGACCAACTGCTTGACTTCATTAATCAGGAAAAAGAAATGCTTACTACTTCTCTTGCAACCGCAGACGACACTCCGAATATTTACCTTGCAGGTAATTCTTCTCTCCTGTCAACTGCCGGTCCAGCTATGTACCAATCAGGTATTATCGAACTTGCAGGCGGTAAAAATGTAGCATCTGATATCTCTGATACCTATTGGGCCGAGATTAGCTATGAACAGCTTCTCTCCTGGGATCCTGATTATATTATTCTTGCTTCCGATGCAGAATATACAGTAGATGATGTATTAAGCGATCCGAACCTGAAAGACTGCACAGCAGTAAAAAATAACCACGTTTATGCTATTCCGGGGGATATCGAAGCACTGGACAGTCCTGTACCTGCTAGTATCCTGGCTTCCATCTGGCTTGCCGGAATCCTGCATCCTGATCAGGTTTCAACTGATACTTATACGAAAGAGATGAATTCTTTCTATGAAACATTCTATGGAATCAAAAAATAAAGCAAATTTATATCTTATTGCCGGAAGCGTAGGTCTGATTCTTCTGACAGCAGCTTCCCTGTTTATCGGAAAATACAGGATCACCCTGACCGGTCTGATAGCCGGAGACTCCATGCAATGGCGTGTATTTCTTACGCTCCGTGCCAGCCGCGCTGTTATCGGTGCTATCGGAGGATTTGTCCTTGGCATGGCAGGTTTTGTCTATCAGACCGTTTTTCGGAATCCTCTGGCCTCCCCTGATATCATTGGCGTATCTTCGGGAGCCAGTGCCGGTGCAGCATTTGGAATTCTGTTCTTATCCGGTTCTATGGCGATCACAGTCTCTGCTTTTGCAGGGGCTGTTTGTTCTGTTATCCTTGCACTGGTATTATCTTCCATAACCGCAGACCGGGATGGCCGCAGCATCGTACTTGCCGGAATCGCTGTTCACAGTCTCGCACAGACGGCGCTGGTTTGTCTGAAATTAATCGCAGATCCGGAAAAACAACTGGCATCGATTGAATATTGGATCATGGGAAGCCTAAATGGAATCAGCATCTACTCCATAAAAGGAAATATTATCCTGTGTCTTTTCTGTTCAGTCATTCTATTCTTATTATATCGACAGATCATTCTTCTCTCTTTAGATGATAATGAGGGAAAAATGCTCGGTGTAAATGTACAGCAGATTCGTCTGATTGTTTTGTTGATTGCGACACTGGCTGTTTCCGGTGTGATCAGTATGACCGGACTGATCAGCTTCGTATCTCTTCTGGCACCACACGGAGCACGTTTATTACTAAAAAACAACCGGCTATCCACCATGCTGCTAAGCGGACTGATCGGTGGATGTCTGCTAACCATGGGAGATATATTCGCTCGTAGTATAGCATCTACAGAACTGCCTGTAAGTATCTTTACAAGTCTTTTAGGAGTCCCATTCTTAATCTATCTATGTATAAGGAGAAGTGATTGGATATGAAATTACTGACTGTAAACAATCTGTCTGCCGGATATAATGGAACAGACATTATCAAAAATATCAGTTTTTCCGTCGACTCCGGGCAGATTATTGGTATACTGGGGGCAAATGGTTGCGGAAAAACCACCTTGATCAAGTCCCTGGCAAATCTGCATCCCCATACGGGTAACTGTCAGCTTGATACAATTACTGTAGAATCAGTTTCCCCAAAGGAATTGGCAAGGCTTTGTGGATATATACCACAAAATAACAGTATCTCTTTAGATCTCACGCTTTTTGATGTAGTTATGATGGGGTTCAACCCTGAACTGAAACTGTTGCAGACTCCAACCCGGCAAATGAAGGAATCAGCTATACAGGCACTTATGGATGTTGGTCTTGGCAACCGGATGTATGATAATTTTCAAAGCCTGAGTGCCGGTCAGAAACAATTATGTATATTAGCACGTACATTTGCAGGCAAACGAAAACTTCTTCTTTTGGATGAACCGGAAAGTGCCTTAGATTTTCGGCTACGTTATCAGACAATGGAGCTTTTACAGGATTATATCCAACAAAATCATGCTTCTGCCCTGATCACACTACATGATTCAGCTCTGGCGCTAAATTATTGTGATTCACTTCTGATCCTGTCAGACGGCAGATTGATCGGTACGATCATTCCATCCGAAACATCAATTTTCGAGATGGAACAGCTTCTTTCCAAAATATATGGTACAATCAGTCTGTCAAAGCTTAACGATCGTCTTGGAAATAGCAGGCTTGTTATGATGAAGGAGGCTGAAACATCTTGAAAGCAATAACAAAAATTTATTTTGTAAATGAAAATAACGAAAAATTTTTTGGAGCCGGGCCATGCCAACTGCTTCATATGATCGAAGAAACCGGCTCTCTCCGTTCTGCATCAATCTCTATGGGACTTGCCTATACAAAGGCACTCCGTATGATCAATAAGGCAGAAAAAGAACTGGGATTTTCTCTGACAAAACGTAGCACCGGTGGCAGATCCGGTGGTGGAAGTACTCTGACTCCAGAGGGAAAGGAATGGCTGAAAAAATATGAAACCTACCGGAATGCCTGTAATGAGGCCAACAGCAAACTCTATATGGAGATCTTTTCAGACTAGCGGAAAAAAACATCTGGTCCTGACAGGAGCATCCGGAAGTGGAAAAACAACACTTCTGGCGTCTCTCTTTTCCTCCCCGATGCCCGGTGTTACCTCCTGGGTAGTACCGGAAAAAGGAGTCTACCTGAAAAACAACTGTTCAAAAGAAATAATCCAGATTGGACGTTATCATCCGGATCCAACCCATAAGAGAAATCAGATGCTTGCTATTCCCGAAAGCTTTGATGAAAAAGGAACCGCATTCTTACATTCCTGTCTGCATGCAACTTCCGAATGGATCACGATTGATGAAATCGGCTTTCTGGAAAGTAATTCCTGCAAATACCGGCAAGCTATACGAACCTTAATGAAGCACAAACAGCTTCTCATGGTCGTGCGAAAACAAAAGCTTCCGTTTCTGGAGGAACTGCGTAACCATAAAGATGTTTTTCTTGTGGATCTCGACCAACCATATGGAAATGCAGGCTGTATCATCATGGCATCCGGTCAGGGTACCCGCTTTGGTGGAAATAAGCTGCTTGCTGATTTCAATGGACAACCATTGATTAATTCTTCTCTTAACATTATTAAGAATCTGTTTACAGCATCTGTCGTGGTAACCATTCACAAGGAAATTCAGAGCCTATGTATAAAACAAAATATTCCGGTACTGCTTCATAACTTTCCGCATCGAAACGATATGATTCGCCTCGGTCTGGAAACCATTGGTGATCATATCGATCGCTGCGTCTTTCTCCCCGCCGACCAGCCTTTGCTTCAAAAAGAATCCATGATCTCGCTGCTTCTTTGTGCGGAAAATGACAGAAACTCAATCTGGCGAACCTGTTATGGAGATATAGTCGGTTCTCCTGTTATCTTCCCGGCTGAATTTTTTGAGGAACTTCAGAATCTTCCTTTAAGAAAAGGCGGCAGTCTGATAATAAATAATCATCCTGATCGTATCCGTACCATTTCTGTTTCAGATATAAACGAACTAAGAGATATTGATACACCTGATGATTTATCCCAATTACTCCATGGGAACCTTTAATCATTCTTGACATTTTATTTTATCGTTCTATAATTCATCATGTCATAAAAAAAGAAATGAGGACGAATAAAAATGAACAAGGATCTGACCGTAGGGAAACCGGAATCTGTGCTGTGGCGTTTCTGTCTGCCACTCTTTGGAAGTGTGATCTTCCAGCAGCTCTATAACATTGCCGACAGTCTGGTTGCCGGAAAATTTATCAATGAAAGTGCTCTTGCCGCTGTTGGCAACAGTTACGAGATCACATTGATCTTTATCGCATTTGCATTTGGATGCAATATGGGATGCTCGGTTATCGTATCCAGATTATTTGGAGCAAAAGAATATCGGAATATGAAGACGGCTGTATCGACCACCTTTATCTTTACGGCTGTTTTACTGGCTGTTATGGTGATCGCCGGTCTGCTCACCAGCCGGGAGCTGCTTGCTCTGATCCACACTCCGGGCGATATCATGGATGCTTCCCTGCTGTATCTGAACATCTATATCTATGGTCTTCCATTTATGTTCTTTTACAACATTGCAACCGGAATCTTCTCCGCTCTCGGTGATTCCAGAACTCCGTTCATCTTCCTTGCAATATCATCCGTTTCCAATATATTTGTCGATATCTTATTTGTAAAATCCTTTCAGATGGGAATCTCAGGTGTTGCCTGGGCGACCTTCCTCTGTCAGGGTGTCAGTGCTATTCTGGCTGTCGCTGTTGTGATACGCCGTCTTACCTGTATCAAGACAGATGGCCGTTTCCGGTTCTTTGATGGCAGCATCTTAAAACAAATCTTGGTCGTTGCTATCCCAAGCACCTTACAGCAGAGCTTTATATCCATCGGAAATATTATCATCCAGAGCGTTATCAACGACTTCGGAACCAGCGTTATCGCCGGATATTCTGCGGCTGTCAAGCTGAACAATCTGGTCATTACCTCTCTTACCACACTGGGAAACGGTATATCAAACTATACCGCCCAGAATATCGGTGCGGGTAAAATTGACCGTATCCGTTCCGGTTTCAAAGCTTCCTTAAAACTGGTCTGGCTGTTATGTATTCCGTTTGCGCTGTTGTACTTCACCTGCGGAAGATGGCTGTTACTGCTCTTTCTTGACAATCCGACTGCAACTGCGATCAAGACAGGTATCGTTTTCCTGTGTATCCTTGCACCATTTTATTTCATCGTTTCCATCAAATTAATGGCAGACGGAATCCTGCGTGGCGCAGGTATCATGAACAAATTCATGATCTCCACCTTTACCGATCTGATTCTTCGAGTAATCTTATCCATCATCTTTTCAAAGATGTTCGGTTCTGTCGGTATCTGGTGCTCCTGGCCGGTCGGCTGGTGCTGCGGAACTGCAGTCTCCGTCCTCTTTTACCGCGGTGAACAGAAACGGGATTTTAAAAATGCATTTGAAACATAGAGAAGCTATAACTTCTTTTAGCAGCTTTAAAGCGACTTGTCTCTCATCTTCTTATTCATATGAATATAGAAGATGATATTGATCACAATACCAAATATCGTTGCAACCGGTGCTGCAAGTCCGATCTTCGTCAGGCTGGCATCCGGCTGGATACTCATATAATAGGCCAGCGGCAGGCGGACAAGCAGGGTCTGGATCAATCCCTGTATCATAACCCACAGCGTCTTGTCATGTCCATTGAAATATCCGATCATGCTAAACAACACCGCTGTTACGATGGTCTCCAATGCGAAGCCCCGCAGATAATCATATCCTTTCTGAACAACGATTCTATCAGTTGTAAAGATTCCTGTCAGAAGATTTCCTTTAAACATTACAAAGATAAATACGATACATCCGATCACAAGGCCAACACCGATTCCGGAATACATTGCTTTCTTCGCCCGCTTCTCATTTCCGGCTCCCACATTCTGCGAAACAAAGGATGCCATCGACTGCATCAGGGAGCTTGGTATCAGCATGGCAAAATTTACAACCTTACAGGCTACACCATAACCCGATGATGCTTCCAGTCCCAGACGATTCACGAACGCACATAATGCTAGAAAGGATCCCTGGGTCAGGCACTCCTGAAGTGCCAGTGGCAGTCCTGTTTTCAGTACTTTTCTGCAATGCTCATTCAATCTGAAATCTGCCTTCGTGATCGTAAATGAAAGCTGCTTCTTTATAAGCAGACAGATTGCAAATACCACGCTCACTGCCTGTGCTGCTACAGTTGCGATCGCAGCTCCTGTCGCATCCATATGACAGCCTGCTACCAGGATCAGATCCCCAATGACATTTACCACACAGGCAACTGCCACAAAGATCAATGGGGATTTACTGTCTCCGAGTCCACGAAATATCGCCGCCAACAGGTTATATGCAACAATAAAGAAAATGCCTGCTCCACAGATACGGACATAACTTGCGGTAAGTCCTACTGCCTTTTCCGGCGCCTGCATCAGTATCGCGATTGGCCGCGAAAAGGCAATCATCACAACAAACAGCACGGCTGAGATCACCGCAAATACGACGGCAGATCCACCGATCAATGCTCCGATCTGTTCCGGCTTCTTCTCACCGATATATCTCGCAATCAATACTGTAATTCCCATAGCAAGCTGTGTAATCACAAATGTAACCAGATTTAAAACCTGACTTCCGGTCGATACCGCAGACAGACCGGAGGTACTGCCAAATCGTCCAACCACCAGAAGGTCAACTGCTCCATATGCCGCCTGTAATACAAGTGCACCAAGCACCGGCATCATAAACGGAATTAACTTCCCAAGTATACTTCCCTGTGTAAAATCTGACTTTGAACTATTCAATGGTAACCCTCCTCTCACTCATGACCTTATAGAATTTACTGATCGTATCGATCATACAGTCCGCTTCATCATCTGAAATGTCATCCATATATCGAACTAAACGACTGTAATAATTCTTATCATATTTATCTGACAGCAATTCACCTTTCTCTGTGATCTGAATATAAGTGATCCTGCCGTCCTCCTCTGAAGCATATTTGCTGAGATACCCTTTGCTTTCCATCTCTTTTACCGTCCTTGTCACGCCCGGTCTTGGCAGCTTCAGATAGTCACTGATATCGGAAATCTTTACATGCTCCTGCTGCTCCTTAATGATATGTATGACATCCATGTACTGAATATATGCTGGTGTAACACCCTCTGGCAGCTCCGGAAGCAATTCCCGGATACGTTTTGCCAGATAACAGGCATCTAACATCCGTTTGATCTTATCTGCATTCATGCTCTGATACTCCCTTCTGATCTTAATTTGTTGAAAAAATCTCTCATAAAAACTGCTCTTTCCCTGCAAATAATGATATAAATTTACTTTCATTTGATAATTACCTTTGTTAATTACCATAGGTAATTATATGGGTGTGTACATAAAATGTCAATACAAAATTCTTGAAAACAAAAAATCTCCCTTTGACTGCGATATATTTTCCACAGTCAACAACTGCGGTCATAATACAGACAATGGGGAGATTTTATTTATATTTTTAAATGAAGTTTTGCTTTTTATCCTACATCGAGATCCAGCCAAGTGCATTTGCAACCGAGCTTGCAAGAATGATCAGGGCAAAGACCGGACATATGTATTTGATCATCACAACAAAGATCTTCTTTCTGCGGAATGCACCCTCGCCATGACGAATCTCTTCTTCTATCTTATTGATTCCCACAACTCTTGAAACCAGTAAGCAGGTCATAAGTGCTGCGATCGGCATCATAACCGAATTCGTCAGGAAATCAAACAGGTCTAAGAACTGCATACCGATAATCTTTACACAGGCGAGCGGTCCATATCCAAGTGATGACAGACTTCCAAGGATCAGCATGATCACACCTACGAAAACAATTGCTTTCTTTCTGCTCCAACCGATCTCATCCTCAAATGTGGATACTGCACTCTCAGTCAGTGCGATTGAGCTGGTTACTGCTGCAAATAAAACCAACAGGAAGAACAGAATACCGACTATTGTTCCAAGTCCCATATTCTGAAATACCTTAGGGATCGTTATAAACATCAATGAAGGACCTGCCTGTAAAGTGTCAGGATTACCGCCTGAAAATGCGAATACCGCAGGAATGATCATAAGTCCTGCCATGATCGCAATCGCCGTATCAAACACCTCAACATTCCTTGTAGCATCCTCGATCGCCGTATCCTTTTTCATATAAGAACCAAATGTGATCAGAATACCCATTGCGATCGACAGGGAATAAAACATCTGCCCCATCGCCGCTACCACAGTCATCCATGAGAAATTATCAAAATTCGGAACAAGAAAATACTTCACGCCCTTTAATGCCCCCGGTCTTGTCACTGAATATACAGCAATAAGGATCGATAATACGATCAGTACCGGCATCATGATCTTTGATACACGTTCAATACCATTCTGAACACCTGCAAAGATGATCCCAAGCGTAAACAGACAGAATACGATGAAACAAAGCTCTGTCGAAATGCCATTCGAGATAAAGTCTGTAAAATATCCATCCTTTGCCAGATTCTTTCCATTTCCTTTGACATATTCCACCAGATATTTGATAACCCAGCCACCGATCACCGAATAATATGGTACGATCAGCACCGGTATGATCGCATTGATCCAGCCGCCAAAGGACAACCATTTCTTCTTACCAAATGACCGAAACGCTCCGACCGGACTCTTTCTTGTCATACGACCGATCGCAGACTCAGCAACGATCATCGTATATCCAAATGTGAGTGCCAGCAGAATATAGATCAGAAGAAAGATTCCTCCTCCGTACTTTGCTGCCAGATACGGAAACCGCCATATATTTCCAAGACCGACCGACGCTCCTGCCGCCGACAGCACATATCCTATCTTCCCCGAAAATGAACTTCTGTTGTTATTGTTTTGTATATCCATCGTACTCTAACTTCTGCTCCATGTACCCTGAAGCAAAATATCCCTTCTCTTTTTTCTTTTTACAGTGTACAGCTTCGATTCTAACATGAATGATCAATTAAGTCACTACTTTATCATATTTTCAATAAATACAGCATACCCTTCCGTCGGATCATCCACAAGCACATGTGTGACCGCACCGATCAGCTTGCCATTCTGTACGATCGGGCTTCCGCTCATGCCCTGACAGACGCCGCCGGTAAGTGCGATCAGATCCTCGTCCTCTACCTTAAATTCCATATTTTTATTGGCAGTATCGGTATGAACCGCCAGAATGTTGATCTTGTATTTTTTCAGATTCCCATCCAATCTGGAATAAATATATGCCTCTCCGGTCTGAACTTCACCAGGATCTGCGATATACATGGCTTCTGCCGCTTTGTAATGCTTCGCCACATATTCTTCATCGAGATATCCGCCGATTCCGTTATCATAATTACCTTCTACAATTCCGATCAGATCCTTCTTGTAAAGGATCGTTCCCTGAAGCTGCCCCGGCATCGACACAAAAGATCGGTTGATCTTCGTTATATGTGTAGTATAGATACCCCCACCGGTGCTGCTGATCTTAAGCCCGGTATCATTATCCGATACGCTGTGTCCAAGTGCCATAAACTGATTGCCACATAGGAAGGTCACTGTTCCGATACCCGATATGTCATCCTTCACCCACAGTCCTAACATATAAGCATTCTTATTTGTTTTCACAGGTGTAACCTCTGCTACCTGTGACTTTCCGTCCCGCACAAATGTAAGTCTCACAGTTCCGGTATTATTCCCGGATAAAGCCTGCATCAGTTCCTTTTTTGTTGATATGGCTGTTTCATTTACAGCTGTGATATAATCTCCTGTCTGAAGCAGGCTGTTACAGGGAGAGCAAATCTCTCCCTGTGCAGTTTCCACCTCGCCACAATCTACGACCATAACGCCATCTGTTTTCAGATAGATCCCGACCGGCTCGCCGGACGGTATTACTTTCTGTCCGGACAGATCATCGAATACAAGCTCCGCATCTTCATACTTGATCTCCTGATCTCCGATATCTCCATTCCAGAAATAAGCGATTGCCAACAGTGTAAATGCGATCAGATCCAAGATCAAAAATCCGATCAGCAGCGAACGGTAACGGTTCGACGTCTTTGTTCCTTCTTCCATCCCAATACTCCTTTCTGTAAATGCTGCATAGACCATAAGAAACATGCCTCCGGTTTCTTATGGTTATCGCGACAGTCGCCAAGGTCTTATGCAAGCACAGACTTTGGCTCGTTGTCCGCGTAAAAAAAGAGCAGCAATTGTTTTATTGCTACTCTTAGTATTGGTTTTTTTGTTCTGTTTTTAATTAGTGTATTTTTGCTTTGTCTGCCAGTTCTTTCATATCCCTGGCATTTTCAACCGCGGCATTTGTGATCTCTGCACCGCCAAGCAGTCTGGCAATCTCAAGCACAGATTCTTCCCGGTCTAACTTGGAGATCTGCGTGATCGTCTTGCCATCCTTTACCACTTTTTCAATTCTGTAATGGCTGTCCGCCATTGCTGCAATCTGTGGCAGATGCGTAATACTGATCACCTGATGCGCTTTTGATATAACCGCAAGCTTTGCTGCCACACTTGATGCTGCTCTGCCGCTGATACCAACATCAATCTCATCAAATATCAGAGTATCAATGTTATCTTCCGATGCCATGCAGGATTTGATCGCAAGCATGATCCTCGAAAGCTCACCGCCGGATGCAACCTCATAAAGCGGACGTTCCTTTTCTCCGACATTTGTCGATACAACAAAGTAACAGTCGTCGATACCGGAAGTTCCCGGATGTGTCAGACGATCAAAATGCATATCGAACCGGATCTGATTAAAACTCAGATCCTCCAGTGCCTCTGATACCCGCTTACATAATTCTTTTGCCTGAATCTTTCGTTCTGCACTTAAAGCTTCCGCCGCCTGATCCAGTTCTTTTTTTGCTGTTTTCACTTTCTGCTGCAATTCTTCCGCATATTCCTCATACTGCACAAGCTTTGCTTCATCCTGCTTCAGCTGCTCCAGATAAGCAAGTACATCATCTAGGGTTCTTCCATATTTTCCTTTTAAATTATTAATGGTATTCAGCCGGTCTTCAACCTCATGGAATTCAGACTCATCGAATTCCATACTCTGCATATAATCACTGACCGATACATTAAAATCATTTAACAGCGAATCAATATTTGTAAGCTCACTGAAGATGCTCTCTATCTCCTCATCCAGACCTTTTATCGCTTTTAAGCTTGCAAGCGCACGTCCGATCTCATTTCCGGCAGATGCGTTCCGATTATACCCTGTGATCGAATAAACCTCAGAAACTGCTTCCACGATATCCTTGGCATTCACCATCTTACGATACTGTTTTTCCAGTTCTTCATCTTCTCCCGGAACCAGCCTGGCACCTTCAATCTCTCCTGCTTCAAACTGGATATATTCCAGCTTCCGTTTCCGCTCGCCCTCATCCATCTGTCCTTCTTCCAGTTCTTTTCGAAGATTTTCAAATGTTTTATAGCAGTCTTCATATTTCTGTTTTAATGATGCAAGCGGTCTTTTTGCAAATTTATCCAGAATATTCAAATGCTCTGCCTTCTTCAACAGGATCTGCTGCTCATGCTGTGCATGCATATCCACAAGAAGTGCCGAAACATCTTTTAACTTTGCTGCTGTTACTGTCCGGTCATTAATAGTATTCATGGTTCTGCCATTTACTATTCGTCTGGTTATGATGATCTCTCCATCCTCTGATGGTGTAACGTCAAGCTCCTGCAGCTGCTCAAACAATGATTCATCATCAATAAAAAATAATAACTGACAAAAGCCTTCTTTTTCCGGATCTCTCAGCATATCTTTTGGGAGCTTGCCTCCCATACCAATCTTTAAAGCTCCCATGATAATAGACTTACCTGCACCGGTCTCACCGGTTAAGATATTCAGTCCATCTGTAAAATTGATATTTGCATCTTCAATCAATGCGATATTTTTTATGTGTACATTTAAAAGCATATGTCCTCCTGTATATTCCATGCACAAAATAACAGAATTTACATCTTTTCAATCTGCGCCTTGATCGACATCGTCAGGCTCTTATCCTTCACAGCAAGGAAGATCGTATCATCTCCTGCGATACAGCCCATCAGCCCATCAATATCCATATGATCCAGCGCTGCCGCTACAGCCATGGCAACACCGGAGATTGTCTTGATCACGATCAGGTTCTCTGCCGCATCTACAGAAATAATTCCTGTGCTCAGAACCTTCTTATAGGAATCCAGTGTCTCATAACGATTGTTCTTCTCTACGGCATATTTCTGTCTGGCTCCCGGTACGGATACCTTTGTCAGATTCATTTCCCGAATATCTCTGGAAACGGTTGCCTGTGTTGCCTGAAATCCCTCTTCCTTCAGTTTCTCCAGAAGATCATCCTGTGTTTCAATATCATATTTTTCAACAAGCTCCAGTATCTTTGCCTGTCTTTGATATTTCATCTCAGTTTCCTCCTAATTTATTTCTAAGTATTTCATAAAAGTTCACATTACTTGCCTTGATCAGCCTGGTTATCTTCTCAGACTTGCGGATATCCACCCGGTCGCCAACGGATAATTCCACATCGTTACCGCCATCAAAGGAACAGATTGCCTCTGTATCCTGCGTCTTACGCTTCTTAGTGATCTCTATCGTGATCCTCTCTTTGCCGGATAATACGATACTCTTTGCAGTCAGCGAATGCGGTGATACCGGCGTGATCACTAATAACTCTGCATCCGGGCTGACGATCGGTCCTCCTGCCGACAGATTATAGCCGGTAGAGCCTGTCGGTGTCGATATCACAACACCATCTGCCTCATATGTATCAAGCACCTGCCCATCAACAGACACATTAAGCCCTATCAATCTGGAAAATCCTGCACGGCTGATCACGATATCATTTAAGGCACTCTTGCGATACGTTGTCCCATCTGCTTTTGTCACCGTACCTGTAACCATCATTCGTTCTTCAATCGTAAAATCATCCGTCAGAAGCCGATCCAGTATCTCTTCGATATTAGCAACTTCCCCTTCTGTCAGGAAGCCTACCGTACCCAGATTAATTCCAAATAACGGTATATCAATATCTTCCGTCTCACCTGCCATGCATAACAGTGTTCCATCACCACCGAGAACCAGTACACAGTCAAACTGCTCTTTCTTTAAAGTCTCCCAATCCGAAGGCTCAAGCCGGAATACATCCCGCACCATACAGACTGCTCCATGTGCTTCCAGGTAACTCTGTATTCTGTTTGTAACTGTCGAATCGGTGTCCTTATCGGGATTCACCACGATCATAAAACGATTCATCGGATTTATACTCCTCTTACAGGCTTCTGTGTGACTCTTCCACCATAGCCTTTATATCAAATTCTTTATTTTCCTTTGTCTGATCCTTTGTTATGTACAAAAGATACTCGATATTTCCTTCCGGTCCCTTGATCGGTGAATAGCTTAAGTCAAGTGTTTTAAATCCTATCTGTCGTGCAAAATCAACGATCATTTCAACCACTTCCACATGCACCTTCTGATCTCTGACAACGCCTTTTTTACCGACCTTTTCTCTGCCGGCTTCAAACTGCGGCTTGATCAGACACACGATCTCTCCGTCATCTGTCAACAGCTCTTTTACCGGAGGAAGTACCTTTGTCAAGGAGATAAAGGATACGTCGATCGATGCAAATTCAATCCTGTCTTCGATATCATCCGGTGTCACATAACGGATATTTGTTTTCTCCATACAGACAACCCGCTCATCGTTTCGAAGCTTCCATGCAAGCTGTCCGTGTCCGACATCCACCGAATACACCTTGACCGCACCATTTTGCAGCATACAATCTGTAAATCCACCGGTTGAAGACCCGACATCCATTGCCACTTTTCCCGCAAGACTTACTCCGAAGCAGTCCATTGCCTTTTCAAGCTTTAAACCACCGCGGCTCACATATTTTAATGTATTTCCTCTTACTTCTATCTGTGCTTTCTCATCAAATGTCGATCCGGCCTTGTCTTCCTTTATGTTATCCACATAGACAATGCCCGACATGATGATCGCCTTTGCTTTTTCTCTGGACTCTGCAAGCCCACGATTTACCATCATTACATCCAGTCGTTCTTTCATCTCTACTCCATCATATCCTGAATCCGGTCATATATGGATTCAGCATCTATCTTTAGCATCTTTCTCAGTTCTTCTATGCTTCCGTGACGGACAAAGGTATCTTCAATTGCGATCGGAAGAACCTTCACATCACTTGCCTTTGATTCCAGATATTCCTCAACCAGAGCACCATAACCGCCATGCAGGATACCTTCCTCGATCGTCACGATCAGTTTATGTGACTCTGCCAAATGATCGATCATTGCTTTGTCTAACGGCTTGATAAACCTTGCATTGACAAAGGTCACCTGTCTGCCTTCCTGTAAGAACCGATTATATAATTTCTCGGTTTCTTCCACCATATTTCCAACCGCTACTAACGCGATCTCACTTCCCTCACGAAGGATCTCACTCTTTCCGTATTCGACCGGCTCATTATAATCTTTTAAGCCGTAATATGCCTGTCCTCTGGCGTATTTGATCGCTACCGGTCCGTCATAGGCTACTGCCCATTCCATCGCTCTAGTGAGCTCATAGCGGTTCTTCGGAGCCATAATGACCAGATTCGGAATATGCGATAAAAATGCCGTATCAAAGATTCCCTGATGTGTCTCACCATCTGCCCCGACCAGTCCTGACCGGTCGATTGCAAATATCACATGCAGGTTCTGCATACAGACATCGTGCAGGATCTGATCATAAGCCCGCTGTAAGAAGGAAGAATACACTGCTACCACAGGGATCATACCTTCCACAGCAAGTCCTGCCGCAAATGTGACCGCATGTTCTTCTGCGATTCCCACATCAAAGGTTCGATCCGGGAATTTCTCTGCAAATTTATCGACTCCGGTTCCCTTGCTCATCGCCGCTGTGATTGCAACAACCCGGGTATTTTCCGTTCCGAGCTCTACTAACTTTCTTGCAAATACACCTGTATAGGATAAACCTTTTTCGACATTTTTAACTTTACCTGTTTCAATATCAAAGGAACCGATTCCATGGAAATAGCATGGATGCTTCTCCGCAAATTTATACCCTTTTCCCTTGATCGTTTTTATATGAACCAGAATCGGTTTATTTAACTTAAATGCACGTTTAAAGGTTTCTTCCATCAATCTTATATTGTGTCCATCGATCGGACCGATATAGGTAACACCCATTTCTTCAAAGAACATTCCCGGAACAAACATCTGCTTCAAAGAATCCTTCGACCGCTTCAGTCCTTTAGCAAGCTTCTCGCCTGCTACCGGTATATGCATCAGTGCTTTCTCGATTCCGTTTTTCAGATCATTATATGGCTGACCGACACGAAGCTTACTCAGATAGCTTGACATTCCTCCTACATTGTGGTCGATCGACATCTCATTGTCATTCAGCACGACCAGACATCCGGTCTTGACCTCTGCCATGTTATTTAGCGCTTCATAGACCATACCACCGGTGAAGGAACCGTCACCGACAACGGCTGCAATCTTCTCCTTCGTTCCTTTGATCCCTCTTGCGCATGCCATACCAAGTGCCGCCGACATCGCGGTCGAACTGTGTCCTGTATTAAAAGCATCACAATCACTCTCACTGGTCTTGGGAAATCCGCTTAAACCGCCAAACTTCCGTAATGTTGTCATCTGATCTTTTCGTCCGGTCAGGATCTTATGCACATAGGACTGATGTCCTACATCCCATACCAACTTATCAGCCGGGAAATCCATCGCACGATGAAGTGCGATCGTAAGTTCCACGCACCCAAGGTTTGACGCCAGATGCCCACCCGTCTCGCTGACATTTGCGATCAGAAACTCCCGGATATCCTGTGCCAGCTCCGGCAGATCTTTCTCATCTATTTTCTTTATGTCATTTGGTTCTTGTATTCGATCCAGTATACTCATATCTTTCATCTCTGTTATTTCTTTCTGTTGACCAGTTCCAGAATCAATTCATCCAGAAATTCATTCTTATACGGAAGCTGATCCAGTCTTGTAACCGCACGCCTGGATATCTCCGCGACATCCTTCTTGGACTCCTCAAGTCCGTGGATCGTGACATAGGTTACTTTACCATTTTCTTCATCTGAGCAGACAGGCTTTCCAAGCACTGCACTGTCACCCAGAATGTCCAGAAGATCGTCCTGGATCTGGAATGCCAGTCCGATATCCGATGCGATCATTTCGACCTGCTTCAATTCATCTTCCGTTGCTCCGGCAAGAACTGCACCGATCATCATAGATGCTTCGATCAACGCACCGGTCTTATTCTCATACACAAAATGAAGCTGATCACCACTCATCTGCTTCCCTGTCATCTCTACATCTACAACCTGACCACCGATCATTCCGTTTACACCTGCTTTTTTTGCAAGGATCGTGAATGCCCTGGCAACAGTCTGATTCCCCGGTTCCAGTTCAAATGCCTTACAGGCTGTCTCAAATGCATAATTTAAAAGCGCATCACCAGCAAGGATCGCCATTGCCTCACCAAATACCACATGTGAAGTCTTTCTTCCTCTGCGGTATTCATCATTATCCAATGCCGGCAGATCATCATGGATCAGGGAATAGGTATGTATCATCTCGATCGCTGCCATAAACGGCTCTACAACTTTTCCTGTTCCGCCAAATAAACGGTAGGTTTCCTGCATTAATAACGGACGTAGTCTCTTTCCCCCTGCCTGAAAGGAATAGTTCATTGCCGTAAATATAGTTTTCTGAAACCCTTCTTCTGCCGGTGCATATGTGTATATAATATTCTGTACTTCCTTTGTATGAAGTTCTAATTTATTCTTTTCCACTGTTCTCTCCACTTAATACGATCATTTCTTTTTCAACATCACACAGATCATCCTTACATGCCTGAACAAGCTGTACGCCCTCTGCGTAGGCTGCCAGACTATCCTTTAACGATGTCGCAGGATTCTCTAAGACAGCCGTGATTGCTTCTATTTTCTTCAGGGATTCCTCGATTGAGAAATCCTTCTTTTCCATCTTCTCTGCCATTTCTAAGCTTCCTCTTTCACATCCGTTGCTCTTGTCTCGATCAGACCATCATGAACACGGATGGTAATGCGGTCATCTTTTTCTATCTCTTTTATCGTCGTTACCGGCGTTCCGGTCTTTTCGATATACCCAAATCCATTTATAAGCTTCGCCGATGGAGACAGACCATGCAGACGTTCTGCAAGAAGCATCACCCGATGTTCGTATCTGTCGTATTTATTCTTCATAGCACGGTTTAAACGATCTGACAGATCATCCAGATAGATCTGCTGCTGTGCAAGCCTCTGCTTCGGATTCAGGATACGAAGATGTCTTTCCGCGGCCTGTAACTTCTCCTGATATGCTGCAAGTCTCCGTTTCATCAGATAATCCATCTGTCTGCCCTGATTTATGACCTGATGAACCGTGGACATCACATCCGGTATTGCCTGCTCACAGGCGGCTGATGGTGTCGGTGCGCGAAGATCTGCCGCATAATCTGCGATCGTATTATCAATCTCATGACCTGTACCGGAAATGATCGGCGTCTTTGCATGGTAGATCGCCCATGCAACGACCTCCTCATTAAACGCCCAGAGGTCTTCGATCGAGCCGCCGCCACGACCGATAATGATCGTATCTACGCCCATGTTATCCAACACTTCGATTCCATGCGCAATATCCTCAGCTGCCCCATCTCCCTGTACCTTTGCCGGATACAGGATAAGCTGGACATATGGATTTCTTCTCTTTGCGATGTTTCTGATATCCTGGATCGCCGCACCTGTCTGTGCTGTCACGATACCTACCCGCTTCGGATATGCCGGTATCGGCTTCTTGATATCAAATTCAAACAGTCCCTGTTCATACAGCTTCTGTTTCAACTGTTCATACCGCTCATAGAGATTTCCAATCCCATCCAGCTTGATCTCTTTTACATATAACTGATATCTGCCATCCCGTTCGTAGATATTCACACTTCCGTGGCAGACTACCTGCTGCCCATTTTCCAGTTTGAAATCAAGACCGGAATATGCATAACTTTTAAACATAACAGCCATGATCGAACCGGTCTCATCCTTCAATGAAAAATAGATATGCCCGGAACTGTGATATTTGCAGTTAGAGACTTCTCCCTTCACATAAATATCACCAAGCAGATAATCACTGCTGATCAGATTCTTGATATATCCATTTACCTGTCCGACGGTATAGCTTTTCTTTGCCATATTCTCACCTAATCTGCAAGCTTTGCAAGAAGTGCATTAATGAAGCTCTTTGCTTCTACATCGCAGTATGTCTTTGCAAGCTCTACTGCTTCATTGATCGCTACCTTTACAGGAATATCTTCATCAAACTTGATCTCATATACAGCCAGTCTTAAGATAGCAAGCTCGGCTTTTCCGATTCTTCCAAGCTTCCATCCCTGTGAGATACCACTGATGATTTCATCGATCTCAGTAATATGGGAAACAACTGCCTCTACACGATCTATGATATATGCTTTTTCTTCCTCTGTCATGGCAACAGCATCCATCTTGTTATCGTCTTCATCATAAAGGCTGGCATGCTCCAGTTCGAGCTCTGCTTCTTCTCTGATCTCTGAAACATCATTGAATTCCAGACTGAATAAAATTTTAAATACGGTTTCTCTTATCTCTCGTCTTGTCATATGTTCCTCTCTAGTTTGCGTCTGCCATGCGAACGCCGGCTACACGTATATTTACCTTGGTTACATTAAGACCTGTCATTGTCTCAATTGCCTGCTTTACTTTATCCTGAACCTGTGTTGTCACAGTCGGAATGCTATACTCATATAATACGTCAATCGCAAGATCTACTTTCACTTCACCCGGCAGTAATTCTACCTTCACTCCCTTTGCCGGATTCTTCTTGCCCAAACGGCTTGCGAGTTCATTTGATAATGAGCCAGCAAGTCTTGATACGCCATCTACCTCAGTTGCAGCCAGACCTGCGATGATCGCGATTACTTCGCCCGCGATCTGTACATGTCCGATGGAATTTTCTTCTTCTATATTTTCATACGTGCTTGTATTCTCTTCACTCATTCTGTATACCTCCAGACTTCCTGTATTTGTACATATTGATTCAATATTATACCGCAATTATGAAAAACATTCAACACCCGGAATTGACGGGGAAAATTCAGAATTAGCTGCTGGTTTTGTGAAGGATATGCAGCTATGGGCTGTCGGCTGGTACTTGTATCCTATAACAACACACTTCTCTTCCTATGAACTGCACATGTCTTATCCGCACATACTCCTGTGCAAACTCGCCTGCGGCTCAAACATGCACCCGTATGTGCTGACAATGTGCACTTCATAACGGAAGCTTCGCTAATGTTGTTATAGGATACAAGCACCAGCCAGACAGATCATACCTACATATTCATTCACTTTGTACAATAGCTAATTCCGAATTTATTCATATTCTTTGAACTATCTTATGACTTTATACTAATTTATAGTTTCCAACATAGTATCTGCATTGTTGGTGATGTTTATTTATATTTTGGCATAATATAATTAAAATGTATATCCGTTGCGATATCTTCATTTCTGACGATAATACATATTTTTACATAATAAAATACATCTTGTAACAGACACCCTTGCTGTTTAGTTGTACAAAACAGGCAGGATGTTATGCACCCTGCCTGAAAAGCTTTATATTAATAATATCAATATTTCACTTTTAAATAAATCATCTGTTCATTTAATCTTCATAGTCACTGTCATAAGTTAAATTGAATATTACATTTGCAACATTTCCACTTTCTTTTGATAACTTATAATAGTAAGTATGACCCGCATACATATATTCAGTAATTGACGCACTGGAACTTGAATCAAACCAGTCATATCTATCATTCGAACTATCCGGATCTGAGTATTCATATACATCTATATTCTTATCCAGTCCGCTTACACTTGGCACATAGAATTCATAATATCCGCTTGTTGTAGGTGTAAATTTAAGAATCGCAGGACTGACCGGAGATACTGTAATGCTCTGATTTGAACCCGTATTGACTGTGCTTATATTACTGGAAATAACAACATTTGCTGTTACCATAGTACTATTTCCTGCAACTGTTACATATGCTGTAGCCGTATAGTCATATATGGAGTTCTTCGTCTTGCTTGTTAATACATAATTTCCATTTTTCAGGTAAAGTGTATTTCCGAATCCACAGCTCTTACCGGTAGCATCATACCAGGTTTCGAATGAAGAATCTGATACAATTGAATTATTGGAATAAATCATAACCTTGTAAAGCGGAAGCTGAATATCATAACCTGACTGGGTAGCCTGAAGCGACTGGGAGTACAGATACTTCAATGTTCCTCTGTAAGAAGCTTCAATATCATATGTACCCTGCTCTAATGTAATAGAATATGCACCTTCACTATTTGCCGATGTGCCGATATCTGAACTATAACGGCTTGCTTTATTCTGATTTGTAAATGAAATATCTGCATATGGAACTGGATTTCCATTCATATCCTTTACAATACCTGCGATTGTAACGCCCTGCTTTACATGAGCTACAACCTGTGTAGAAGTCTGAAGAGCCGGATTATTTTTATCTGTTACAACAACAGTAAATACATAATCACCAGCCATTGGAAGGGTTCCATGTAATTCTCCGTCACTGTCAATCACACAATTATAGTTTGTGCCGGTTAACGCATAAGAATAACTGCCGCTTCCACCTGCAGCGGTTACATACTGACTGAAATAAACGCCCTGTGCAGAGCCATACACCAGGTAAGACGGTGTTGCGGCTGCATAAAGACTGCTGTCATTATATACAAGCCATGTAACGGTCTCTGTCATACGATTACCTAATTCATCATCTGTTACGATCGTAACATTATAAACACCTGCCTGAACCGGTGAACCATAGAACTGAACATAAGAATAACTGTTTGAATAGACAACCTTATATCCTACACCGGCCGGTAAACCGGAAACTGTTGCAGTTGCAAATCCATAACCATCCAGATCATATCTGTATCCACCTGAACTGGAATCCATCTTGGTACCTACAGCCACCTTGTAGATACTTTCATCTGTATACTGGAATGCGCCCTTTGTATAATAAACTTCCTTCTCCGTACCATACTTTGGAATTGCAACCTTTACATAATGATCCTCGTACAGACCTGTCTCATCATTCAGTGTTAAAATGTAATTTACACCATCTGAAGATGATATGCTGTCGATCACACACTGTTTTCTGTATACACCTGTTGCATACTCCTTTGTATATAATACGAAATCATTTACATTAAGTGATTTTGCAGGAGAAATAGATACCTGAACAGAATGATCGTTCAAAGCAGTAAGTCCTGTAATAACTGCAGGTACTTCCTGTTTCTTCTTTACTGTTACTTTACAGACTTTTTTCTTACCGGAACCATCCTTTGCAAGTGCTGTGATCTTTACTGTACCTGCTTTGATTCCCTTTACTACACCGTTTGCTGATACAGTAGCAATTTTCTTGTTTGATGTCTTCCATACAACTGACTTGCTGCTGGCTTTTTTAGGAGCAACTGTTGCCTTCAGCTTTAAGGTCTTGCCTACTGTCAGGCTTGCCTTTGTCTTACTTAACTTGATGCTTGTTACCGGCGTTCCTACCGTCACCTTGATCTTAACTGTTTTTTTCTTGTTTGCCTTAGAAATAACAGTTATCACTGCTTTTCCGTTTTTCTTAGCTGTGATCTTACCCTTTGCATTTACAGTTGCAACTTTCTTGTTACTGGTCTTATAGGTAACTGCTTTTGATACCTTTTTACCAGAAACGCTTACTTTCGTTTTCAGAGTAAATGACTTACCCTTTTTGAGTGTCAGCTGTTTTGCCGGCAGGTTTGTAACTGCTACAGATTTTACTTTACCGGTCGCCGCACTTACTTCCGCATCCGGAATTGTAAGCATGGAAACAGCTACCGCTACTGCAATTACAACTGCCAGAATACGTTTTAATACTGACATTTTTACTTGTTTTCTCATAAAAAATAGCCTCCCTTTATTGAATTCTTCTCCCAATTTCATCCGCTGAGAATGCAATATCACTCATATCATATGATAAACGTGATCATCAATTCTTCTATGTATGAATATGTACCCTCATTTACTGCTCCTTTTGTATACGAATAAAACTCGAAGAGCATATTCATTATATATCACATTGTTAATTCGTGCAAGAAATTTGCATACATCATGTGTATGTTGTATGTTGAGAATTCAGAATCAGCCGTTAGTTTTGTGAGGGATATGCAGCTATGGGCTGCCGGCTGGTGTTTGTATCCTATAACAACGCGTTTCTCTTCCTGTGAAGTGCACATGTCTTATCCGCACATACTCCTGTGCAAACTCGCCTGCGGCTCAGACATGCACTCGTATGTGCTGACAATGTGCACTTCATAACGGAAGCTTCGCTAATGTTGTTATAGGATACAAACACCAGCCAGACAGATCATACCTGCATATCCATTCACTTTTGTACAATAGCTAATTCTGAATATTAAGCTTATATTTTTATATAATAAAAACGAATACCCATTATAATGTGGCATGAGCATTAAGTCATTATAACAGGTACCCGTCTTATAATTGTAATCTTTTACGATTATTATTCTTTTTTTATTTCGCCACTACATGCGCGGTCACTGTTGCAGACCGTGTAGTATCCGTAACTGATATCTGAAGAGTTGCCTGATAAGTCACACCATCTTTCTCTGCGGTACCGGTTAATGTATAATTGCCAACCGCCAGATAGAGGTATCTGCCTTTGCCCTGTACAACTCCATTTTCATCCTTCCACTCTCCCATTTCGCTAAGATCTGCAAAATCCGTATTATCCGACACGATGGTCTGTTGATATACAGGAAGAGCAAACGTAACTTCATTCGTAGCTGCACTTACAAAATAATCACTTGCATAGGCTCCTGTTCCGCCTCTTTCATCCTCAATCGAGATATCATAGACTCCTTCCGGTACATAGCTGTATATTGCCATTCCATCGCTAATCTCCCCGACCTCTCGTGCATAGCTGATCTCACTGTATGAATTATCCTTCCACTGGGATTTAAGTCTGCACAAATAAGTATCTATACCGGTATATTTGATCTTATTTCCATCCAGATCGGTAGCTGTAACACTGAGCAGGACTCCCGGCTTTATAACAAAGGTCACTGTGCAGTATGTGAAAACACTGGCATCCCTGCTGTCAGAGATCTTTATCTTCATGGTATATTCACCAGCCTGATCTGTATCAATCGAACAATACTGTACTCCGGTTGTTGACATCACCAAATCCAGACAATCTGCTTTTGACACAACTTCATATTTGTAACTGCCATTACCACCAATAGGACTTATCTGTGCTCCATACTTTACTGTATAAGTTCCATTTGGTTTGTTTGGAGCTGGAAAACTCAGACATCCATATTTTGTAATATCCTGTGCTATGACTGCCCTTTCATCATATACTTTCCATACCTTGATATAATGAATCTTATTTCCAAATTCATCTACGACATCAACCTTTGTCTCCCAGATTCCTGTCTCTTTTAAGGTACCATAAAACTGCAGATAACCGGATTGATCTGCGTCATCTACCACCTTATACGAAAGACCGGTTGGAAGATTGCTTACTGTATATACTGCATAGCCCTGTACATTCGGATCATAAACTCCTGAAGTATCTAAGGAATTTTCACCTACCACTGTTCCTTTCTTACGTCGTACTTCTGATCTTGTTGTTATCTCTGTCGGCGTTGTCCGATATGTCAGTTCCTTTGTACTGTTTAATGCCGGAACAGATACCTGAACAATATCTCCATTATAAAAAATATCCTGTTTGTCCAGATAAAGCTTATATGTAATGTTATCTGTTGTTTCCAGATGATCGATCACACATTTTCTTACAAAGCTTCCATATCCATATACCTTGCTGGATACCGCGAAATCCGATGTCTGTAATATTTTTGCTTTATTTAATGTTACCTGAAGTACTGCTTTATTCACAATACTCACGTTCCGGATCACAACCGGTTCTTCCGGAACAATCGGAGCCACCGCCGCTTTCTTTACAGTAATCTTACAGGTTGCTTTCTTACCGGAACCATCCTTTGCTGTTGCTGTGATCGTAACCGTTCCCGCTTTCTTTGCCTTTACGACACCTTTGCTCGTAACTGTTGCTACCTTGGTATTCGAACTTTTCCAAATGATTCCCTTATTACTTGGTTTCTTTGGTGAAAGGGTTGTCTTTAAGGTCAGTGATTTACCGACATTTAAGTCTGCCTTTGTCTTATTTAACTTCACCTTTGTAACCGATGTTCCGACTGTCACCTTGATCTTACAGGTCTTTTTCTTATCTGCCTTAGAGTAAACGGTGATCGTAGCGGTTCCCTTCTTCTTTGCCGTGATCTTACCCTTTGCATTTACAGTTGCAACTTTCTTGTTACTCGATTTATATGCGACCTTTTTGGAAATCTTTCCTGTCGCTGTTACCTTTGTCTTTAAGGTAAAGGATTTTCCTTTTTTTAAGGTTAACTGCTTTGCCGGCAGATTCGTAACCGCTATGGTTTTGATCTTACCACCGGCTGCATAGCTCTCTGTCTGTGGAACAGTCAGAATGGATACTGCAACTGCGATCGCTATCACCCATGCCAGAAATCTTCTCACAGACAAATTATATCGTCTTTCTTTCATCTATACTCTCCTTCTGTTGATTCCCTTATCTGTTCTCATCCGAATCTTATTCCTTGACATATGCATATGCGGTCGTATTACTTCCGTCCACCGTCACATCCAGATAAAAATTATAAATTTCACCACTTATACTCTTTCGACAGGTTAAATGATGAGTACCGTTTTCCAGATAAACGGTTTTGGTCGATCCATAATAACTTCCATCTGAAACATCCTGCCAATTGCCAAAACTGGTTATATTTTTCACTGCATCCGGTGCATCCGGATCCAGCTCTATATTAACCTTATATACGGGAAGTGTGACATCAAATGACCAGACCGGATACACATCATCTGTTCCATATGCCGCTTTCTGAGTCTTCAGATTATAAACAGTAGTACTTACTGTTCCACTATAACTGGATACCGTAACATCATAAGTACCGGCTTCCAGATCCTGCATTAAAATGGCTCCATCCTTACTGACACCATTCCATCTGCCACTTACCACGTCCGAATATTCCGCATATTCATTTTGGTTCTTCATAGTAAATTGAAAACTGGTCAGTGGATCGCCATTTGCATCTTTTACTTTTCCCTGTAAATAACCGCCTTCTATAATTTTTAGTGTAAGAGTTCCTGTGCTTGTCATAGAAGTGTCTGTCTTATCTGTCGCACGGATACGAAGCTTGTAGGTTCCGACTGACAGTTTTGGGGATGATACCTGTATCCCGGCTCCACCATTGATAAGTGAAGAAACTGCTAATGCAGCACTGTCACTTTCTTCTCGTAAAATCTCATATGTATAATCGCTCGTATCAGTACCGTTTCCGCCATATACCTTAAGCTGTGGAAGCGTAGTTCCCCATGCAGTTGTCAGAACTTTTTCTGCATCCTTTACAAGCAATTCCGTTCCATCATAAACCAGCCAGATGATAGTCATACTGAATTTGTTACCAAGTTCATCTTCATAGACTAATTTACTTGTATATTTCCCTTGCTTTGTCACGTTACCGCTAAATTTAAGTGTACATGTGGCAGCAGCTGTCTTGATCTGATATTTAACCCCTGCCGGCAGTCCGCTGACAGAGCAATTGGAATAGCCCTTTCCAAGTGCCTGACTCTTATCAACAGAATCTCCAAGTTTGTATACATATGTTTCTGATTTTTCTATCGTATAAGTTTCATCCCGATAGATACATTCTCTTGACAGATTTAATTTTGGAACTACTACTTTTATATATGAGTTTTTCTGTAACACCGAATCTCCTGTAAGCTTAATCTTATAAGTAAGCGAATCCGTTGTTGTTATCTGTCCGATCGTATACTGTTTCAGATAGTCTGCACTTTCATATTTCTTTGCCCATACCTGAAAGTCCGAAGCCGTGAGTGCTGCCTGCTTTGTTAATGTAACGGTTAACATATCCGGCTGTGCTATATTCAGGCTCTTAACGATCAGTGGTTCTTCCGGTGTTGGCATCGGTATGATCGAAGCTGCTTTCTTCACTGTAATCTTACAGGTGGCTTTCTTACCGGAGCCGTCCTTTGCTGTTGCTGTGATCTTAACCGTTCCGGCTTTCTTTGCCTTTACAACACCTTTGCTCGTAACCGTTGCAACCTTGGTATTTGAACTTTTCCAAATGATTCCCTTATTGCTTGGTTTCTTCGGTGAAAGGGTTGTCTTTAATGTCAATGATTTACCAACATTTAAATTCGCCTTTGTCTTATTCAGTTTCACCTTTGTAACAGGCGTTCCGACTGTTACCTTGATCTTACACGTCTTTTTCTTATCTGCTTTAGAGTAAATGGTGATCGTAGCGGTTCCTTTTTTCTTCGCCGTGATCTTACCCTTTGCATTAACAGTAGCAACTTTCTTGTTACTGGTCTTATAGGTAACTGCTTTTGATACCTTTTTACCGGAAACGCTTACTTTCGTTTTCAGAGTAAATGACTTACCCTTTTTGAGTGTAAGCTGTTTTGCCGGCAGGTTTGTGACTGCCACCGTTTTTACTTTGCCACCGGCTGCATACGATTCCTGTACCGGTACTGTCAGGATCGAGACAGCTACCGCAAATGCCAGAACCAAGGCAAAAAACCTTTTTATCATTGTTGTTCTTCCGTTTTTCATTCATACCTCCCTGTAAAAAAACTTGTTTTTTATGTAATTCTACGTCTTTTTCTGCTATATAGACATATAGCTTAATTATATCTGACGCCCTACATAAAAACAAGGTAACACATTCTATTTATACAAAATATCCAGTTGTTTTTGTGCAGTTTTTCCATTGTGCCTGTTGGTGGATAATACAAATCAAATCCCCTCTATAAATGATTTGTTGCGGTTCCGATTCGCTGCACATGCCCTATTCGTAAATACTCCTGTGCCAACTCGCCTACGGCTCAAACAGGCACCCGTATTTACTGGCAATGTGCACCTCATATCGAAATCCTCACAAGGATCATTCTATAGAGGGAATTTGTATTTGAATTATTTCTCCAACAGGCACTATAATCTTTTATATCTTCAGACAGGCACTATAACAAGAACCGGATACCCCTTGTAACATGACATCTGCGAGCATTTCGACAGGAGAAGTAAATTGCCAGTAAATACGGGTGCCTGTTTGAGCCGAAGGCGAGTTGCACAGGAGTATTTACGAATAGGGCATTTACTTCGAATCGAAAGCACAGCAAGTCATTTACAATGGGGTATCCGGTTCTTATTATAGTGTCGTCAGATGCGCTTTGATGCGAAAGCGCAGCAAGTCATTTATATAGGGCATCATATTTATGTCATAAACCCAGCAGGTGTATTCCTACTTATCTTCGGCAACTGTTATTACAAGCTGGGATACGTCATAGCCAGTTTTTCTGGTTACAATGTCTTCTACCTGTGCCCGTTCGGTATCGGACAGGTTTGCAACAGGAAGTGTAACATCGACGGTATCATCATTTACGGTTACGATGCAGTCAGTGTAGCCTTTGGCTGTCAAGACGGTTTCTGCATCTGTTTCTTTCTCGATCGTATCGGTAAGTTTTACATAACTGTTTACTGCTTCATCTTTTGCTGCACTGTCCATCGTTTCATCGTTGATGATCGCAAGCAAAGCTTCTTTGCTTCTTGCGCGGCTCTGCTCCCGGTTCAGTTTTGCAGTCGCAAGATTACTTTTCATGGTCTGAGCACTTGTAAGAACAGCTTCTCCGATATCCTCCTCATCACTGTTCAATTCTACATTTTCTTCAAGAGCTGCCTTTTCCAGATATGTAGTATCGGTATTCTCCGATGCAGCTTCTCCCACTTCTGTATTGTCAGAAATGCCCATCGTTTCTTGGTCTGCCTGATCTGTAAGTTCATCTTCCGTAGCATCCGCTTTATCGCTGTCATAGCTGATAACTTCGGCATCCGCATTTGTCTCCTTTGCCTTTTGGCGCAACAGGTCGTCTCTTTTCCCTGCATTGAAATTCAGATAACCTGCAACTCCGATCATAACCGACAGGGCAAGTATCACCAGACGGTTTTTCTTAAAGATCTTTTTCTTCATCCATATCCTCCATGCTTTATTCTTGTTCTAATACAACTATCTTATGCGCCGGAACATCAAATAATGCCTGAATCGCTTCGGTTATTTTTATCGCAATCGTCGGATCGGAAGCCCCCGTACAACTGACCAGAACTCCCTCAATCTCCGGTTCCAGTGTTTTGCTCACATAGGGATATTCGCCGCTGTCTGCATTTGTCATAACAGAAGTCTCACTCCTGCTCTTCTGACTGCTGCCATCTGACTCACTATCGGACTTCGTCACATCCTTCTCTATGATCTTCTCGCCTCCATCTTTTAATGTGATCATGACACTTACCGTTCCGACGCCTTTCACCTGAGACAGTATTTCTCGCAGCTTCTCCTCCTGAAATGCTATATAATCTTCATAACTGCTGTTTGCCGATGATACTTCTCCTGAAATTCCCTGCCCATTGTCTGAGGCATACTCTCCGTTCTGTTGCTTTCCGGTCACTCCACCGGACGTTTTGTCCTGTTTCGTTCCGGTTAAAGCATCAAGTCCTGAAAATCCGTTTTTCTTATCAGACGGCCAGAGAATGACCAGCAGACAAATACCTGCAAGCAAAATTCCCATGCACTTTCGAAGTGCCGCATTTTTATCTTTTTTCAGTTCCTGCAGCTTTTGTTTGATGTTATTCCATATTCCTTCCATGCTCTCTCACTCCATTATATGTAACATGTCCGCTTTTAGTACATGTTATTTTGTCTGATATCCATTTATAAATACTTTGATCCTGTCCTCACTGATCTTATACTCTTTTGCGATCTCCTGACGGAGATTTGCTACATCCACGGTTGTATCTGCTGCACTGTCTGATGTTGTAGAGACAACATCAACCTCAACCGCTGTGATCGTGTAATTCTCATCAAAGGTGATCGCCACCTTACTGTCCAATTGAAATAGATCCCGTAAATGATCTTCGATCATAGTCTCCATGACATCTGTATAATATGTGACATCTCCATTTCCCGGTGCCCCTGCAACGGATTCATAATAATAGTCAAAGCTCAAAATATCATTTAACCCTCCCGCACTTAATACAGGCGTCAGAACTATGATCGCCAGTACAAAACCAACCGCCGTCTGCATGTATTTTCTGTATTTCTCATCAGGCAAAAGGAAAAACACCAGAGAAGAAAACAATATAAAAAGCACGATATTTTTTATCCAGGCTAACAACATCCAGCACTCCTTTCCACCAATTTCTGAAAAACGGTTATGCATGTCCCCGGATGGACAACTTGACTTGCCAATACAGTGGCATTTGAAGTCGCCAGTACTCACATTTTGTACTTAGCGAGTGCTTGTACGAGCTTAGAACAAAAGCGCACCCCCGTGGTGTAGATGGCACATAAGTGGCATCTTAGTACCGTTGCAGACTGAAACGAGCGGAAGCGTCCACTGATTGGTAAGTCAAGTTGTCCATCCGGGCACATGCATAACCAGCTTTTCACCTCGCAAGCAACGTCATGAATGTGAGGGAGATGATAAATAAAAAGGAAGCACACCAGATGCCACGCAGCATCAGTCCGATGGTCTGTGCCATAATGTTAATGCCGTCGGAAAACCGTTTATCTCCCAAGGGCTGCACAAATGCAGATACGATACGGAGAGTCAGATAGATCACTGCGATCTTGGTAACCGGCAGAAGCACCGCCAGCAATACGACGACTGCACCCGCAATCCCAATCGCATTTTTTAAAACCATCCCCGAACCGAGCAGGATATCCGAAACATTCTTAACTGTATTTCCACCCGGCAGCATACCGAAAGCTTTTAAGACGGCATTTCTCTCCAGCTTATCCACTGATGGAACGATCAGTCCCTTTATCACATTCATTCCGGTTACGACTGCAAACATGGTTTTCAGGATCCATCCTGCAATATTCCTTAATAACGTAACCGTCCTTGAAAAATGATCCTCGGCATTTAACTTATTCACAAGTCCGACCACGCCACTGCATTTGGTAAGCGGAAATACGATCTGAACGATCACCTTCTCGCACAGGAAAATGATCAGCACCGTGATCTGATAGGTAAATTCCGCCGTGCCTGCACCATTTGTATAGGAGACAGCCAACGTATAAGCAGGTATAAAGGTGATCATCAGATCCGTAAGATCCGAGACTGCCGACACCGCTATATCGGAAACGACCGCAAACATTCCGAGCAGGATGGATACCACCATCAGATAGGTGACGAAGAAGCCGTTTCCACCTACCATCTTTCCAAACTTTCCGGACAGGTTCGTGAACACCGAACCAAGAATGACAACGGCAAGAAGCTGAAGGAGCAGGCGGTTATTGCTTTTTATCTCCCCTGTAAGTGTCTGCTGTATTGTTTCCAGACTGTAGTCAAGAAGCCCCTGAAGGTCTCCGTTTCGGATATAGGATACGACCTCCCGAAAAGAGAGTCCTGCCTGTTCTTCTGTCAACATGTCCATTTCGTCAAAAGCGTTTTCATCAAGTCCCAGATCCGTCTCATCAACATCCGATATATCTGTATCCACATCTGCCATTTTCATATCCGATCTTCGATATCCAGCAAACTCTCCCGGTTCGGTATTTATAAGTTCTGGGACAAACCCGGGTGATCTTCCATTACCCGATTCCTGCATAGCAAACGTTTTCTGCTTCTTCCCGGCAAATAACACCACTGCGATTAAGATCAGTCCTGCCACAATGCCTGCTATAATCATTTTCGCTTTTTGTCCTCTCATAGTTCTACCCCATCAGACGAACAACCATATCGATCACATGGAACAAGATCGGCAAACTCATCACCACCATTGTCACCCGTCCGGCAAGCTCAATATGCGAAGCGATCGCTCCATAGCCTGCATCCTTACAGATATTTGTCGCAAATTCACAGATATAGGAAATGCCAAGCATCTTAAGCAGGATTGATATATACTCCATATTGATATTGATGTACCCGGTGATGCGGTCGATGGAATCCAGTACATTTCCAAGTCTTCCTATGATAAAGCTGACAATAAATAAACACGCTCCAATACTTAAGAGCGTGCTGTATTCTGCATTCATTTTCTTTAGTTTTATCGCTACTAAAACGACCAGAACCGATGCCATACATACCGTAACAAGACTCATGCCTTTTCTCCCCTATCCACCGATATTTACAAGCTTCATAATGTCATTAAAGAATTCTACGATATATGGAATGATCCACGAAAGTACAAGGATAAGTCCTGCCAGATTCAGCAGGAATGCCAGCTCGTCCTTCCCCGAATGCTTTAATATCTGATTCAACAGTGCTACAAGGATTCCTACCGCACCTATTTTCAATAATAACTGTATCGTCATAAGCTCCTGCCACCCTTACCCTATCAGTATTATCAAAAAGATCCCTCCGAGTAATCCAAGTGACCTGGATACTTTATTTATCCTGTGTGCTCTGTCCTTTTGTTCTTCATACTCTGTCTGCATGTTCTGCTCCCACAGCTTCAGATTCCTGATCTGCATATCGATATCCATATAACACAGCCATTTCCCAAGCTCTTTTACCGCACCGATCTGTGCATCCGTCAGATAGCTGTATTCCATCAGACTTCCGATACTGCCTGTCCAGATCTGCTCAAAAGAAGAAGCATATTCTTCCGTCCGAAACTGCAAAGCCAGCCCGGCAAGCCAGTCTCCGATCCTTCCCCCTGCTTTATCCGATCCTTCCCGAATGATCTCGGTGATCTCCGATGCACTGTATGCCAGATGCCCATTTGCCATCCGGACAAATATCAGAAGCTCGTAGATATCTTCCACGCGCCGGTTCTGATAAACTCCTATCGTCTTTCCTATCCCATAGGAAGCTGTGACCACCAGAAGCATTCCAAGAATCTTTATATATAACATATGTACGCCTCCCTGCACTTATGACAGTTCTGCTACAGCCGCTTCATTTTCATATGCCGATGTCAGACGTTCATCCTCTGCCATAAAGAGAACACTTCCCCGATCGTCAAATATCGTCCGGATCTCTCCTGTCCGTTTGCGATTGCTCAGCACGATATATCGTTCAAATACCCTCTCATCGACCAGCTTCCGTAGTCCCGGACGATTCCTGATATCATCAATGGAATTGCCATGTACGGTTGCGATCAGCTTACAGCCGCAGTTGATCACGCTGTAGATCGCATCGATATCATCGCGGCTGCCAATCTCATCCACCGCTATGATCTGCGGTGACATCGAACGGATCAGCATCAGCATTCCATATGATTTTGGACAACAGTCAAGAATATCCGTCCGTATGCCGATATCATTTTGTGGTACGCCTTTATAACAGGCTCCGATCTCAGATCGTTCATCTACGACACCGATAGTATTTCCTTTGAATCCTGGAAATCCATCCGACAACATCCGGATCATATCTCTAAGAAGTGTGGTTTTGCCACATCGCGGTGGGGAAATGATCAGTGTATGAAATGTCTCATTTCCATTTATTATGTACGGAAGAACCTTCTTACAGCATCCCTTAACCTGATGTGACAAACGGATATTGATAAATGATATATGTCTGACACTCTTGATCATTCCAGATTCCAGAATGACTTTTCCTGCAAGCCCTACACGATGTCCCCCTTGAATCGTTATAAATCCCTGCCGGATCTCATCCTCATATGCATAGAGTGAATAGTTACTGATATATTCCAGCGTTTCCCTTATATCGGCAGGTGCTACCATATATGCTTTCTTACATTCTGTGGTTCGCTTTCCCTTCTCCGTCACAAAATATTCCCGATTATCATAGATCACGATCAAGGGTTCATTCATCCTAAGCCTTATCTCCTGAAGCTTGTTATAATCATATATCTCACTCGAAAATATTCTCCTTAACGCTACGGATAATATCTTCAATATTTCATTCTCTCTGCTTTTTTCCAAACCGATTCACCTCATGCATATGTCATCTGTAACCATTTTCACCTGTCAGTTCCATCATCTGCCAATACTCGAAAAGCATCTGCTTTTCTGATATGATCTGATACCTAAAGTAGGATGTTACACACTTCTGATAGTTATAATGTATGCATGACAAATGAAATTTAGAACAAAAAAATACCACATTTCTTTCTGAATTTTCAGAGTGAAATGTGGCATCAAAACTCGATGTGCAGATCTTGGACATGAAGCCCTCACAATGGATCGGCACCATGATCGTACATCCCTCGCAGCCCTGTGCAAAGCTTCGATCTGCTCGCTTCAGGCACCCTTTTTGTAATTTTCTTCTACTTCTTTTCCTGTCGTGCCAAGGTCGTTGACCCTGCCGGGTCTGCTCTCACGCACACCGGAATATTGAACGTTTGCCATGTTTGCTACCTCTCTTTAATTATTGGACATTTGTAACTATATCTATATCACAATGATTAATCACCTTTGACATTACCAACCAGGGGACGCTTCCGCTCGTTGCGTCCTGCAGCGGTACTAAGATGCTGCTTGCGCACCACCTAAGAACCGGCGGACTCAAATGCCTCTGTTTTGGTAAGTCAAGATGCTTAATCATTATCTGCTCCATGGATTTCGCAAATGTCTATCATATATTAAATGACGTACTGGTCTACCATCAGGTTGTTCTGCCAATCGACGAGATCGGCTAATGTGATGCCCTCTAATACATCCTGTATTGCCTGATCGAGTTTCTCCCAGATCAGTACGCTGACACACATACTTCTGTTTTCGCAGTAGGCTGCGTTATCGCCTACGCAGTCTGCCGGCACCAGACTTCCTTCTACCGTTTCTAATATCTGCCGCACCGTATAATTCTCCGGTGAAGCATATAACATGTATCCTCCACGCGCTCCACGGACACTTTTTACCAGTGATGCCTTATTTAATATTGCAACGATCTGCTCCAGATATTTGTCTGAAATATGCTGTCTTCTTGCAATATCCTTTATCTTAACCGGCTCACCATTATAATAGGTGGCCAGATCCAGCATCAGTTTTATCGCATATCTTCCTTTTGTTGATATCTTCATCTTGACCTCCCTGTCGTTGTTATCTGATTCAAATGATTCCATACTTCTATACATCATCTGAATCTCATCTACTTTTTCTGCAAACGTGATAAATTGTCGTTTGTATTATAGTATACTATTTCTATAGGATATATCAAGTACAAAATTTTTTTTTATGGCGATCTATCCGGTTGTAATAAAATATTATCTTCTTTAATGCATCTTCCACTGAACAATCCACATCAAATGCTGCATTTTCTCATTGTTATAAAGAAAAGGCAGCTGCCTTATGCATATAGACAACTGCCTTGCTCACTTATCGTAATCTCAATCTATCGTCTATCATGCATATGAAAAATAAACCGTATTCATCCATACAGTCTGACAACAGCAACAACACATTCCCATATCATATTTTCTGTTTATCTTACTGTTTTCATATGTCATGATCGAACCTCCTATGTTTTAGTCCCTACTTATCTCATAGGTTTAATACGTTTTAACTTTATGAGCTGATTATATATTACCAATATCTTCCTATCAATATATTTTCTCAATAATTTTTAAACTCAGCCAATTATTTTAAATAAAAAAGACTTTGTCGAAACAACTCATATCCTGAAAACTATTCTTCAGAAATTATCTTGTTCCCGGCAAAGCCTTTTCCTTTTTACTATTTAATTCATGTGTTCTTTGTTATTGATCGCTTCTTTCGAATTTTCTGCCGGTTTACTGGAAGAATCCGGCATCAGCGGACTTATTATAGATTCCATAACATCCAAGCGTAGTTGCATCAGTAGAACGAGTCTGCCACCAGGACAAGAATCCGTCAGGCAATTCTGAGACAGGTGCATCCGGAGTATAGAAATAAATCTCTGTTCCGCTGTCCATGCCGGATGGCTCTCCTTCTTTATAACGGATACCATCTTCTATTCGGTCTGCTTCTTTATCGATAACAACGCTGTCAAGCGTCATAGAATATGTATAATCATTTACTTTTTTGATATTTGCAAACTGTCCGCTGAAATTACAGAAATACACCGTTCCATTTGGATAATCATTCTCATCTCTTTCTCCCATTTCCGAATCGGAAAATGCTCCCGTAAATGATCCATCCTCAGATAACGTGAGCGTTGTACTCCACCCACCGGCTCCACTGCTAAATACCATATCCATCGGATAAGTACCCGGCAGAGATGACACATCTTCCGACTGTGCTTCCGTTGTAGAAGCTTCAGCCTTTGTTGTACCGGTATCTTCTTCAGAAGAAGCCGCCTCTGTTGTCTGTGCCTCAGTCTCGGCTTCTGTGCTGACTGCCTCTGTTGTCTGGGCTTCTGTCTTCTCTGTTGTTACTTCGGTTGATACCTCCGTTGTTCCTTTCGTCTTTTCTGTCGACTTTGATCTTTCACCATTACATCCAGCCAGCAAACCGGCTGCAAGCGTTGCTGCAAGTACTGCTGTCACGATTTTTCCTGATTGCGTTATATTCTTTCTCATGTTTAAAATCCTCCTGCATTCATTTATAAATACATTTCCGGAATTCTTATTGCGACTCTCATCACAATGCCTTTCCTCGGCTGTTTTCGAATACAAAAAGTATATGCTTGTCATCCCGTTTTGTCAGCTTAATTATTCGTTATAGATGTTGCATTTCGTTTACGATTATTACGGTTCTTTAACCAATCTTTGAACTCCGGCAGGGTCTTTCTTCCGGCTTCCGTAACCGGCTTCACCCATTTGCCTGATCTGGTATAAACAAGCTCGATTGCCAGACGCACCAGCTCATCCGTATATACAAATGAGAATACCGCAAGGAAAGGCAGATGTAAGACCATGCCTGCGATCCATGTCGCCGGAACGCTGACCAGGAATAAACCGCCAATCTCCACATAGGTTCCGACTCTCGTCTCACCTGCTGCCCGATATCCCTCATTCATAATATAGTTACAGGTTCGAACGGCACCGAAAAACAGGTAAATATATAACATATACATGCCATACCGAAGTGCCTGATCACCCAGTCCAAATAAGCCAAACAGCGGTTCATGCAATAACGCACAGATCAGCACAATCCCGAAAGTAACTGCCGGACAGAATAATGCCGACCGCTTCATAAACCGGTATGCTCCCTTATGGTCACCGGCGCCGACAGACTGTCCGATCACAACACTGGTGGCATTTGACAAACCACCGAAGAATGCATAGACAAAGCCCTCGCAGACACGGAACGCCGCCATAGCCGCAATCGCGGATTCATTCTGATGTCCGATCACAATATTGATCAGCATTTGTCCTACTCCATAAAACAGTTCATTGCAAAGGATCGGAAATGCATTTGACAGATATACTTTGATAAATCCGCCATGGAATAAGAACATCTGACTCAGACGAATCCGCACCTTGCATTCTGAACGCATCAGATAGATAAACAGCAGTAATAAATTGATGATTGCAGATGCAAGTGTTCCGACTGCTGCACCGGCTGCACCCATTTTCGGTGCGCCGAATTTACCGTATATCAATACAAAGTTCAAACAGAAATTCACTACCAATCCTACGATGGAACAGATAAGCGGCGCTTTCACCCGCTCTGTTGACCGTAGCAGGAAGCTGATAAGTACAGCAAATACCTGAAGCGGATATGCCCATCCGACGATCCGCATATACGGCTTTCCGATCTGGATAAATACTTCTTTATCTGTATATACCCCCAATAAGAATTCCGGTCTGATAATACACAGAGATGCAAATGCAAATCCCACGATTGCCATACAGATGAAAGTGATACCGAATGTACGGTTAATTCCCTTTTCATCATCCGCTCCCCAGTACTGGGAAAAGAACAGGATCGACGCACTGGCGAAGCCCCAGTAGCAGCTAAAGAACAGTGAGCTGATCTGCGAACAGATACCAACTGCTGCCACACACGACTCTCCCAGTCTTCCGATCATGATCGTATCTACCATACTGGCTGTTGTAGTTAATAAATTCTGTAATGCGATAGGAAATGCAATCGTTAGCATCACATACAGAAAGGATTTTTTGTTTTTCATATTTCATTTATCACGTTTATGAAACCTTGATCGTTACCTTTTTCGTTTTGCTCCTATATACAGAGGTGCCCTTTGCTTTAACCGTAACGGTATAGGTTCCTCGTGGTGTTCCCTTCTTTACTGTTACGCGTCCCTTTTTTGTAACAGTAATATATTTTTTTGCTTTTTTAGCAACGGAATACGTTACCTTTCCCTTAGCTTTCTTAACACCAACTGTAAAGGTATGCTTACTTCCCAGTTTTCCGGTTGCTTTTTTCACCTTATATTTTTTAGAGGTGACATTTAATTTCATTGTGTTTGATTTCTTGATCACAAGTTTTGCGACATTGGATCTGGCCGTGTTGCTGTTTTTCGTTGCCTTTGCAACTGCCACTACATAATAAGTTCCAACTTTATATGGATATGATGCCAGTTTCTTTTTACACTTAGCATCTGAATAATACCGATATGCGATTGCTCCTGCTTTTCCTTTTACAACAGCAGCATCTATCTTCTTTTTCTTTCCCGTATAGGTGACAGTTTTATTTTTCAGTTTCAGGACAGGTGTGGTTTTCGCAGACTGATCCGATTTTTTATTTTCTTTTACAGTTAAAGTAATCGACGCCTGATAATATCCTGTCTTACCTGTAATCTTTACCTTACCACTTCCTACAAATGAAATTTTTCCATTTGAGTCTATGGTGGCAACACTCTTTTTGTCCGATGTCCATGTTATATTGCTGCTTGTAAATGGACAATAGATCTCAAATCCCGGGTTTATCAGCATCATTTTCGCATTCATGTGCTTCCCAACTACATAGGAATCTGCGTCTGTCTGTATTTTAAATTTATATAAATAAGTCTCAGCATCTCCCCACATTATGCCTGCAGTGGTAACCGCCTCTGTAAATTCGCCTTTGGGGATATTGACACTCTGTATTACCATCCGGTCTTCCTGTTTAACTGCTTCCTGTGTCACCTTTGATCCAAAGCATTGTACCCATGTATAAGTTCCATTAATATAAAAACATCCAACACCTATGGAAGTATAATCTTCATCTAAAATATTTTCTCTATGACCTGTTGAATTCATCCAACTATCCATTACAGATTCAGACGTTGTCTGATTGATTGCTATATTTTCTGCTATCATATTCTTATCTGCCGAAAAACAGGATGCTCCATCCGGTCTGGTATGAGAGAATAATACAGCCTGATCGCCCGCTCTAACCATAGCAGTTTCCAAAAGACCCGTATCCATAGTCAATGCAGGTAATCCATTTTTTGCTCTTTCTTCATTCACCTTCGTCAATACTTCAAATGCTTTTGTATAGTCACGTTTTCCGGTAATCCGTATGGTCTCCACATATCGAAGTCCATTTGCGCCGAATTTGACCAGATCCTTATTCTCGCAATTTATGATAACAGTTGAAGAAAATGCATTCTCATCAACAAATTGCGTTGAAGCCGGAAGTGTTATCGACTGAAGAGACGGGCAATTTGCAAATGCTTGACGATATATAATCTTTACGTTTGGAAGGTATACATCCGTCAGTGAATAGCACTGTGCAAAATCAGCATAAGCTATTGATTCCAGTCCTAATCCACGGAATGTCTTAAGGTTACTGCAGCTGTTAAATACCGACCCTCCCCATTCCTTCATCGTCGCAGGAAGCGTTATTTCAGTCAATCCCGAACATCCTAAAAATGTCCGCATTCCAAGTGTTGTTAATCCGCCAAAATCAATAGAGCTTATATTTTCACACTCTTCAAACATAGAATAGGAACTCTCTTTTAATCCACTGCCAAATTTTACGGCTGTGAGCATATTACATTGCTCAAATGCAAAATAACCGACTTCGCTGATCTTATCTGAAATCGTCAATGTTCCCGATAACTGAGAACGATAGAATGCTCCTTCCCCCAGCGTAGTTACATTTGCAAAGTCTACTGAATTTAAACCTCTTACATTATAAAATGCATATGCTCCAATCTCCTTTACATTTGCCGGTATCGCAAAGGTTCCGACTCTGCTTTGGAACGGATACATAACAAGCACTGTTCCATCCTTTGAATATACAATACCATTCTGTGCAATATAGGATGGATTTCCCACTGCAACTGTATAACTCTCTATCGTGGTATTTCCGAAAAACACTAATGGTGAAATAGATGTGATACCTGCAGGTATTTCATATGTTACAGCACTTGTTCCCTGGAACGCATAAGATTCCAGGCTTGTGGCACCCGGCGTTACAATCTTTGTTACAGCCGAACAATCACAATATGCACCACTGCCAACTGTATTCACACCAGATGGCAATACAATCTCTGTCAGTCCATAGCACTCATAAAAGGCGGCATCTCCGATCTTTGTCAATGTATCCGGATAACTTACCGATGTAATCGATGACATCTGTAAAAAATTCCGGTTTCCTATACCTGTAATACCTCTCTGGATTATAACTTTCTCAACATTGAATGTAATCCATGGTGCTTTATTTGATGAATCAGCATCCGGCATATCGCCACTTCCTGATATCGTAAGCGTGGTACCGGAAAGGCTCCATGATATATTCCCCCATGTTCCGCTCTGTGTTGTACTGTCAGTGCTATACATAGCTATATCATAATCAGAATACAACTCCGGTCCCGAACTATTTTCTTCTATTTTTACATATCCTGCTGCCGGCTCCTGATCCGCCTCTGCCTCAGCTATAATATTCGATGTCTGTTGCTCTGCATGAACAAGCTTAACCGGAGTCCAAAGCATTCCGCATATGGCTCCGATTCCTAATGCTATTGTAAATTTAAATCTGTAATTTCTCATTTTTCTCCTCCCATATTCCTATATTATTCATAACTATACTGTATCTTTAAAATATCGTTTTGTCTATAGAAACAATCCCATTTTTCTCCATTTATCCGTATGCTCTGTTTTTTCATATGATCACCAGCGTAAAAATCCTCGTTCTACCCGTGTTATTTTAAAAAACAATTTATATAGCATTCTGTTCGTGTTTTTTGTTTTTACTATTGTCTTATTTAAAATAGAATGATAATGTAATACATAGAAAGCACAGTATATCTTTCATTAATCCGATTATATCGGATCATTTTCTTTTGTTACTATAAATAACATTTTGCCAAGGAGTACATTATGAAGAAATTATCTACTGCACAGCTTGCAGATACTATTATAAGACTACGCAAACAACAGCATATGACTCAGGCACAGCTTGCTGCCGAAACCGGAATCAACCGTTCCTTAGTTTCACGTATGGAGAAGCAGGATTTTATGCCATCGATCGAGCAATTAGAAGCTCTGGGCGATGTGTTACACTTCGATATCACAGAATTATTCATCAGCGACCTAACTGTGAAATATCCTTCTCCATCACCATTAAAGATCGCAATCGCCGGAACCGGCTATGTCGGATTGTCCATCGCCACGCTGCTTGCACAGCACAATCATGTGACCGCTGTTGACATTATCCCTGAAAAAGTAGACATGATAAACAGACACCAATCCCCGATTCAGGACGAATATATCGAAAAATATCTGGCTGAAAAAGACTTGGATCTGACCGCCACAACCGATGGAGCTATGGCGTATAAAGATGCAGACTTCGTTGTGATCGCAGCTCCGACCAACTATGACAGCACAAGAAATTATTTTGATACATCTGCTGTAGAATCAGTGATCGAGCTCGTTCTGGACGTCAATCCCGATGCCATCATGGTTATCAAATCCACGATCCCGGTAGGCTACACAGAATCTGTACGAAAAAAATATCACACCAGAAATATCCTGTTCAGCCCGGAATTTCTCAGGGAATCAAAGGCTTTATATGACAATCTGTACCCAAGCCGTATCATTGTATCTACGGATAAGAATGACATCCGTCTGGTCGAGGCTGCCCATACATTTGCCGCCCTCTTACAGGAAGGCGCCATAAAAGAAAATATCGAAACGCTATTCATGGGATTTACCGAAGCAGAAGCCGTAAAATTATTTGCAAACACCTATCTGGCTCTCCGCGTATCCTACTTCAACGAACTTGATACCTATGCAGAGACCAAAGGGCTAAACACCAGGGACATCATAAATGGCGTCTGTCTCGATCCCCGAATCGGCAGTCATTACAACAATCCATCCTTTGGCTACGGTGGTTACTGTCTGCCAAAAGATACAAAACAGCTTCTTGCAAATTACAATGATGTTCCACAGAATATGATGAGTGCGATCGTAGAAAGCAACCGCACCAGAAAAGATTTTATTGCAGACCGCGTTCTGAATCTTGCCGGATATTATGACTATAACCATAATGGAAATTATTCCGCAAACCGCGAAAAAGAATGTATTATCGGCGTATACCGACTGACAATGAAAAGCAACTCTGATAATTTCCGTCAGAGCAGCATACAGGGTGTCATGAAACGAATCAAAGCCAAAGGAGCAACCGTCATCGTCTACGAACCGACACTGGAGAACGGAACAACCTTCTTCGGAAGCAAGGTAGTAAATGACTTAAATGCTTTTAAATCCATGTCGCAGGCGATCATCGCCAATCGGTATAATTCTGATCTTGACGATGTCCGGGCAAAGGTCTACACCAGAGATTTATTCGAACGGGATTGATGGAGGTGAAGTGCACTTAATATGTCCACATAGACATCTCCTGCTCCGGTGATCACCACCAGCTGTATATCGCACATATCTAAAAACATATCCAGCGAATCACACATGCGAAGCATCGTCCACACCTGTTGCAGACTGCGAAACATTGAATCGAAAAATACATCTCTGGTTGTATATTTCTCTCCGGCAAACAGTCTGGCAGTCACCATCTGGATATTGGCTGCCCGCCTGTTCAACTTATTCAGTACTTTTTCACGAGACGGATCAATTGCATGATATGTAACACGTAATGTACTTTCTAAAAATGTCTCAGTCATCATACGATCCGTCAGGAAATCGTACTCCGGCATACAGATGCTCATCGCAATTATCTTTTTCTTTCCCGGTGTATAATCCTGTAAATAGTTTCTCTCTTTATCATATAAAACAAGAGCACCTTTCTCTTTTAAACGAAGTTTATGCCATAAGATCTGTTCCTGTGCATACAACATACCTTCCCCAAGTGTCTTAAGAACATCGACATCGTCAGCCTGTTCATAGCTGCCGGGAAGCGGACATTTCTTTATCTCGACAAACATCACCCGCTCGCTTCCCTCTAAGATCATATCGCAATTACGTTCTGGCAGATCTCCATCCGGCAAATATTGTCCTGTAATATATGGGAAATGCTTCTCCCGGAACATCTGATACACCATTTCCTCCAGCCGTTCGCCCTGATATTTGCTGAATACTGTTCCATATCTTGCAAATATGATCTGAAACATCGCCTCATAAAATGCATATCCCTCCATCCTACCATCCAGACAGAAATATGTGTCCGCATCCAGTCTGACAAGCGGCTTGCGCCAGCTATTTGTCGCATCGAGATAATAAGAAAAATCAACATTTATGGAATCTGCATCATACGCAATATCCTGTAAGATCTGATCTAATTTGTATGAACTGATACCTAACCGATCGGCAAATTCCTCTCTTTTAAATATCCTCGGTCCCCTTGCCTCCTGCATCACATACACGGCAAGTTCCTGATAATTATGAAACGAATATGCTCTCATCTTTTCTTTTCCGGTGCCATAATACGGTTCCAGCATGTTCTGTAAAAGGAGCTTTACATACTCCGGATGATATTGCCTTGGAATACACATTTTCTCAAAACAAAGATTCTTTGTCAGCTTATATGGGAAATCCTCTATCTCTGTAAAGACATCCTCCCAAGTCCGATATCCCTGTATCTGTAGCACTTCCAGATAATCCTGTGCAAGCCGGATCAATTCCTGATATCTGCGTTCTTTATATGAATCCGTAAAAATTGATTCTGTTTTAAGGTATTTCAAAGATAACTGCAACAGATACTGATATGGGATTCTTACTTTTATATTTCTTCTTTCCCCAAGTGAGATCTTATTCCGATAGATCAGATACCTGCCCAGCTTCTCATGATAATGGCCATATATCTCCCGTGCAAATAACTGCCTGATCACATACATTCCACCAAGTTCTTTTACCCGTCTTTCTATTTCATCAATCAAACGCCGCTCAGAATCCGTATCAAACTCAGGTTCATCAATTAATATCCGAAAAGAAAAACCTGCATTTATCAGGTTTTTCATTGATTCGGTCAATACTTTTGTATCCTCAGACAGCACCGGCGCATATAGTTTATTTGCTTTCTTTGATGCCCGATAAAGTTGTCCGGCTGTTTCCATAATCTGTGGCAGATTGCTTACTTCGTAATAAGTACCATTTGAAAGATATGCCATCGTATGTCCAAGTATTTCTTCCTCAAGTTGAAAACTCCTGCCATTAATTGCTTCTTCAAGCTGCAAATGTACAATGAGTCGACGGAAATAAGTGCTTTGAAACCATGTTCCTTCGTACGTTTTTTCTCTGGCTTCATCCCGCTTATCTTCTTCATTTCCTTTCCCATCGTCAATGAAAACTGCCAAGCTTTTCAGCTCCGCCTCACATTCCTTTACTGACCGGTCGTTGTCCAGCCATGTATGTGTGCGGAATTTGTCTGCTAATTCTAATGTGGCATGATATATGTTGTTGAATGTTTTGGTGTTTGGTTGCATGGGTATCCTTTGTTTTTCTATTTTTTATAAATCTTCTGCCTTATATAAGATATAACCTTCATAATAATAACTATGGTCTATGCCCTTCATATACACTTCTCTATCATCAATCCTATCTGTCAAAGCCTGTTTTAAGACATATTTTATCTCAATATCTTTAATTGGACTTCTCTCCATCGCTAACAAGTAATCTTCTTTATCAACTCTACTCCAGTCAATAACCTTTTTCAGTTCTCTCTTTAAAATCAAATCCAGCCAAATTCGTGTGCTTCGTCCATTTCCCTCTCGAAATGGATGCACTATATTCATCTCTACATATTTTTCTATAATCTCATCAAATGTCGACTGAGGCATTTTTTCAACATTCTCAATTGCTACCTGCAAATACATAACCGGAGCAAATCTAAAATTACCTTTTGCAATATTTACATTTCTTATTTTGCCTGCAAAATCATATATTTCATCAAATAAATATCTATGAATTGCCGCCAGCATCTGAAAAGATCCAGCTTCATATGCGTCCAGATATCCATTTTCAAATAATTCTACGGCTTTTTTCTTACTAATTTTTTCTTCCACTCTGGCCAGTTCTGTAGAATCTGTAATATTAAGTTTATTTTCTAAAGCCATAAGATACCCTTTCCTATTATATTATAGACTGTATTTTAACTTTTTTGCTGCAACATATGGCAATTATAGTTCCTATGCATACGCATCAGAAATATTTTGCTATATCTATTATAGCATAATTTCGATATTCTTCTATCCACCATTTAAATTATGAAGAATGAAATGCTACTAATCTTACTTGATCAATATATAATCATTTACTGACTATCTGTCTTCCAGTTCAACAAGCAAATTGAGTCCTAATTTTTCACAAATCTCATTCAAAGAACGAATCGTGAAATTATAATCCCTGCTCTCCCACTTTGACACCATTCCCTGAGTGACTCCCATAAAAGCAGCAAACTCCTTTTGCGTCATTTCTTTATCATGTCGTTTTCTCTCGATCGTTGCAGAAACTCTGGCTAATTCAACGGTTGATTTTATTTCTGTTCTCGACAGACCATCCACTACCCATTTAGTTGGTTTTCCCTTTGCTATCTTCTCTTCTATTTCCATAACTCTTATTTCTCCATATTCTACTTATAATTATTTTCCAGCCAGATCCTGTCTTCTTCCCAAATGTAATATTACTTATAAGTAATATCATGGGGTAAAACCCTATATCCCGTAATATTTTTCTTTGAACTAACAGCCTATTGTCTTTTTCATACATATTTAACATCATATCAAAACGTTAAAAGATTTTCAGCATCTTATAAGATACATCGAAAGGTTTTACATGTTTTTTAATTAGATACTTTTCCTTTATTATAAAATTATCATATTAAGACTTTTATACACACTTTCACTAACCACGGCGACATATAATAATTTTAATATTGCACCATGTTATTTTTAATTGCTATCTACTTCATTTTTCTCAGTAAATAATATCTCAATAAAATCATCAAGAAATTCAATTTCTTTCAGATCCTGCAAGATCGGAATTTCTAACATAACCCCTACAATTATTATTGTAATTAGAACAGATATCACCACTATAGAATAATTTGTATATTTCCCGCTAAATGGAATTGAAATCATCGCTATCTCTGTGGGTATTAGTATTTTTTCCTCGATGTATCGTCTTCTTTTTATTATTCTTATCATCCGTGTCAAATATCTATAAAAATCCTCATTTCCCTTTTGTTTATGAAATTTTGTCGTTATGTATTCTTTCCATTCCGTATATTTTTCAAATTTCTCATTTTCTTTTAACTTCTTATTATTTCCGCCAATATTACGATAAATATCTATTTCAAGTTTATAATTAAATCCATATGGGAAATATATTAAATCAGCATTTTTCTTATTTACATGAAATATATTAATTAAACTAATTAGTATAATTATAATTCCTATTACCAGGATTGTAATTAAGCCTATTTCTGCATCAATATCAACATTTAGATATAAGAGATAAATTATTTTTATTAAAGCTATCACAACAAAACCAATCCCACAAAGTATAAAAATCCTATAATTTTTGTCTGGTACTCTTTGCATGTAATATTTCTTTTCATTTCCCTTATTACTCATTTAACCCAACCTTTCTCTTCTGAATTCTGCGATTCCTATATCCACAAAAAATAAATAAACTATCAATATATCAATTTCAAATTATAGATAATCCATCTGCAATAAACTTCAATATTCAGTCAGCTATTCTTTATTTTAGACATAATATGACTTTTTAATCAGCCAACTATATCATCAAAAGTTCTCATTCTGCATCATCCTTTCACATAATCTTCTCCAGCATCCCTACCCCACCGGGAAGCCATTTTTGAATACATATTCATTGCCATACGAATCATGAATCGTGATAACAATCTTATTATTCAGATCAATCGTATTTTCTTCAATATATTCGGTCCTGTCAAATATCTCAATTCTGCATTTCTGCGTATACCCGGGTTTAATAAATACCTTATCTCCCCTATACATTCCAAGCACTAATTTGTTATTATCCGCTATAGAAATATGGTCAATACCAGTCTCGATATTGCCCTGGTTATAGATCACCAAATCAACCATTAACCCATCAGGAGATTTATATGCCACAGGCATAACTTTCAGTTTAATTCTATATGGCAGCTTTGCAACCTTAAACGAAGTTGTAATTGCAATTATACTAATAACAATTGTCACCACAGAAAGAACAAAAGACAAAAATCCTTCATTCTGATTACACCACGCAATTATTTCATTCATCTCTTTTCTCCCTCATAAAATTATTTCTCTTATTATTTGTCTTGTAAAACTCTAAATCTCACCAAACTTAATTATCCATTTCCATAATCCTGTATCATGCTGTACCGTTCAATCCAGCACTTCATCATCATTCGTAGATATCATCTAAGCCAGCCAAATGCAGCAGTTTCAATATTATCAATGCAAAGTTATATGACAGCCATTTTATATCTAGCTGATTGCCGGCAAAATACGCGCTTTTATTATACTCCGGATATCTAAAATATTCCGGATTTTCGTCTTCGATCATTCTACAATAAGAATCGCAGAAAGAAGTTACATATTTCATGTATTTTTCATTAATTAAATACTTTGACCATAATAAATCTGCCAACTCTTTCAAATTATGTGTTTTCAAATCTTTTTCTACCACATTTTTTTGTACCAACAAATATTTAAAGCCCAATTCAATGGCTTGTCTCCCTATATAAACGGTAACCACTGACTTTGGTAATACATGTGTAAGCTGATCAAATGCATTTATGTATTCCAACCAATAAAACTTCCATAATTCAATTCTATCCGCTTTCTTATATCCCTGCTCTGTTCCATTAAAGGCATCCAAACTGCCAAGAACATCATCAATATGTCCCATAGAAGAAAGACTGTTCTTCCTTGAATTTCTTGCAATATTCCTGCCATCAATATTATTAAAAAGCGGTGATTCCCCATAATTAATATGTGCATCCGAATATGCACCATCTAATTGCAAAATATCCTTGTAACTCAATCCATCTCCAATTGCTTGAAAAATCTTCATATAATCAACTCCTGAATCTTCTTTCCCTTTCATATAAGAACAATCACCCCGGATCAGCAGGTTTCTAAAAGGTCAAATACATATATTCCTACCATCAGCCTTTTTATTAACACTTTAAATCTTCACAAAAAATACTTCATCTATCATTCTTAAATGTTACTTCAGCCTTTCTATTTTCAAATCTTCGAATAACATCTGAACTAGTTTTCACTTTATTCTCAAAGAACTCCGACGCCTTTTGTTCACTTAAAACAAATGCACCTATCCATCTTTTATTTTTTACCAAATACCTTGTACCAAAAACTCGATTTTATTTCTGCATTTTCCTTCTCTATAGCCCTCAATTTTGTCTCATAACCAAATAAATTGTTTTCATGTACTGCAATATCTCTATGAAGCAGTTGTATCTGCTCTCTTAACTGTTTATTAGCATCAATAACTTGACTGTATAATTGCTTAACGTGATTCAATTCATCTATCGCTTTTTTCTTTTCTCTCCTTTCGTCTTCATACAATTTTGTACTAAAATACTTCCTAGATATTGGATCTACTAATAATTCACCCCTAATATATCCACCATTTTCCCCATCTAACCTTTCTGTTATATCAATAATTTGCTTTTCTTCATCCTTTGCATCATCAAAATTGTCTCTAATCTTCCATTTATTGACTGTAAATTCTAAACATGCAAGTCCTTTTTGTTTCATTTGGCTTATCTTTTTATTATCTACTGGATGAATATCTTTAATTTCAATTGCAAGCTGACCGTCCCATTTTTCAACATAAATTGCTGGATCCGCTTTTTTGAATTTCACAAATAAATCAACAATTCGTCTACTCCCATCTTCCATTAAAATGGTTTCTTCTTGCAATATTTCATCAGGATATATCGTTAGAGACTCGCTCTTCCACCTTATTTCCAGACGCTCAATCCTAGAGATACATTCTTTAAAAAATTCATGTCTATATGATTCCTCACTGCCTTCTCCTTTATTTTCGAAATCGGCATTATAATATCTAAAATAACTATTGTTGAGTTTACCATTTTTCCCCGTTTGAAAAACCATTCTCACTTTATTTTCTGGTTTTGTACAAATGCTATAAATATTATTTTTATACTTTTCCCAAAGATCTGGACGATTCTGTTTCCAATCTAATGCATCCCATATAGTAATTCTTCTATATTTTCCGTCTATAAATAAATCTGCCCTTCTTTTCAATAACATCATCTCCTTTTTCTATGTTAAGATCACTCTCTTCAACATCATTACAAATAACTTAAAATATAATTGTTCAATTTTTCTTCTGTATCAACACCATATTTGTTAGCAACACTTATAAAATAATTTCTTATTCCATCTTTACTCATTATTTCTCTAGAATGTTCTGATGCTTCATAACCCACTCTGGCATTCTTCCACGGCAATTCTTCATGAGTAATATTTTCTAATACTTTTCCACTGTATTTACCAAATGTATTAATCACCAAATCAATGACCTTTTTTTCATGCTCACTTAATTCTTCAAATCTGTCTTTAAAGATGGCAAATCTATCATCTTCTATTGGATTATATTTGAAATCCTTAAATAAATCATATACATCTTCATAAACCGGGCCATGCACCCAAGCCATACAATCTTCTTTATACAATGGTTTTCCATATAAAACCATATAAATGCCCTGAATAAAATAAAGAATCTTTTGAAGTGCTAATGGAGTAACTTCCTTCATTTGTTCGAATATATATGATATTGTTAATAACATTTTATCTGAAACACAAAAAAGCCTCGTTATCTCTTCAGCTGCCTTTATTGCTTTTTTATATGCCGTTTCACCCATCTTCTCCGCATTATCATTCAAAAGCTGCATCATATAAGCAGGCGATGATAACGCTTTCTTAATAATATCCGAATATTCTTTTGAAGGCATCTGACCAGATAAATATCTGGTAATTGTTATTTCTCCAAACCCAAGTGCAATTGATAATGGTGCCTTCCCAATATTATAAATATCCATGATTTTCTGAATATCATCTACACTAATCAATCCTTTGATCTGTCTATACTGTTCATCAATAGATTTTACATTTGAATCTAAAAGACCGGGAATATCCATCTCATTTCCACATTCATCGCAAAATGCAACCGCAATTTCGAATTCGTAAGATTTGTCTTTGATAACTTTTTGTACAGTTTTCTTACATATTTTGTATGACGTTTCTTTTCTGCATGAAGTACAAAAATCAAACATTCTCTCCTTTGCCATTTTGTTTTCCTCCTTTATTTTCCAATTCTCTATTTAAACATATATTTTATTGGATACTTCTGTTTATGAAATGAAATTACAATTACATACCTTGATTCTAATTTATTAAACTTTATATATAGTGAAACATGTTCTTCTCCAGACGAAAATCTAGGTAGCAATTTGACATCCTTACCAAATACATATAGCAGTTCATGTTCATAGCCTTCATGAGTATTATATATGACTTCAGAAAAATCTGTAGCTTCAAGGCTCAAAAGTATTTGTTTTCTCTTTTTCTCACTAATAATATAGTCCAAAAACAAATCTTTATTGTCTTGTCTATTATTATTTATTTCCACTCTATAACGACCAATGTTAATAGCTGCTTTAACTTCTTCAAGGTACTTTTCAATATCTGCAATTGTAACTTTCAAATTTTATCCCCCAATCCTTGTGATAGTATTTTTCTAATTTTCTATCATCAATATACTATCATGATAGTTTTTTGTCAATATCCTATCATTAAAAAAATATAGCAATAACAATCTTTGCTATGTTGCCCTCAACAAGCCAAATAAAAAAGCCAGAACTGCTTCCCCTTATCAATTCAAGGTTCCGCTATTCCAGCTTAATCTTATTTATCTTCTATTAACCACCAAGCAAACTATATAACATCCAATTAACTTTATATGAATTATTGATATGCCTTTTCATTTGTTTGTTATTCGCTTTCTCTTTATAAAAATCCACTCATTTATTCTTTCTCAATATACGCTAAACAAGATGGACAAAAACCATGAACAATATCATCTGCACTCACCAGTTCACCACACCGATCGCATTTCTCAAGTTCATTATCACAGCCGCAATAACAGCACCGGCCTGCTGGTAAAAAGTCCTCATTAATAGACACACCAAATTTTCCACATTGGATACATGCAAAATCTGCAGTCCAATCATTAAGACCTTTATTCTCATAAATATAGGTGTTTAATTTTTCCGGATATGGATTTAATTCTTCATCAATGTAGCCAAATAAATTATCGCGTAAATCATTCATCTCAGAAGAGTCATATTCAGAATTCTCACTGGCTTCCATAATACATTCCTCCCCTTCATATCCATTTCCATTATGAAAATAAATATTTCCCGAACAAATCGTCCTTCCTGCGCCATCTTTACACGCTATCGCACATGTGCTATCTTCACCCAAATCATCATCTATAGAATATTCAGCAGTAACATCTACACGAAGTGAATTATCTTCTAATACCGGAGATACAATGGTAAAACAAATCCCATTATCCGTTATAGTCTGGTAATCAGATATTTCATAGCATACATCCAAATGATACCGTTGATAAATCTCACTATATAAACCATAAATAGCTTCATCGAACCAACTTTTTATCTCATCCGCATCAAGGATATCAACACCTGCTTCATTTACTATACGCTCACGAAAATATTCCCTCTCATTCCGTTCTTCTTCCTGTATTGCATCCCAGGTCTCCAATACTTCATCTGATGTTTCTTTGCTTTCAAATTCTGTATCTGCCTGACGAATAAAACCATCCATTTTATCAAAATCACCCAATATGATCTGATAAGAACTCCAAGACAGAACCTTGCTATGTGCAACATGATTTCTATCCTCTGTAAAATTACGTATCGCCTGCTTGAATTGCTCCGGATTTTCAATATATGGCACAAATAAGTTGTTCCATATATCTTTTTCTACTGTACGGTTCGACTTAATAAATTCTGCTACATTATTGGCATTTTTGCCATTTTCTGCTATCTCTAAAACTTTTGCATACTGGCTTTTATCTAATACAATCGTATCCTTATATACTTTTCTTTCAAACATTACTTTTTCCAATGTTTCCAGTGTCATTGAAAGAAAGTCCGCATTTATATTCTCAAATTCCGGTACACGTTTAATAAATTTCTGCTTCAAATTTTTTACCGACTCTGCCTCTTTTTCTAATCCAGTACTATTAAGCCAGTCAATTCCCATAAAATGAATCAATACCTTACTGGCAAATGCACGGAGATTATTCTCAACAATAAATGCTCTTTCATATGCCTCTTTACAGAGATACGCTGATTGCATATCGACTAACCAGGTACAAACTTTCCAGTCCTGGATGAGCCTGTTCTTTAATGCTATTTTTAGTTCTTCAAGCTTCTGATCATAACCTTTCGTTTCTGGGGCAGTAATGGTACATTCTAATCTTGCAGCTTTTCTTTCATATGTATTAATCTCAAATTCAATATGATATTTTGCTCCTTCATCTGTGCAAATATCGAAAGTCTCATTTGCAATACGCTCTGATGAACCAAGATACTTTTGAGTTCCCCACTTTAGCACTGTCAATGTCTCTGCAACAATCTGTTTACAATAGGTATCACCATGATAATATTCTTCCGTTACATCACAAGCAACCTCATTTGAAAAAACATGTGTCCAAGTATAGAGTATATCTATATTTGTTATCTGATCCATTGCAAATTTTATAATCATTTTGTATCTCCCCCTTCCAGCAATCTCAAAATACCTGTTATCTTTCTATTCCTATGCCCTATATGGGATTTCTGATGTCCGGACTTTATCTACCAAATACTCATAACCTGATTTTTCTAAAAAATATTTAACACTATCTGCTACATATGTATTGTTTACACCTGGAGCAATAACTATATCACCTATTGGTAGTTTGGTATGTTCTCTACAATTCAAATCCAAAATCTTCATTTTTATGTAAGGTACTATTACCCCATTTCTAATCCTATAATGAATCCATTTCTTACTAACAGGTTCCTTAAATAGCAGCCTATATTCATTTTCATGACTAAAACAATACTCTTTCATATACGGAAATATTGAGAATAACTCATCAGATATTTCATTCACTACCTCTAATCCACCAACTTTCTCCAATAATTTCAATCTGTTTATTCCTGTATCAAGGATCTTATTTATTACATATTTCTTCTTATCATCATTATAAATAACATTAAATCCAGTTCCTAATCTTTTTTCATCATGAGGATATTCATGCGTTTCAGTCTCACTACTATATTGATCCTCGTTCATAAGGCATATTCCATTGAGGGATGGCATATCATTATTAAACCCAATTGAAATACCATTTTTGCCATAAACCTGCCACTGAGTTAACAAATCTCCTTCTTTACAAAAGCTCAAAGAAAAAATATCATTTGCGTTAATCTTTCTCAAACCACCAGAATTATCTAATTGACAACAATCTTGTAATTTACTTAGAAACTTTTTTTCCTCTTCTGTGCTATTTTGAATTCTTTCATTTATTAGTAACTTACATATTTCTCTTCCATTTTCAAATTCTTTACTATCATTCATATATCTTATGTTAGATACCCAAAGCTCTCGTTTATTCATTATATTTAGAAATGCATCCAACGTTGTATAATGATATAATGGTTGTTTGATTGATACCTTACCATCTAACAAAAAAAGATATGTTTCCCCACAATTATGAACAACATATGTTGAAAATCTATCTATGATTTTTTCTATATCTTCACTCATCATTTTTTCTCCTTTTTATAATACATTCAATGTTCTTAAATACAATTAAGCTAAAATTATTTCTTGAATAATAAATTACTTTAATAAATTTAATACCAGCAAACTTGTTATAACGAAACTATGTATCACTTTGCCATACTTCTCGCTCATCTACATCCTCAAATTTCCCCTAATCTTTTACTGTACTCAATCAATGCATTCTCTGTCGTTCTCTCTGCGTCCATACACTTTTCCTTAGCACTATCACATAACTTATTAAAATAAATTATATCTGTCCCTACAGCCTCTTTATTATACCACTCCAATATATCCTGCAAGGCACTTGCATATTGAGATACCATCATTAAAACATCATTTTCATCAGATTCTGTATTTTCTTTTTTTAACAATCGTACCTTCTCATAGGCCTGATACTCCCTTGCAGCGATAAGCATCTGTGTATTTTCTTCCTCATATATATCAAAAAACATTTCTGTCCGTTCCTTATTTTCGGCATTTTGAATTACTTGTAAAACATCTGCTCCATTTTTTACAACGTAAGGAATTAAACCCGCTATTTTTACCTGAAGTTCTTTCAACTCTTTCTCTTTCCTATCCCGCTTTTCTTTTCTCTTATTTATTTTTGTATTAATAGCTATCGTTATTAGCGCTATAATAGTTGGTGATATTCCTTTAAATATTTCCCATATATAATCAACAACTATATGTGTCTCTAAAAACTCTTGAAATGTCACTATATTTTTATCTCCTTTCATTGCACTCTGTTTAATTTTGTATTTTTAAACGCCCATTATTAGATAATTCTGATTTAAAATATTGTCCATTTATCAGCTACTTGCATAACTTTTTGAAATAAAAAACTCTATCTATATAGCTGTATTCTCGCACATGTTTTATACATCATAATCTAATTCTTTCTTATAATTTATTAGTGCATTAAAACAAGATAATGAATTTTCTTGAACATATTTAAATACTTTTATCTTTTTACTCAAGCCTTGATTTTCATTCCATTTATCTATAGCATTTTGAAGAATAGGATTCTGCTTCTGATCAGATAATTTCAAATACCCTTGTAAAATACTATCCGGCCATTTAAAAAGTTTATAATTATTATTAAACTTTACTTTCATCTTATCCTTATTGACTTCACAAATATATCCATCGCCAAAAACTTTATGTACCACTCGTTGCTCTTTATATACAAATGCGTTCATAACCGTATTGATATATTCTGAATTTTCACCATAAAGACTACTTAATTCGTTTAAAATTTCTCTTGCTTCCTGTGTTACTGATTTATATTGTTCTCGCAAAATGATTGAATCTATATAAAAATCTGTTGTCTCACCATACAAAGTCCTTTCTTCCCAGTCACCCCCACCTAGCCACTTACATCCATAATCTAATCGATTCCATGATGTCTGGGCTCGTAGGCATATCTGTGTTGAAAGTTTTATTTCCATATCCTTTTTCCATATTCTACAAGCATTATTAATTATTCCATCCAATGAATCGTCTTCATAATTTCTCTCAAGACATAAACCATGATGTCGCATTTGACGAAGTTCTGTCATTGAAGGTTCAAATTTACACAATTTACGTTTTCTATCTCTATTTTTTGATATTAATAACGAGATATTAAAAATCCCACTATTATCATCAAATTGTAATTGCCGCTTTTCTAGATCTTTTATCCAAAACCAATCTCTCAATTCTAAATAATCATATTCTCCATTTGTAAACTCATCCATTAAACAAATTGATTTCTTTATCTTTTCTATTACTAGTGATTTCATACATCCACCTTTTGAAATAATATCATTTTAATACTCTATAAAATATCATTATCAATAATTATAATATACTAAATCTATATTTTATCTCATAATAACAATGTATATTTTTCTTTTTTACCTATTCAATTCTTACTTCACTTCATGGATTTTAATTAGATCTGCCCTCAAAAAAGGCATAAAGAAATCCCCCCTCTATTCGATTATTTATATTTTACATATTACCCCTATTTATACGCAAAGTCAACATTCTTTGACATAAAACCTCAGCATAAACGCACGCTTCTAAACCAAATAAAAAAGCCGGACCGGCCTCCCCCTGCCACTCCAAGGTTCCGCCGTTCTAGCTCAATCTCATTTATCTCTATTAACCACCAGTCCACATATCCCCCTGCATATGCTCACAATCACAATAGCACTCACATATCCCAATGCATCCAATACCAAATCAAAGGAATCAAAATGTCGTCCGGCAATGAATAGCCGAACTGACTGATCGCACAATGATATACACATGCAAGTTAATATTGCCAAAACCGGCATCAGCCAGATTTTCTTCGTTGCTCATACATAAAAAATACTAACACAGATGCCGATGATCAGGAATTCAAATACATGCGCCCACTGACGTACTGACCAATCAACAAATACGCCGATCCAATTAAGGAAATTTTCCACAAAAGGCAAATGTCCTACTCTTTCCGAAAGGGCAACCGTATCATCCGGGGTCTGGAATGTCAGGTAGAACAATATGCATAAAGTAATCAGAACAAATACAAGTGAAATGACCAATGGTATTCTATTATCTACTATCCTCTTCCGCATATATTCTCCCTTCTTTCTTTTACAACACACTTATCTCATAATATAAACCATCTATCCTGCCGGCTCAACACTCCGCAATTCTTATGGCCTTGTCATTACCGGAACATGTGACAAATTCAAGCTTGATTGATTTATCTTCCTGCAGCTGTGCATTCTTCCAATCAGCAATCGCCTTGTCAGGATCCTTAAGCCTTGCATTTTGAAGCTTCAGCTTTATAGGAATCTTCTTCAATTCCGTATCTTTTGTACCGTAATTGTGTTCTTCTCTGTACTATTCGTCTGTTTCTCGTTTTTTTGTTTATCCGTACCATTCCTTACATCCTGACAAATATTTCCCTGCACCCGGTCAGCCTGAATCTTATTATTTCTGTACCACTCATATCTTCTGCCACCAATAAATGTACATATCAATCCTGGAACCAGGCTGATGAGAAATACTCCTAAAGATTTATTTGGATCAAAGAGATTTGAAAATTACTCATATAAAAATGAAATATATCCTTCATGATCTGCCCCCATTTTTATTTCACCATTGTATAGCCAATATTTTGTAAAATTCTTCTATTAATCTGAATTTCTCTTATAAAAACTAAATCCATTGTGAAACAATTTTTCATAAAAATTTTTATTATGTATTATATTAAATTTCTGAAAGAAAATATTGCGTTTACTATCGTAATGTAGTGCAAACTGGTAAAATAATAACCAGCACTCTGATACTCTACAACATTTATCTACAATTTGTTCACTAAATATATCCATCTGTTCCTCTAATAAAATAACTATAGCTAAATCATTCTTTGTATCAAGTAATTTTTCAACTTGCTGTCCGTTGAATTCGTATCCTATTTTTGTAAGTAGATACACTAACCATACCACATCAAGGTTATTGCCATTATTAATATTGTATTCTAAATGTTTATATAAAATTTTTTTTATATTATCATCAATGGCAATGTTGCTATTCTTATACTCTTTTACAAATATTTTTGATGCCAATGGCATATTTTTCTCATCGTTACAAATCACATTTACCAAATAATCACAATATAAATTTTTATCATTTATAATATAATTATCAGGATATGCACTTAATAAATATCTGACTGCTCCCTTTTCCCCTTTCTTCTCCATACTAAAAAAACAATTAAATAATTCCACTATTTCCGGAGAATCCATTTTCTCCTCATTTCCTCGTATTCTTTCAATAATCTTTTCATAATTACTGAAAAGATAATATGGATATTCTTCATAATATGTTTTCTCACTATTTAATTTCAAAAAATATTTATCAAACACTGAAGTAACCAAATGAAGTACATCTTCATAGAATGTATCATGATAAATTGCTATTTCATAGTCATCTGCATATCTAGTAAATATCAAACCTCGATCTCTTAATTCCTTATCAACTACTGCCAATATTGTCTCAGATAATATTCTCGATATATATGGACCAACTAAAACCCCATTAGTTCTTGCTCCATTAAGTCTTCTAACTCTGTCATCCAACTTTTTATATAGCAAATAATCTTGATCTGTACTATCTTGAATAAACGCACTTTTTATGCCATCTATACCAAGCTTTATACATCCAAATATATGCGTATAAATATTACTATAAAACTCTGAAATATCTATATGGAGTATCCCTGCAGCTCCCTTGGTACGCTGAATTTTATAAATCATGTTATTTACATATGTACTTCTAGCCTTCTCATATTCATTACTTTCAGCGCCCCTCTCTAAAACAAATTTAGCACCTCCGCCATATCCATCTTTTTCGTATACAATATTTCCTTCACTATTCACAAATCTAGAAAAAGAATTTTCATCTTCTTTTGATTGGTTAACAATTGTTCTGAGAATTGAAAATTTATTGTCATAAAGAAAATTTACAAGCGATACATATGTTGCAAATTCAGGTATACTAATTAACCTTTTATCACCTTTTTTATTAAATCTGCTCATATAATACGAATACGGTTCTATTCTATCCTTATGTGAAGCACCTGCCCCATAAACATTAAAATTGTTCGAAGAAACATTAAACTCACTTGGTAGATATTCAGAGAAAATACCTTTTGTTTTCAATTCTTGTATCAAATCATCCTCTATCATTTTTCTAATCCTGACCTTTCAAATATATATTTCATGTATACGTTTAATACAATCTATTCCAGGCTTTTTTCATACATAATATCTTCTCAAAACAACGAAGTCATAAATCATTCCCAAACATTTCAGAGTAACCTTGGCATCATTATCTGCTCTTTAAATATTATGAAAACCTTTGTATTTTTCTGTCACTAGAAGATTATATTTTTCATTTCATGGATTTTAATTAGATCTGCCTTACAAATGAAATAAAAGAAATCCCCCTCTATTTGATTATACATATTTTGATTCTACCCCTGTTCATACGCAAAGTCAACATTCTTCGACATCAAAACACTACTTTCCATATCAAAAGTAAACGCTCCACAGTGGGCATATCACACTGTGGAGCGTTTACGTAAAATAGGTAAAGCATACCTGCTGTTGCAAGGTTCTCTATGCCAAGGGATCTGAGAACTCCGGCAAGGCTGTCTATACCATACCTCAGATCTGTTCTGCCACATACTATGTATATTTCAGAAAAACCAACTGCATCATTCAGCATCTACAAAGACCTCCATGATGGAGCGGATCACTGCGGGAGCAGCACCGCCATCGATCTCTATGTGTATGCTGCCGCGGTTTATCCTTATTCTTGAATTGCTGCATGAATCAAAGTCATTCTGATAATTGGCGCATTCCAACTTGACTATCTGTGGCTTCTCCGATTCAACTGGCAATTCTGGTTGAGGACCAGAGGCCTGCATGCACGCTGCCAGTCTCAGCTGCTTGAACCAGTAGTAATACTGATCCTTTGATATGTTATTTTCAGCAAGCCAGTCCTTTGTTTTCATACCGCTGTTCCTGCATTCCTGAATAATCGCAGTCCAGGTCTCTAACTGCTTTTCCCGAATAGCAAGTCGTGTTGCCATAATCTACCTCCCGAATATTTGGATTTTTCGCTCTTATTTTCCAACTAGTTGAGGTAATTATAAAAAAATTCGGGTAAAATGGATAGGTACCGGCTATGGAGCGTTTACATCCAAACGCTACTTTCCTTATCAAATAAAAAAGCCAGAACAGCCTCTCCTCCCCACTCCAAGGTTCCGCCATTCCAGCTCTATCCCATTTATCTTCTATTAACCACCAATCTACATATCCCCCTGCATATGCTCACAATCACAATAGCACTCACATATCCCAATGCATCCAATACCAAATCAAAGGAATCAAAATGTCGTCCGGCAATGAATAGCCGAACTGACTGATCGCACAATGATATACACATGCAAGTTAATATTGCCAAAACCGGCATCAGCCAGATTTTCTTCGTTGCTCATACATAAAAAATACTAACACAGATGCCGATGATCAGGAATTCAAATACATGCGCCCACTGACGTACTGACCAATCAACAAATACGCCGATCCAATTAAGGAAATTTTCCACAAAAGGCAAATGTCCTACTCTTTCCGAAAGGGCAACCGTATCATCCGGGGTCTGGAATGTCAGGTAGAACAATATACATAAAGTAATCAGAACAAATGCAAGTGAAATGACCAATGGTTTTCTATCTTTATTACCAGGCAATTTCTGCTGCATAATCATCCCTCACTCTATCTTTCTTCCGTAAATCTTTCATATATTATAAATATTATATAAGATCATCTACATTCTATAATGCAAAAATTCACATGTCTTTACTCGTATCTAACATCTCATTTTTAATCAAACGCCACATCAACATAACAAATCATAAATGAATATAATCCTTTTTTCTTATATAATTTATATTTTCCAATAAATAATATGTATATATTTTTCAAAAATTATTGGCAACATTGCTAGCTCAGTCTATATATTATCGTATTCGATAATATATAGACTATGTAATAGTATTAACTTTGTAAGATATTTCTTCATTTTGATTTGAAAAAAATAAACATCAAAATCATTAAGCTAACTAAACATATTCTACTAACAGTGGTTTTCTTCATAATCAATCATAATCATCTAATGTCAACAATGCACATCCCCCCGTCGCATACATTGTGTCCCCATTAACCATCTTTCCCATATCACTTACCATTACCACTGCCAAGTTAGCAATTTCAGATGGTGTCGCATATCTTTCCGATGGAGAAGACATTCTATTAATATTTACAATACCATCTGATTGTAACATCCTTGTTGCTGTTGGTCCTGGTGCAATCGAATTAACAACTATTCCATATTGGCTTAATTTTTTTGCCATTCCTAGAGTTAATCCATGTATTGCCCACTTAGCCATACTGTATGCAGAAACAGCAGGTCTTAGTGCCGATGAGGAAGATATATTCAAAATATTTCCCTTAATCCCATTTTCTATCATATATTTAGATACCATTTCAGATAAGAAATATGTTCCCTTTAAATTAGTATTCATAACCGAATCATAATCAGCTTCATCCGTATTTCCAAAATGAGTTTTGCTGATTACGCCAGCATTATTAACTAGAATATCTATTCTGTCATTTCCGATAAGCTTTAAAATATCATTCCAACTCTGTTCCATCTTTGAAATGTTACTATTATCCAGTACTTCACCCATAATAATTATTTTGTTTTCCTTTATTTCTTTTTTTAATTGTGAAACAGCACTATTTATTCGTTCTTCATTTCTTCCTGTAATAATTACAGAAGCTCCATTATGTATAAAAGCCTTTGCGATTTCAAAACCAATGCCAGTTGTTCCACCTGTAATAAGAGCAACTCTTCCATCTAATAAATTTCCATATACCGTAGGAATCTCTACCGGAATTTTTTTAAATGTAATCGTCTTAATTTTTCGTTTTAAACTGCTCAATATCCCTGCCATATCAAATCCTCCAAGTGAACAAATATTATTTCTTTTTTAATATAGCCTTAATTTTATTCGCTTTTTCTTGACCAATAGTTGACTTAAGAAAATCTTTGCTCTTTCTTAAAACTTCAGATTGTGCATCTTTAGGTCTACTTAAATCAAAAAAGTCATAAATCACCTGTGAATCATGTTTCATCTCAGTGAACACCTCTAAAAATACAGGTTTTTCATTATCTTCATTCATGAATATCTTTAAAGATTCTTCAAGGCTATCTTTATCTGTTGCTCTTAAATAAATAAAATCATTTGATTTAACCCATAATTCGGCTTTCGTTTTATGACGTGCTGTTGTATGAAGATCACTTGCTTCATTTCTCCAAATTTTGTTAAAATAAAATTCAGAACCACCTTCATTATTAATCAATAAAATATGGACGTTATTCTTGATATGTTTTAATCGTAGAGCATTCATATCATAAAAGAAAGCCAAATCACCAATCACCAAATAGCTTGGTCTGTCTGTGGCAGCCGCCTGTCCTAAAAAAGATGATAAACAACCATCTATTCCATGAGTACCTATATTAGCATATACCTTAATTCCTGAATTCAGTTTAAAAAAATTAGTAATTCGGATACTATCATTAATACTTAAATGTAACACCGAATTTGAAGGTATTTTTTCCACAACTTCTTTGATTGCATAAACATGCGACCATGGAAATTCTGGAATTTTTATATTGTCCGCATATCCTTTGAATTCCGAAAAATATATACGATCATTTATCTTGCTCTCAGCCATTTCGTTACATTTACCAAAGAAATATTCTGGCTTACATTCAAAAATATCCGTCAAACTTTTATATGCATCTATTACTCTTCCATCTTCTTGAACAAGCCAGTGTTCAAATTTACCTTCAAATAATTGTAATTCCTCTTTTATACTAGAGAATATTTGACCTCCAAATGAAATAACTATGTCCGGTAAAAGTTCCTTGACCTTCTTAGGAATAATATATCTTCCATCCATACAAACAGTTGTATTAATCCCCTCTTCTATATCCAAATTAGACATATAATCTAAGGAAATTGCACAATTATATCTTTCAAAGAATTTTTTTAATTCATCATTTAATTTGCTTGAAACATAACTATTCTGACCGCATGTCACTAAAATTCTTTTAGCTGATTTCAATTTTTCAATTTTTTCTTCCCACACATCTTTAGAATCTTCTATACCAATTCTATTTATTTTCTGTGCCTTCGGCAACTCTTTTAATGGGAAAGAATTATTATAAGTTTTTGAAGGTATATTAATATGTACTGGTCCTGTTCCATGGTGGTTTAGTTCCAATAAAGCTTCATTAATCAGTCGCTGGCAATAAATTTCATCATCTCTACTATTAATTATTGGAAGATTTACGGATTTTCTTACATGTCGATCATACATTCCCACCTGGTCAATCATCTGATCTTCCCATTGTCCTAACATTGCTGGATCTCTATCACTTGTTAAAACTACGATAGGCACTCCCTGATAGAAAGCCTCTGCCACAGGTGGCCAGTAATTACAAGTTGCCGTAGAAGATGTACAGGAAATAACAACGGGTTCATTTAATTCTTGAGCTAAGCCTAATGCAAAATACCCCGCACTTCTCTCGTCTACAACAGAATAACAATGAAACTCCGGATCTTCTTCTATCGAATGGACAAATGGTACATTCCTGCTTCCTGCAGATAAAACACAATGAGTTATTCCATATTGTTTTAATAATGAAATAATCAATTGATATGATTTTAAATCAGTATACATATGTATTGCTCTCCTTCTTTTTTATCTAGTTTGCTTATATGAAGCTATAACAGTTGTTATAAAATCATCAACTTTTTTCCGTTCAGAATTCATAATCTTATTCACATACTCAAAGTCAACTTTTCTATTGACCACATCAAAATCTTGATAATCTTTTACATGCCGTTGCATTGAATTGGTAAGCTGTAAAAAACTTTCTATTCTTCCACCAAATTCATTTGGATAAATACAAATTGGTTCTGTATTCATATTCATAGAAAACGCTGTTGCATGAAACGAATCAGTTAATACATACCTTGCATTATCAATAAGTTTTATAAAATCTATAATTTCTGGAATTATAATACTTTTCCCTGGTCGATAAAATTGATCATATCTATTACAAAGACGTACCAATTTTAATCCTGTTTTTTTCGATAGTTTTCTGGCATAATCATCAAATTCTTTGCTTCTATTTAAATTATAAATCAGAATATAATTTTCCGTTTTCTTTTTATTGTTTGCAAACGATCTCCATTCATCTCCAGTAAGCGTTAATGTAGGATCTAGTACATGCTCGGCATGTGAATATTTATACTGCTCTTCAATAATCTTCTTTCCGGATTTCTCTCTTACTGAAATAAAATTATACTCATCTATATATTTTTGTGTGGCTTCAATTTCTTCTTGTGACAATTTCTCTTGTCCAAAACTAGCAGCTAAAGCAAATTTAAATCTATCAGCAGGAACAAAACTTAAATACAATGGTAAAATAATTCCCAAATTCCATTTAGAGTTCCATACCTGATCACTGCCTGTACAAAAAATATCTGCCTCCAACGGATATTCTTCAAAATCTTGATCTGTCGTATAGCTTTTTTCTGTTAAATTTAAATATTCATTACAAAAGCCTTCAAAAACTTTTTTCCATCGTTTAATATTCGGATACAATATGATTTTCTTTAGGAAATTACCATTACTTCTTGTTTCCAATAAATTCTCGTATTTTACATTTTCTCTAATGTAGTTAATAATCCGAACTTCACATCCATGTTTTTCAAGGAGCTTTTGCGTAGCCAATGCTTGTAGCACTGATCCGTAATTTTGAACTGCATGTAATGTGATTACATCTACTTTTATTTTCATATCTTCACCGTCCAGTTCGTTCTTATTCCCCAAATTCATTTCTACATCTATCTAATGCCGCCTCTATAGTTTTATCCATATCATAATATTTATATTCACCAAGTCTTCCACCAAAAATAACATTTTTTTCTTGAAGTGCTAATTCCTTATATTTTTTATATAAGTTACTATTCTTCTCATCATTTACTGGATAATATGGTTCATCACCGACTTTCCATTCAGAAGAGTATTCACGACTTATCACTGTCTTTGGTATGTCATTTCCCTCTTCATCTTTTCCAAATTCAAACCACTTATGTTCAATAATACGTGTCCAAGGTGTTTCTTTATCAGTATAATTTACTGCTGCATTTCCCTGAAAATTAGGAATGTCTAAAATTTCATTTTCAAATCTTACTGAACGATATTCAAGATTTCCAAACTGGTAATCAAAATATTCATCTATTGCACCTGTATACACAATTTTCTTTGCCAAACTATTATATTTTAATCGGTCACTCAGATAATTTGTGTCCAGGCGTACTTCAATACCATTCAGCATATTTTTTACCATTTTGGTATATCCACCTATCGGAATTCCCTGATATAAAGCATTGAAATAATTATTATCAAAAGTCAATCGAACCGGTAAACGTTTAATAATAAATGCTGGTAAATCTTTACAATCACGTCCCCATTGCTTCTCGGTATATCCTTTTACCAGCTTTTCATAAATATCTCTACCTACAAGGGAAATTGCCTGTTCTTCTAAATTTTGAGGTTCGCCAGTAATCTCTTTTCTTTGTTCCGCAATTTTATTTGCAGCCTCCTCTGGAGTTACAACTCCCCACATCTTATTAAACGTATACATATTAAATGGCATCGAATATAATTCACCTTTATAATTTGCAACAGGACTATTTGTAAAACGATTAAACTCAGCAAATTTTCTAACATAATTCCAAACGTTCTCATTGTTTGTATGAAAAATATGTGCCCCATACTTATGAACATTGATTCCTTCTATTTTCTCTGTATAAACATTTCCTGCAATATCGGGGCGCTTTTCAAGAACAAGGACACTTTTATTGTTTTTTTTCGCTTCATGTGCAAAAATCGCACCATACAATCCAGATCCAACTACTAAATAATCATACATAATCTAATCTCTCCTATAAATCTATTTGTCATTTAAAAAAGTAACATAATCAAATTGATCCAGCCAACGTTTCCCTGTAAACCTGGATTTATATTGACATAAATCTCTAATTTGTTCTCCATCACTTGACTCCGGAACATATACTGCACATTTTATTTCCGGGCGCTCTTTATAAGTTAAAAATGCCTTATGTTTATATGGTATATTATCAAATGCTACAATATCTTTCTCTTCACATCCATCTCTATCAACCATAATAAAATATAAGTTGTTATAATTAATTCTTCCAATCCTTTCTTCCCACTTCATCTTTCCTTCTTCAAATGAATGGTAATGAACCATATGTAATACAATGTCATCACATAAAGCACAAGGATAATCAAATTCGCTACATGTCTCTACTAGTTCACATTGTAAATAATGTTTAAAATTTGAAACAAATTTTACAAAATCAGAAGCACTAAAAAATAGATTAATCGTTGGGGAATTGAATGCTAACCCTAAATCATGGTAAATAACCCCCCCAACACAATTCGCAGAGATTATAGTAATATCTTGATTTTTCAATAAGCTTCGATTTTTTTTATCTATTCTCCCTCTTAATATTTTTCTATACTTTTGCTTTATTTTTTTATTCATATTACTTCCTCTTTAATTTTTTTAATAGATTATTCTTTTCCTGTACTAAAATTTCATTAATCATTGAATGTTCAATAATATATATACTGACAATAACTATTACTGATATAAAAATCGAATGTATACTTTCCATTTTTATAATACATATACAATGTACTAAATTAATGATCATAAGCAAGAAAAGGCGCTTATAATCTATGAAAAAGTTCAAAATTTTTTTCGTGTCTATTATTCGGATCATTGTTGTAATCATCCATGCAATATAAGTTGCAATTACTGCTCCCTGTATTCCAATATAAGGTATAAGAATACAGTTCAAAGCGATATTAATTGTTGCTCCTATAACAGTTGTAATAGTAACGTTTTTACTATTTTTAGCCGCTGCATATATTCCTACATAAAATGCAAACATTCCTGAATATATTGCTCCACTAATTAGTAATGGTGTATATTTCCAAGCAATTTGAAAATCTGGACTAACATAAAAATGCATAAATATTCTGACTACAGATATTAAACATGTTGCAGCTGCAAACATGGCAACATAATATTTATGAAATACCTTGGAATAGAATTGTTTTTCTCGTTCTTCATCAAATTCCGTAACCGCAGATATAATCCATGCTTGCATAAATACTCCACTAAAAGTCGATATTAATGTAGGAATTTTAGATGCAACAGAATAAATTCCCACACTCGCCTCTCCTTTAAAATATTGTAGTATAAAACGATCTGATGCTGTTATGACCCACCATGCAATTCCATTAGCAATCATCGGTATAGAATACACTATTAAATCATGCAGTAAAACCTTATTTATTTTTCCTTTTAACAAATCTCGAATAGGAGTTCCGACAATATTCAAATAAATAATGGATATTATATTGGCCACTATATAAGATATAAAATATCCTACAATTCCCATTTTTAATATTGTTAGAAACAATACACTAAACGCACATAACACAAAAGTGTATATAATACTGTCTAAAGCGAAATACATATTCTTATTATGTATTTTCAAATTAATCGCAAATATATCTCGATAAATTCTTAAATTCAAAATTAATAAAAAGTATATTATCCAATGATTTAATCCACTATATAACTGGAATAACGGTGCCAAAATTATGGATAATATCGTTCCAACCAAGACAATTAACATTGAATTTTTTAATACATCTTCTTTTTTTAATTTTTTATCCAAGCCAAAACGCAATAATCCATCTGCTATCGAAACAGAAAAAACTGGCATCAAAACGTTTGAAGCCGTCAAAACAATTTCCGTTACTCCATATTGTTCCGTTGTTAAAGCATATGTATATAATGGAACTAAAAAAAACTGAATAAATTTAGATCCCAGGCTTCCAATAAAAAAAATAATTGTATTATTAATTAATCTTTTTGATTTATTATCCATCTATTATGTTATCTCCCATTAGTCTTACCAAGTTTCCTCGAAATGCTCTTTTTCACTTCTTCACCAAAAACATTATAAAATAATTTCTTTTTCGCATATTGTTTTATAACGTTCGGAGTAACATTCTGATATGGTTCAAATCCGGTAGGAACTATTAAATATCTATCAGATTCAAGTGGTACATTAATATCCATTTTTCTTCTTTTGAAATGAACATATAGATATTCCCTTTTTACTACTTTTCCTTTTTCCAGAAAATATCCATATATTTTTCCATCTTCTCTCGCATATATTGACGGAGCCTTTGATGGACGATAATACTCCAGTTTTTCAGAAACACAACTTCTTCTAAAATCAAAAAATAGTCCGGATACATCGGCTACAGCATCATCTAATAAGTTTACAGGCCAATTATTTTTTCTATATATCCAGTTAATACTTCCTTTTGCAATTTCTTCAAAATTGTAAAAGTGATCGGAAGAAAAAATATCTTTATAATCAAAATTCTCACCTGTATCTGCCATAAAACGTCTATTAACTTCAGGAGTATTTCTAAAAATTGTCATATGTCCTCTAGCCATTAATTTATCAGACTTTGAAAAAGCCTCTTCATTTACAAAATCTGATACTTTACCACATATTTCATCCGGTACATCTAAATATCCCCATGCATCATAGTCCTTTATAAGTTCTTCAAACAGATAACCATAAAGTGGCTTATAATCTCCCAATTTATATATACCCGGTAAACAAATCTCAAAATCAAATTTCTTCTGAAAATCAGCCTTCAATTCTTCAAATGTAGTATAATTTACGACAAAATTATCCGGATAATCTAACTGTTGTTTATCATCCGTAAATATAAAAAATGTTGTATCCTTGTTTGTTCCACAAGAGTTCAACCATAACTGAATGTGTTTCGGGAATTTTCCAAAATATGGACACAAGAAAGCTGTTTTCATTTTACTTCTCCTTTTCAACTGCCTTTAAAATAACATTTTCTAACTGATTAACTTTTTTGTTGATTTTAAACTGCGTACTTGCATATACTTTTCCAACATTTCCCAAAGATTGAGATACTTTTTCATTTGTAGAAATAAACTCTATCCAATAAGAAATATCAGAAATTTCATCAGCAACGAATCCACCTGGCAAATACTTAACAATTCCTACATTTGTAGAAATCCATGGAACTCCAGCTGCCATTGCTTCAATTAACGAAATGGGATAAGCTTCCCATTTACTTGTCATAATATATGCATACGCTTTTTTTACATAGGTATAAATATGTTGACGAGGTACATTATATAAAAAATGCACTTTTTTATATTCATCATTATGCATTTTATATTTATTATAATATCCTATCAAACCATCATAATATGGATTTCTATCAGACCCAATCAATACCAGTTCAATGTCATTTGGTATTTCTGCTTCTAAGAAACTTTTCAATGTTTGCATTTGATTTTTTCTATCCATATAATTTGAAACATTTAAAAAGTATTTATTTGGTAATTCAATACTAGGATCTAGTATTTCATCAAAAAACGAATCTTCAGCTGCATTCTCTATTACAATACTTTCTATATCATATTTATTTTTAAAATATGTATAGGCATAATCAAATTGATGAAGTTGTATTACATTATCAAATTTTTTAAATGCTTTTCCCCATTTATTATAATATATTTTCCAACGAACATTAGCCCATACTTTTTTACATAAATTATTTATACTATCAAAATCATTTTTATGATACTTAAAATCCCAAATAGAATGTAAATATAATATTTTCCGGCACTGCACTTGATCAATAATTGGAAGCATCCAATCTACAAACGATGTTTGGGTTCCAACAGCAACCATACAATCATAATTGACCGCATTTTCAAGAATAAATTTTTGATACCCTTCTTTATCTCCCTTATGCATCGTATGATATGTGTTCGCATTCCACCGAATTACATGAACACCATTAATTACCTCGTCATCAACTTCTGTTAATTCTTTACATTGCCTTGTTATCAAATCTACCGAATGACCTTTTTTCACTAATCCTTCTGCCAAATATTTCGTAACAAATTGAACTCCATCTCTTTTTGGTATATATGTATTTACAGTAAATAACAATTTCATCCTTTTCTCACCCTAATTCTGACCTTTCTATTAATAAAAGCAACAACTGCATATAATACAGAAATATTTATTATATTACATACTATCATTGCAGAATTAAGCATTAATATCATTCCACAATATATTGCAGAATAAATATAAATAAATTTTAAATCTATATATTCCTTTTCATGGCTTTTATATGAAAACAAATGACTTAAATATACAAACACAGCCGGCCAAATAACTGACAACACAGTACCAAAATAATAAATTCCCTCGCATATATTAGGGCATATCTGACTAACGGATATATCACTTCCAAAATACACTATATTATAAAGTTTATTAGAATTAATATCATGGTTAGTAAGATTACTGATAAAAGAAACATTTGAAAAACAATCGTTAAACATTAATGCAATTCTATTCAAACCGTATGTATCATTAATAAGACTTTTTGCCTTTATTCCAATTGCAGTCTCTTTTATTCCAGTAAAATACATATTGAGTGTATCTCCCCACCATAACAAACTTGTTGCATTAGAAGTGTCTCCTCGCCCTTCACCAAAAAACTTAACAAATGATAAATAACTAATAAAAAGCAATCCAATAGTACCTATCCCATATAATATAGTTTTCCTTGCTTTTGGAGTGTTAAACAGAATAATAATTAAAAATGCACAGGACAGTAGAGGTGCAAATATTCCAATTCTACTTAAATTTGATACATATAAGCAATTAAGTAACGTCGGTATAAATGCCCCGATGATGTTTATTGCACTATCTTTCTTTAAGTTTCGTTTATAAAAGAAATCTACTATTATCAAAACTAAACTGTATCTAGCAAATGTAAATAAAGTTTTATAAATTCCTGAACCAGCAAAATCAACTCTTATAGTTGTAGCCAAATCTGTTTGATCAAATAAAAATCTGTAATCCATAAATGCACTTGGCATCGCAAATAAAACTGCAAACCCCAATACAATTATAACGCAATGTATTACACGTCCTCTTAATGGTTTTGAAATTTCAACATTGTTAAATTGCTTTCTTCTATATTTTTTAGTCAAATATACATTTTCAAAAAATAATACAATCATTTCATAAAATGTTATTAATACAGCTTTATTTATATTGTCTTCACCTGGATATTTTCCAAGCCATGAATGGTATCCTCCCAAACATGAAATCAAAGGTGAAATCGAATATTTAATGACCATTGTATAATTAAAAATTAATGGTCCAATGCTTCCTGTATCTGTAAAACTAAGGGGACGCACTATAAGAAGTAAAAATCCAAATACTCCTGGTATCAAAAAATACCACTCGTAGCCTGTACCTGCTTTTGTAAACATAGCCACATAAAAAGCAATCCCTATGGAAAGTAAGCCAAAAATAGTATTTAATTTATATTTTCCAAAAAAAACATTTATTTTTTTATCCATAATTATTTTCCTTAATATCGTTTTTGTTTAATATAATATAATATTTTCTGTGGAATCAAACCTATAATAATTGGCTTAAAAACATAAAACATTCCCTTTATATTTAAAATATGCAATGCCTTATATCCTTTAAATCGTACAACTGCTTCATCTATTCTATATTTCATCGGGCGGTATTTTTTCTTCGGATCATTTACAATTCTATATTCATATAATTTTTCCTGAATATTATATCCCTTATATCCTTTAGCATACATTCTCATAAATAAATCTAAATCTTCGCATCTTCTAGTTTCTTTTGAAATTCTATACCCTTGACAATTATCTAATGCTTCCTTTCGCATCATAATATTGGGATGCATAAATGGACTATTCCAATAAAAAGAAGTTTTTGTTGGCTTTTCTTCAACATTATATTCTCCCCATTTTCCAGAATCATCAAATACATCTGCCAAAGTTCCAACTATTGCATATTCTGGATGCTTGTCTAAAAAATCAACCTGTTTTTTAAGCCTATCTTTTAATGATATATCATCATCATCTTGTCTTGCAATATATGTTCCTTGAGCCTCTTTCAAGCACATATTTAAAGCGTAATTTAATCCCTTATTTTTATCATAGGATATAATTTTGATTCTTGAATCTACTTGTGCAATATTATTTAATGCTTCTAAAGTATTATCTGTCGAGCCATCGTTACAAATTATGCATTCCCAATCTGAATAAGTCTGATTAATTATTGAATTAATACTTTTTTTAAGCATTTTCTTATCCTTGCAATTATATACCCCCATTATCACTGATACTTTTACCATAACCTGTTCCTTTCTATCGAAGTGATTCTGTAAGATACTGAGTCTGTGAATCAATCTTCACAATTGTATTATCTTCAATCTTTCCTGAAATAACACACCCTGCACCTATTACACAATTATCTCCTATATCTGCATTTTTCAATATACAAACATTACTTCCAATCCAACAATGACGTCCTATTGAAACAGTACCATTACTAAATCCTTGTTCTTTTATACTTCTTTTTAAATCTGCAAACTTATGATTGTGATCGTAAATTTTAACATTTTCTCCGAAAATTGTACCCTCACCTATTTCTATAAACTTGTTTGCTCCAATAGTACAGTCATTATTAAAAAAGCAATTATCCCCTATTGAAACTTTACCTTCATTTGCTATCATTATCAAAAAATTACGTCTCCAAGTAGTATGTTTTCCCGTAGATAACTTACTTCCATAAATAATTTTGTAAAATATTTTTTTCAAAGTAGATATTATATGAAACCATATCTTTATTATAATCATAAATAAATCTTACCTTTCATTTTTACTGCATATCAATCACATTAACTATATCCATAAACATTCTTTGGTGTTCAGCAGCTACACGCTTAACATCAAATTTTTTGACATCAGTCAAACCTTGCATTACCAATTTTTTTCTGAAATTCTTATTCTCGTAAAGTTTCAATATTTCGTTTTTTACTTCTTCTGAATTATCCGGTTCAACAAGGATACCATTTTCACCACTTGTAATAATATCTGGTATTGCATCCACTTTAGATGCAACAATAGGTTTTCCTGCCAACATATATTCAGGTAAAACCAGCCCGAATCCTTCCCACCTAGAAAGAAGACAAGCTACATCGAATAATTTTACATACTCCATTGGATTCTCTACCCACCCTGTAATGTGGAAGCAGTTCTGCATATTATGTGCTGATATATACTCCTTAATTTCATTTTCCATATCTCCGCCACCCACAATTATAAAGTACGCATTTTTTATTTCTTCTTTAATCTTTTTTGCTGCTTCTACAAATATATCCGGAGCTTTTTGTTTACTAATTCGCCCCACCATTCCTATTACAAAAGCATCTTCTGGAATATTTAAGTTTTCTCTCCGTATAAAATATTCATTTGATTGCTTATATGCTTCAATATCTATTCCATTAAAAATAACTTGTAATTTTTTTTCACTACAAATTTTTTTATCCAATGCTGATTTTTTTTCCGCATTGGAAATACACACAATTTTATTACAAAACGGTGCCTCTACCTTTTCTATAAAAGTATATAAACTCTGCTTTTTTTTAGCTACTTGCATATTAAATGCCCAACCATGCGGATTATAAATACAGTAATTCTTCATACCAATATTAGCAATTCTAGCAATCGCTCCAGCCTTACTTGAATGGGCATATACAATGTCTGGAGTGTATTTTTTTATCAATTTTCTTAATTGTCTAATAGCTTCAATATCATGTTTTCCAATGGCTCGTTCCATTTTTATCGAAACGAAAGTATCCGCTATATCCTTATAATCATCTTTTTTGAAATTCTGTGATAAAACGACGATGTTCTCAAATTTTTCTTTATCAAGATATTTCAGTAATGTTCTTAAATAACGATCTACTCCACCTGCAGCTTGTGCTACATGCATTATTTTAATTTTATCCTTATTCCCTTTTTCTTCATACATAAGCAATCATCCTTGAATATAATCTACCTTTTTATATCTTTTTTGCGATTCAATACTTTATTTTTAAAAATGTGTAGATCAATCTTTTACATAAAAATCAATCTACACATCTATATCACATCGACCCTTCACCCTTCAACACAACACCTACTGTCTTGAACAGTATCTTAATGTCATTTACAAGACTCCATTCATCGATATACTTACGGTCTAATCTTACAACTTCATCGAAATCCGTGATATTACTTCTTCCACTGACCTGCCAGAGTCCAGTGATACCCGGCTTGATTGCCATACGTCCTCTGTGATGGGCAGAATATTTCTCCCATTCATCCTCTGTTGGTGGTCGGGTTCCGATCAGACTCATATCACCCTTTAACACATTGAAGAACTGCGGGAATTCATCGAGTGACCAGTCACGGATCCGATTTCCGATGCCCTTCTTGATCGTACCATCCGGCAGCTTCTTACAGCCGATGATTCGCGGATCATACTCCATCTTGAACATCATGCCATCCTTGACCTGATTCTGCTCCATCAACTCTGCTTTTCGTTCTTCCGCATCCATATACATGCTTCGGAACTTATAGATCTTGAACTTCTTACCATTCTTACCGATACGGTACTGGGAGAAGAAGATCGGTCCCGGTGATGCGATATAGATACATGGTGCAAGGATGATCGTAAGGATACCTGTAAAGATACATCCCACGATTCCACCAAGGATATCGATTGCCCGCTTCACAAAAGCCTGATACATCGTTATATATGTAGTGCTGACGGTCAGTACATGATGGCCGAGCTGTTTATCGAATACATACTGATAATCGGAGAGCTCTGCCGGTACACGCACACGCACATGAACCGTGATTCCCATATCTGCAAGCTGTCCCAGAAGATTTTCCGGGATATGCTTCTCAAATGGTATATTCACATAGACCTCATCTACCCAGCCATGCATGATCTGTTCCAGAACTTCGTCTGAATATGTATATATGCTAAGCTCCAGAGCTGCATATTCTGTATTGTAGTTTTCTGCCTCATCCTCAGTTGCATCTAATAATACAACACCTGCAACCCGATACAGATTATAGTATTCTGTATCCATTTCTGCAAGTAACGCATTCAGATATTCTTTGACTGTCACGATTACTATGGATTTCTTTGCCACGCGATGTCTTCGTATATATTCCTTCCAGAGAAGCGTGACCACATACCCCATAACCAGATAAATCATGCCAAACAAAGCCATAACCTTTCTGGAGTAAGTTGCGCCCATCTTCATCATGAACAGAACGAATACTGCCAGAAGTACAACCAGTAAAGACTGCTTCACGGATGCGATTGCTTCACGAAAACGTCCTCGTTGCAGCACGCCTTTATATATATGACATACTATGGTAACCAATAATTGAAATAACGTCAGAAGTACGGCTATTGTCCGATATAACTTACTATGATACGGATTCTCTGTTCCCATCCGTATAAAATACGCCATACAATAAGATGCATGCAGTGCTATCAGATTCAGCACTGTAAAATCCAGATGTTTTAACCAGCCTTGCGGTCCTTTTCTATACATTGTATTCCCTCATTTCCCTCATAAATGTGTTCATCATGTATCTTTATCAAGTCAAACTATATAAATATAGTTGTTAATGTTTTAGAAATTCTTAACGCTTCTTAACCATTAACAACTATAATTCAATTCTTATTAAATGTCAATTTTCTACGTTTAAGTTGAGTGTAGAAATTTCCGGAAATAATACTGTTATTTTAGGCAATTTTTCCAAAGTATTCGACGCAGTTCTACAACTTATATCCGTTCTTCTTGAGCAATTCTCTCGCTGTTTCCGGCGAATCCACGCCCTCTGCATTCTTGATCGGTGCGAATTCATAGTCTCTGACAACCTCGAATGGCAGACAGTCATTCATGAACTGAAGCATATCAAGAGCAAGTGTCTCGAACTTATAGCCATTCGGATCCGCAGGCTTTACCAACTCTTTTTTCTCATTCATATATGGAATAACTTTCTTCGCAGCATGAAGCGGCATATTCTCGTTTAAGAGCACCTTCAACTGATCAACCGGGAAGATATAATTTAAGATCACCCCATAATTATAAGCATACTCGCCCATAACCGTTTTCTCATACCGCATCTCATCCGACAATTCATAATATTCTACTATGTAAGGCTTATTGTCTTTCTTACACAGCACGCCTACCCGTTCATATGGATCTGCTTTCTTTACGACTTTTGCCGCCGACTGATAATCCTCCATCATCATCGCTCCAAGGAATACCGGGTCTGCGATCTTCTGTAAGACATTGTCTACAGCGAATACATTGATATACCGGATGCCTTCTTTATCAAGCTGTTCTACCAGTCCTGCCCGTTTCATGGATGAGAACCAGCCACCATTTCCATTTGGTGACAGGCAGATCTTTGATGGTGCTTCCATCAATATCTTTCCATTAAAATCAACGGATGGTACCAGCTCCTGTTTGAAGAAATGCAGATACTCCTCCTTATATTCAAAATTCTTATGCTCTGCAAAGAAGGATGTCGTTGCTTCGTAGTTCTTATCACTGGTCATGATATAGAGATGGATCCATCGTCCAAGTGTCCTCACAACAGTCAGGATCGTCTTCACCTGACATTCGAAGATATAGAGATCTCTCGTTAGTCCGATATTGTATGTGCCCTTCGGCCCATCAAATCCAAGTCTGGTTCCCTGACCTCCGGCAAGCATAACAAGAGCGAGCTGTCCTTTCTGGATCGCCGTCTCGCCAAGTACCTTGTAAGCGAATTCGTATTCTTTGATCGTATCAAGCGTTAATGCCGCTGTCGGTGTGATCGAGCCGGTCTTTCCGGCTGTGCCTTTTTCTTTTAACACATCAAACATCGAGAAGTCTATCTCGCCGATCTGTAACAGCAGGCTCTGCTTCTCTTCATCGTTTAGTTCATCATAATAGGCGAGCACATGCTCCTGCCCGTACTTTTTCAAAATTTCCAAAGCGTTTTCATATGTCATATAATTTTCCCTCATTTCTATTTTCCTCCACCACTATACCTTGAACTTGCCTATACCATTATTCCGCAGTCATTAACGTCCGTGTGTGTGCATCCTTCTTTTCACCTCTACGGTTTCGTTGAACACCTTTACTACATCCTTTAATCCAATCCTTCTTCCGCCCTTGCTGTCATCCCGGCTATAGTTCAGCTCGATCGGAGCTTCGCAGATCTTTCTGCCATCTTTTGCTGCCATGGCAAGGATCTCAATATCAAATGCATATCCTTCTGCCTGCATCCGGCTGACGATCGGTTTGATCACTTCTTTTTTGAATAACTTGATACCGGTCTGTGTATCGTGGGTGTTCAGATGGAACATCATCTTTAACATCAGATAATATCCATAGCTCATGATCTTGCGTAACATCGGATAATGGAGCTTCGATTCCGGATGCAGCTTGGAACCGATCACGATATCGGCGTTCTGCTCCTTCATATCTTTTAAGAATCGTTTCAGCAGGATCGGTGGCAGTTCCAGATCGGAATCCAGAAATGCGATGTATCGTCCCTCTGCTGCTGCGATTCCTGTCCGGATGGCATGTCCTTTTCCACCATTCGGCTGATACGAGATCCCCCTGATATGGGTATCCTGCATTTCTGCCCGGTGGATACACTCTGCGGTATTATCTGCACTTCCGTCGTCGACTGCTATGATCTCATACCGTTTGACGAAACCGGACAACACCCTGCTGGTTTCAAGCAGATTATCTGTTATATGTGTTCCTTCATTATAGGCGGGCATGACGACAGATAGTGTCACATCCCCTTCCTTATTTGTTTCCATGGTCAACGTTCTCCTGTCTGACAGTCTTATTCTTCTATGTTCGCCTGTTTTACGATACCGTAGACTGCCTCTCTGACGATTTCCGACATGGATACACCTTTTTGCTTTGCATACTTTGAAAGCAGTTCATGTGTATCTGTGTCGATTCTTAGTCTCAGAATTGTGTCTTTCCGTTTATCGGTCGGTCTTCCCGGACCTCTCTTGATTTCCTCTGCCATCTCCCTGCTCCGTTTCTTTTTATTTAAAGAAAATACTTCTTTACTCCATGTATCGCATATCCTGCAAAATATCCAAGTGACTTCACTGTTCCAAATCCCATCTTCCGGTATACCTGATACGTCATCTTTGCAGAATGTAATTTGGAACCTGATTTACTGTTCTTCACCATCCGGTAAAGCAGTAACGGTTCATTGATGCCTGCTGCCTCCCCATATTTCTTAAGGATCTGCAGCCAGCAGATATAATCCTCGTGAGCATCATCATCCCCCATCGGGAACTCTGCTGCCACCTCACGCTTCATCACTACGGATGAGCAGTTGATCACATTTCCATATAACATACCTTTATAAGTGATCTTCTCCGGTACCGGCAAGATCCGCCCGGTATGGGTTCCGTCCTCTTCCATCAGTTCTCTGGCAGTTGAGGATAATACCACTCCGGTCTTCTTCATAACAGCAAGCTGCTTTGAGAGCTTTCCCGGCCGCCAGATATCATCGGAATCTAAGAATGCTACATATTCGCCCTCTGCAAGCTGCACACCTTTATTTCTCGTTGCTGCTACGCCAAGATTGGTTTCATTCTTATATAGTCTAACCTGTGGATTGCTTTTATATTCTGCCAAGCACTCCGTCGGATCCTCCGGCGAACAGTCGTTGATCACTATGATCTCTGATATCACATCCTGACAAAGTGCGGAATCGATTGCCTGTTTAATTGTTCTGCTGCAATTATATGCCGGAATGATCACGGATACTTCTGGTTTCATTTACTTCTTTTCCTCTACACTATAGAAGGCATCCTCGGCTTCATCATGCGGATGCTTGATGCCTGTTTTCTTTGTCTTGTCTTCACGGATCGCTGTCGTCTGATTTGCATCGATTCCCTCCGTGTTCTCCTTCTGGAATAAGATCTTGAAGGTCAGCAGGATCAGCTTCAGATCCAGCCATAAGGAATACTGCTCATAATATGTCAGATCAAGCTTCACCTTATCTCTCGGTGTGGTGTTATATTTACCATAGACCTGCGCATATCCGGTAAGTCCGGCTTTCATCTTCAGACGATAATCGAATTCCGGGAAGGTCTCCCTGTACTGCGCTGCGATCTCCGGACGCTCCGGTCTAGGACCTACGACTGACATATCACCCTTTAAGATATTAAAGAGCTGTGGCAGCTCGTCTAAGTGTGTGGCACGGATCACACGGCCAACCGGTGTGATTCTGTCATCATGCTTTCTTGCAAGCTGTGCGCCATGTTCCTCGGAGTCCATCCGCATACTTCTGAATTTCATGATCTTGAATACCCTGCCATTTAGGGTCAGACGATCCTGTTTATAGAATACAGGGCCTCTGTCATAGAGCTTGATCGCAAGTGCGATCAGGATCATAAACGGTGAAAAGATAATGATCATGATCAGGGATACGATGATATCCATCAGACGCTTGAAGATCATATCTTCTCCTGTCAGTCCCTGGTTTCTGGATAATAATAACGGTGTATCAAACAAATGGATTGGTTCTGCTCCTAAGATAATGATATCCGATAACTTCGGTACCACATACGAACGGATTGAATGCTCGAAGCAGTATTTTACCAGTTCGTTTCTGATATATGCCTTTGTCTCACAAAGGATAACACCATCGTACTGTAAGATTTTTTCTTTTAATGCTTTCTCACCTTCACTGACATGAATACGGTCAGCAATGATGTATTTGTCTTTTCTGGCATTGATCTTATCAATGAATTCGGTCGGTGTCTTATATCCGTAGACAAGCAGTAAATGTCTCGGTGGATAGAACTTGCGGTACATCATCCTGCAGACAAATACCCATATAAATATAACTATGATCTCTAAGAATGTAAGCTCGATCATGTTCAGTGCCGGCAGATAATTACGGGCAATGATACACAGCTCGACATAACCTACGATATTTGCACAGATCAATGATAATATTTGTGAAAAGAGAACATCCATCACCCGGAGGAAGCCTACTTTATAACCACCATACAGCTTCGTAAACAGATAAATGATAATCGCATACATACCGATTACCGCCCAGTTACCTTTGTTCCAGAACGGAATCTGGATAGCCTGAGTATTATCTGCATATTCGGTATACCACATTCTCGCAAACAGCAGTACTTCCGCAGCTAACAGAAGCACGCCTTCCGAAAATGTGATAATACGTTTGTAAATGTCTCTCTTTCTCACATGTCTGGTTTCTTCCATATCAATCTCCATCCCACCATGAGAGGTGGTCATCAGGTGGATATGCCACCTGCTTTCTCTTCATTTTTTCTATTGGTATCGATTATTTTAACAGCTCACGAAGCATCTGGTTTACGGATGCCGGATCTGCCTTGCCCTTCATTGCTTTCATGGTCTGGCCAACCAATGCGCCAAGTGCTTTTTCTTTTCCACCACGGAAGTCTTCGATCGCCTTTGGATTATTGGCAATAACTTCTTCTACGACCTTACGGAGTGCACCCTCATCATTTACGGTGGCGAGTCCATGTTCTTTTACATAGCTTTCCGGTTCGATATCATCTGTAAATATCTTCTCAAATACTTCCTTTGCGACATTGCTGTTGATGGCTTTCGCATCTACCATCTGTATCAGCTTTGCAAGGTGCTCTGCGCTGAATGACAACTCATCTGCATCGATGGAATGTTCTTTCATCAGACGCATGGTCTCTCCCATCAGCCAGTTGGATACCTTCTTCGGATTTGCTCCGAGAGCGATTGTCTCCTCGAAAAGGTCTGCCATCTTCTTTGTATTTGTAATGATATCTATATCATAGTCCGGGATATCATACTCTTCTTTATACCGGATCTTCTTCTCATCCCGGAATTCCGGCTGACGGCTTCGGATCTCCTCCATCCACTCGTCACTGATCTGTACCGGTACAAGGTCAGGATCAGGGAAATAACGATAATCCTGTGCATCCTCTTTGGAACGCATAGGATATGAATATTCCTTGGTATCATCCCATCTTCTGGTCTCCTGTACAACCTTTTCACCTGCCTCGATCAGGTCGATCTGACGTTCTCTCTCGTTCTCGATCGCATGGGCGATAGCCTTGAATGAGTTCAGGTTCTTTGTCTCTGTTCTTGTTCCGAATTCTTCTGCTCCGACTTCACGAACAGACAGGTTGACATCGGCACGCATCGAGCCTTCATTTAACTTACAGTCTGATGCTCCGAGATACTGGATGATCAGACGTAATTTCTCAAGATAAGCAATTACTTCTTCCGCAGAACGCATATCCGGCTCAGATACGATCTCGATCAGAGGCACACCGGAACGATTGAAATCAACCAGAGAGCTGTCTGTATATGGATCATGTACCAGTTTACCTGCATCCTCTTCCATGTGGATCTCATGGATCCTTACGAATTTCTTCTTGCCCTCTACTTCGATCTCTACCTTTCCGTTTCTGCAGATCGGGTAGTACAGCTGAGAGATCTGATAGTTCTGTGGATTATCCGGATAGAAATAATTCTTACGGTCAAATTTACAGTTCTGTGTGATTGTACAGTTGGTTGCAAGACCGACAGCAACTGCTTTTTCTACTACCCCTTTATTCAGTACCGGAAGGGAACCCGGCATACCGGTACATACCGGACATGTATGTGTATTCGGTGCACCACCAAATGCGGTACTGCAGCCGCAGAATATCTTCGTCTTTGTCGCAAGCTCTACATGAACCTCCAGACCGATCACGGTTTCGTATACTTTACTCATCTTACAGACCCCTTTCTGCTACAGCGGCAGGCTGCTTGTACTCTCTTGTCTGCTCAAATGCATATGCCGCCTGAATGATTGCTTTCTCGTTAAATGCATCTCCTACCATCTGGACACCGATCGGCATGCCGTCTTTGTCGTATCCGCATGGAAGGGAAATACCCGGAAGTCCTGCAAGGTTGACCGGAACGGTGTATACATCGCCCAGATACATCTTGATCGGATCGGATAAGGATTCACCCATGGTCAGTGCAGTTGTAGGTGCAACCGGACCGAGGATGATATCGTATTTTGCAAATGCTTTATCATAAGCCTGTTTGATCAGGGCTTTTACCTTAAGTGCTTTTACATAGTATGCATCATAGTAACCGGATGACAGGGTAAAGGAACCTAACATGATACGTCTCTTTACTTCTGCGCCGAAGCCTTCGGAACGTGTCTTCTTATACATGTTGTGAAGGTCTGTGTACTCTGCTGTACGATAGCCGTATTTTACGCCGTCGAAACGTTCCAGATTCGAGCTTGCCTCTGCGGATGCAATGATATAATATGCAGGAATTGCATATTCTACCATACCAAGGTCAAATTCTTCCACGATCGCACCTTTTTCTTTTAATACTTCAGCTACATGGTACACAGCATCCTTGATCTCAGGATCCAGTCCTTCTGTGAAATAGTCCTTTGGAAGTCCGATGCGCATACCTTTTACATCGTCCTTTAATGCGCTTGTAAAATCATTATCCGTACGTTCTACAGATGTAGAATCTTTCTTATCATACCGGGAAATGATCTCTAATATCGTTGCACAGTCTGTTACATCCTTTGCAAGTGGTCCGATCTGGTCAAGAGATGAACCATATGCAACCAGACCGTATCTGGATACTCTGCCGTAAGTTGGCTTGATTCCTGTTACACCACAGAATGCTGCCGGCTGACGGATCGATCCACCGGTATCGGAACCGAGTGCACACGGTACTTCTTCTGCTGCAACAGCGGCTGCTGATCCGCCGGAAGAACCACCCGGAACTTTATTTGTATCCCATGGATTCTTTGTCTCGCCATAATAAGAAGTCTCGGTTGTACTTCCCATTGCGAACTCATCCATATTTGTCTTGCCTACGATCACGGCTCCTGCTTCCATTAATTTCACAACAGCATCTGATGTATAGGTCGGTACGAAGTTTGATAAGATCTTGGATGCGCAGGTGGTAAGTACACCATTCTGACACATATTATCCTTGATCGCGATCGGTACACCTGCCAACGGGCCTGTCAGCTCGCCGCTGTCGATCTTCTTCTGTATTTCTTCTGCCTGTTTGAATGCACCTTCTTCATCTACGGTGATAAAACAGTTATATTCTTTGTCGTATGTCTTTATATTCTCGATGCAGGCTTTGGTTGCTTCCATAACGGAGATCTCTCCGGCCTTGATCTTCTTTCCAAGCTCTACTGCTGTCATACTCATCATATCCAATGTCCGTTACCTCCTAATCAAATGTTCTTGGCACCTTATAGCAGCCATCTTTCTGCTCCGGTGCATTTGACAGCATATTCTCTCTGTCGTCGCCATTTGTTACTTCATCTTCACGGAATACATTATTATAAGAAAATGTATGGCTCATTGCTTCCACATTCTCAGTGTCCAGTTCGTTTAACTTACTTACATAGTCAAGCATATCTGACATATCTTTCTTTGCCTGCTCCTTCTCCTCATCGGAAAGCTCAAGCTTCGCCAGAATACCTACATAATCGATTGTTTCGTCTGTAATAACCATGGTATGTCTCCTTGTCTGGGTTTTATTAGGCAATTGCAATACTACTCTTTACTATGTTTGGATACTTTTGACCTTACCAATCAGGGGACGCTTTCGCTCGTTTCGGTCTGCAGCGGTACTAAGATGCCGCTTATGCGCCATCTAAGGACCGGCGACCTCAAATGCCCCTGTATTAGTAAGTCAAAGTATCCAAACAACATTCAGACTATTGTTTTCGCAATTGCCTACTATTATTTATAGTACCACAAAATTAGTTAGAGTGTACCACATAACTCCGTTGTTTGCAAGTCTATGTCCAAATGAAGTCGTCCTGCTGTTCAGCAACAATTGTCCATTCAAAATATTTCATTTATGACAAAAAATGGAAGAATGAATTACTATTATGAAGCAAGCCTGTCCACTCTGTGTAACTTCGAACTAATCTCGACAAAACCTCGATAAGATCTCAGTTATTCATGTCGGTACTTAGTGAACTGCTGAATGCAGTGAACTTAGAACCGCTACATGAAGATAGAGCGAAAGCGTCTTGCGTAATAATATGTAATCATTCTTCCATTTTTATGTCATCATTTATTAAATGGACAATTGTTGCGTCCTTTTATAACATGCCCTCTAAGGTCTCACGGATTGCCTTGATGAAGTTCTCGCTGTTTAATACAGTTGGATTCTCAAGGGTTGTGATAAGTGCAAGATCCTTTGTCATCTTTCCTGATTCGATCGTTGCGATCGTTGCTTTCTCAAGCTTGTTTGCGAAATCAACCAGAGCGTCGATGCCATCCAGTTCACCACGTTTTCTGAGTGCGCCTGTCCATGCAAAGATTGTTGCAACAGAGTTTGTGGATGTTTCTTCACCCTTTAAGTGCTTGTAGTAGTGTCTCTGAACTGTTCCGTGTGCAGCTTCGTACTCATACTTTCCATCCGGGGAAACCAGTACAGATGTCATCATGGCCAGTGAACCAAATGCAGATGAGATCATATCACTCATTACGTCACCATCGTAGTTCTTGCATGCCCAGATGAATCCACCCTGGGATTTCATAACTCTTGCTACAGCATCGTCGATCAGTGTATAGAAATATTCAATACCTGCTGCATCGAATTTCTCTTTGTATTCTTTATCAAAGATCTCCTGGAAGATATCTTTGAATGTATGGTCGTATTTCTTTGAGATCGTATCCTTGGTTGCAAACCAGATTGTCTGCTTGATATCCAGCGCATAGTTGAAGCAGCATCTTGCAAAGCTTTCGATTGACTTGTTGATGTTGTGCTGTCCCTGGATCACACCCGGTCCGTCGAATTCATGGATCGTCTCTTTGATCACTGTACCATCTGCACCTGTGAATACCAACTCAGCCTTACCGGCACCCGGAACCTTGATCTCTACGTTCTTATATACATCACCATATGCATGTCTTGCGATTGTGATAGGAGCCTTCCAGTTCTTTACACATGGCTCAATGCCCTTTACGATGATCGGCGTACGGAATACAGTTCCGTCGAGGATCGCACGGATTGTTCCATTTGGGCTCTTCCACATTTCCTTCAGATCATACTCTGTCATACGTGCAGCATTTGGTGTGATCGTTGCACATTTAACAGCAACGCCATACTTCTGTGTTGCATATGCGGAATCAAATGTTACCTGATCATTTGTCTCATTTCTATATTCAAGTCCCAGATCGTAATACTCGGATTTCAGATCGATAAATGGATAGATCAGTTCATCCTTGATCATCTTCCAGAGAATTCTGGTCATCTCGTCTCCATCCATCTCTACTAAAGGGGTAGTCATTTGAATTTTTTCCATCTTGCTCGTTCCTCCATGTTCTTTTATTATAGTTCTAATTACTTACCTGTTTTTATACACGCCTAGAATTATACATGAAAAATGCTGCTATTTCCAGTTTTTTGAAAGTTTTTTATACATATCCGTAAATTCCGCGCACGGACACTTCCCCGGATATAATGATCGACTCCTGTCCATCTTTATCCTTCACACGAAGTCCTCCATTTGGTGCAAGTCCGAGGGCTGTGTATTCTGTCCGGTTATATCCTTCGATCACATAGACCTGTTCATCCTTGTTCACAAGGATGGAATTATATTCATCCAGCATAAACTGAAGATCCTGACATTTGACAAATGCGTCATACAGCTCTTCAAAATGATTTGCCACACTAGCGACCAGTTTGCTTCTGTCACAGCCGGTTCCGTTTTCCAGCTTGATCGACGTCGCCTTGTCTGCCAGTTCTTCCGGAAATTCCATCATGGATACATTGATGCCGATACCTACAACTGCATATTTGATATCCATACCTTCCGAACTCATCTCTGTAAGAATGCCACAGATCTTCTTGCCGCCGACTACAACATCATTCGGCCATTTGATCTGTGCCTGCAAGCCCGCTGTATCTGCAAGAGCACGCGCCGTTGCGAGTGCCGACAGGATCGTAAGTCTGGATACATTCTCGATCGGCACATCCGGACGGAGCAGAAATGTCATGGCTATGCTGGTTCCCTTCGGGGTGCTCCATGCCCTTCCCCTTCTTCCTCGTCCTGCATTCTGTTCATTTGCAACAAACAACGCTCCGTGTGTTCCATCTGTCTCTCCTGCAAGCTTTGCCCGTATATTTGTGGAATCCGTCTCATCATAATAATACAGTTCTCTTCCGATCACCGATGTCGTGAGTGCTGCCTCTATCTTCTCTTTCGTAACGATATCCGGCTCTCCGACCAGACGATAGCCTTTATTATTTACTGCATCTATAATATAACCTTCTGCCTTTAAGGCATTGATATTTTTCCAGACAGCGGTTCTCGAGACACCTAATTTCTCACAGATTGCCTGACCGGATATATAATCACTGCTCGTTCGAAGCAGCGCAAGGATTTTTTCTTTCATGATTTACCTTCTTTCTGTCTCACTTTCCTGATAAATTCCCATCTTCTTTAATAAATGATAATAGATTGCATCGCACTTCTCACGTTTCCCGCTGAACGGCAGTACGAATTGCTCTTTTCCTATATCTATCTTTAATATGTAATATGGCAAATGTGGATCAGGGATGACCAGATTCACATTTGTAATCTTATCGTATGGTGTATGATAGGATTTCCTTCCCTTTTCTATTACCAGTTCATCGTCTTCAAAACGATAGGTCAGATCAAATGCCGATTTGCGAAATGAAGATTTCACAAGCATCAATCCATATGCCGCAAGTGCAAGTCCAAATGCCAGCTTGAATATCCGTCCGCCGGTACTGCCATGTGTTTTGATCATTAACAGAATAAATGCTGCTCCGATAGCAACAAAAAAGACACCCACCATCCGGTATGCAATTCTGGTTGCTCTGTTTTTCTTTACGGTATGCTGCATGTGTTTTCCTCGTTCTTTCTGTATATTTTCTGTTCTCTATTATATTTTCTACAGTCATAAAAAGCAAGCCGGAGTAAACATGACATTTTGCACTAAAACCCCCGACAAAAAACATGATTTTTACCAGATTGATTTTTCTTATAAAAAGAAGTAATATCCAGTATGCATTTAGAATATGGAAGTCGTTGCGGGCAGTTTATTTAATAGAATCATACAACTTGCCAATACAGGGACATTTGAGTCCGCCGGTACTCGATGGCGCATAAGCGGCATCTTAGTACCGCTGCAGGACTCAACGAGCGGAAGCGTTCCCTGTTGGCAATGTCAGTATGATTCGTAAATAAACTGTTCGCAACGACTAAACTAACACAAGGAGGTAAAATCATTGAAAAACTTACTGAAAAAAATTAACGGTTCCAAGGATCTGACTGAAGGCAATCCTATGAAACTGATCTTGAACTTTGGACTGCCATTATTATTTGGGCTTTTATTCCAGCAATTTTATAACATGGTCGATACAATCATCGTTGGTAAATTTCTGGGTGTCGATGCACTTGCAGCCGTCGGCTCAACCGGATCGATCAACTTTATGATACTCGGTTTCTGCATCGGTATCTGCAATGGTTTTGCCATCCCGGTTGCTCAGGCCTTTGGAGCAAAGGACACTGATAATATGAAGAAGTACATTACAAACTGTGTCTGGGCTTCGATCTTCTTCGCTGCCGTTATGACAGTTGCAGTCGGAATTCTTACCAGAAATATTCTGATCTGGATGAAGACACCGGACAGCATCCTGGATCAGGCATTTATCTACATATTTATTATATTTATGGGAATACCTGCAACCTTCCTTTATAATATGGTTTCCGGTATCCTGCGTTCTCTCGGCGACAGTGTAACCCCTGTTGTCTGTCTGATCGCATCCTCCCTGTTAAATATCGTACTGGATATCCTGTTAGTTCGTCCGATGGGTGTCGCCGGTGCTGCTGTTGCAACCGTTGTTGCACAGGCAATCTCCGGTGTCGGCTGTCTGATCTATATGTGTAAGAAGCTCGGATATCTTCATTTTACAAAACAGGACTGGGCATTTAGTATGCGCCACTGTCTGACCTTATGCGGTATGGGTGTTCCGATGGGGCTTCAGTACTCGATCACAGCGATCGGCAGTGTTATTCTTCAGGCTGCAGTTAATTCGATGGGTGAATCCGTTATCGCTGCCGTATCCGCCGGAACAAAGATTTCCATGTTCCTCTGCTGTCCATTTGATGCCATGGGATCGACAATGGCAACCTACGGCGGACAAAATGTCGGTGCTAAGAAAATGGATCGTGTGGATGCCGGCTTAAAGGCATGTATCAAACTCGGTATTGTCTATGCGATTCTTGCATTTGTATTTATCCTGTTATTCGGCAAGAATCTGGCACTGCTTTTCCTGGATGCAGAAGAAACAGAGATCATCAAGCTTGTATATTATTTCCTGCTTGGCAACTCAGGAGCTTACATCCTGCTTGCCCTTGTAAATATCGTCCGGTTTATGATTCAGGGACTCGGCTACTCCGCATTTGCCGTTATCGCAGGTATCTGTGAAATGGTTGCCCGTACGATCGCAGGCTTTATCCTGGTACCAAAATTCGGTTATGTCTTTGTAGCACTCGGCAGTCCGCTCGCATGGATATTTGCAGATATCTTCCTGATTCCTGCCTATATCTATGTTGTAAAACGTCTTCGCCGCAAGTTCGGTCAGGAGACCCCGGCGATGCTGAAGCGTTGTCAAAAGAACCTTGCATAATATATTCTAATACAGTTTTTTCCATATAATCAAAAAACCATACCGGCAGCATATATATTTTTTATGTGATTTACCTATCCACCCAAATATATATGCTGTCGGTATGGTTTTTCTTTTTATTTCTTATTTATTATTTATTTCTGTAGATAATGTCGGTTCTCTTTGGTCCGTTTGAAACCATAGTGATCGGATATCCGATATGTTTCTCAATGAACTCAATGTAGTTTCTGCAGTTCTCCGGAAGATCTTCGTAGTTCTTGATACCACGGATATCTGTCTTCCATCCCGGCAGAACCTCATATACAGGCTTTGCTTTCTTTAACTTAGCTGTTGTAGGGAAGTCTGTTGTTACTTCACCATCGATATCGTATCCGACACATACAGGAATCTCATCCAGATAACCCAGTACATCAAGTACGGTAAATGCTACATCTGTTGTTCCCTGCATACGGCAGCCATACTTGGAAGCTACACAGTCGAACCATCCCATACGTCTTGGACGTCCGGTTGTTGCACCGTACTCACCGCCGTCACCACCACGACGTCTTAACTCATCTGCTTCATCTCCGAAGATCTCGCTGACGAATTCACCGGCGCCTACAGCACTTGAATATGCCTTTACTACTGTTACGATCTGCTTGATCTCATATGGAGGGATACCGGCACCGATCGCACCATAAGCAGCCAGTGTGGACGATGATGTAACCATAGGATAAATACCATGATCCGGGTCCTTTAATGTTCCAAGCTGACCTTCTAACAGAATTGTCTTGCCTGCTTTGATCGCCTCATGAAGATATGCGGATACATCACATACATATGGCTCTACGATAGCCTTGTACTCCATCAATGTTTCATATACTTCATCTACTGTAAGAAGCGGCTTCTTATACAGATACTCAAGCAGAACATTCTTGGATGCGATAACTCTGCTGATCTTATCCTTCAATTCTTCCTCTGTGTCAAACAGTTCGCTTACCTGGAAACCGATCTTTGCATATTTGTCTGAATAGAATGGTGCGATACCTGACTTTGTAGATCCGAATGACTTACCGGCCAGTCTCTCCTCCTCGTACTCATCAAACAGAATGTGATATGGCATAACCATCTGTGCTCTGTCTGAGATCAGGATCTTTGGCATTGGGACTCCCTTTTCTACGATGCTGTTCAGCTCTTTGAACAGAACCGGGATATTTAATGCTACACCATTTCCGATAACACTTGTTGTATGATCATAGAAACAACCGGACGGAAGTGTATGCAATGCAAATTTACCATAGTCATTTACAATTGTGTGACCTGCATTTGCACCACCCTGAAATCTGACAATAATATCAGATGTTTCCGCCAGCATATCTGTTATTTTACCTTTTCCTTCGTCGCCCCAGTTGGCTCCGACAACCGCTCTTACCATATTTTTATCCTCGCTTTCATGGCATTTTCCCGGAAATATCTTCCGAAATTGAACTCAATTACTTTTATATTATAGCATGTATGTATTATAAGTAAAATCGATATTAATTATATATAACATAAGTTGTACTTATATTTATTCTTTACAAATACACAGGTTCGGTTTACACTTTAAATACAACAATTAGCATAACTGCATTTCTATATTTGATATCGTGTATACATCATTTGATATACATGTACCCGATATATGCATATGCATGACCTTAATAACGTTTTTACAATTATCTGTAATAAAATTAACTGGGAGTTTCGACTATGAATATTAATTATGAATATTATAAGATCTTCTATTATGTGGCAAAGACAGCAAGCATCTCTGCTGCTGCTAAAGAGCTGTGCGTATCCCAGCCCGCTGTCAGTCAGGCGGTCAAATCTTTAGAACAGGCAATCGGTATCAACCTGTTCATCCGGACGAAAAAAGGTGTATCCCTGACAGGTGCAGGCGAACTTCTCTACAAACATGTAGCCGAAGGATACGAGGCAATCTCCATGGGCGAACAGCAGCTTGCCAGATTGATGCACTTGGAAACCGGCGAGATCCGGATCGGAGCCAGTGATATGACACTCCAGTTCTATCTGCTTCCGTATCTCGAACGCTTCCACCAGCTCTATCCCGGCATCAAGGTACATGTAACAAATGCTCCGACCCCAAGTACGATCGACCACTTATTTGCAAATAACATTGACTTCGGTATCGTTACAACTCCTCTCCCACAGAATCCGAACATGGAGATTCGAAACGCACGGGAGATCGAAGATATCTTTATAGCCGGTCCAAGATTCAACGACCTGAAAGGTAAAGTTCTCGACTATCCGGATCTGCAAAAGCTTCCGATCATCTGTCTGGAAAATGACACCAGCACAAGAGCCTATGTAGATCAGTTTCTTGCAAATGAAGGTGTCACGCTGACCCCTGAATTCGAGCTTGCAACCAGTGATATGATCGCACAGTTTGCAAAGAGAAACCTTGGGATCGGATCGATCGTGGCTGACTTTGCCGGTGACTATATTGACCGTGATGAGATCTTTCGGTTAAATTTCAAGAAGCACATCCCCAAGCGGAACATGTGCATCATCAGTGACCGCAGGCGTGGCATGAGCATCGCCGCTATGAAGTTGATGGAATTGCTGTAGCTTTCCTGTCATCCGATAATTGGTCCTTCACCTGTTTCTCCGGCATCCCTCTATGATAACGTGTTGCGGTTTCTGTTTGATGCACATACCTGATTCGTACATACTCCTGTGTAAACTCGCCCTTCGGGCTCAGACATACACTCGTATGTACTGGTAATGTGCATCGCACGACGAAATCCTCACAATGTCATCATAGAGGGATGCCGGAGAAACAGGTGAAGGACCAATTATCGGATGACAGATAGGCTACCTTTACAGTAAACCTTTAACTGTTAATGAACTTCTGAGCTATATTGATTATAACGCTATAACAAAATATCACATGAATTAATCAGGGATGCATATCCCCTTGTAATGACATTGTGAGGATTTCGTTATGAAGTGCACATTACCAGTAAATGCGAGTGCTTGTTTGAGCCGAAGGCAAGTTAGCACAAGAGCATTTACGAATCAGGTATGTGCACTGAATAGAAACCACAACACGTCATTACAGGGGGATATACATCCCTAATTGATTCATGTGATATTTAACTTTTATACGTTGATCTCAGCGGTCATGCCAAGTATGTCTTTATTTGCATCAAGTACCGGCTTTACAACCTCTGTGATGAATTCCTCGGTCTGCTCCGGTGCGCGTCCGACAAAGTTCTTTGGCTCAAGGATGGCTTCGATCTCTTCCTTGGTCATGCCGAATGCAGGATCTGCTGCGATCAGATCAACAAGGTTATTTTCCTTGCCCTCTTTCTTTACAGTTGCGCCTGCCTGCATGGAGTATTCACGGATAAGCTCATGCAGCTCCTGACGGTTACCGCCACGTTTTACAGCATCCATCATGATATTCTCAGTTGCCATAAACGGAATCTCCTTCATGAATCTCTGATAGATAACCTTATCATATACAACCAGACCATCTACAACATTCAGGTACAGGTCTAAGATACCGTCGATTGCAAGGAATGCTTCCGGAACAGATACACGCTTGTTTGCGGAATCATCCAGCGTTCTCTCAAACCACTGTGTTGCTGCTGTAAATGCAGGATTTAATGCATCAGCCATAACGTAGTTTGATAAAGATGCAATTCTCTCACTTCTCATCGGATTTCTCTTATATGCCATTGCTGATGAACCGATCTGGTTCTTTTCAAATGGCTCCTCGATCTCTTTTAAGTGCTGTAACAGACGGATATCATTTGAGAACTTATGTGCACTCTGCGCAATACCGGAAAGTACATTTAAGACTCTGGAATCTACCTTACGGGAATAAGTCTGTCCGGATACAGGATAGCATGCTTCAAATCCCATCTTCTCTGCGATCTTCTTATCGATCTGGCGAACCTTCTCATGATCTCCGTTAAAGAGCTCTAAGAAGCTTGCCTGTGTTCCTGTTGTTCCCTTACATCCCAGGAGCTTCTGCTGACCGATCATGTAATCCAGATCAGACAGATCCAACATCAGTTCCTGAAGCCATAAGGTTGCACGCTTACCAACAGTTGTTGGCTGTGCAGGCTGGAAATGGGTAAATGCCAGTGTCGGCAGATCTTTATATTCCATAGCGAACTTGGACAGTTCGTTGATCACATTTAATAATTTCTTTCTGACAAGCTTCATAGCCTCTGTCATAACGATAACATCTGTGTTATCACCAACATAGCAGCTTGTTGCTCCCAGATGGATGATGCCGGCAGCCTTTGGGCACTGAACGCCGTATGCATATACATGGCTCATAACATCATGACGAACCATCTTCTCACGCTCTTTTGCTACATCATAATTGATGTCCTCTGCATGTGCCTTTAACTCATCGATCTGCTCCTGTGAGATAACCGGCTTGCCGTTTTCAGAAAGGCCGAGTTCATACTCCGTTTCTGCAAGGGCGATCCATAATTTTCTCCATGTCTTAAACTTCTTATCCGGAGAGAAAATATACTGCATTTCTTTACTTGCATATCTCTCGCAGAATGGGCTTGTGTATCTGTCTGTACTCATTTTTACCTCTCCTGTATTTCTTTATTTTACTTTTGAATCTTCACCGCGTTTGAAATTCTCATGTTCTCCGCGGATATCTTCCTTTGGTGGCTCCATCGGATATTCCCCTGTAAAGCAGCCGTGGCAGTACTGTCTTCCACCGGAGATCTCTACCAGCCGCTCCTTGCGAAGATAAGCAAGGGAATCGGCGCCAATGATCTTGCAGATCTCATCAACCGAACGGTTATATGCGATCAACTGCTCTCTGTCCGGGATATCCGTTCCAAAATAACAAGGATATAAGAACGGAGGCGAACTAATCCTTACATGAACTTCCTTTGCGCCAGCCTCGCGAAGCATTCCTACGATACGGTCTGAGGTTGTACCTCTGACAATGGAATCATCGATCATGATGATACGCTTGCCCTTTACCGCTTCTTTTAATACATTTAACTTCACGCGGACACTGGACTCTCTCTGGCTCTGCTGTGGCTTAATGAATGTTCTGCCGACATAGCCATTCTTGACAAATGCCGTTCCGTATGGAATGCCGGATTCCAGTGAATATCCCTGAGCTGCTGCATTTCCCGATTCCGGAACACCTACAACCATATCTGCATCTACCGGACTGTCCTTTGCAAGACATCTTCCCGCGATCAGTCGGGATTCATAGATTCCCATTCCGTCAAATACGGAATCCGGACGGGCAAAATAGATATATTCAAAGATACATCTTGCATGCTTCTCCTGACACATATCCTTATAGGACTGAATACCATACTCCGGTGAGATCGTTACGACCTCTCCGGGCTCTACATCACGGATAAATTCTGCACCGATCGTATCAAGGGCACAGCTTTCCGATGCAAGAATATAGGCATTATCACGTTTTCCGATACAGAGCGGGCGGAATCCAAACGGATCTCTGGCTCCGATCAGCTTTCTTGGACTCATTACTACAAGTGAATAAGATCCCTTCACTTTTCTGAGTGCTTTCATAACTGCTTCCTCGGCACTTGCACTGTTCACACGTTCTCTTGCGATATGATAAGCAATAACCTCGGAGTCGATCGTCGTCTGGAAGATCGCACCCGTAAGTGCCAGTTCCTTACGAAGCTCCGGCGCATTGATCAGATTACCGTTGTGTGCAAGACCAAGTGTACCTTTTACATAGTTTAAGACTAATGGCTGAGCATTTTCTATCGTACTCGCGCCGGCAGTTGAATATCTGACATGTCCGACACCGATATTTCCTTTTAATTTCTCAAAGGATTCCGGTGTGTACACCTCATTTACCAGACCCATGCCCTTCATGGAGCTTACCTTCCCCTTGGGACCTTCCGTGTCTGATACTGCGATACCACAGCTCTCCTGTCCTCGATGCTGCAATGCAAACAATCCATAATAAATGGAGGTTGCAACATCATTGTTGTCAAAATCATACATTCCGAAAACACCACATTCTTCATGCATCTTGTCATCATTCTCAAAATAATGGGATCTTATATTCTCGTTCATGTTTTGCCTCTCGTATTTTATTTTTTAACACACTAAGACTTTATACGTTTTCTGTTTTTCTGTCAATGTTGGAATGTGAAAAATTATTCCGGAAATTAACAGCCATTTTCTCTATATTGCATAACCTTTCTCTTTGATCAGATCTACCATCTGATATACATATTTGTTGCAGAGTTCATCACTCTCTGCTTCTACCATAACACGGATAAGCGGTTCTGTTCCGCTCTGGCGAAGAAGAAGTCTTCCGTCAGAACCAAGCTCCTCTGCGATCTTCTGATTTAATGCCTGCACATCCGGATCATTCATAACCGCATCCTTACTGGACACCTTTACATTTACCAGAAGCTGCGGGAAGATTGTCAGGCTCTTGAAGCACTCTGATAATTTACATTTGCGTTCCAGAATAACTTCCATGATCTTCAAAGACGTCAATACACCATCTCCGGTCGTTGCATATTTGGAGAAGATGATATGTCCTGACTGTTCGCCGCCGATAGAATATCCATGCTCCATCATGGATTCAAATACATATTTGTCACCGACTGCTGTCTTATCATAGGAGATTCCCTTCTTATCCAATGCTTTATATAAGCCAAGGTTTGACATGATCGTTGTTACGATCGTATTCTTATTCAGTTCTCCGCGTTCCTTCATATAACGTCCGCAGACATACAGGATCTTATCTCCGTCTACTAACTCGCCCTTATCATCAACGCACAGACAACGATCTGCATCACCGTCATAAGCAAATCCTACGTCCAGTCCTTTTTCTACTACGAACTTCTGCAGTCCCTCAATGTGGGTAGATCCACAATTTGTATTGATATTGGTTCCGTCCGGATCATTATTGATCACATAGGTCTTTGCTCCGAGTGCATCAAATACTGCCTTTGCAACCTGATAGGCTGCACCATTCGCGCAGTCCAGTCCTACTCTCATATTCTTAAAGGATCGGGTAGGGATCGTCATCAGATATCCCATGTAACGATTTCTTCCCATGGAGTAATCAACCGTGCATCCGATATTTTCTTTTGTAGCCAGCGGAATCTCCGGAATCTCACCATCGATATAACGCTCAATCTCTTCTTCAACCGTAGCCTCTAATTTGTAACCCATGCCATTGATGATCTTGATACCATTATCATAGTATGGATTATGGCTTGCCGAGATCATGATTCCACAGTCAAAACCATCGGTTCTGACAATATAGGAAACACTCGGTGTCGGTGTTACATGCATCAGATATACATCTGCACCACTTGCCGTTAAGCCTGCGACCAGCGCATATTCAAACATATAACTTGAACGTCTGGTATCCTTACCGATAACCACCTTTGCCTTGCCTTCCGGATTCTTCTTGCCATAATAATAGCCAAGATAACGTCCGACCTTGAAGCTGTGCTGTACAGTAAGATCCTTATTTGCTTCACCTCTGAATCCATCTGTTCCAAAATATTTACCCATAACTGTAAACCTCTTTCTTTCAACTCAGTTTGAACTACTTAACTTCTTCTTTTTCTTCTTCCGGTGATACCAGTAGAGCGATTGCCCGTCTGTGAACCGATATCTCTGATCTGGTATATTCTCCACCATATTCACCATCCAAGGTCCATGCGATCGGCTCTTCGCTCTCGATCACAACACGATTCGTACGGAATGTCACCATATTCGTCTCATTTGTATTTCCAAGGAGCAGCGAATTGATGATTCTCTGGAGATCTGCAAAATTCTGGATCTTACGGATCAGAACTCCTTCGAACAAGCCATCGTCGAATTCAACTCCATGGCTGGTCAGACTCTTATATCCACCAACCGATACTGAATTCGATATCATACCGAACATGAACTCACCGGTATATGTCTGGTTATTAAATTCAATCTTCAGATTATATGTCGGAACATTTACAAGACTCTTCATACCCTGTAATACATATGCAGCATGTCCTAAAATATTCTTCATATTCTGAGAGGTTGCATAAGATGTATCCGAAAAAATGCCAAACGCCGCAACATAGACAAAATAATTCTTATTCAGTTCTCCGACATCTACCGAAAAAGGTGCGGCCGCGACAAGCTGTTCCGCTGCCTCGATTGCTTCCTTCGGAATCTCAAGGCTTCTGGCATAATCATTTGTCGAGCCACATGGGATATACCCCAGCGGCCGATTCAGTCCACATTCCATAAATCCTGTAACCGTATTACCAAGAGTTCCGTCACCTCCGGCACATACGATCACATCGTAGTTCTCTCCTTCTTCTTTTACGACACGGGCAGCATCACCGACTCCCTGTGTCAGATAAATTCTGACTTCATAGTCTTTCTTGCAAAAGATATCTATGACATCTATAAGACAATTCTTCAAAGTTGTTCGTCCCGCTTTGGGATTTACAATAAACAGCATTTTTTTCATAATCATACCTCATTACTGTTTACAGGAACGCATTTATCCGATTGCTCTGTTCCCGTCCGGTTTATGCTTTATGCATTGTGATTCTTTTTATATTCCATGTAGAGATCATATCCCTTTTTTCTGAGCTTACAGGATGGACAGTGACCGCATCCTTCGCCCGGAATACCATTATAACAGGTAAGGGTCATATCTCTGATAACATCGAGTCCGCCGAGTTCATCTGCCAGCTTCCAGGTCTCCATCTTATCGATCCACATCAATGGTGTGATGATATCGAATTCATAGTCCATCGCAAGATTCAGTGTTGTATTCAATGATTTGATGAAAATATCTCTGCAGTCAGGATAGCCGGAGAAATCACTCTGGCTGACACCGGTTATAATGTCGCTGACGCCCTTCTGCTTCGCATAGATCGCTACAAATGTCAGAAATACCATATTTCTTCCATCTACAAATGTATTCGGTGTACCGACCTCCGGTGCATTCTCGTCTACCTTCATCTCACTTCTTGTCAATGAATTTGGTGCAAGCTGATTCAACAGACTCATATCCAGAATATGATGCTCTACTCCAAATTTTTCAGCAATCTTCTTTGCACATTCTAATTCTTTTATATGCTTTTGTCCATAGTCAAATGATACTGCGTATACTTTTTTATACTTCTTAAGTGCCCATAACAAACAGGTCGTACTGTCCTGTCCACCACTGAATACAACAACTGCTTCATCTCTGTTCTTCAAATTCTGCATCTTTCATATCCTCCTATCGGTTCATCATCAATACTTTATTCTGTAAATTCACATCATTCTCAAATGCACCACGGAACGTCGTTGTATAGGTCTTCGTTCCCGGCTTCTTAATACCCCTTGCTGTCATGCAGCTATGATTTGCCTCGATCAGTACGGCTACATCCGGTGAGCCTGCTGCCTTTCCAACCACATATGCGATATCGGATCCGATCCGCTCCTGAAGCTGCAACCGCTTCGCTACCATGTCTGCGATCCGTGCGATCTTGCTGAGTCCCAAGACCCTGCCATGTGGGATGTATGCCACTGACACCTTCATATCATACATCAATGCCATATGATGTTCGCAGTAGCTAAACACCTCGATATCCTTTACGAATACCATATCACTTGTATGTGCTGCATCTTCCTCTTTGAATGTCTTGCCAAACATCTCAGCAATCTCATCGTTGGTATAATTCATTCCCTCAAATACTTCTTCATACATTCGCGCAACACGGTCCGGTGTCTCTTTTAAGCCTTCCCGGTCAGGGTCATCACCAAGTGCTACAAGGATTCCACGTATATGCTCCTTTATTGCTTCTTTATCAATTGCCATTTCTACTCCATTCTCTTATTACTCTTAATCTATTATCCAAATAATATGTTAATATCGATATCTGCGGTTTCATCCGTTTTACACTCCGCGCATCTCCGGATCCCAGATATACTTATGAAGCTGTAACTGTAATTTTATACCATTCATTTCATTCTCGATCATAAAATCAACGATATCCTCCGGATTGATCTTACCGTATACCGGACTGATATAGACGTTTGATTTGATATCCAATGCCCATTCATGAATAATGTCTCTTGCTGTTTCCAGATCCTTGATCGAGCCGGATACGAACTTTACCGCATCCTTCTTATCAATGTAGTTATAATTTGAAAAGCACATATTACTTTCCATTCCGCTTCCCGGAAGCTTATAATCAAGTGTAAATGCTACCCGGTCTGTCAGTGCTTTAAACTCTGCGATATCAACACTTCCGTTTGTCTCTACTTCTACCTGAAGCTCCTCATCCATCGCCAGCATCAGGAGCAGCTTATCGATATCCTTCTGGATCAATGGTTCTCCACCGGTTAATGTCACGTTTCTGACTCCGGTTCGTTTGATATAGTCATAGATTTCTTCATCCGTCAGTTCTTCGTATGGGGCATCTGCTTCATTTGCCCATTTGGTATCACAGTAACTGCAATTCAGATTGCAACCTGTAAAACGAATAAATACTGCCAATTCTCCGGCTTTTACGGATTCACCATTGATGCTGACAAATCGTTCCGCTACTTTAAATTTTGCCATTTCTATTTCCTTCTTACTTTTTATATATGATATCCTTCGATGTCATTTATCTATTATGACATCCTTGATCTTGCCTGTTATTTATTCTAAGTCTTTTTGTCTTATATTATTTTACGCTATATAGTTTTTCTTCTGCTATTATGCCATATACGTCGCTGCATTGGTCGGGGTCTCATAAACTGTGGTACGAATCACCTGATATCCCTTATCTGCCATATATTCATAAAAATACTTTGCCAGATTCTCTGCTGTCGGACGCATCGGAAGCTCAATGATACGGAACTGTTCTTCTGCCAGTGCTTCCATCGTCTTTTCCTTCAATGTACCTTTCTCCATGATCAGGCAATGATCCATCTCTTCTGTTTTCTCTCTGAGATCCTTTTTCAGATCTCCAAAATCTACAACCATGCCTCTGGTCTGTCCGTCCTGCATCAGCTTCTCGCCGCCGACTTCAACTTCAACCGTCCAGCGGTGTCCGTGCAGATTTCTGCATTTACCCTCATAGCCCGCAAGGAAATGCGCGCTGTCAAAACTTGAATTTGTCTTTAAACTGTACATATCTTCCTCTTTCTTTTATTTTCGAATGTTATATTGCACAGCTGTCAGCTTGTACGATGTAATCGCCCGACTTGTTTCGTTTCTATTCGACCTGCACGCCTATTTGTCAGCAGTCGCCCAAACTCACCCATACGGGTTCAAACATGGGCTTGGTGCTGACAGCTAGTGCAGGTCTCATAACGAAACTACACAAATGTCGATGCTTATTACATCGTACAAGCTGACAGCTGTGCAATATAACATTCCTATGTAAAAAACGCGCATATAGGAAAATGCCCTTCATGCGCGTGTTTTCCTAGTTTTGTTTAGTGACAGGATGGTATTAATGAACTGTCAGTTATTCTGTTTCTGTATTGTCTGTCATATCTGACCGGCATCTGTTTTTAGATGTTTAAGAACTTCTTTACGACGCTCTCCATTTCTTCTTTGTCACATACTGTGTCGTGAAGAACAGGAGCTGTACGGATGTCCTCAATCGCCTGTGGAACCTTTACACCGGATAACTTGCAGAGCTCATCAACTAATTCAAAGTCACTCTTTGCTGCATAAGCTTCGTCGATAGATTCCATAACACTTCTTGTAAACTTGTATGGGCTTGCTGTAGAAGCGATAACCGTAGGAGTCTTATCTCCTGTTTCTTTTACATACTTGTCATATACGGTTGCTGCTACTGCTGTATGTGTATCCATGATATAAGAATCCGACTCATATACTTTCTTGATCGTTGCCGAGGTTTCTGCTTCTGTTGCATAACCGCCCGCAAATTCAGCAAGCTTTGCTTTCATCTCATCTGTGATCGTATATACACCTTCTGTGCTTAACTGCTTCATCAGTGCTGCATTCTTCTCTGCATCATTTCCTGCGATCTTGTAGATCAGTCTCTCTAAGTTGCTTGAAATCAGGATATCCATAGATGGTGATGTTGTTAAGATAAATTCACGATTTCTGTCATAAGTACCTGTTGTAAAGAAATCATATAATACCTTGTTGTCATTTGATGCACATACGAACTTCGCGATCGGAAGTCCCATTTCTTTTGCATAATATGCTGCAAGGATATTTCCAAAGTTACCGGTTGGTACAACAACATTGATCTTGTCGCCGGCCTTGATCGTTCCGTCCTTAACCAGTCTTGTATATGCATATACATAATAAACCATCTGCGGAACCAGACGTCCGATATTGATTGAATTGGCGGATGAGAACTGATATCCTTTCTCATCCATGTAAGCAGCAAGCTTCTCATCTGAGAACATCTTCTTAACACCTGTCTGTGCGTCATCAAAGTTGCCTGTAATTCCTACGACAAATGTGTTTTCACCCTTCTGGGTTACCATCTGCTTCTCCTGGATCGGGCTTACACCATGCTTTGGATAAAATACGATGATCTTTGTTCCCGGTACATCTGCAAATCCTGCAAGTGCTGCCTTTCCTGTATCACCGGAAGTAGCTGTCAGAATAACGATCTCGTTCTTTACATGATTCTTCTTTGCGGATGTTGTAAGCAGATAAGGAAGAATGGATAATGCCATATCCTTAAATGCGATTGTTGAGCCGTGGAATAATTCCAGATAATATGCACCTGCTTTATGTACGAGTGGTGCGATCTCCGGTGTATCAAACTTCTTGTCATATGCTGAATTGATACAATGCTTTAACTCTTCTTCTGTAAAATCTGTAAACATCAGCTTCATTACTTCATAAGCAACCTGCTGATAGTTCATCTGCGCCAGATCTGTAAGGCTGACATCAAGAGCAGGAATACTGTCAGGAACAAATAATCCTCCTTCATTTGCAAGACCCTTTAAGATTGCTTCTGATGCGGTCGCTGTTTCATTTGCATTTCTTGTACTTCTGTATATCAATTCCATATGGCACTCTCCTTCTGTTTTATTTACTCTTTTGACTTATGCAGGCTTTCTTTTTCCGATGCTTTTATCCAGACATACTGAAATCAACCTACAAGCGTCCACATTATAGCATACCCGTTTTCAAAACACAAGACGGCGGAAGCATCTATCAAATCTGTTTTTTATATTTTACAGGATCTGATCATTCTTCCGCCATCGTATTGTCTGTTTCCACCTGTTACAAATGGAAAAGATTATTTTACTTTAAGGGTAATGGTTGCTTTCTTACCGCTTCCGTCCTTTGCTTTTGCCGTGATCTTAACCGTTCCCTTCTTCTTTCCGGTTACCTTACCCTTGGCTGTTACCTTTGCAATCTTCGGATTACCGGAGGTCCAGGTCACCTCTTTACTAATTCCCTTTGTCGGAGTCAGATTTGCTTTTAAGGTTACGGACTGTTTCTTCTTGATCGTTACTTTCTTCACAGTCTTTTTCTTTGATGTGATCGTAACCTTCTTAACTGCCTTTTTCATGACTTTAACAGTATAAGTTGCTTTCACCTTACTGTTACCGACTGCTGTTGCGGTTACCTTGATCGTCTTACCCTTGGCAGCTTTCTTCACTGTCAGAACACCCTTGCTGTTGATAGAAGCATACTTCTTATCCGATTTACGGATCGTCCATTTTACTTTCTTATTTGTTGCTTTCTTAGGTGTAACCGTTGCCTTTAAGGTCAGTTCCTTGCCCGGGGCGATCTTTTTGGTTGCTGCCTGGATCTTGACCTTTGCCGGTTTGACCGTCTTCTTTGGTTCTTCGGTTGTTGGTTTCTCGGTCGTCGGCTTTTCGATCGTAGGTTTCTCGGTCGTCGGCTTTTCCGGATTCGGTGTTGGTGTCGGTGTTACAGTTTCTTTCTTCTTTACCGTAACGGTGCAGGAGCCTGTAACACCACTTCCGTCCTTCGCTGTTACCATAATAACTGCAGTTCCGGCACTTACTCCCTTCACTTCACCGGTCTGTGATACACTTGCCACTTTCTCGTTGCTGCTCTTCCAGTCAAATGTCTTCAGTGGTGCATTTGCCGGTATAACGGCCGCTACTGCGATCCGTTCTGTATCACCAATATTTAATACCACGCTGGTCTTGTTTAACGTGATCTTCTCAATCAGGATCGTATCCGGGATCTCATCTCCATTTTCATCCTTTGGTTTCGACGAAAAGATATCCTTTGAACCTGAAGAGGATGCTACTGTATTGTCTCCGACCAGAATAATATTGTCTGATTTGATCGGTGGATTCTTCGTATCCTGATTCGCACCGACCGTTACCTTGGAATTCTCGATCCGTACAGTATCTGCTTTGATCGCCGTTCCTGTCCCATCTGTACCTGCGACAAGCTCTGTATCCCGGATCAGAACTGTGCCGCCTGCTAAGACTCCTCCATCAACCGATACCTTTCCACCTTTGATCGTTATGTCACCGGTCGCAGATATCTTACCGGAAACCGTAAGCGTTCCGTCACCATTGATCACAAGTCCGCCGTCTGTCTCGACATTACCTGCGATCGTTATCGTTCCTTTTCTCTCGATCTCCGTCTTACCACCAGCATTTCCGGTGATCGTAACGGCTCCAACCTCCGCCTGATCCAATGTGATCTTTGTTGCTCCACCTGCCTTAATAACAAGCTCCTTATTCTTTCCTGTGATCACATAGTCCCTGTCATCTTTCGTAAGTGTGAGAACCGGTTCCGTATAGCTGACTGTGGTTCTGCCATCATCTGTCCGTAATGCATCCTGATATTCTTTGTCCGCAATCTTTGCTATATCGATCGTATACGGATCCTGAACAAGTGTATATACCGTAAGCAATTCCACTGCTTTTCCTGCATATGCAGTTGCAGTTTCTGCATATCTGCCTGAAACTGTATACTTTGTAAAGCTTCGTAATCCGGAAAATTCAATTGTCTCTCCATTGGAAACTGCCTGCTTCCACGTTGTTCCATCCACTGAATACCGAACGCCCGCCTGACCGGAGATCCGGATCGTATCCTTTGTTCTTGCAAAAAGTGCCACACTATTCGGAACCGCTGTCTGTTCTGCCTTCTGTACCTTTACAGAAACCATTTTCTTATATACAGTATCCTCATCTGTATCCTCGATCTGATACTGCTTCTTGCTTGCATCACTCCATGTAAATACAACTTCATACTGATTGGTTCCATTTGCTACTTCCTGTTCACCCATCTTCACATCCGGGGTGCTCCACGCAAATGTTCCGTACTCTTCAGAACCACCTGTCAGCACAGAATCTGAAAGTGTCTGTCCATATACCAGATCAGAAGCCTCCGGGAACGTGATAGCCGGAAGTCCTGCTCTGCTGACTATTACGGTCACATTCTGTGTGATCGTGCCTGCTGCCGCATCATACCCTGCAATCCGGTCAAATGCATAATTCTTCTTCGCATCGGAACGAAGGGTCAACACCACCTGTCCCTGATACGTTCCTCGTTCCGGTTTCGCTGCTGCATCTGCCCATGCAAATGTTCCATAGGTCTCATCTCCACCGGTCAGCTTAGAATCTGCCAGTGTTTGTCCTGCCACGATCGCTCCTGCTGTCGGGAATGTAATACCCGTTACCGGACATTTCTCAACTGTTGCAGATACCGGAATCTTAAAGGACTGTCCATTATCTGCCTCTATCAACAGATTGTCACTGTAAGAGCCTGCATCCTTACCTGTCTTTAATGCGATACCCACTGTTGTCTTATCTGACGCTGCAACCTTTATCGATGTATCGCCGGATATTTCAAATGGGCTGTCTGTGCCTTTTTCTAACGCTATCGTTACAAATCCTGTATCATTTCCCTCATTCTCTAATACAAATGATGCTGTCGATCCTGCTTCATATCCATAAATAACAGGATCACAGGTTAAAGCTGTCTGATCTGTAACAAATTCTGCCTTTGGTGCAGCCTTTACTGTCACCCTGCAGCTTGCTGTGAGATTTGTTCCATCTGTCGTTGTCGCTGTCACAGTTGTCTCACCAGCTCCGACCGCAGTTACCTTTCCTGTTTCTGAAACGGTCGCTACCTTCTCATTTTCAGATTTCCATGTTACCTTCTGTTCCGCAGTCTTTGGAGTAACCGTTGCACGGATCGTAATATCAAGTCCTTCTGTTAATTCTACGATCAGGCTATCCAGTTTGATAGCTGTTGTCTTTACTTCTTCCTCTGTATCACCACCGGAATTTGTCCCATAATAAGTCTTCACGCCTACAGCACCAAGCTCTGTAGCAGATGCTGTCTTTGTACTGTAATTCGTTGCATTCTTCTTAGCATAGGATAAATATACAGTTTCATCATTCTTATGAAGCAGATAAAGTCCTGCCGCTGCACCAACCAGTCCGGCATTATAATCAAGTGCTACTTCATTGCAATAATAATCTCCCTGGTCGTCTTTATAAGTTCCATCCGCCCCGGGTCCGCCTACCAATGCTCCAAGCAGCGTATAATGATCACTGTTTATGATCTTTGAATCTGTCGATCTGGATGCCGCTCTGTGATGCGGATATTTACTGGAGTTCTCATTATAGCCTACGATATAGCATCGTTTATTCGGGTTATCGCCTAACATATAGTTCATCTGACTGGTTGCCCATTTTGCGTAAGTCGTTGTTCCTGTCAGCTTATCATACACAAGACCGGTAAACTGTTCTGCTGCACTGTATCTGCAGGAGCCCCAGTCACTGACACAGTTAAATACTCCATCGATCTTACTCTTGTTCTTGCAGACCTCTGTAATGCTTTTGAGCTTTGCGGTATCCTTCTGAAGCATACACGCCAGTGCTCCGGTATTTCCCCAGTCCAATACCCAATACTGATTCACGCCATTATCAGAATTATCTTTATAATCGTTATAAATAGAATTATAAGAAGTATCACCTGTAGCAGCTGCAAGTGTACTTGCAGCAAATGCATAATCATCACCATATGATCTTGATGCATAAAATGTTGATGCCCCATCAGTTGCACATGCTTTATTATTATTCTTTACAAATGTAAAGAGATCCTTTGCTGTCTGCAGATCCTCATTATTTCCAAAGTTAATATAGTTCAATGCCAGCGCTGCGATCGCAACACTCACTTCATCGGTAGCCGGATTGCTCGCATCTGCAAAAAATGCCGGACGACTGATCGTCTGTCCCTCCGGTGCTGTCCATATACCATGATCTGTATTACCGTCACCTACCTGATAGCAGAATGCGATAACCTGATCTCCCTCGTATACCGTACACCGCTTAAAGTAATCGCAGAAATAGTCCGTGATTTTCTTCAGATGTTCCTTCTGACCAAGCTCGTCAAATGCATCCTTGAACTGATAATAGCTCATTCCAAGCATGGATGCTGCATATCCCTGTGGAAGTCCGAATTTCACATGATCGCCTGCATCATGGAAGCCGCCGGAAGCATCTACATTGTAGGTTTTTCCATTCTTTATATATGTTACATTTTTATCATAGGTATGGCAGTTTCCACGCCAGGAAAGTGCGCAGGTTCCTTCCAGATTGCCACACATATTTGCATCATAGAAATACAAGCTTTCCTGCAATGCCTTTGCATAGTTGAACTCCACATCCAGATCTTTATTTGTTGTGGTATCACCGGATGAAGTTCCACCGGAGCCGCCTGTATTATCATCATTTGTCTCGCCTTTGGAATAATCTACAGAAGATGAAGTTCCTTTATTATAATAAACGGCTTTTACCTGAATACTGGATGCATCAATATATTTTGACGAGAAACCGCCACCCGGTATGTCTTTCTTCATCGTTCCTGCCGCAAGGACTGCATTTGCGCCACTCTGCATCGGATACATATAGATCGTATCACCATCTGCCACAAAGGTTGCATTCCAACATTTAAATGCAGCTGCCGCACCGGATGGTACCTGTAATACTACGATCCAGTCACAGATCGATGCTCCCGTATTATTGCTGATCGCCATTTCAAAGCCTGACCAGTCATTGCTTGGTGTTCCCTGATTCTTCACAGTTGCTGTCACTCCTGATGAATAATCTCTCTCAGTACCAAAATCAGAAGAACCGGAACCGCTGCCGGAATCTCCACCTGAACTGCTGCCGGATTTTACCAGAACCGCTTCTTTGATCTTGTATGTGATACTTGTTACATTTTCAAACTGAAAACCGAAATTATATAACTGACCGGATTTGCTATAGAACTGTGTCAGGTCCAGTTCTACGGTCTGAGTGCCGGAGCCTGCATTCACATTGATCCATTCACCCTTCCACGTTCCTTTCGCATTTACAAACGCCTGTCCGCCAACATTTCCGGTTCCATCGGCTGATGATACCTCGAAGCTGACACGAAGCTTGGTAAGCCCCGCACTCTTAAGCTCCGACAGATCGCTGTATCCGCCATTTCCAAGATCAAGGCTGACCTGATTATCCACATTTCCACTTGCCGTCACCTGACCCGTACTGTAAGACAGAGCGGTCGTCTCCTCCGCTGCCTCTGTCCTGTCCGAAGGAATCACCACAAGGCTTACTGTCATCGCAAATGACAGCATCCATGCTATGACCCTTGTAACCCATTTGTCCCTTTGTCTGCTCATACCTTCTCCTTCCTTTTTCTCAAAAGCCGTTCCGGTAATACAACCCCCTCATGTCATGAGCTCACCGAAACAATCCTTCTTATTCGCAGTTAAATCAATTATACCAATAACTTCCGGATCCCACAATGAAAATCCACTATCCATCCTTACAAATATTACCAGGTATTTTGTTCATTTTAATCTGATCTTGTTATATATAACAGACACAAGTCTGACTGCCGAACTACTCATATAATAAGCAATGACATTCATGCAGTTTCGTAATGAGATACACTCTAGCTGTCAGCACTAAGCCCTTGTCTGAACCCGCAGGGTGAGTTAGGGCGACTGCTGACAAACAAGCGAGTGTATCGAATAGGAACGAAATGAGTCATGTGTTTTATATGAGTAGTTCGGCAGTCAGGCCTTATGTCGTCATATAGGAACTTATTCATGATATATATAACAGATAAAGCCCATGTGTGGCAACAGTCTTCTATGATCGGGAATGACATTCATGTAGTTTCGTAATGAGATACACTCTAGCTGTCAGCATCAAGCCCTTGTCTGAACCCACAGGGTGAGTTAGGGCGACTGCTGACAAATAGGCGAGTGTGTCGAATAGAAACGAAATGAGTCATTCCCGATCATAGAAGGCTGTTACTACACATGGGCTTTATCGTTGCCACACAGTGAGCAGGGCATGGTCTACTCGCTACGCAAAAAGGACAGAACCCAAAGGGTTCTGTCCCACTCTGTCTATACTGAATTATTTGACATATACGTCAACAGTTCTTCTTCCGTAGTTTAAAGCTGCCTGATGGCTTGAGAAGAAAATATCGATTCTGTTACCACGAATTGCACCACCTCTGTCCTCTACGACATATGTGTGACCATCAATGATAAGTTCTGTACCAAACGCAAAATTACTTGGTGCCGCAATTGTTCTTCCTTCTGTAGCATATGTACCGCTGGCTGTAATTCCATCGGACTTACCACAACAGTATGAACATCCGCAGTAAGCTGTTGTTGTGAATGTACCAAGATAAGTTCCCGGCTGATAGCTGTCATCTTCTACATAGATTGCACCAGCTGTAGCTTCTTCCGTAGCTTCTGTAGCTTCGATACCACGCTGCTGCTTCTCATCGCCTACGCTCTCTGTTGTCTTCTTTGCTTTCTTGCTCTTCTTTGCGAGTGCCATCTCTTCTGATGAAGATGCCGGCTCCTCTGTAGTCGTTTCTGTCGTTGTTACCTCAGCGGTTGTTGCCTCAGTTGTAACTTCTGTTGTTTCCTCTGTTGGTTCCTCAGCAGTTGCTTCTGTTCTGTCTTCAACTGTAAGAAGATCAACTTTATCTTCCTTTGCTGCAAGAGCAACGGCTTCTGTCTCTTTACTTGTCTTCTCAACCTTTGCCAACATATCGGCATCATTGATGGACTTCTGTAAATCTGTGTATTCTATCTTAGAATATTCAACCTTCGTATCTTCGATTGCTGTAGATTCAAGCTGTGAAACAGCTACCAGCTTTGCTTTTGAATGAACTCGTGATTCATCCGAAGCCAGAGTGACAAATGATGCAACTCCGAGGGAAGTGGATACTACAACAATACCTGCTCTCATCAGATATTTCTTAATATTTTCTGAAAACATCTGGCTGGAGCTTGAAAATTTCTTCATAATTTTCTCTCCTTGATTTCTTTTCAGTTTCGAAATTGTTACAAAAAGATTAACTCTTGTTTGTATCGTTATTATAATGCCTGACAATCAAAAGGTCAAGCAAACCAGCCATTTTTATTAATTATGTCGTAGCTACAAAATATTTTGCCAAAATAATATGGTATTTTTATATAATTTTAATAATTGTACATTGTGCATTTTGCATATTTTAACATCTTAACATTTATGCAACAACTTGGCACATTGGACACTTCCACAAAGATAAATTCTTAATTTTTAGCATCAAAACTGCATTTTTTCTTAAAAAAAATAGAAATAATTTTGAATCGCACACGCATCCAGCTGCATATATTTCAAAATCATCTCTATTTGTTTCTAATGTCTGACACACCAAGTCTGTATCTGAATTCGCAGGTGTGTTTTTTGGGGGCTGGCTGGTTCTATATGTAACCAAGGACGTTCATATAGTTTCGTTATGAGATACACTCTAACAGTCAGCACCAAGCCCATGTTTGAGCCTATCAGGGCGAGTTTGGGCGACTGCTGACAAATAAGTTGAGTGTATCGAATAGAAACGAAATGAGTCATTTGTTTACATATAGAACCAATCAGCCCCCAAAAACACACCTGCGGATTCATACATGACTTAAAGCAGCATTCCATCCGTCCATGCATCAAGCAGCTCCACCATCTCATCATAGCTCTCTACCTGATTGATCAGATTCCGGAGTCTGGAAGAATCATACATACCTGCCGAATACCAGGCAACATGCTTCCGCATCTCATGAATCCCTGTAAACTCTCCTTTAAAATCGATCATCAGCCTGGCATGACGGAGCATTGTTTCCTTCACCTGCTGCTTATCCGGTCTTGGCGGAATCTCTCCTGTCTCAAAGTATGTCTTTAATTCATGGAAGATCCATGGATTGCCTCGTGCACCTCTTCCTATCATAAAAGCATCACAGTTCGTCTGTTCTTTCATCCGAATCACATCCTCGGGTGTCAGGATATCCCCATTTCCGATCACAGGGATATTCACTGCCGCTTTCACGTCTGCGATCACTCCCCAGTCCGCATGGCCATGATAATATTGCTCTCTGGTCCTGCCATGTACAGCCACGGCAGCCACACCGCTTTCCTCCGCTATATGTGCAACCTCGGGTGCATTGATATGCTCACTGTCAAAGCCGCTTCGGATCTTAATGGTAACCGGAAGCTTACATGCTTTTGTCATTGCCGACACGATCTTTCCTATTAACAGCGGATTCTTCATCAGCGCAGATCCCTCGCCGTTATTCACAATCTTCGGAACCGGACAACCCATATTCACATCGACAAATGCAAATCCACGATCTTCGATCTTCTTCGCCATCTCTGCAAGCAGCTCCGGGTCTGACCCAAATAACTGCACACCGATCGGATCTTCTTCCGGCGAAACCGCAAGCAGCGGAACTGTGTTCTTATTATCATAGTACAAGCCCTTTGCACTGATCATTTCCGTATATAAAATATCGCAGCCCTGTTCCTTTGCCAACAAACGAAATGGCTGGTCACATACCCCAGCCATTGGCGCCAAAACAAGTTTATTCGTAAAATCCATAAATACTCCTATGCCTGTTTTTGTTTATCCATAATAATTCGTAATCCATATAAGGTCAGATCCGGATCATAAGTATCGATGCAATCGGTATTCTCATAGATCATCTTACCGAGTCCACCGGTCGCAACAACCTTCATATTATCAAAACCGGATTCCTTCCGCATACGTTTTACAATGTATTCGGTCTGTCCGATATACCCAAGGCATACACCTGCCTGCATACTGGAGATCGTATCCTTACAGAGTATCGTATCCGGCACTTTGATCTCAATTTCCGGCAGCTTCGCAGTTCCGCTCCATAATGCATTTGCACCCAGACGGATACCCGGCGATGTTACTCCTGCTATAAATGAACCATCTCCATTTACCAGATCATATGTGGTTGCTGTTCCAAAATCTATCACCAACACAGGACCGCCATACATATGATACGCGGCTACCGCATCTACAATACGGTCTGCCCCGAGCTGCCTTGGATTTGGAATTGCAATATTAATACCTGTCTTTACTCCCGGCTCTACGATCAGAGGATCAAGTTTGAAATATTTCCTTATTCCGTTTGTCAGGGAATGCATCACATTCGGCACTACAGATGCAATGATAACTTCATCGATCACATCTAACGGAAGATTTCTCATTCTGAGCAACTCTCCCAAAAACACACCAAATTCATCTGAAGTTCTCGATATTCCTGTCGTCATACGGAATGTCTTCTCTAACTTTTTCCCGTCAAACAATCCCATCGTGATATTCGTATTTCCTACATCAATTGCAAATAGCATCTCTCACCTCTAATAGTCTTCCAGATAAAACACCTTATAAAACAATTCCAGACTGGAAAACAGCTGCTGCTTGTCCTTCTGTAACTGCTTGATCTTCAATTCGCATCCGATCTCATCATATAACAGATCTTCATCAAATGCCTCTGTTACAAGATTCAGGCTTCCTTCCTGGTCAAATTCAAGCCTCAGTATACCACCTACATCCTCTGTAAACAATACACACATGATTTTTAATTCTTTTTTTATTTCTTCCGGAAGTCCTTTAAACTCCTCATTCAGATAAAATTTCTGTTCGTACTTCGAACTAGCACATAATACAACCTTTTCTGGTTTCATTGTTTCTCCTATCCTATCACATCTGCCATATCATACATGCCTGCTGGTTTTCCTGCCAGGAATTTTGCGGCTTCTACCGCACCCTTTGCAAATACTGACTTGGAATATGCTGTATGCTTGAACTCGATCACTTCATCGATTCCCGCAAAGATGACCTCATGTTCTCCAACAATCGTTCCGCCACGAACGGCTGAGATACCAAGCTCTTTCTTATCTCTCTTTTTTCTGACCTGACTTCTGTCGTAGACATATTCATATTCTCCGCCTCTTGCTTCATTAATAGAATCCGCAAGTGCTATCGCTGTTCCGGATGGTGCATCTACCTTCTGGTTATGATGCTTCTCAACGATCTCGATATCATAGCCTGCCGGTGCAAATACATTTGCGGCATCCTTTAACAGCTTCATCAAAGTGTTGATTCCAAGTGACATATTGGCTGACTTTAAGATTGCAACCTTTGTACTGCATTCTTTTACCTTTGCAAGCTGCTCATCACTTAAACCGGTTGTACAGAGAACTACCGGGATCTGTTTTTCCACGCTGTAATCAAGAAGTGCATCCACTGCTACTGCTGCTGCAAAGTCAACGATTACATCTGCCGCCACATCACACTTTTTAATATCTGTAAATACCGGATATCCGTTATCTCTGTTATCTGCGATATCAATGCCTGCAACGATCTGTGCATTCGGATCATCCGCTACAAGTCCTGTGATCACCTGTCCCATCTTACCATTACATCCATGCATTATAATTCGAACCATTTTCTTTTCCTCCATTTATCCTGTGTTTTTCTCATTCTGCCATAGCAACCGCCAAATCTCTCATGAAGACATGAACTTTGGCTGAGTACCCGCAAACTAAACAAAAATCCCGCAGAACCTGCGGGATTTTATATACTACAGACAGATTCCTGTATCCCTTCTGTCCATCTTTGTTTATATCATACAGCCTAATCCTCTACCGGATCATCTGTATTTTCTTTTTATTCTAAAGTAAGCCGTACGCTGTCATTGCGGCCTTTAACTTCTCTACATGTGCAGGCTCCATCTCTGTTAATGGCATTCTCATTGTTCCGCCGCATAAGCCCATAAGCTCAACTGCTTTCTTAACAGGAATTGGATTTACTTCACAGAACAGTGCCTCACACAAATCGATCGTCTTTAACTGGATATCAAGACTTCCCTTTACATCGCCGTCCATGAATTTCTTAACCATATCATGTACATCTCTTGGAGCAATATTTGCTGTTACAGAGATAACACCCTTTCCACCTAATGACAGGAGTGGTACTACCTGATCATCGTTACCGGAATAAATATCGATACAGCCATCTGCCAGTTTTGCAAGCTTAACTACCTGTGCGATATTACCGGACGCTTCCTTGATACCTACGATATTTGGTACAGTCTTTGCAAGTGTAACTGCTGTCTCCGGCTGAATGTTACATCCTGTACGGGATGGTACATTGTATAAGATAATTGGAATCTTTACAGAATTCGCAATAGCTGTAAAGTGTGCGATCAGACCATTCTGGGTTGCCTTGTTGTAATATGGTGTTACTAACAGTAATCCATCTACGCCATAGCTCTCTGCCTCTGTAGAAAGGTAAATAGCTGTTCCTGTACAATTAGAACCTGCACCTGCGATAACAGGGATTCTGTGATCTACATATTCTACACATGCCTTTATACATGCGAGATGTTCTTCATGTGATAATGTAGATGCTTCACCTGTTGTTCCACATACGATAATGGCATCTGTACCATTTGCAATATGGAATTCAACAAGTTCCTTCATCTTATCGAAATCAACCTCGCCATTCTCCTTAAATGGTGTTACTAACGCTACACCTGAACCTTCAAAAATTGACATAAATTTTTCCTCCTTAAAATCTAAAACCTGTAAATCCTCGTGGAATCAATTTTACTTCTTCTATACAGTATAAAAGGCCGGCACGCGAGCGCCGACCTTTAGAAATAATATACTTTCTGAAAAAGTAGCCCTCCATCTGTGACGATGACAGTCATACAGTTATTCGCTGCACAACCAGGTTACAGCCCTATGGATAACTGCTTCCTTCGGCGGTATCCCCTTTCAACACATATCATCTACCTCCATATATATCCATATATTTACTGATAAATACCGCGCCTCTACTGAATTTTTCTTTTTTCCATTAGATAAAATTACTATATCATTCCTGTCTGTTTCTGTCAATATGTAACGACTTCTTTTCCCTGTCTGTTCATTGCTTTACTGTCCCTTTACCGGTCTACTCCAGGCATTCCATTTTGCTGACAGATACCTCATAAGCAGTCTTGCTGATGATCTGATCTTTCCCGATTCGTTTCTGGTATTCCCGGCTCTGGATCCTGCCCCATACAGCGACATGCTCGCCCACCTTCAGTTTTCCCGCAAATCTTGCGTTTCTGCCCCAGCAGATGCAAGGAATATAGTCGCTCTTGCCATATGCCCGGTTGACTGCCAGCAGAATATCTGCGATCTCCCGTCCCAGTGGTGTCATACGGTACACCGGTTCTTTGCATATATAACCGTCCAGATAGATCTGATTCGGCTTATTCTCTGCTTCCTCATCATCTTCATCCAGTACCGATATCTCCCTGACAAATACCGATAAGATCAGACGGTTTCTCGTCTCTTCATGCTTGTTATAAGACCGAAACTGTCCTCTCGCCATCACCTTTTCCCCGATATGGGAATTCTCTACATCAAATAACCGATCAGACACCATAAGTGGTATTACGTCATAGGTATCACTCAGTCTGGCAACGACAAGATCCACCATATAAAATCCTTCTCCGAAGATCTCATGACTGAATGTAAAGTCTGATGCAATCTCCCCCGCTACGATCACCTGGTTATTGTTTAATGTTTTTTCCATGTTTTTTCTCCCTTCTGGTATATCCCTTCGAATGTATACCATAAAATATATTCTTTTATACCGGAAGATATGCTGCTTTTTTTTGTCTTGTTTTGTCTTATATCGGGAGTTAGGGCAAATTAATTGAATAAATAGAATAAAGCCGGACTATATAAGCCCGGCTCCTTTTTAATATCACATATTTCTAATCATCTGCGTTGTCTGTATGCTTCATACGCAAGAAGGGTTGCCGATATTGCAGCATTTAATGATTCCACCTGTCCTGCCATCGGAATACGGAGCAGACGATCAGCCTTTGATGATAACTCATCGGTCAGTCCGTTTCCTTCATTTCCGATCAGAAACGCATTGTTTCTTTTAAGCTTCCCTGCATACAGGTCACATCCATCCAAATGCGCCCCATAGACAACGATCCCATGTTCTTTCAACCGGTCAACCGCCTTCGCCGGATCATCCACATAGACAAACGGCACACGGAAGATCGTTCCCATTGTGGATCGTACCACTTTCGGATTGTATATATCGCAGGAATCTCCTCCAATAATAATACCTGTAACATCGGCAGCCTCTGCCGTCCGCACGATCGTACCGAGATTACCCGGATCCTGTATAGATTCCAGAACTAAGAAAGTATTTCCGTTCTCGCGTTTATCCATCACAGAAATCAAATCTTCCATTGTATAATGATATCTCTCAACGACAGCAAGAAGTCCCTGTGGTGTCTTCGTCTGTGACATCGATCGGAATACGCTGTCTGATACAACAACCAGTCGTCTGTCCTGTTCCGTGATTCCTTTTTCCGGAAGCTCGGTTCCATATCTCTGATATGCCGTTTCCGATACAAATACCTGCTTTACACGATCAAACGGGAGTTCCCGGAACATACGGATTCCTTCTACTATAAACACCTGTTCTTCTTTGCGAAATGACGCATTTTTATTTAGCTTGTTTATATTCTTTATCTTGGGATTTGAATTTGCAGTAATGATCTCCATATCTGCATCCTCCTGTCATTTATCTATTCTAAATATCATTCACAGCCACCATATATACACGCCGGAACTCTGCTATTTCTTCTTGTTCGGGCGAACCGTCACACGGCTGACACCATATTCCAGCTTCAACCGGTCAACGATACCGGAAGCGCCATCAACCATAAAACCTCTGCCCATATTCTTATACTGTTTTTCCTGTTTTATGAATATGTATACCGGACAGTTTCCTTTATATTCTTCAAGAATCGACAGGAAATCCTTCTCCAGTTCATCATATTCTTTTCTATCGTCAAAACATACCCAGACCTGAAGATCACCTTCTGTAAATTCCGGTTTTCCTGCATTTTCTCTGCGTGGCTTCATTCTGCCGCTGTTATTATAACGGCTGAAATCATTTCCGGCCACAACCTCATCAAAGGTCAGGATCTCCTCAGCGATCAGCTTCGCATCCTCCTCGGATACCGTTGCACGTCCCTTTACGAAGATCTTATTATCTGCCGTCAGCTTCTCACGATAATCTTCATATTTCTTAGGGAATACGATGATCTCCGTTTGTCCGACCATATCCTCCAGTGTTACAAACGCCATATTCTGATTATTCTTCGTCATTTTTATCGTAACATCTGCTACCATACCGCCAAGAATACAGATACTCTGATCCTGAACTCTTGCACGTCCTTCTTCCTCATCGATCATGAAATCCACCGATGAAAATGCCGTTTTCTCACTCATCAGTTTCTCATAATCAAGAAGCGGGTGGCCGGATATATAGATACCCAGTACGGATTTCTCAAGTGCCAGCTTCTCCTGCTCGTCATATTCCTCTACATCCGGGAATTTCGTCTTTGCAGCTTCTGCAAACTCACCGCCAAAGAATTCTGCAAATGACATCTGTCCTGCAGATAAATTCTTCCGCTCTTTATAGACTTCATCGATCATCATCGGATATGCCATCATCATCTGACGTCTCTTCACGCCAAAGCTGTCAAATGCACCTCCAAGGATCAACGCCTCAACAGTCTTCTTATTTGTCTCCTTCGGTGTCATACGAACCAGGAAGTCCTTCATGTCTTTATATGGTCCATTTGCCTCCCGTTCTTCTACGATCCGGTCTACTACCGCACTTCCTACACTCTTGATTCCTGACATGCCATATCGTATCGCACCCTTGGCTGCTGAGAATCCGCTGTAGCCTTCATTGATATCCGGCGGCAAAATCCGGATTCCCATCTGGCGGCAGGACTGGATATAGCCTGCGACCTTGGAACTGTTATCCTTTACCGATGACATCAGCGCCGCCATGAATTCAACCGGATAATAGCATTTTAAAAATGCCGTCTGATAGGCAACAACCGCGTACGCTGCTGCATGGGATTTGTTAAATGCATATTTTGCAAAATCCGTCATATCATCGAAAATCTTATTTGCAGTTGCCTCCGGGATACCTCGGGCGATACAGCCCGGCACTCCTAATTCTTCATTTCCATATACGAAATACTGTCGTTCCTTCGCCATGACATCCGCTTTTTTCTTAGACATAGCACGGCGTACCAGATCGCTTCGTCCAAGTGTATATCCTGCAAGCTTCATAACGATCTGCATAACCTGTTCCTGATATACGATACAGCCATAGGTCGGTTCCAGGATTTCCTGAAGTTCCGGTACATCATAGGTGATCTTCTCAGGATGTTCCTTACCATTGATATAGTTCGGAATAAAATCCATAGGGCCCGGACGATACAGAGAGATTCCTGCTATGACATCTTCCAGACTCTGAGGCTTTAGCTCCTTCATAAAGCTCTTCATACCGGAACTTTCAAGCTGGAAGATACCTTCTGTCTTTCCTGAAGTAATTAACTCAAATACTTTCTTATCGTCATAATCGATATGGTCGATATCAATATCAACTCCGGTCTCCTGCTTTATGAACTTCACCGCATCCTGAATAACGGTCAGAGTACGAAGTCCGAGGAAGTCCATTTTCAGAAGTCCTAACCGTTCGATCGTAGTCATTGTAAACTGTGTGATGATCGAATCATCACCGCCTCTTGCAAGCGGTACATATTCATCGATAGAATCTCTGCCGATTACGACACCGGCCGCATGCATACCGGTATTTCTCGGAAGTCCCTCTAACTTCCTTGCCATATCGATCAACTGCTTGACATCTGCATTTCCCTCATACATCTCCTTCAGCTCCTTGCTGACCTTCAGAGCTGTATCAATATTCATACCGATCTCCATCGGAATTGTCTTCGCTACCGAATCACAGAGTGCATACGGAAGATCCAACGCACGACCGACATCGCGGATAACATTTCGTGCTGCCATCGTCTGGAAGGTTACAATCTGTACTACCTTTTCTTTTCCATATTTACGGACAACATAATCGATAACCTCCTGTCTTCTCTCATAACAGAAATCCACATCGATATCAGGCATAGATACTCGCTCCGGATTCAGAAATCGTTCAAACAGAAGATTGTAACGGATCGGATCAATATTCGTAATCTCCAGACAATAGGCTACGATACTGCCCGCTGCAGATCCACGGCCGGGACCAACTGCAATCCCATGATCCTTGGCATATCTTATAAAGTCTGATACAATCAGGAAATAATCCACATATCCCATTTTCTTGATCGTATTGATCTCATAGGTCAGGCGCTCCATCAACTCCGGTGTTACCGGATTATAACGCTTCCTGATACCCTCCATACAGAGTTTTTCCAGATACTCCTCGGCTGTCAGCCCATCCGGCACATCAAATTCCGGCACCTTCTGCTCGCCAAATACGATCTCTACATTACAACGGTCTGCAATCTTCTGTGTATTTGCAAGCGCTTCCTTCGCATAAGGGAAAAGCTTATACATTTCTTCTTTGGATTTCAGGTAATACTGTCCGCCTGTATAGCGCATACGATCTTCATCATGTACCTTACGGTTCGTCTGGATACACAAAAGAACATCGTGTGCCTCCCAGTCCTCCGCAAGGATATAGTGAGAATCATTAGTTACGACCATAGGAATACCCAACTCTTTGGACAACCGCATAACACCCGCATTTACCGTCGCCTGCTCTGCCAGTCCATGATCCTGCATCTCGAGGAAATAATTATTTTCTCCAAATATCTTCAAATGACGGAGCGCTGCCTCTTTGGCTTCCTCATAGTTGTTCTTTCTTAAGTTGACCGCAACCTCGCCTGCCAGACAGGCTGAAAGCGCAATAATACCCTCGTGATATTGTTCCAGCACTTCCATGTCTACTCTCGGCTTATAATAAAATCCCTCGGTAAATCCTCTGGATACAATCTTTGACAGGTTCTTATATCCCTGATTGTTCTCTGCCAGCAGTACCAGATGATAGTATCGTTCCTCTCCTCTGGTATTCTCACGGTCAAATCGTGATCCCGGGCTGACATAGATCTCGCAGCCTATGATCGGCTTGATCCCCTCTGCCCTTGCTGCCTCATAAAAATCAATAACACCATACATAACGCCGTGATCAGTGATCGCAAGCGAATCATACCCCAGTTCCTTCGCGCGTTTCACCAGACTCTTGATCTTCGCCGATCCATCCAGCAAACTATATTCCGTATGCACATGTAAATGTGTAAAATCCATATTTATCCCTCCGGCTTTTCAGCCTCTCTTCCGTTTATATACTTTCTCCGGTCTGACGTTACTGCCGATAACGATCTTATTTCTGCTTTTTCTTCGGTCTTTTATTATGCAGCACTTCACGTCGTATATAGTCAAAGGTATAATCTTCTCCTTTTTCCGCCAACATTACAAGCAGACTTTCAAGCAGTGCATCCGTCTCCGGATGAAGCAGATGATTTCTTCTTGCTTTTCCTTTTCTGAAATATTCCAGTGGATAGGAATCATTATACTTCTCTTTATTATAATTCTTACTTGCTGCAATCCGGTCGCAGAACATCTCGACCACATACTTCTCCGGCATTTTACAGCCTGCCAATGCACCGGAGCGATCCATACTGTAATCTACCCAATATTCCAGATGATGCTTGTTTCTTCCCTTGTGATGCAGCCATGCGCTTGTATATCCTTTTTCTTCACGCTCCGCGTCGTTTGGGCTGCGATCTCCCTGATAATACTTCACACCTACCGAGAACTCCGTCCATGAATATTTGGACAGATCATGCAGCAGTCCCTGTTTATATAAGCCTACCCGAAAGCAATTCTTCATAACCAGCCACTTATGATGGTTGATCGTTTTCAAATGTTTATACCAGTTCATATTCATGAAACTTTTCATCTCCGATTTCATTCTAAATATTGTCCGATTTTTATTGTATTTCATTTTACCCTTTTTGCCAACACCCAAGAAAGCAGTTACCTGAGAAATTTCATAATTCTGCCCCTAAAACCATTTTAAGGCATAAAAAATACCCCGAAGCCCTTGCTTTCTCTTAGGTTTCGGGGTATAAGGTTTAAAGCCGAAAAAGGGACTCGAACCCTCGACCCACGCATTACGAATGCGTTGCTCTACCAACTGAGCTATTTCGGCGTTTGTTAAAAATTCCAGATGCCGTATAACGGAACATTTAAAAGTCCGTTATTCATATACATATCATCTGTTGAGATTCTGATAGACGTCGCATTGTCATATCTCTGCTTGAACACCTTGGAACTCTGTGCCTTGGTATGTGGCTCTGTCTGTACATCAACCGGTACAACCTCGCCATCACCTTCATACACAAAATCAACCTTTGCTGTTGCAGATGATATCCAGAAGAACAGCTTGCCAATATTCTTATTCGCATATAATTCTTCTAGTGCATACTGCTCGGCTATCATACCATCCATCATATCAACGATATTGGTCTTATCTATATCATTATAATGAATGCCTGCCATAATTCTTAAAAGACCGTGATCCAAATGATAAATCTCAAAGGATTTCTCATCCACCTGCTCTGCAAGTGGTAACACCCCGTGTCTTATACGATATACCTGACGGACAACTCCGATCCGTACAAGATGGTCAACAGACGACTCGTACTCTCTGGCTCTCGCCTTGGGATCTACATATCCGTACATAAACTTTTTATTCTCTTTGGTAAGCTGAACAGGAATACTGTTCCAGATCAACATAACCTTTGTTAAAAGTTTCTTCGGTGTTACTTTTACTATATATTCGGTCATTTTGTCAAGTGTTTTTTGCAAAATACCTTCAACTTCTTCAAAATTTTCATTTTTGTAATATGCATTTACCGCTTCCGGCATTCCCCCGGTCACTAAAAATGCATCCAACATTGTATCTATGCTTTTGCGTACCTCTTCCGGCAATCCTTCCAGTCTCTGGTTCTCGATATATTTCCAGAGTTTACGCCCCTTTCCGGCTTTTAAGAATTCATCAAAAGTCATCGGCATCAACTCGTATACAAAGAGATCATCCTGACATTCCGCTTCACCCGGTAACGGTCCATTAACAGTTGCAAGCATACAGATTCGCACATTGTTACTTACCTTCGCATACTCTACCAGATTTGGTACCGCCATCGTACTGAGCTGTACATTGTCAAAAATCAATAACTTGCCCTGAAAGTCGTATTTATCCAGTGAGGTCGTTAATTTCGCATGAAGCTTCTCAGGCTTTCGCTCCTTTGAAATATACTGGCAAAAATCCGGATACTGCTCCAGATTGATAAGAATGTGTTCGTCAAAAAAGCCTGTAGCGAAATCAAGGGCTGCCCATGTCTTTCCTACAAACTTTCCTCCTCTAATGAGTGCTGCTTTATTTTCTCCAATCTCATACCATGTTGCCAGATCGTTCATGATATTTCTAAACATTTGTACTCACCTCTACGACAAACGCATTTGCCATTTCTACATACTGCTTCAACAGACACTTGCCCGAAGAATTACTCTTCGGGCAAGATACTGCTTTAAAACATACTGTTCTAAATTCTATTAAGCATCTTTTCCTATCGAAAGGAATCCATTCTCATTTGCCTTAAGAAGGAATGCAAGACCAATATTCTTTCTGTTTTCACCTGTTGCCTTATAGATCTCGCCGGTCTCAACCAGAGATTTAGCAATCGTATTCAATACATCCTTGAACTGCATCATCTCACGTCTATCCTTCGAACTAAGCTTGAAGATATACTGGTTCTTTGAACTGATCAAAAGAATACTGTATGTATGTATATTATCCTTTGAACTTCTGATCGCCGAACCGATCATTCTGGAGTTCGCAATAATAACTTCTGCATTCTCATCCGGCAGATACTCTGATACGATCAGTTTATAGATCTTAAGATAATCCTGCTCTGCTGTCGCATTGACAGGCATCTCAGCTACCGCAAATTCAACAACAGAATCGGCAAGCTTGATAGTACCGCCTTCATCATTGATCGTTGCTGAGCACTCTTTTGGAACGCACAGGCGGAAGAACTTATTCTCCACAATCTTCTGTCCCTTACCCGGTTCACGGATGATCAGATCCACATAATGCATTTCCAGTTTGTTCATCGCTACGATAGCAGTCTCATCACCGGTCTCTGCAAGCTCGATCAGTGCATCATACAGACTCCAAATCTGCTGTGTCGTAAACGGAACCAGTTCAAACAGCTTCTCAATAGCCGGAACGTAACCCATACTTGCATTTTCAATATATAGCTTAATAGCCTCTTCGTTATCGAGACCTTTTTCAACCTTGTAATTGATAACCTTGAATAAGTTTTCCTTATCCCAGTCATCAAAGTTCGCATTAAAGGCTTTCTCAAAATACTTGATGCTCTTAATCTCGCCCTTATAATTTTCCTGTTTCTCCTGAAGCTGATAGATACGTCCAAGTTCATATCCTGCTCTGGCACTTCCAAGTCCAAGTGCTTCCAGATATGCTTTTTCAATCTCGTACGGCGTTGCTATATAGAAAATCTGCTGCTGTTTCATCATTGCGATCTTAATTGCCGCAGATTCACTTCCTGCCTGAACCGCTCTTTCCCATTTCTCAACGGCCGTCTGAAGATCTTCACCCTTCAGTTCCTCCAGATCCTTAATATAGCCCTCTGCTTCCGGTATACCATTCGCTCTTGCCTTTTTAAAATATTCCAGAGCCTTTCTTCCGTCTCTCTTGGTACGGAGCAGACCATAGTAATAAATACGTCCCAGATAGAATGCAACTCTCTTGTGTCCCAATCTCTCTGCGTTCTCGTACCAGTTCAATGCTTTCATGTAATCCTTCATCTGCTGATCGTAGACATTTCCGATCAGAAATGCAAGTTCAGGATCCTTGGTTGCTTCAAATAACTGCTTTGCATAACTGATCGTTTTTTCCAGATCACGATATGGACTGTCTTCATCATAATACAGTTCTACAAGCAGATAACTTGCCTTGATACTGCCAAACTTCAAAGCCTGCTTTGCAGCCTTCATTGCACCTTCATAATCTTCCAGATAATAGCAGTAGATTGCTTCATTGTAATACTGCATATCTCTCCGGTTTGCACTTTCTTCACTGACCAGTGTCGGATCAATAAATGCAAATGAGTTTGCTACCTCGAAGATAATCTCCTCGTACTGTTCAATGATCTCCATCGTTGCACATACGAAACGCATACATGCCAGTCGTCTTCCCTGATAGAACGCAAATGAAACAATACCCTTTTCCATATCCTTATGGTAGTATGTCGTGCAGATACCATCTGCATACTCTGTAATATATGCTTTCAACTGTAAATCTTCGTCAAATGCATCATTACAATATCTCAGATAGTTTTCCAATGTCTTCTTAGAATCCTTTGGTATACTGTCGTAATAAACATAGATTGCAAAATCTTTATATGTAAGGCTTGGTGCGTAATATTCTTCGCCTGTTGACTCATTGATGGTCTTCACCCAGTCTTTCGGAAGCTTGTGAATATAACCTTCCACCTGATTATGTACATAGGAATACTGATACTGAAGTCTGGAGGCCTCGATCACCTTGTATCTCGGTTCTTTTCCCTTTTCTTTTCTTCTCTGGGAAATCTCTGTATACAGCTTATCTTTTTCTTCAAATTCCAGGCTGTCCTCATGTGTGCTCGCATATAGTACACGTTCATATGAAGCCTTTGCCTTTGCATCGCCTGCATCTGCAAGCTTCTTATACCACTGCATTGCCTTTTCCAGATCAGCAGGAACTACAAAATCACTCTTATTTCCATATTCATCGATTCGGTTCAATCCGCTCTCATAAATAGAACCAAGGCTCATATATGCTGCCTTGATGCCATAATCGGTTGCGGCTATTTCAAAATACTTAATTGCTTTTGAGAAATTCTGAATCTCCAGCATCATCTTGGCAAGTTTGTAAATAACATCTCCGTCACGGTTCTGATTTACATACTTCTCGTAGTATTTTGTAGATTTATTCATATCTACATTTGTCTTTGCATTACGATAAACACCCTTTTCATAAAATTCTGCCAGTGCAAGCAGGGCGTCATCCCCATATGATTTATACTGGGTATCCATTATACCAATGTCTGAAACCTGCTCCAGTATTTTAACCGATTCTTCCGAATCTCCGTTATCCATAAGGTTCATCGCCTTATTATACTGTAACTCTACGTTATTGACCGGTGCTTTCTTTTTAGAAAATCTGGATACGAAAGGTATTTTCTTAAAAATCCCATCAAAAAATCCCATATCTACTTCCTCCGATGACACATGTCCATTAATAAATTGATTTTATCACATTCAAACAAAGCGTGCAATAAAAACACCAATTAATTGCCGGAAGAATTTATGCATTTGCTGTCAGGTAATCCGCGATCTCATTTACTGCAGCTTCCGCATCTTTGCCATCTGCGATAATTGTGATCTCCTGCCCTTCTGTAAATCCCATGCTCATCATTCCCATAATGCTCTTTGCATTGATCTTCTTGTCATCCGATACCAGATGGATCTGACTCTCATACTGGCTTGCAATCTGTACAAGAACTGCTACCGGTCTTTCTTCGGTTCCTTCGGTCATAGCTACCTTAACTGTTTTTTCTAACATTTTTTCCTCCTACACATACGACTTTTGTCTTAGGTCATCTGCTATTTCACTTATTTTTCTTAATCTATGATTGACTCCCGATTTTCCAATGGGGGGATTCATCATCTCACCTAATTCTTTCAGGGATGCATCCGGTTCTTCCAGACGAAGTTCCGCCAGTTCTCTCAGATTATCCGGGAGATATGTGATACCTCTTGTCTCTATCACATAATTTATATCCTGAATCTGACGGACCGCAGCACTGACTGTTTTGTTCAGATTCGCGGCTTCACAGTTTACCCTGCGATTAACATTATTACTGATATCTTTCAATATTCTCACATTCTCCATATTCATCAGAGAAATGTGAGCACCCATGATATTTAACACATCAACGATCATGGTTCCATCTTTTATATAACAGACACTGTATTTTTTTCTGGCAATAATACGACTCTCGATATCAAGCTCCGCCATAATCTTCTCAATCATTCCCGCCCGGTCTTCATTATCACAGACAATCTCCAGATGATATCCTTTTTTAGGATCACTGACGGACCCCGATGTCATAAATACACCTTTGATAAATGCCCGCTTACAGCACTGTTGCTGTACTACCATTCGATTCACTGTCATATCCTGACAGCTTACTTTTGTCACACCCTTCTGTGAAATCCTAAAATCCGGGGAAAGCTTCAAAGTCTGCAGCATCCGTTCGATCTCGTCCGGCCGATCCAGTACCATTCGATAGATTCGGCTGTTACTACCTGTTCTTTTCACCGAACATTCCATACGGATGTCAAACAACACCTTTATCAGTGATGCCATTGTCTTTGCTATAATACTTCGTTCTGTTGTTATACATAATTTAAAGAGTGAACCATTTCTGTACCACACATCTGCCACCATGGACATCATTCCTGAAAGTTCCGCTATTCTGCAATGTCTTGCGTTGCTGATATTCTTGGCAAGCTCTGCTTTTACTTCCGAGGAAAAGGACATATGCCTCACTCCTTTTCTATAATTTCTTTACAACTGCATCTTTTCCGATATCACGGTGATATATTCTCACAGTGTATGTGGATTTCTGCAGACGATTATATACTTCATTCGCAATCGTTACGGAACGATGTTTGCCACCGGTGCATCCGATCGAGATAACAAGCTGATTTTTTCCCTCTTTAATATAATTGGGAATCAGAAATTGCACCAGATCAATGAATTTGTCCAGAAATTCCGGTCCTTCCTCACAGTTCATGACATAATCCTGAATCACTTTATCATTTCCGGTAAGCGGACGTAGCTCTTCATCATAATAAGGATTCGGCAGGAATCTCACATCCTGCACAATATCGGAGTCTCTCGGGATTCCGTATTTGAATCCAAATGACATGATGGTAATGATAAAATTCCCATATTCCATATTCTGGACAAATATTTTATCCAGTTCAGATTTAAATTCCCTTACCAGAAGATTCGTTGTATCTATAATATAATCCGCTTCATCCTTGATAAAGCTGATCAATTCTCTTTCTTTTTTTATACCATCTATAATTCTTCCATTCTTAGCAGATAACGGATGATTTCTTCTTGTTTCTTTAAATCGTTTTACCAGTTTCTCATCTGAGCACTCCATAAAGAGGATCTCATACTGATAACCATTTTCTTTCATATCATTCAGACAGGCATTCAACTGGCTTAACGCTCTTCCGCTTCGAATGTCCACACTGATCGCCACATTATCTACCTGAATCTGTTCATCGTATGCAATTTCCGCAAAACGTTTGATAAGCTGGATTGGAAGATTATCTACGCAGAAATATCCTGCATCTTCCAGCGTTTTCATCGCTGTTGTTTTTCCTGCACCGCTCATTCCTGTTACAATTACAAATCTCATCCTAGAATGCCCCCAGTGTCTTTATCTCAAGCTCCAGATCCACACCGGAGCTGTCTTTTACCGTTTTCTTTACATCGTTTACCAACTGCATGACATCAGCCGCCGTTGCGCCGCCTTTGTTCACCACAAAACCACAATGTTTCTCTGATACCTGGGCTCCTCCTACAGTATAACCGCGAAGTCCCGCATCCATGATCAGTTTTCCTGCAAAATATCCCTCCGGTCTCTTAAAGGTCGAACCTGCCGACGGATATTCAAGTGGCTGCTTTGAAATTCTGGATTCTGCCAGTCGCTTCATCTCTGCATCTATCTGAGCTGCATCTCCTGTCTGAAGCTCAAATTCAGCTTCCAATACGACCAGACCATCCTTCTCAGCCTTACTGTGGCGATAACCAAATTCCATATCCGAACCTGAAATATCATAAATCTGTCCGTTTTGATCCAGCACTTTTACGGATGAAATAATATGCTTCATCTCTCCTCCATATGCTCCGGCATTCATATAAACAGCGCCTCCAACACTTCCCGGTATTCCTGATGCGAATTCCATTCCGGTCAGTTCATGCTGTTTTGCCGTTACTGCTACTTTGATCAAAGATGCTCCGGCCTGAGCGATGATTTTTGTTCCACCCACCATGATCCGAGACATTCCCTCTGCTATATGAATGATCATTCCACGATAGCCGTTATCTGATACCAGTAAGTTACTTCCATTTCCCATAATAAAAAATGGAACGTTTTCTTCTTTACACAGATCTACAAGCTCTGCGATCTGTTCCGGCTTTTCCGGTTCTGCCATAAAATCTGCTTCCCCGCCTATCCGAAAAGTTGTATATCGGTTCAAAGGCTCTTTTGTTTTTATTCTGTTTTCTCCTGTGATCGCTGCTGCTCTCTCATAAAACGATGTCATATACTTACAAACTCCTGACCTGTTTTTATTCTGAACTCTTAGGAATCTTACAAACCTGATAGACAAAACAAAGCCTTTAATATAGGTTTTGCGTGCTGTTCCGGTTGATTTCTCAAAATCTCGAACGCTACCACACAATATTATACATTAAAGGCTTTTAGAATTCAATATTAAAAATGTATAGAAATTTCAGGGTGTTTCAATCCAATTTATGTAATTTACACATAGTTTACTTAATACATTTTACTGGTTCAGTATACTACATGCGCCACCATACATACCTGCATCATTACCAAGTGTAGCAAGTGCGAACTTGGTCTGTCTGCATGCATGGAAAGCATACTGTGCAAAATATTTAGCGGTTGTATTGATAAGTATATCTCCTGCTCTGGATACACCGCCACCGATTACGAAGATCTCAGGATCTACTACACAGGCAATCTGTGCAAGTGCTTTTCCAAGAACCTTTCCATGGTTCTCTACCAGTGTTGCCGCAACTTCATCACCTTCTTTTGCTGCGTCAAATATCTCTTTCGCTGAGATATACTGGATCTGACGAAGCTTGGATGGCTTGTCTGTTGTATTTAAAATGATCTTTGCCATACGAACGATACCGGTTGCTGATGTGTACTGCTCAAGACAGCCCTTGTTGCCGCATCCGCAGACTTCTGTCTCGTCATCATTTACACAGATATGTCCAATCTCCCCGCCTGCACCGTTGGTTCCTGCGAGCATCTTTCCATTTAAAATAATACCGCCGCCGACACCGGTTCCGAGTGTTACCATGACGATATCCTTGTGGCCTTTTCCGCCACCCTGCCACATCTCGCCGAGGGCTGCCATGTTCGCATCATTTCCGGCTTTCACAGGAAGGTCTAATAATTTACTGAGTTCTTCTTCTACATTGAAGATTCCCCATCCAAGATTTACACATTTGATAACAGTTCCATCTGCCTTTACCGGACCCGGAACACCCATTCCAACACCTGCCACATCAGACTTCTCGATCTTCTTCTCTGCCAGTTTATCTTCAACAGATGCTGCGATATCGCTTAAAATATACTTTCCACCTTCATCTGTTCTTGTTGTGATCTCCCATTTCTCAACCATCTCGCCCTGTATTGTAAACAGACCGATCTTTACAGTTGTTCCTCCGATATCTACTCCAAATACATAGTTTGCCATTTTCTACTGCTCCTCCTTATTTGCATTGCCCTTCATGATATTCTGCGTCACTCTGTTATATAATTCCTGTGCTGCATTATATCCCATCTTCTTCTGTCTGTGGTTAACCGCTGCAGATTCAACGATAATCGCGATATTTCTACCCGGACGGATCGGGATGTTATGACTTACAACTTTATTCCCAAGGAATTCCGTATACTGGTCTTCCAGTCCCAGGCGATCATACTCCGTATCCTTGCTCCACTCTTCCAGATTGATAACCAGATCGATATTCTGATCCAGCTTTACACATTCTACACCAAATAACGATTTTACGTCAATAATTCCGATACCTCGAAGCTCGATAAAATGTCTGGTAATGTCCGGTGCCCGTCCAACCAGAGTAGCATCACTGACCTTCTTGATCTCTACCACATCATCCGCAACCAGACGGTGCCCTCTCTTGATCAGTTCCAAAGCAGCCTCAGATTTACCGATACCGCTCTCGCCCATGATCAGAACACCTTCACCGTATACATCGACCAGCACGGCATGTACGGATATTCTTGGTGCCAATTCTACATGGAGCCAACGGTCTACCTCATGTACAAATGCAGATGTAACTGCACTGGATGTAAGGACAGGCACTCCATGCTTCTTTCCTGCTTCTATAATAAATTCATACGGTTCGAGATCCCGGCAGAATATCAGACATGGCGGTTTATACGAAAAAAATTCATTTATGATCTTGATATTTTCTTCCTCTGTATGCATTGCTGCGATATAGGCATGTTCTACATTTCCGCATATCTGGATACGTCCTGCATCGAAATGTTCAAAGAATCCTCCAAACTGTACCGCCGGGCGGTTCATACCCGGATCCTGGATCATCACCTTATCGGTATCGATCTCCGGTGTATAATTCTTCAGATTCATTTTCTCTATGAGTTTGGATACTGTTATACTGTAAACCATCTTCTCCTCCTGTTTTCCCTAGTTTCAGTTCTTGTTTCATTATATTCTACAACCTATTTATCGTCAATTCATCAATTCATTTTTTCAGGAAAAAAGCCACCTGTTTTCTGTATCTTGTGTTATACTGATTTTTATGTGTGAACCTGTTGTTTTTAGAATAAACAGCGGAAAGGAAATTAATTCAAAGTATGTTTAATTTTGAAGAAGAATTAAAAAAACTGCCTCATACACCGGGTGTCTATCTGATGCATAATAAGACCGATGAAATCATCTATGTCGGCAAAGCCATTGATCTGTATAACCGGGTACACCAGTATTTTCAGGCAGGATATAAACGCTCACCTAAAATCGAAAAAATGGTCAGCCACATCGCGTGGTTTGAATATATCATCTGCGAATCCGAAATTGAAGCGCTGGTGCTGGAATGCAACCTGATCAAGGAACACCGTCCGCACTATAATACCATGCTTACGGATGACAAAAGCTACCCATACATCAAGATCACAGTCAACGAGGATTTTCCTCGTATTCTGTTCTCGCATCAGATGCACCGGGATCATGCCAGATATTTTGGTCCTTATACTAATGCAGGTGCCGTCAAGGATACCATTGATCTGTTAAAGAAGCTGTATCATCTGCGTAGCTGCAACAAAAAGCTACCGCAGGAAACAGGGTTGGATCGTCCATGTCTGTATTACCACATTGGGCAATGCAAGGCTCCCTGTCAGGGTTACATCTCAAAAGAGGACTACGGCAGGCAGGTGGAACAGGCAATTCATTTTCTGACCGGACATCACCGGCAGACGGTAAAGGAGCTGGAAGAAAAGATGAAACAGCTTGCAGCCGACATGGAATTTGAACAGGCGGCAGAGGTTCGTGATCTGATCGAAAGCATTAAGCATATCGCATCAAAACAGCGTGTTGACAACACAACAACCGATGACCGTGACGTGATCGCGATGGCTGCCAACAACATGAACGAGGGCGTTATCTCTGTCTTCTTCATCCGTAACGGCAAGATGATCGGCAGAGAGCATTTCCATATGACCGGTGTGCAGTCGGAATCTTATGGAGATATTATGGCTGCATTTTTAAAGCAGTATTACGCTTCTACTCCATTTCTCCCTAAGGAGATCATTCTGGAGCATGAAGTAAATGAGCAGGAGCTGATCGAACAATACTTAAGCGAGCGGCGGGGGAATCTTGTGCACATCCTCACCCCTCAAAAAGGTGACAAAGCCAAGCTGTTAAAGCTTGCGCGCGACAATGCCTTTCTTGTTCTGACACAGGATACAGAAAAGCTGAAACGGGAGCAGGCACGAACAGAAGGCGCAGCAAAGGAACTGGCGGAGCTGATCGGAGTTCCGTCGGCCAAACGGCTGGAAGCCTTCGATATCTCGCACATCAGCGGCTACCATTCGGTTGCTTCAATGGTGGTCTTTGAAAATGGAAAAGCCAGGCCAAATGAATACCGCAAATTCAAATTAAGAACGATCGACGGACCGGATGACTACGCCAGTATGCGTGAAGTTCTGACAAGACGATTTACCGATGAACGTTTTAAGGTCTATCCTGACATCCTTATGATGGATGGTGGTAAGGGACAGGTCAACATTGCTCTGGAGGTTCTTAACGAGCTGCATCTGAACATTCCGGTCTGCGGCATGGTAAAGGATGACTACCACAGAACCAGAGGTCTGTATTTTAACAATAAAGAAGTGGAATTTCCGAAAAATACTCAGGCATTTGACATGGTCACCCGTTTGCAGGATGAAGCCCACCGTTTTGCCATCGAATATCACAGAAGCCTCAGAAGCAAATCTCAGGTACATTCGATCCTTGAGGATATACCGGGCATCGGCCCTGCCAGACGAAAGGATCTGATGGGCTATTTCAAGGATATCGCAAAGATCCGGGAGGCATCCGTCGATGAACTGATGCAGGTGCCATCCATGAACCGGAATGCCGCCGAAATGGTGTACGAATTTTTCCACAAGGAATAAGATAATCTGTATGCAGATATTTACCCAGTTGTATTAGAACGAAAAAGCCACCAGAGGTCTAGGTCTGTCATATTGCATAGCTATTATTCCGCAAGACGCTTTCGCTCTGTTCCTCAACGTAGCGGTACATAAAGCTGCAAAAGACGCAGCTTAAGTACCGACGCTTGGAAAGGCTTGCTGCATAACAGTATGCAATATTCCAGACTGTGGGCGGTTTTTAGTTCAAACAAGGTGTAGCGGGTATATATCTTTGCAAATATCTGCATACATACAACAAGGAGATTGAAAGATGGAATATAATTTTTTTGCTATGATTTCGAGAATGAAATACATTGACCGCTGGGCGTTGATGCGGAATACAAGGGAAGAAAATCTGTGTGAACACAGTCTGGAAGTCAGTATTATCGCTCATGCCCTTGCCGTGATCGGCAATACTTACTACGAAAAGGATCTGAATGCGGAACGGGCTGCTCTGATCGGGCTATACCATGACGCTTCAGAGATCATAACCGGTGATATGCCGACTCCAGTCAAGTATTATAATGATGACATCAAGGAATCATTTAAAATGATCGAGAAAACAGCCTGCTATAAGCTGTTAAACAAACTGCCGGATGAGATGAAACCACAGTATGAACCGCTCTTCTTTCGTCAGTCCGGGGATGAATATATCTGGAAGCTTGTAAAGGCCGCGGATAAGCTGTCCGCTCTTATCAAATGTATGGAAGAAACTTCTGTCGGCAATCCGGAATTTTCCAGTGCCTATGAATCCACAAAGGCTGCTGTCGACAAGCTTGCTGCCGACCTTCCGGAAGTTACCCATTTCCTGTCCGACTTCCTCCCTGCCTACGGCAAAAACCTCGACCAACTTCAATTTTAATTTTAGTAATGCCGTTTTTGGCGTGGCATGTAATACAACTATTATTCCGCAAGACGCTTGCGCTCTATTCCTCGACGTAACGGTACATAAAGTTGCAAAATACGCAACTTAAGTACCGACGCTCGGAAAGGCTTGCTTCATAACAGTGTATTACATGCCACACCAAAAACGGCATTTTTAAAACTACCACAACATATTGCAACTATGCGGTGGTATATGTTTTTAGGGAATATCAAAAATACCGCACATGGATGGTTATATTACACACTGTTATGTAGCAAGCCTTTTTCCACGCCGGTTCTTAGTGAACCGCCACAGGCGGAGAACTTAGCACCGCTGCGTGGAAATAGAGTGCAAGCGTCTTGCAGAATAATAGTTGTGTGATATAACCGTCCATGTGCGGTATTGCACCTATCTCTGTGGTTCCACCTGAGCAAGAATCGACATGAATTCTTTGCTGGTGATCGTTTCATGTTCTATAAGGAAGCTGGCGATGGAATCCAGGGCTGCCATATGAGCAGACAAAAGTCTTTTTGCTTTATTATAGGAATCTCGCAGCATATCACGGATCTCTTTATCGATCTTGGTAGCGGTCTCATCCGAACACTGAAGGGCAAGATTTCTGTCCAGATACTGCCCTTCTATCGATTCAAGCTGCACCATACCGAATTTGTCTGACATACCATACATGGTTATCATGGCTCTGGCTGTCTTGGTCGCCTTCTCGATATCATTTGATGCTCCTGTTGTCACCGAGTCGAATTTCAATTCTTCCGCTGCACGTCCGCCAAGCAGGGTTATAAGCTCTGCTTCCAGCTCTTTCTTGGATTCCAGATATTTTTCTTCTTCCGGAACCTGCCATACATAACCCAGAGATCCCATTGTTCTTGGAACGATTGTAATCCTCTGGATTGGCTCAGTGTGTTTCTGAATTGCAGCAAGTAATGCATGTCCGACTTCATGATAAGCAACGATCTGTTTTTCTTCTTTACTGAGCAGACGATCCTTTTTCTCTTTGCCGGCAAATACAACCTCTACCGCGCCGATCAGATCCTGTTGAGAAACCAGGCTTCTGCCATCACGAACGGCTGCCAGTGCTCCCTCATTTATGATATTTGCAAGATCCGCACCAACTGCACCTGAAGTTGCAAGTGCCAGTTCATGAAGATCAACGGTTTCATCCATCTTGACATTCTTGGAATGAACCTTCAGTGTATCGATTCTTCCCTTCAGATCCGGCTTCTCTACGATAACTCTGCGGTCAAATCGACCCGGACGAAGAAGTGCCTTATCAAGTACCTCCGGGCGATTCGTTGCTGCAAGAATTACAATACCCTTTGATGTATCAAAGCCATCCATCTCCGCAAGAAGCTGATTCAAGGTCTGCTCCCGTTCGGAATCTCCGCCATGTCTGGAATCTCTGCTTCTTCCGATCGCATCGATCTCATCGATAAATATAATACATGGTGCCATCTGTGTCGCCTGTTTGAACAGATCTCTGACACGGGAAGCACCCACACCGACATACATCTCTACAAAGCTGGAACCGGACATAGAGAAGAAGGGTACATTTGCTTCACCTGCCACAGCTTTTGCAAGCAGGGTCTTACCGGTTCCCGGAGGGCCGACAAGCAGCGCACCCTTCGGCAGCTTCGCACCGATATCCAGATATTTCTTTGGATTATGAAGGAAATCAACCATCTCTGTCAGAGACTCTTTTGCTTCTTCCTCGCCGGCTACATCCGCAAAGGTAACGCCCGTCTTCTTCTCAACGTAGATCTTCGCATTGGCTCTGCCTACGCCGCCGCTTCGTTTCATGATCATCGACAACAGCAGATAGAATGCAACGATCATCACGATATAAGAAATGATCGTACCGACCATAGCACTTCCACTCTCATCTACACCTTCATATTCTGTTCCATATTTGGTCTTTGCCTGACGAAGCTTCTCTGCCAGACTGTCATCCGATATTCTGGTTGCTGTATATTTGGTCTTACTGATCAGCTTATCATCAGCATTATTTTCAAATACGATCTTGCTTCCGTAGATCTTTACAGAACCAACCTCGCCCTTATCCAACATCTCGATAAACTGACCATATGTGACTTCCTCTTCTCTGCCGGATGACACCCGGTCAAATACGCGCCAGAATAAAAATGTCAGTAAAATGGAAATAACCAGGATCACAATGATCGAGCGGTTGTTTTTCCCTTTATTTCCATTATTATTGTTATTATTGCTGTTGTTATTATTGTTACTGTTTTCCGGTAAATTATTGTCCAATCGGAACCTCCTTTTATACAGTTCTTATACTGTATCTTTCTTTTGTATGTATTTCTGATAATTTCGCATTCATTATAGACATATTCTTTTTTGCTTGCAATATAATAGCATTTTTGTTCATGAAGATTTAACCTTTTTATTGCTCTACATACATATCAACGTACAGATAGCCTCCCAGACGTGAAACCGATATCTCCCATTCTCCAATATGTACTTCTGTATAATTATTTCCCGTTTCATCTGATGTATCCGTCGCATCACGCAAAGTATGGAGCCCTGCTATAATAGAATCGTAACCACTTCCGGATTCCAGATCCGGTTCATCAAGAGCATTTGCAATTATCGTATATATATCATCCATACGGTAATAATCATTGTCATCCTGAATCTTCTGTGCGATCATCAATGAATGGATTCTGTCAGAGTTATAATCTCCATAGACCGCAACACGAAGGAATCCCATATCTGCATAAAATGAATCTTTTTTCTCATAGCAGGTATTTCCATCGTCATACTTATAGAGTCCAAGATATCTGCCATACTCATCCGCCTGCAGATCGATTCCCATATTCTGCGCGCCTGCAAGCATATCAGATTCAAAATCCGCCATGGCTGTGCCATCATAATGACCAACCAGAGTACATTCCCCGCCATCCTCTGACACTTCTTCTGCTGAAAGTGCCGTGTAATAATTACCTTCTGTTCCCTGTTTTTCTCCGGGAGAAGTATAATACATATAGCCGTCCGGAGCAACAAGTGAAGCATCATCTATGTCTTCGTTGTCCCATTCCGTATCCTGATCCATATAAGTATCATCTTCTATATACTCTTCTTCTGTATCTGCCTCATACGAATCATCCTTTATATGATCAAATATGACCGGTAAAAATTCGCAGCATAAACCAATAATGACACCGATAATAGCAAGCGCAGATGCTTTCTTTTTCTTATTTCCTGTATTATATGAAGTTCCCGGTGCACGATTCTGCCAGGATTTCCATTCTCCCTCTGTCGATTTTGTCTGTCCGTTCTGTATGTCAGAATATGCTTTCTGTTTCTCCTTCCGGTTGTAATCTTCATTATGATCAGATCCGAATCCGTCATGAAAATCCTTTCGCTCATCCCTGTCGAATTCAAATTCATCATGGCAGTCAGATACAGTATCTTCTACCTCCATCTTATCTGCACTATAATCATAGACATCTCCGTCAAAATTATAATCTCGCCGATAATCTACATCACTTCGTCTTTCATTCAGATAAAATGTATGATTATTCTCGATTGGAGTAACAAACCGCTTACATGTCTTGCAAAAATTAATACTATTTACCGAACTGTCACAAATCGGGCAAAGCTTTGTACCCATATACCGCACCTCTTTTCAAACAAATGTACTTCTGTCGTTTACTTTAAAGCCTTTTCCATATTTCGTCAACACCGGAAATGAATGGTGCAGCTTATTTCTCCATGCTTGACACTCTACTATAAACTATCTATTATTATCTGAGAAAGAAGGTCAAGACAATGCCAGGATTTTTGATGCACCTCGTAGAAGGCGAAATGATTTTAAATAATTTAAAAAAACAAATAAATATATCTAAGACATTTACAGAAGAATTCATGCTTGGATGCATCCTTCCCGATGTCACATCGGATAAAGAGCGAACGCATTTCCGTCCATTATACCAGAAATATCAGATCACGAAATATCCGGACATGACAACGGTTTATGCTCTGTATGGGAATCAGGAGCTTTCTCCTATCGATCTGGGGATTCTTGCTCATTTACAACTGGATGCCAGTTATGTGGCGGATTTCTGGCAGCATTTTTTTGTCTTTGAAGATGAATCCGGTGCTCCCTCTGTCGATACCAGGCATCCCTTATTTGTAAGGCTTCTCAAAGGGCAGAAGACACGAATCCCGCTTGCGGACTTCTTCTCTGACAAATGGTTCTATGGCGAGTATGACCGGATCAATCCTGTTCTGAACAGACAGTTTCATCCATTTGTCCCGGATCATGTATCATACCGGGCGGAAGATATACATATCAAAGAATGTATACCCGAAGATGCCGGAATGATAAAAACAAGTTTATCGGCATATGTCGGAACCGCGGAGGCAATCGTGTCTGAAGATCAGGCCGCCAGTTCCGGAGATCAAGCTGCCGGCTCTGATACAAGGAACTCACCTAATGATACTTGCATGGCAAAAATCTTTCCTTATAAAAATATCATCTCTTTTTTACAGGAACAGGCGGACAGTTATCCGGCAATGCCCTATATAAAGAACATCTTATACAACCAATATCTGCAGTCATAACGATAAGCAATACGACTTATCAAATAATCATAAATAAAACTCCATCCACAGCAGTTTCTATTCTATCTGAATATGATCCGCTGTAGATGGAGTTTTTATAATGCTTTCATCTATTTAATCTTTGCTTTTATAACCTTTGTATAAGCACCATAGGTTTTCTTGCCCTTATATGTCTTATACGCTCTGACTTTGAAATAACAGGTCTTACCTTTCTTTAATTTTTTCTTGGTAAGTGTTAATTTCTTTGTCTGACCGATCTTCTTATATTTGCCCTTCTTGGACGTAGCCATGTAGACTTCATAACCATCGGCTCTCTTTGTCTTCTTCCAGCTTACAACACAGGTCTTTGTCTTCTTGGATACTGCCTTTGTCTTCTTAACAGCACCCGGCTTTGTAACAAATGTGTATGCTGTGCCGGAACCTTTGATCTTGGTCTTGCCTGACAATTTGTAAGCATAGATCGTGTATGTATACTTGGTTGCTGATTTCAGCTTTGTTGCTTTATAAGAAACTGTTTTTGAACTTACAGTCTTCACAAGCTTCGACTTTCCGGTCGATGGATTCTTCCTGTAAATCATATAACCGGATGCGCCTGATACCTTCTTCCATTTCAGGGTTGCCGATGTTGTCTTTACACTCTTTACACTGATTCCCTTTACCTTACCCGGCTTTGTTACAGTAGGTGTAACAGGCTTTGCTGCTGCCTTGATCGTAAATGTCGCCGAAGCGCTTCCAACATAATTACCCTGACCTGTAACCGTAACAGTTGCCGTTCCAACATTTACATTATTGCTATATGCTATGGTGTAAGCTGATGCCGGAAGAACCGCTCCGTTTAACACTACTGTTATACTTGGTATCAATGCCTGTCCGGTATAGGTCTGATCTGCAACTGTTATCACAGCGGATGACAGATTGATCTTCTCCGGTGTTGGATCATTCTTCTTTACAATCGTAAAGCTTCCGGTATAGGTTCCGGTATAATTGCCCTGACCTTTTATCGTGATCGTAGCTGTTCCCGGATTTGTATTATTGCTGTAGGAAACTGTATAGTCCTTATCCTTTGTAAGTTCTACAGCTTCTCCATCCATTACAGTTACTCCCGGTCTACATTCTGCACCGGTATAATCAACACTTGAAGAATAATGAACCTGACATTCTGTGATATTCTTTGGTGTGATCTCGTAAGTTCCTGATGCTGTACCTGAGTAATCTCCACAGCCTTCTACAGTTATCGTAGCCGTACCTGCACCTATATTATCCTTTACTGCTACAATTGTATATGATGTATTATCAAGTACCGTTCCATCTGCTAATTTTACAGTGATATCCGTTTTTTCCGGTGTCTGTACACTTCCGTTATATACAAATGTCTTATTTACCGTTACTGTGGCACCGGTAATATTAATAATGTCCTTACTGATCTCAAACTCTTTGGTAAACTGACCTGTATAGTTACCCATACCTTTGACAATAGCTTTTGCCTTTGAATATTCCGTTGTTACAGCTGTATTGTTCTCGTAGGTAACAGTATAATCATTTCCAGTCAGTTCTTTACTTCCATCATAAACTCTGACTGGAGGCTTACATTCCTTACCATCCTCATAGGATACCTTTGAGGCACATCTCACATCAATGCTGCTATCCTGTAAGTTCTTAGCCGCAATCGTGAAATTGCCTGTCATTGTCCCGGTGTAGTTATCAACACCTGCAACTGTAACTGTGGCTGTACCTGCATTTGTATTATTATCATAGCGTGTGATCGTGTAGTCACCTGAACTTAACTGTCTGCCATTTACGCTGACTGTAAGATCAGATGCCTGCGGCTCCCATGCCTTTCCATTATAGGTATAAGAACGATTAACATTTACTGTTGCTCCGGCTATACTCTGCGGGTTGATCGTAAAGTATACAGTCTTCTGACCGGTATAATTATTCACACCTTCGATGACTATTGATCCGGCATCCTTGCCGGCATTGATATTCTCTCCATAGGACACAATCTTATAATCAGCCCATTGCTGAAGATTATTTCCGTTTCCGGTTACCTTAATATCAGATGTCTCAGGCTGTATCTGAGCTCCTGTATAGGTTGCATCTGCTACTTTACAAATAATATCTGCTGCCGTAATTGACTTTCTCCGGATCTCAAAAGACTTTGATATAATTCCGGTATAATGATTCGTCTTACCTGTGATCGTTGCCTTTGCTGTACCTGCCGCCGTATTATTAGCATACTGTACCCTCAGTTCAGACAGATCTGTAATCTTCTTTCCTGACTTTGTCGTGATCATCTTCACAACCGGAATGATCGCATCCCCTGTATACTCAAATGTATCCTTCTCCAGTTCTGCTACTGCTCCTGTAAGGTCAATTGCCGTGATCTCGAATGTCTCTTCTCTTGTTCCTGCAAATGCATCTTTACCGGTGAGCTTCACAGTAATTACTGAACCGACTTCATATCCTTTGGTCTTATTTATCACAGCTACATCATAAGATTCTCCTTCTGCCAGAAGCTTTCCGTTCTGTGTCACTGTTATAACCGGTGTTACTTCCTTTCCACCATCATATTCCAGATCTGATGCATTAACCTTAATGGAACTGTCATTAATATCTGTTCTGTTTCTTGTGATCTCAAAGTAATAGGTCTTAGTTCCTGTGAAATTGCCTGTACCTGTTACATTAATCTCCGCTTTTGTGGTTTCATTCTGATTGTTATTATAAGTAACTGTGTAATCGATTCCTTTTACAAGGGTGTAATTGCCGAGTTTCAAAGTGATCTCCGGCGTAATTGTCTGTCCGTTATTCCACATCATTTTTCCGGAATATTCGGCGGTACAACTATCAATCGTTGCTTTCTCGATTGTGAAATCTCCTGATGCCGAACCACTATATCCGTTTTTACCTGTTACAGTTGCTGTAGCTGTTCCCGCATCTTTATTATTTGTATACTCAACTGTATAATACTGCGAAGCCAGTGTCTTGCCATCCAATACAACAGATATCCGATCAGCTGATGGTGCAAATGCCGAACCGGCATATATCTGTGCCGGAACCGTTACCTTGGCTCCTGCAATACTCTTACTTACGATATTAAATGTCTTTACTGCATTACCTGTATAGTTGCCTGTTCCTGTAAACCGGATCGTCGCTGTTCCGACATTTATGTTATCTATATAATCTGCTGTATAGTCAATTCCTTTTACAAGGGTTCTTCCGGCAATTGTCAGTGTCGGTTCCGGCTTGATCTCGTTTTCGGTAAATGTCTGATCTGGAATAGCACTGATCGTACAGGTGTCGTCTGAAAGAGTTGCTTTCTTGATCGTAAAGGTTGTACTTGCAGTTCCTGTATAATTACTATTTGTACTCTTTGGTTTTACTGTAATCGTAGCTGTTCCTGCATCTACATTATTTGTATATGTAACATCAAAAGCATTCAGATCAGTTATTGTTGTTCCATCTTCCGTTACAATGCTTGTAACCTTAGGTTTTTTTGCAGATCCATTATAGATATTATCATATTCTGCATATTTAACGGTTGCACTGTCAATAGAAACGGAAGTGATCATATACAACAGGTCTATATGATCTGTATAATTACCTTTACCAGTGATCACCACAACGTACGATCCCGCTTTTACCGGATTCGATGAACTATACTGGATCGTATAATCTTCATTCTCAACCAGAGTAATGTTTCCATAAATTACAGATATCTTTGGTATAATCGCCGAACCGGTATATGCGAATTTCTGACCGGATACCAGACCTTTCACGGTACAAACCCGATTAATATTCGCTGCATTGATCTTGAACTCAATCAAACGGGTTCCTGCACAGGTCTGTTTATTTCCTGTCAATGTGATCTGACCATAACCAACATTCTTGTTCTCCCCGTAAGTAACGGTATAATCCTTATCCTTTGTAAAGGTCTGACCTGCTATCGTTATCGTACTTACATCCGGAGTGATCTGTTTTCCTGTATATGTCTGATCCGATATTGTAAGAGACGCATCTTTAACATTTGGAAGTGGTGATGTGATCGTAAAGTATGATGTCACACTTCCTGTATAATTTCCTTTAAATGTAACAATAACTTTAGCCTTATCACCAGCATCTATATTATCCTTATAATCTACTGCATAATCTTTTCCGGTTTCCAAGGTTATTCCATTTACAACTACAACTGTTACAGCAGGCTTAAACGCCTCACCATTATACTCATATTCCGTTTGTGCCAGTGTCACCTGTGCGGACTGTGACACATCAAGTGGCAGCACCCGATATGTACCTGTTGCAGTTCCTGTATAATTAGAATCTGCCTTTGCTGTGATCGTAAATGAATAATTGTCTCCAACTTCTGTAGGACGTGTAGGATAACTGATCGTATAATCTGTACCATATGTTCCACCAGTTAATTCTTTTCCCGATGCTGTATCTGTAACAGTAATTACAGGTGATGAAACATTAGAACCATATGCATATGTCACATCACTTGCTGTAACCTTAATGGTCGGATCACTCAAATCCTTTTTATTGATCGTAAAGTTCTTTTCTACCGAGCCTGTATAATCACCCATTCCACTGATAACTGCAGTTGCAGTCATTGTACCAACATTTATGTTATTTCGATATTGAACCGTATAATCCTTATCCTTTTTCAATGTCGTACCGGCATAGACAACTTTTACATCCGGAGTCACCGCTGCCCCGGTATAAGTTGCATCCGATACTTTGATATCCGCCTGGGAAATATCCTGATTCTTTCCGGCATCACTGATCGTAAATTCTTTCTCAACCGAACCAGAATAATTACCTTTTCCTGTGATCACTACTTTCACGGTTCCCGGCTGTATATTATCATGAGCTGCATCGCCATATGTAACTGTATAATCTGTACCCTCTTCCAATGTTCCATCAACTGTTGCTGTTGGATAATATGTTCTGAATCTGGAATCCTCTATTGTAATCTTTGGTGCCTTTGCTGTTCCATCATAGGTACAATTCGTATATTCCATGGTGATATTCTCGGACGCAATATCTGCCTTTACTACCTGCCAAGGTATTTTCTTACTATAAGAAGAAGCCGATGACCAGTTAGAGCCTGATTTTCCTGTAATAACAAGATTGCCACTTTTTCCAACTCCTTTTAATGTGTTTCCCTTTGTCAATGTATAATCCTTATTTTCAGTTAACTTTTTTCCTCCATAGGATACTTTATCAATAAGTGGATTCATTACTCCCGGTTTTACATATGGCACATACAGGATCGATCCTGTACTGTTATAATATGCATCACCTTTAAAAGCAACGTCAGCTTTTGAAATATCGCCCTCTATAATATGAAAATATGCATACTGAGAACCTGTATATCCCCGACTCTCAATACCATAGATCCAGATCTCAGCTGATTCTGTTCCCTTTCGAAGCTCTACATTATCCTTATATTCAACCGTATAACAATTCGGGCTGATCGTCTGTCCATTCACGGTAACAGAAATTTCCGGTTCAATCGGAGAACCTGTATACCGGAAGTTCCCTGTGCTATTTGTCAAATTAATTTTTACGTTATTCGTGTCTTCATCACTCAGATCGATCAGGTCTGCCGCCTGTACGGTTTCTCCGGCACCTGCCGCCAGCCCTCCCCACTGGAATACTGTCACTGCTACCATTACAATGGTTAGCAGCCACGCCGTTACGAATCTTACACATTTTTTCATATTATGCAACCCTCCATGTCTTCGTTTGTCTGCGGAACAGACCGCCCTGTAAAATAAAAATTCCAAATACGGAAAATCCGCAAAATCTAGGTCAATTTTACCATTTTTCCGATCTTGCTTCAATCCGCATTTGGAACATTTTTACAAATTATTCTTTTTCTGTATAAAATACCCGGATCAATAAATCAACCAACGCTTCCTGATCCAGTTTGTATTCATCAAAATATGTGTTTCTCTCGTATCTACCCGGAAGATCTGTCACATCCGACTCCGCCACATTCAGATCAATACCATGCATCCGGTAATATAAATACAGGATATCATTCCGATCCAGATTTGTCTGCATATATGGTTTTGCCGCTTCATATACAACCTTTGCTTCTTTCCTGCTATCTCCATAAAGTTGCAGGAAACGCTCAATCCATAAAGTAAGATACTGTTCCTGTCTTGCCATCCTGTTTGCATGTTCCCCAAGAGTCTCCACTCTGGTCGCCATCTTCTCTACATACTTATATGCATCCTCATCTTCAAGCGTCACTGTATCCTTGGCAAATACATTCTCACTCACCGTATCTTTGGCATATAGGGTAACACCTTTTACCGCGTCATTGATATCCGCAATTCCTTCCATATCAAGTGCGATATAGCCATGGATTGGAAGATCGTAGAGCATCTCTGAAATCTTCTTTGTGAAATTCTGACAGCTTATCGTCCCGCCATCTGCATATCCATAGGCAAGCCCCACCTGCATCGTATCAGTCAGCGCGACCTCGCCCTTCGTTGTACAGATATCGACATCCGTCATGCTGTCCCGGTTAATATCGATCACATCCAGTTTTCCTGTCTTTTTATTAAATACAAACAGGAAACACATATCAACCCTTCCACCATACCGTACATATTCCGATCCATTTGCATCGGAATATGTCAATTCATCATCCCTGTCTCTGGTATCGGTTTCTTCCGTTGTCTCTTCCCCATACAGATTCAGGTCATCGGAAGAATCCTCTTTGGGCGCCTGATACTCACTGTTATCTACGCCAAATACAAGGATCGATATAATGTCTTTATTATATACATAATTTTTTCCATTATAGGTTACCGAAGTAGAATGCGAACCATCCTCATGAAAACTGATGATCTCCGATGCTGCATTTGCTGCCAGCTGTTTCTTTCCCTGATTTATCATCCAAGCCAGAATGGCTGTCGGTATTCCGACCAGAACAAGGATCGCCACAAATGTGCCAACAATTATTTTCTTCTTCAGACTCCACGGATCACGCAGCTTTTTCGGTCCCATTCGCTTATGTTCCCGCGCACGTACATACAGATCCTCATCTGTACTTTTCTCAATATCTCTTTTTTGATTCTGAGTTTTTTCTCTGAACGAAGTTTCGTTCTGATTTTCCGCTTTCTTTTGAAAAAAATTCTTTTTAATATCCTCGGTTCGGATTCCTTCCGCTGCAATCTCATCCTGGGCTTCCTGTACGATCTCTTTGATCAACAGATCAACAGCTTCTTCACCCGTCTGAGGAGCTGGGTCAGCCGCCTGCTCTTCCTGCCGGCTGACCGGACCGCTGCTTTCGGTATCCTGTTTTCCTTCTGTCTTTTTTCCTTCTGACTCTTTTTCTTCTGACTGTCCATCCTGCAATGCTTCTGCAAGCCGGATCGCTTCTAACAGCTTCTCGTCAAATAAATCTTCCATATAACAACCTTATGCATACAGTGGATATTTCTCTACAATACTCTTAACAAGGGCTTCTGCTCTTGCCTTATCATCATCAATCACTGCTGCCTTGATAGCCTCAGCAATTGTCTCCATATCAGCTTCATTTGCACCTCTGGTTGTAACTGCAGGTGTTCCGATACGGATACCGCTTGTTACAAACGGAGATTTTGGATCATTTGGTACTGTGTTCTTATTTACAGTGATATGAACCTCATCCAAAAGCTTCTCCACTTCTTTACCGGTACGGTCCAGATTCTGAAGATCCACCAGCATAAGGTGGTTATCTGTTCCGCCTGATACGATATTGAAGCCTCTTGCCATTAATGCAGAGGCGAGTGCTGCTGCATTCTTTACAACCTGTGCCTGATACTCCTTATATTCCGGCTGTAATGCTTCCTTTAAACATACTGCCTTACCTGCGATGACATGCATCAGAGGTCCACCCTGGATACCAGGGAATACTGCCTTATTGAAGTTGAATTTCTCATTGATCTCGTTGCTGCACATGATCATACCACCTCTAGGTCCGCGAAGTGTCTTATGTGTAGTAGTTGTTGTAACATGTGCATATGGAATCGGGCTCATATGAAGTCCTGCTGCTACAAGACCTGCGATGTGTGCCATATCTACCATCAGATATGCACCAACCTCATCTGCGATCTCACGGAATCTCTTGAAATCGATTGCTCTTGCATATGCTGATGCACCTGCTACGATCAGCTTTGGCTTGCATTCCTTTGCGATCTCAAGAACCTTGTCATAATCTATAAATCCATCATCATTTACACCATAAGGTACGCAATGAAAATATTTACCGGACATATTTACAGGTGAACCATGTGTCAGATGTCCGCCGTGATCCAGATTCATTCCCATAAACGTATCGCCGGGATTTAAAATAGCGAAAAATACTGCCATATTCGCCTGTGCTCCGGAATGTGGCTGAACATTTACATATTCACATCCAAATAATTTTTTTGCACGCTCTCTGGCAAGATCTTCCACTACGTCTACATACTGGCATCCACCATAATATCTTTTTCCGGGATAACCTTCCGCATATTTGTTTGTCAGATGGCTTCCCATAGCTGCCATAACTGCCTTTGATACGATATTCTCTGATGCGATCAGCTCCAGATTGTTATTCTGTCTGTTCAGTTCATCCGTCATTGCCGCCGCAACTTCCGGATCCACTTTTGTAATTTCATCAAATCCAAACATTTTCTTACCTCCTGGTATGTAATAATATATAACGCATTAATAGAGACAGTATACCATGTCCTCCCTTTCCATACAAGCCAACAAGTACCAGAAATAGGATGAAATAAGATAGAAATAAAATTGATAGGAATAAGATCCGATCTTATTTTTCAGAAATGGAAATATTTTCACTTCGCCCCTTGACAAATAAATCTCTCTATACTAATATTGATGAGTATGTTTACATTGAATTGTCCGTGTCCGGTTTTAATGTAAAAACCTTATTATAATCTATATTTTAAATGGAGGTAGAGAATTTTGGCTAACATCAAATCTGCAAAGAAAAGAATTGAAGTAATTGACAAGAAGACTTTAAGAAACAAGATGATCAAGTCTAAGGTTAAGACAGTTATCAAAAAGGTAGAAGCTGCTATCGCTGCCGGTGACAAAGAAGCTGCTCAGGCAAATCTTCTGGTTGCTATCTCAGAGATCGACAAGGCTGCTTCAAAGGGCGTTTACCACAAGAACAATGCTTCTCGTAAAGTATCACGTCTTACAGCTGCTGTCAACAAGATGGCTTAATCTGACTCATATATATTTTTATAATTGATTACATATGTAAGGCTGCACATATATAATCAAAACCGTCAAAAAAAACAGAACCCTTGAGGTTCTGTTTTTTTGTGTAATAATTCAGTCTCCAGACTATAATAATACCCGTGGTATACAATGATATAACGATGTTCGTGTAGCTCCGGCTACCGGCTCAATGATATCAACAACACTTCCACCGCCACCACATCTGATGCCTGGCTGGTCTTTAATTTGTAGTCTGTATCCTGGCAGGCTTCCATGATCTTCTTTAATTCCTGTTCCGAATAATTCCGGCACTGTTCCGCATATTTCTTCACCGACCAGGACGGAACACCAAGTACAGATGCCGTATCTGCATAATTCTTATTCTCCGCAAGACACATCTTGGTCTTTAATAACAGATCATACTGTCTCGCTATCAAAAACAGGATCCGCATCGCCGGTTCCCGGTTCTCAAGCAGCTCATGGTACAGATGGATCGCTCGATCCTGCTGTTTTCTGGAGATTGCATCAATCATCTCAAAGATATGTCCTTCCGAATTCCCCACGCAGAGATTCTCGACATCGGATGCCGTTACAGCCTCTCTGTCCACTGTATAGCTTATCAGTTTATCAATCTCATTCTTAATCGAATTCATATCCGATCCGGTATGCTCGATCAGCGAACGGATCGCATCGTCAGTTATCTGTTTTCCTTCGCCTTTGAACATTCCTTTAACCCATACAGCCAGAGTCTTCTCGTTTGGAGTTTCAAAGCACAAGGCTTCTCCCAACTTATCAACGGTTTTATATAATTTATTTCTCTTATCAACTTCTGACTCAACAAACAGAATCAACGAGGTGTCCGGCAGTTCTTTGATCCGCTCGGCAAATTCCTCACAGCTCTTTTTAAACAATCCGGTCCCTTCTGCCAGCACCACCCGCCGGTCAGCGAAGAACGGCATTGTTTCACAGAAGCCTATGATCTCCATCGGATCTGTCTTCTCGCCTGCAAACTTTGCAAAGTTCATATTATCGTCACGGTCTGTTACCGCCGAAAGCAATTTATCTCTGTACTGGTTCACGAGATATGTTTCGTCCCCATATAACAGATATACCGGAGCATAGCTTTCGTTTTTTATATGCTCATTTATAACCGCCATTGCATCCTTATCGCTCTGCTTTTTTCCTGCTGCCATAGCTATGTCTCCTTTTCTTCCTGCTCCAGTACATTATGCCAAATACCGTTTTTATTTTCAACACCTGTCTATGATATTCTTCCGTAATACAGATGATCGCGCCATATTCCAAATGCCTTTGTTACCGGTCTTTTGTCCCTTAAACCGTAATCTCGATCTGGTTGTCCTCTACATCAAAAATGCAGCTCTCATAATATCCGTCTCCCGTCACCCGCGGTCCACTGATGACTTTATATCCGTCCTCCTGAAGTCTCCTGGTAAGTTCATCGACTTTCTCTCTGCTTCCAACCGAAAAAGCCACATGAATAAGACCGATCCTTGCCAGTTCCTTTCTCAGATTTGACACCCTTGGCTTTTGCATGATCTCAAGTCTTGCTCCATCATCAAAGCTTAAAAAATAAGACTGAAACTCTGTTTGTGGATTATAATAACGCTCACCGGCTTTTGCATCGAAATACTTTATAAAAAAATCTTTTGTCTTTTCCAGATCTTCTACATACATAGCAACATGTTCTATCTGCATTTCCGATTTCCTCCTGTATTTTATATTTCCCTAAAAAATATAACACAATTATTAAAATTTTCCCATATATGTTTTTATGGGTTGCCAATCCGAGTTTATTCTGTTATAGTTTCAGAGGTTTTGATAAATATCAAATTCCCAAATTCTATTTTCAAATGGAGGTGAATTTTCATGGATAGTTGCGATCGTATTGGACAAAGTAAAATATGCGGTGCTGTGATAACGAAGCATCAATGGATGTGGCTGTCTATGAAGATCCGATAACCTCATCTTATATTGTTGTGTGCCTTTTCATACATCGCATCAGACGATCCTGACCATCCGGTCTTCACACTGAGACGATGTATTTTTATGCCTAAAACGGGCAAGAAGGAGGTCACAATGAAAAAAATCACAGTATTTAAAAGAGATTATGTAACAGAACTTGTAAAGATCATTCGTAATGCAAAGAATGCACAGACGCTGCAAAGGCATTTGTCTAACTATCATGACAAGGATATCGCCGAAGCAATCACAAAACTGAGTGAAACAGAACGAATGCGCCTGTACACTATGATCGATATCCCACGGCTTGCAGAGATTTTCTCCTATCTGGATGATGCCAAGCCATATCTGGATGAACTGTCACTTGATAAAGCCGCAAGAGTCATATCCGATATGGATGCAGATGATGCTCTGGATATTCTGGATGAATTTTCCGATGAGCAACAGCAGGAAATGGTTGCCCGGTTGGATGATGATTCCCGGAGAGATGTAAAGAAGCTGCTTTCTTATGAGGATGATGAAATCGGAAGCTGCATGACAAACAATTATATCTGTATTCCGGACACACTGTCCATCCGTGAAGCTATGAGCGCACTGGTTCGGCAGGCAGGAGAACACGACAATATCTCGACGATCTATACCACTGATACAAATGGCCAGTTTTCCGGTGCTATCGATCTGAAGGATCTGATCATCGCACGGGAAAATGATTCTTTGTCAAATATCATCAGCCGCTCCTATCCGTCTGTCTATGAACATATGAAGATTGCAGACTGTATCGATGACCTTACCGATTATGAAGAAGACTCCATCCCTGTTTTATCTGAAAACGGAACCATCGCCGGCATCCTGACTGCAAACGACATTGTAGAGCTGGTTGATAATGCCATGGGTGATGACTATGCCAAGCTCGCCGGTCTTACATCCGAAGAAGATCTGAATGAGCCAACCTTTACCAGCATGAAAAAACGTCTGCCATGGCTCATCATCCTTCTGTTTCTTGGTATGGCTGTATCCTCTGTGGTAGGAATGTTTGAATCTGTTGTTGCAGTGCTTCCGATCGTGATCTGCTTCCAGTCCCTTGTTCTTGATATGGCCGGAAATGTCGGCACACAGTCCCTCGCCGTTACGATCCGTGTGCTTATGGACGAAGATTTGAGTACAAAAAAGAAGCTTTCCCTTCTTATTAAAGAAATGAAGATCGGCTTCTTAAATGGTGCAAGCCTTGGAATCATGGCACTCCTGTTTTTAGGAATTTATATCCATTATTTCAAGAAATATGTGTGGGTATCCGCATTCCTGATCTCCGGCTGTGTCGGCATCTCGCTGATCGTTGCAATGGTAATCTCAAGCTTTGTCGGAACCATTATTCCTATGTTCTTCCACAAGATCCATATTGATCCTGCGGTTGCTTCCGGCCCACTTATTACAACAGTCAATGATCTGGTGGCCGTGATCACCTACTATGGACTGGCAATGGTATTTTTAATTAATATTTTTCATATTTAGGTTTTGAATCTTCATCGTTCCGGCAAAAGACAGGTTGTTTTCTATAACAGAAATTACTTATCTTTTACCGGAACTTTTTTACATCATGTTTCTATTCTCTTTTGCCGGAACTTTTTTACATCATGTTTCTATTTTCTTTTGCCAGAACTTTTTTACACCAGGTTTTTGTTCCGCATTTTGGGCATTTCAAATATCTGGTTGAAATCATATGCATTCCCATTGTATATGCACCAAAGGTCGGAACAAACAGCTCATTGCAATGACGGCATTTGTAATAACCGATGGTGCGCTCACCTTCCATCGCAACCATAAGTCCACAACCAAATATAACACATGCGATCACTACCAGTAATATCTTAACCGGTACTGCGATCACCTCTGTATACACTGCAACAACCATGATCAATGTAATAAATGATATCGTTGCAATTAAACCCGTTATAATTGTAGGAATTAATTTCTTCTTGTTTTCTTCTCTTTCTTTAATCATATTCACCATATTTTCCTCCGCTTTCTTTTGATATTCTTCCTCAGACACTCTTGCACCGGACAACAGTTCATTTACCGTAATGTCCAGTTCCTTACATAAAGGTAATAACAGAGACACTTCCGGGAATCCCTTTCCACATTCCCATTTGGAAACTGTTTTATCACTGATATTCAGTTTTTCTGCAAGCTGCTTCTGTGTACAACCTTTTCTTTTTCTTTCCGCTGCAATAAACCTGCCTATACTGACCTGATCCATATTTTCCTCCTTTCTGACCAGATTATTACATACCTGCATCTGGCATCATACCCATAAAGCGTAGAAATTGGTGAATTTCTGCGGATTCTACGCACTGTAGAGTATAAGTTTGCCACTTCTTTATGCTAATTATATCATGTGCTTCGCACATTCTATGCATTCCGCAAAATCAGCATCCTTGCGAGCAAATAATTTTGCGTTCATTATATCAAATGTGTCATTTATCCGAAATAATATTCTGCCACTTGCTCTATTCTTTCCATTCCGATAGGACAAGCACTGGTTTCATATGTCATAATTAAATTAATAGATGGTATTATTCCATTATCACAATACGTTTTTATTTTCCTGCATTCTTCAAATACCACTTATATCCTTTTCCGTTTTTGGCACATATTAATTCTTCTTTCGGAAGTGTTTTCTCTAACATCTCAATCTCATGTATTTCATTTTTCAATTTAGCAATTCTTTTTATTATCATATCTTTGATCATACGCATTCTCCTCGTTTCTTTTATGTTTCTTTTATGTTCTTTTTCTGCAATATTTTTATTGGTATAATTTCCATTTTTATTTGTTAATACCCCTTGAGAGCACTTCTCCCATGGTATCAGGCTATTTGCCCACTTTGCATACCCTTCTGCTCATCCTGTTTGGGGTATATTGTCTAATTTTCTTTATCCATACCCATGAAGCATAATTTTTCCTGATTGTATGTGTAAAATTATTGCACCACATTGATCGGTGCGGTAAACCCTCGCGCCAATAGTCTGAAGCTGCATCAGAGTTTCTTCATGTGGATGTCCGTAATGGTTCTTTTTGCCACAGCTGATAATGGCATATTGCGGTTTTATCGTCTGAAGGAAAACTTCGGACGATGCGGAACGCGAGCCGTGATGCCCCACCTTTAAGACATCTGTCTCTGACAACAGGAGATTTTTTTCTAAAATCAATCTTTTCTCTACCATACTTCCGGCATCTCCTGTAAACAAGATTTTTCTGCCATCATATTTCGCAAGAAGAACTATAGACAGATCATTCGCATCCGGACCGGATCCTGTAACCTCATCTCCCGGAACATTCGCTGTAATTGCATTATCCAACCCAATTGCTATCTTCTTATCATCCGTTATACCGGCAGCTTCTCGTTCAGCCACCTGTTTGGCTTCCGCTATACTATCAGAGTCTCGCTTAACCACCTGTTTAGCTTCCAAAGTTCTCTCGGATGGATAAAGACATTCCAAAGTCAAACCTGCCATATCCGAATTCAGCTTTTCCCGAATCTTATCCCCTGCTTCCATATATATAACATTGATGTTCTTCTCTTTTGCCAATGTCTCTATATTTGCAAGTCCCTGTCTATCTCCATACTTTGCGAGAACCAGATTCCGTATCCGTACACCGATATGTTCGGCATTCAGCAGATACTCTATGCCTGATATATGATCGGCATCCCCATGCGTCACAAATACATAATCAAGCTCCGACATCCCATAATACCTGATTGCCGGAAGCAGAACATATTCCCCAACTCTCTGGTTGCTGGTAGATCCTCCATCAATCAATATCGAAGTTCCCTGCTCCGTCCGTATCAGAATTCCATCGCCCTGCCCAACATCCAGAAATACAGTGACAAATGAACGATCAAGATTGGCGTATTCATATAACGCCGTCAGCAGTATAACAAGTATAATTCCATATAAATATCTGCCACATCTGCCTGACTTTTTCCTCACCGGCTTAGCCAAGTTCCTACCTAATGATTTGCTTCTCGACGGCTTTGCTAAGTCTTTGTCCGACGGACTGTTTGTCATTGGCTTTTCCAACTTTCTGCCTGCCAAATTATTTCTTATCGACTTATTAACTTCTTCGCCCGCCGAATTGTTCTCATCCGTACTCTGAGAGGAATTCTTCTCTCCCGCATAACACCTCAAGATAAAAAGAACCACTCCAAGTCCCAAATAATAAACGAGAACCATTCGAACAGTGATATGCCCTACATTTATACTGCTAAATGGAATCTTCTCGGACAGACCGCACAGTCTTTCATACAATATCAGAATAAAATGTGCCGGTATCCCGGCAAGCTCTGCCGCCTTTATAGAAATAATGCCACATCCTGCTGTTACAAGTGCCGACATCAACAAGCAGGAAACTAACGGCACAACCAGAAGATTTAAAAGTATTCCATATAACGGAAACTGATAATAATAGAATACACAGATTGGAAGGGTAGCCAGAGAAGACGACAGACTGACCCCAAATGCCTGCCTCAGTCTCCCCTTTTTCCCGAATGTCTGAACATATACCGGATGAATCACCGCTAATCCTGCAACAGCAGCAAAGGATAATTGAAAACCCGCATCCCGGATTACATACGGATTCCATACAGCCATGCATATACTTGCAATTCCCGCCGATGTCAGAAGATCCGCAGATCGTCCTTTTGCTTTTCCGATCATTACAAGTCCCATCATAATCACCGCCCGACTGGTAGATCCGGACAGTCCTGTCATGATTCCATAAAATACAACCACGATCATCGCCACACATCCGGAAATACGATAAGACCCTGTTCTTTTACGAAGCCATTCAAAAAGTGTCATACCAAGTATCGCTATATGAAGCCCCGATATCGCAAGAATATGTGCGATTCCATTTAGCTGATACATATTTCTTGTATCCCTGTCCAGCCCCCGCTTATCACCTAGTACCATTGCAGAAAGAACCGAAGCAGCCTTCGGCTCAAATGTCTGATCATATACGGAAGTAACCCGTTCCTTTATCCCATGCAGAGTATTCAACAGTTCAGATTTTTTCACTCCTGTTTCCACATAAGAAGCATCTTTTAAGAACATAAATATCTTCTTTGCCTTATAGTAGTCCGCTGCATCAAATCCACCCGGGTTCGTCGCATGCTCCGGTAAAGCTGCAACACCGGACAGCACTACATCTTGTCCAAGTATCGGTTTTTCCGATGTTGACATATATGCAACTATCTTCATCTGTCCCGAATAAGCAAGCTTGTTCCCTACTTTTTCAATTTCTTTTGTCTTTTCGGCTCCTTCTTTTGTCTCTTCAACTCCTTTAACAAACACTTTCTTTGCACGAATCTGTATCACCCAGCCGGAAGTCGTCTCCTGTCTGTCATATATAATTCCACTCACTTTACAGGAAGCCCCCGCTACGCACTTTACAAAATCCTCCTGTGTCCGGAGCGAAGACATATTGCAGTACCCTGCAATTCCCACAAAAACAAAGATCAGCCATACAAACACTGTATTACGCCACTTATGTACACTATCATTCGTATGTACTGTCATCTCATATCTGTGCATAACAAAAAGAGCTGCAAATATGATTGCAGCCCAAATATACCATCTGCTGCCAGCTATTGCCCCCGTCTCTCCAAACAGAAAGGCACACGCTACCCAAAACAGTGGTCTTTTTATTTTATTTTCCTCCTGACTTACCGCTATTAAACTTCCAAATGCCTGTACTCCTGCATTTGCGTTTTATAACTTTATCCTTTATTCTCAATTACAAATTGAATAATCTGCTGTATATGCTCTTGTGAAATCCAGATTTTCACCATAGATCAAATCCTGTTTGCCATCTATCTTGAATACAACCCTGTCTACATCTGAGAGCTGAACCAATGAGTTCACAACAGAATACAAAAGCACCCTGTCGTCATATTGCTCCACATTTGTCAGAAAAGAACTGCTGTAATTCACATAGCAGACACGATCCTGAACATAAATGTCCAAAATATCTATATCATCTCCTAACGGACTTTTCCACTCCTTTGAGTTTCGCAGATTTTCCATCACCTGCTCTTCCGATGTCTTGTAGGACATTGCATCGATCACAATTGTTTTCTTATCCAAGCGTTTTCCGGTTGTATCAGGCACATAGATATCAACCGAATAATCAGACTTCAAAAAATTACCGTCTATGGTTGAAAAAGACTGTTCTGAATAGACACTCGTATCAAGTTTCCTCTCTCCGATCAGATCAGACAACTCAAAGGATACTTTATCAACACCCTCAACCTGACAAAGAGTATTTGTAAATGCCATCTTGCACAGCAAGATCTGATAATTCTCAGCAGTTTCATAATCCAGATTAAACATAATCGTCACAACACCCTGTCCATCATATGCGTAGCGCTGATAAGCCATGCCCATTGGTACCGGTATCTGGCAATTTTTGTCATCTGTTGATGTTATCAACAGATTCATTAATTTATCTATCGTATTCTCTGTTGCTTCAAGCTGGTCAATATTCGTACGCTTAACAACAAAATCAGTCCAGTCACCATTCATATAATAAATAGTATATATATCCATGCCTTCACTGGCATCCAGACCCGAACCCGTCGTATCCTTAACTTTATTATCTCCACACCCTGTCAGTGTAAATAATAAAGCAAAAACCATGACCATACGAATAACGATTCGATAACCGAAGATTCTAGTCTTCATATCTTACTCCTTCATCCTTCCGTCTAATTGACATAATTCATCGGAACACGAACCGTAAATGTAGTTCCCTTACCCGGTTCACTATATACATTGATAATTCCCTTATGCATAACGATAATATTCTTGGATATCGCCAGACCCAATCCTGTTCCTCCGGTATCTCGGCTTCGTGCTTTGTCTACTCTGTAAAAACGTTCAAAGATATGCTCTACACAATCTTCCGGTATACCAACACCTGAATCAGCGACTTTTATATACAGATTTTTATGATCTGCATTCAACGATACCCTGATCCATCCACCATCCACATTATACTTTATCCCATTCTCGATGAGATTTGATATTGCAAGTGTGAATTTCACTTTATCTATATCCGCTGATACTTCACGGAAACTCTCAAATGTAATCTCAATATTTCTTTTTTCTGCCAACGGAGTCAATCTTTTCAGAATAACCTCCATCAACTCATTAATATCTACGCGTTCAATATTCAGACTGTCTGATCCCTTATCTGTTTTTACAAGAGTCAGAAGATCACTGATGATCTGGGCTTCGCGATCGATCTCAAGCACAATATCATTCATAAATTCCCGATATGTCTCAACAGGAACATTCTCCTGCATCAATATGGACTCGGATAAAACCTTCATAGATGTGATTGGCGTCTTCAATTCATGGGATACATTTGATACGAATTCCTGTCGTGATTCCTCCAGAAGCTGAGCTTTTGCAAATATCCCATTCATATTATCCACGACCATACCGGTTTCTTTCCATAAACCGGTCTTTTGAAGCTGCCCAAGGAATCCATCCTTCATGTTCAAAAGCTGTCTGCGTATCTCTCTGGTGTCACGGATCGCTGTATAAGAAATCACTACAGCAGCAATCACTCCAAGTACCAAAAATATACAAATCAAAATATTCGCACGATACTCCAGATATGTCTTATTATCATTGAAATCCTTAAGACTGACTGCCACTACTGCTACATCATCGGTATAGCCTTCCCGATTTACCACAGGAAACATATACTCGATCGAAGCAGCATCTGCCACCATCTTTTCCGCCTCATCACCGCTCATGATTCTGTGAATATCATTATCCATGATATAAGTATCCCTCATTAAACGAAAACTATCATAGATCACATTATAATCTGTATTAACGATAATGATCCTGGCCGACATACTGTACGCAAGTGTATCTACTCCCTGATAAGTCTGACTTGTGCCCTCGGCTTCTGAATTAATATCATTGATCAGATATTCCAGATTTTTTGAATTATTTCTCAGAAGCTTTTCAACATCACGATATTCATTTTTTACAAGCAAATTGAAAAAAACAGTTCGCATACCTATCGCGACAAGGAACACCAATAGAACAATAATCAGAAAGAGCACTGTCTGAAGACGAATATGCTGTTTTCCATGTATCATGATATTTGTCTTTTTCAAATCATCATTTCTGTCTTTTTTCATCGCAAATATCAGCCTTTAAAATAATAGCCGACGCCCCATTTCGTATGGATATATACCGGTTCTCCCGGGTTATCTTCGATCTTTTCTCTGAGTCTTCGAACATGGACATCCACAGTACGGGCATCTCCCGGATATGTACTTCCCCATATAGTATCAAGAAGTTCGTTTCTTGAATATACTTTATTCGGATGTGCCATTAATAATTCCAAAAGATCGAATTCTTTTGCTGTCAGATTCAGTTCTTTTCCATGAACAAATACCCGTCTGCTGTCAAGCTCTACCTTCATACCATTAATTTCCATGATATTCACAGGTTTTACAGGTTCTGCCTTCTTACCGCTTCGTCTGAGAATTGCTTTTATTCTTGCTTTAACCTCAAGGATATTAAACGGCTTTGTGATATAATCATCTGCTCCATATTCCAACCCCATGATCTTATCCATGTCCTCTCCCTTTGCTGTCAGCATTATGATCGGGACATTGGAAAACTCACGCACCATCTGGCAGACTTCTATTCCTGTATATACCGGTATCATAATGTCAAGAAGAACGATATCATATGAATTGTTCTTTATTTTTTCAAATGCCTCTCCACCATCGTAGGCGACATCGACTTCCATATCATCCTGTTCCAGACTGAATTTCAATCCCTTGACAATCAATTTTTCGTCATCTACAACCAGTACTTTTTTCATACGATTACACCCCTATATCTTTATTTAACATATATATATTCTTTTATCTTCTGAAAAAGGCTCTCGCCAATCCCGTCTACATTTGTAATATCTTCGATCTGTGCAAAATTTCCATGCTCCGCCCTATATCGGATGATGGATTCTGCCTTCGCCTCTCCGATACCGGAAAGTGTCATCAACTGTTCTTTATCAGCCGTATTGATATCTATTTTCTGTGACTGTTCACTATTGTTCGCCTGACCATCCGTATATGTTCCGTCTACCGGAACACCTTGCTGATTCTCCATTTCATCCTTCGTTGGGAAATAAAGCTTCTGTCCATCCTGAACCGACTCTGCCAGATTCAAAACACCTGAAGCCGCATCCTCAGTCAGTCCGCCCGCAAGAAGCAGCGCATCATTGATCCTGGAACCTTCCTGCAGCCGGTATACCCCTTCCTGCTTAACAGCACCACACACATAGACATATACATATCCTATATTTTCTGATTCTTCCGAACTTTCATCTGTCTGCTGCTCTGTCACCTGTGCATCTGCATCATCTGTCACATCTGCAGGTTCATAGGAAACGTGATCATTTCCACAGCCCGACAGCATGAAAATAATCATAAATCCGGCTACTACCCTGAATAAAACACAGCCGGCATTTCTTCTTTTTTTCTTCATCATATCTGCATAACCTCCTGTATATGCCGATATGACCATACACATTTCCATTTTAACGAACTTCTTTTCCTTTTACAATAGTAAAATAGAAAAAAGACCGGAACTGTAGTTCCTGGTTTTTCTCATTATTACCACACAGTTCCGATCTTTTTCTGTTTTATTTTTTTGTATTACTAAAATTATCATTTAGAATAGAGGCTCTTTTAAGATTGCAGTACCGATACCCTTCTGAGTAAAGAACTCAAGAAGCAGGCAATGCTTCAGGCGACCATCCAAAATATGAACTCTTGATACACCATTTTCCATTGCTGTGATACAGTTATTAAGCTTTGGAAGCATACCACCGCCGACAACACCTTTCTCAATGATATCCTTTGCCTCATGGATATCCATTTCTGAGATCAGGGTAGACTTATCTGTCGGATCGATAAATACACCTTCAATATCTGTTAAGAATACCAGCTTTTCTGCCTTTAATGCTGTTGCAACAGCACATGCAGCATCATCAGCATTAATATTATAATCCTCATATTCTTCACTGACACCGATAGGAGCGATAACAGGTATAAAATCCTGATCGACCAGTGCATCGATCACCTCTGTATCAACCTTTGTGATCTCGCCTACATAACCGATATCTTTTCCGCCCGGCAGACGCTTCTTAACGGTGAACAGTCCACCATCCTTTCCACTGATACCCACAGCCTTTAAACCAACCTTCTGCATCATGCTGACAAGACTCTTATTTACCTTGGATAATACCATCTCAGCAATCTCCATTGTCTCACCGTCTGTTACACGAAGTCCATTGATAAATTCAGGCTCTTTTCCAATCTTCTCTACCCATTTGCTGATCTCCTTACCGCCACCATGCACGATAACCGGTTTCAGTCCAACCAGCTTTAATAATGCAACATCTTCGATCACATTGTATTTCAGATTCTCATCCAACATAGCACTTCCGCCATATTTTACAACAATTGTTTTCCCCTGAAATTTCTTGATATAAGGCAAAGCCTCGATCAGTGTCTGTGCTTTTGATATTACCTGATCTACTGTATAATCTCCCTTTACCATCTTATTTACTTCCTCACTTTCTATACTCTGCATTTATCTTGATATATTCATATGTAAGGTCACAGCCCCACGCGGAAGCTGTCTCTGTACCGGCATGCATATCCGCATGAAAACATACCTGATCCGGCGACAGGATCTCCGTCGCTCTTTCTTCATCATAATCGGTACAGACCCCGTTTTCAACTATTTTTAAGGAACCGGCCTCACTGGATATTATAATATCTACCTTATATGGGTCAAATGCGATCCCGCTCTGTCCCATCGCGCACACCAGACGTCCCCAGTTCGCATCCGAACCGTATACGGCGCATTTTACAAGGTTTGATGTCACCACGGATTTTGCAAGCTTTCTTGCGCCCTCCTTGGATTCCGCCCCTGCTACCTGTACCTGAAACATCCTCGTCGTTCCCTCTCCGTCCGCTGCGATCAGCTTCACGAAGTAGGTATTGATATATCGAAGTGCCTCCGCAAATGCCGGATAGTCCGCATCCGTTTCAAGCAGCTCATCATTTCCTGCCATGCCATTTGCAAATATCATAACGGTGTCATTCGTTGAAGTATCCCCATCGACAGATAACATATTATAAGTGTCTATGACATCATTTCTCAGTGTTTTCTGCAATAACTCCTGACTGATATTCAGATCCGTTGTCAGGAATCCAAGCACCGTTCCAAGATTCGGATTGATCATACCGGAACCTTTGCACATGCCTCCGACGGTAATTGTCTTCCCTTTGATCTGCAGCTTTACCGCGATCTCTTTCTTATATACATCGGTCGTCATAATGGCTTCCGCCGCATGACTTCCACTTTCCAAATCATCGGAAAGCATCCCTGAAAGTTCGCAGATTCCATGCGCGATCGTCTCCATCGGAAGCCTTATACCTATTACTCCGGTCGAAGCAACCGCAACCTGATCAACCGGTACCTGAAGTTCTGCTGCCACAAGCTCTGCCATATGCGCCACATCAACATCTCCTGCTTCTCCGGTACATGCATTTGCCACTCCACTGTTTACAACCAGTGCCTGACATAAGCCGATATCGTCACATAATGCTTTGTCCCACATAACAGGTGCAGCCTTGACTACATTCTGTGTAAATACTCCAGCTGTCTTCGCCGGACACTTGCTGACTAGCAATGCCATGTCTTTTTTCTTTTTATTTTTTCTTACTCCGGCGTGCATACCTGCTGCCAGAAATCCGATTGGAGCTGTCACTCCGCCGGAAATGATCTCCATACCGATCACCGCCTTATATCATCTGTTCTTCCACGATATCCGATGCCGTTACTCTTTATGGGAATACCGGAGCCATCAGCAGTCCTTCTTCTTCCGGAAGTCCAAACATAATATTCATATTCTGAACTGCCTGACCGGCTGCTCCCTTTACCAGATTATCAAGTGCTCCCATTGCAATGATACGTCCGGTTCTTTCATCAATCTTAAAGTTGACATCTACATAATTGCTGCCCTCTACCCAACGTGTCTCCGGACATACATCCTTGTCAAGAACACGGACAAATCTCTCGTTTGCATAATATTTGTCATATGCAGCACGAACAGTATCGTAATCTACCTTTTCTTTTAATGAAGCATATGCCGTAACCAGAATACCACGATTCATCGGAACCAGATGTGGTGTGAAATTAATCATGATCGGACTGCCGTATGCATATCCCAGCTGTTCTTCGATCTCCGGTGTATGGCGATGAGTCGTTACTCCATATGCCTTAATGCTTTCATTTACCTCACAGAACAGGTTCGGGATCTTTGCTCCTCGTCCTGCTCCTGATGTACCGGACTTAGCATCTACAATGATCGTATTCGGATCGATCAGCTTCTCTTTTACAAGCGGATATAAGGAAAGAATGGAGCAGGTTGTATAACAGCCCGGATTTGCCAGAAGTCTGCATCCCTTTACCTTATCTCTGTTGATCTCACACAGACCATATACGGCCTCGTCGATAAATTCCGGACTCTTATGCTCGATCTTGTACCACTTCTCGTAAGTAGCAACATCCTTAATTCTGAAATCCGCACTCAGATCAATAATCTTAACCTTTGATAAGATATCCTCATTTACAAGAGAAGAACATAAGCCCTGTGGAGTTGCCGTGAAAATAACATCTACTTTCTCAGCCAGTTCATCCATGTTCTCGCCCAGACAGGTTGCATCCACGATCTGAAACATGTTTCCAAATACTTCGTAATATTTCTTATCTATAAAACTTCTGGAACCATACCAGACTATTTCCACATCCTTATGTCCAAGAAGAATTCTTACTATTTCCTGACCGGCATATCCGGTTGAACCAATAATTCCTGCTTTTATCATATCTTACTCCAATCTGCTGCGACCGGTCATTTTCCGTTACAGCCATCGTCCTATTTGTATTTCTACACATTCATTTATCTTACTCTCTGCATTTTCTTCCGTCAACCGCTTTCATAGGAAAATACAGTTCGTATAATCTTCCATGATTATACAGTTATTATGTATAATATTCAAGCATTAATTAATAAATATGCAAAAATATTTTTTATTTTTATATCCCAGCATTGCATTCTTAATTTGATCATACATGTTTTATATATTTTCCAAATTATTATATTATGCAGAAAATGTTATATTTAAAGCAGCATTATTGCAATTTTCACAAAAATCAAAGCCGGCAGAACAGGATATCTTTCTTCTTCCGGCTTTATGCATGTCATGTATATTTTGTGTATAATATTAATCCAGTGCTTCTTTCTGAGGTACGGTTACTGTCGCTTCATAGCAGGAGAAGATCTCCTCTACGTGCTCCTGATCCGGTTTCTTTGTGATCAGACTGACGATCGGAACAAGGATCAATCCACCGATCATCGCTGCTGCACCACAGTTTACAGGTGACTGTAATGCCTGTGGAAAACTAAATAACTGCCATGTATTACTGATAAAGTTCAGTGTCATGATGCCTACGCCCCAGATAAAACTTACAAGGCAGGCTGCCACTGTCGTGCGTTTCCAGTACAGACCATATAAAAACGGAGCCAGACAGGCACCTGCGATCGCACCCCATGAAATACCCATAAGCTGTGCGATAAATGCCACCTTGCTGGAATACTGAATGACTGCAATGACCGCCGATAATGCGATAAATACTACCAGCATGATCCGCATTGTAAGGACCTGCTTCTTCTCTGACATTTTCGGTGCGATCGATGCTTTGATAAAGTCGATCGTAAGTGTGGAGCTTGAGGTCAGAACCAATGAAGATAAGGTAGACATCGAAGCAGATAATACAAGGATAACCACCAATCCCATCAATACTTCCGGAAGATTCTCAAGCAGGTGTGGAATGATCGCATCAAATCCTTCTGTTGCTACATCCGTCTCGGTCAGACGTCCAAAACCACCAAGGAAATAACATCCTCCGGCTACGATCGTTGCAAATAAAGTAGATACGATCGTTCCAGTCTTGATTGATTTCTCATCTTTGATCGCATAGAATTTCTGGATCATCTGAGGAAGGCCCCATGTTCCAAGTGAGGTTAATATGACAACACATACCAGATTGAAGATATCCGGTCCAAGGAAGGATGCAAATACACCCGGTGTATCCGAAACCGCCGGATCATTTACACGAGCCAGCTTGTCTAACGCACCTGTAAGTCCGCCTCTCTCGTTTAATACTGCATAGATAACTGCTACTATACCAACCAGCATGATCAGTCCCTGAATAAAGTCATTGATCGCTGTCGCCATATACCCGCCAACAATTACATAGATACCGGTAAGAACTGCCATAGCAACAACACAGATCTTGTAATCAATGTCGAACGCCATTCCAAACAATCTGGAAAGACCGTTATACAATGAAGCCGTATATGGGATCAAGAATATGAATATGATCCAGGAAGAAATGATCTTCATGGATTTGCTGTTATATCTTCTCTCAAAGAATTCCGGCATTGTTCTGGAATCCAGCTTCTGCGTGATCAGTCTGGTTCTTCTGCCAAGCACTACCCATGCAAGCAGAGATCCAAGGATCGCATTTCCAATTCCGATCCATGTGGATGCAATTCCGTATTTCCATCCAAACTGTCCTGCATATCCAATAAAAATAACTGCCGAAAAATAGGACGTACCATATGCAAATGCTGTAAGCCATGGGCCTACGCTTCTTCCTCCCAGTACAAATCCGTTCACATCTGTGGCCTGTTTTCTTGCATAAAATCCTACACCGATCATTATGCCAAAGAATACAACAAGCATAATCACTTTAATAACCATGTCGACCTCCCGTCACTTCTCATTTTTGTATTCGCAGAATTTTACACTCAACTTTCCACCAACAATAGTGCATCTTATAATTTCTGATTTTCGAATTCTGACATAATCCGGCTCATTTTGCTTTATTGCGTTGAAGTCAAGCAACTTTAAAGTTCTACGTTTTAAACCACAAAATAGATTATATTGGATACATCCATTTTCGTCAATATAAAAAACGACTTCCTTGCAGATATTTTTTCAGCTTTCGCCAAATATTTCATTCTGCCGTTCAGGAGTCGTTTTTCCAATCTGTTTTTAGCACTTCATAAGCCCGCTGCACAGATCCAAATTCATATCATTACTTTGGATCTATGCTGTTTGCGCTTGATCTTCACATTAATGTGTCTTCTCATATGCCAACACTTTTTCTGCAATCGTATCCATGAGTTCTTCTACGGAAAGTCCCTCGGCTTTTACCGTGATCTGTGCATATTTTTCATACAATAAGATTCTCTCGTTATAAAGATCCTTTAAAGTCTGACCATCCTTTAACACTACGCCACGCCGTTTTACATTTTCCAGTCTGGAAGCGATCACTCCATATGGAAGCTCGATATATACTACAATATCATTTTTTACATAATGCTGCATGGCTTCATCACAGTATACGACACTTCCTCCGGTTGCAATAACCGTATTCTTTAAGTCAATTTCTTTGTTTACATCATTTTCTATCTGAAGGAACCCATCATCTCCATATTCTGCGATCAGCTCACGAAGCAGCTTACCATGCTTCTTCTGGATCAACACATCTGCATCTACAAAATCAAATCCAAGAACCTTGGCAAGTACCACACCAATCGTACTCTTTCCACAACCAGGCATTCCGATCAAAACTATATTTTTCATCTTCTTTCTCCATTCTCTGTATTTTAATTTTCTATATTATCCTAATCTTTTCATTTGTTCTCTGTATTCATTACTTCTAATTTAATCCCATTTCTGTTTATTCAAGGATTTTTATTATTACTTGTGTCATATACATCCCATAACGCGAAGGACATATACCCATACCGTTATCGTGATCGATGAAAACAGGGTTGTCAGCACGATCGTATTTGATGACAGGACTTCATCATTATTCATATTCTTAGCCATGATATAACAGGTTACCGTGGACGGTGAGCCTGTCATGATCAGGATTGCTGCCAATTCACTCGGTGCAAACCCAAGCTTAACCGCAATCGGCATATAGATCAAAGGAAATACGACTAGCTTCATAAGAGCTGCTGTAACCGCAGGCTTCATTTTCTCCAGTGCTGCTTTTGTATTAAAACCTGCTCCTATGGCGATCAATGCGATCGGAGTCGCCGTCTGTGCGATATAATTGATCGTCTTCATCGGTATCGCAGGAATCGTAATATTAAATAATGAAAACGGAACTCCGAGCACGATGCCGATTATGATCGGATTCTTTAAAATATTAATGCATGCCGTTTTGATTCCGTCTGCACCATGGATATTATCTCTGCCCCCAAAGGTCAGCATAATAACGGACAGGATATTGAACAATGGTACCGCCGCAACGATCATAAGCGGAGCCATCCCTGAGCTTCCACAGATATTTTCTACAAAGGCAATTCCAAGCACCGCCGCGCTTCCTCTTGCCGATGCCTGCGCAAACGCTCCGACCATCGTCTTATCCCGGCAATATATCTTTGCAAAGCACCATGCACATGCAAACATAATAAAAGTTCCGAAGAAACAAAACGCCACAAATTTCATATTTACGTCTTTTAATACCGAGGTTGTTGCGATATCCCGAAACAAAAGCACCGGAAGGGATACCTTAAACACATATTTATTTGCTATATTTGCAAATTCATCATTGATCAACCCAATCCGTTTCAGAAACCACCCCAACAGGATCACCAGAAAGATCGGCACTGTCGCATTTATACTAAATAAAAAATCACTCATTCCATTCTCTCTTTTCTTAATTAAACTGTCGCAGCCCTTACTATAGCACAGCTTGTTATCCGATTCAATTTTTATCCGATTTTTTTAAAAGATCTATATGCAACAGATACATATCTGCCAGACCTCGAAAACTTTAAATGAATGCTAAAATGTATGAGATTATCATCAGTCCATATATAATATTCAAAAAAATAAATACTGGAAAGTGGCTTAAAACCTAAGGAAATCCGCTCTGTCAAAAAAAATGCAAAAAAAATAAAATTTATTGTTGACATCAAGGGGGTGTTTATGTATAATATGTCTTGCGTCAGAGATATGACGAACATAAAAAAACGACAAACACTTTGTTCCGGGGTGTGGCTCAGCTTGGCTAGAGCGCTTGATTTGGGATCAAGAGGTCGCAGGTTCGAATCCTGTCACCCCGACTTAGATAATCATAAATCTAAACACTGTTAAGCAATCATGCGGGTGTAGTTCAATGGTAGAACACTAGCCTTCCAAGCTAGATACGTGGGTTCGATTCCCATCACCCGCTCTTTATTTTCGCTAATATTTATAGCGGGAATTTAAAATGTGTCCGTAGCTCAGCTGGATAGAGCAACGGCCTTCTAAGCCGTGGGTCGGGGGTTCGAATCCCTTCGGGCACATTTATTTGTTTCATTCTGTGGCACTACTGCTGTTCCATATGGATGTTTCACTTATATGGTGGGTATGGCGCAGTTGGCTAGCGCGCCAGATTGTGGCTCTGGAGGCCGAGGGTTCGAGTCCCTCTATCCACCCTTTTCTTTATCGCATATTAAGCGATGCTTTTGGGTTATCGCCAAGCGGTAAGGCACAGGACTTTGACTCCTGCATTCGCTGGTTCGAATCCAGCTAGCCCAGTCAAAAACTTAATTTATATGGGCCATTAGCTCAGGCGGTAGAGCACTTGACTTTTAATCAAGTTGTCCGGGGTTCGAGTCCCCGATGGCTCATTAAAATTTCAGATATAGTTTTATATCTGATTTTTTTATATCTACTCTTCTGTTCTTTATATATAGAAGAAACTCTGCGGATATGGCGGAATTGGCAGACGCGCTAGATTTAGGTTCTAGTGTCAACAGACGTGCAGGTTCAACTCCTGTTATCCGCATCAAAAAAGGCAATCATAATCGATTGCCTTTTTCTTTTATCTGATATCCTGTTACTAATTATTGAAAATTACACGGGACATCTTCAAATTACATTCTCTTGTATATCCATCATCATCATACAACTGATAACTACTTCCCGCATACCCTAGTAACTGCAGCTTCTTCGTATTAATATCCGCAACACACTCGGCAAAGTCAGCAAGAGGAATGCATTTTCCTTTCCGAATAAATAAAATCACTTCATTCAACGGTACTTCTACAAAATGATGTCCTTTTTTCATCTCGGTCTGTTCAATATCACCCTCAGCCTTGAAACGGACAAGCATCATATCCTCCGGCAGATAAACATATCTTCCGATTGCATTCTGTGTATATACCGGTGCGATCATGATCTCATTACCAAGCATAAGCTGGTCTTCTACATTTACCGCCATACGATCTTCCGGATATTCAAATGCAAGCGGTTTGAACATCATTTCATCATTTAAAGCAGCCTTCATATATTCACTGTAAATATATGGAAGCAACCGATAACGAACACCTATGATATGTCTGAAATCTTCAATCTGCTCAAACTGATAGCACTCCTGCTCTCTTGTGCCAAGGCATGCATGATTACGCATCAGCGGTGTAAATACACCAAGTGCGAGCCATCTGAGCAAAAGATCTCTGGTCGTATTACAGCCAAATCCGCCCAGATCTGCTCCTGTATATAAGAAACCACACATATTTAATGATGGAAGCATTTTCAGATTCAATAGGATATGGGACCACCAGGATTTATTATCTCCGGTCCAGATACCGCCATAACGATGCATTCCGATATAAGATGATCTGGAAAACAACAGGCATCTTTTCTCCGGACAGATCTCTCGAAGTGCTTCACCTGCTGCCCGTGTCATATTATAACCGAAAAGGTTATGTACCTGATCATGACGCACCATCTTTCCATTCATATTATGATACATCGAAGCATAGTCTTTGGCATTATTAGCCAGATCTGCTACCATATCCCGAATCCCCCAGACATCATCCACGGATTCTTCTTTATCAATAAATTCCCGCATTGCCTCTTTTACTTCACAAACGCCTTCCGGTGTATAAAAAATTGCTGGTTCGTTCATATCATTCCAGAAGCCTTCAATCCCTGCATCTGTAAGAAGCTTATATTTCCCGCCAAACCATTTTCTCGCTTCCGGATTCAATACATCCGGAAAATGTGTGTATCCCGGCCATACAGCTGCAACAAAATCACTTCCGTCCTCTCTTTTACAGAAATAATTGTTTGCTACGCCTTCTTCATACACATCATATCCTTCTTCAATCTTCACTCCCGCATCAATAATCGGGATCAAGCGTATATTTTCTTTTTTCAACTCTTCTACATATTCAGAAAAATCACCAAATGCTTCATTTATCGTAAAGTCTTTATAATGATCCATATAATCGATATCCATGTATACCATGTCGATTGGAATATGATTCTCCCTGTATTTCTTCACAACATAAGCAAAATCTTCCGGTGTCTTATAACCCCAACGGCTCTGTCCAAAACCGAAAGCAAACTTTGGAGCAATATAACTTTTTCCTATCATTTGTCTGAATTGTTTTACAATATCATATATACTTTCGCCTGTGATCACATAGAAATCCAAATCTGCTTTATCGCAGAAAATATGAAGTTCATCCATCTTAGTATATCCGATATCAAATACCAGCGAAGACGGATAATCTATGTACAATCCAAATGTTCTCTCGCCGGATATAATAACAAAATTATGAGATGCATATAAAGAATAAACATCCTCATGATGATTCGGAATATCTGTATTATTGCTTATATATTTATATCCTCTTTTGTTGATTCCACGATTTGCTTCACCAAGTCCATATACTGCATCCTCTGCTTTCATATCATAAAGAAATGAAAAGCCATCATCCAGATTTACTGTTCCAACTTCAGGCATACCTTCCGATGCCTCAAATGACACAACAACTGATTCTGTAAAAAACGGATTACCATATGTGTATTTTTTTATCATTCTCATTTCCTCTTTTCCTTTTTATTTGGTATATAATTTATTATACCTGATAATGTTATTATATTATCTGTTCATCCGTTTTTCTTACATTATTTTTATAAATTTGTTGCACAATATTGACTTATTAATTTCTTCCCCTCGTCATCTTATAACATAGAATGGCAGGTAATCTGTTATAGACTACCTGCCATCCTATGTCATTCACTTTTTTCCCAAAAATCAACCGGTTCGAAATCCAGCAGTTTCGCAAGAAAACCACATTCCTCCAGATCCTTCTGAATATTATCCAGGATATCTTCTGAATCTGCCTGCACCGTGTGATAATGGTAATTGTCGGTTATCTTAAGAAGCGGCGATGATTTTCCACTGCTCAAGGTCTTTACATATTCATAAATATCTTTTCTGGTTTTTATGTTCATCGGAGCTTTTACAACTCCATAAATCTTATGATATACAAATACATCCAGAATCCTGCCGCCATTATCTACGATGATCTGTAATTCTTTCTCTATCTCTTCCGCAGTATGACGCACCTTGAATATTCGTTCACATTTTCCCGGCTTTAATAACACATATCCCCGGTTTGTTGAAACAATATTATTGTCAGCCGCACGAAGCAGGGCAATATCCTGTACGATCACCTGCCTACTCACACTGAGTTGCTTCGCCATCTCCGCCCCCGCAATCGGCTCTTTACTCTTCGCAAGCATCGACAACAGTTTTTCCCGTCTTTCAACTCCTGTCATGTTCTTCCTCCCAATCTTATCATCCATTAGCCCATTCTATTTCTCATATAAACCTTCCCTGCACCCAAAGGCACCAGAAATTTTGTTACAATATTCAGTTAGATTCTATGAAGATTTTTCAGAGAAATATCCATGATCGGAGCGGAATGTGTCAGGGCTCCACTTGATATATAATCAACACCAAGGTTCTTCAAGCGCTCGATATTTTCTGCTGTTACATTACCTGATACCTCGATCTCTGCCTTGCCATCAATGATGCCGATCGCTTCTTTTAACATTTCATCTGACATATTATCCAGCATGATAATATCCGCTCCGGCTTCAACAGCCTCCTTTACCATATCCAGATTCTCAACCTCGACTTCGATCTTTCTGACAAACGGTGCATATTCCTTTGCCATACGGATTGCCTCTTTCACTCCGCCTGCCGCGCCTATATGGTTATCCTTCAGAAGGACTCCGTCCGAAAGATTATATCTGTGATTATGCCCACCGCCGACACGAACTGCATATTTTTCAAAAATACGATTATTCGGGGTTGTCTTTCTGGTATCAAGCAACTGAATCTTGCTTCCTGCAAGAAATCCTGCAACCTTATATGTGTACGTAGCAATACCGCTCATCCTCTGCAGATAATTCAGTGCTGTCCGTTCTCCCGATAACAATACACGGATATCCCCGGTTACAACTCCCATCAACTGTCCTGCCTTTACCTCATCGCCATCCTTGCAGTAAAGTTCTGTCACGGTTGTATCATCTAATAATTCAAATACTCTCTTAAACACCTGTAAACCACAGATGATTCCATCCTGTTTGCAGATTAACTCTACCTTTCCCATGCATGCCTCCGGCATAACGGAATTTGTTGATACATCCTCACTTGTAATATCTTCTTTTAATGCTCCAAGAATAAATGGATCTACATTTAATTTTAAAGTAATCTGATCGTACATAATATCCTCCTGAATGATTTTTCTATGCTTCCTGTCTGTGCAGATCTTCTTCGTTTTCCCTTGCAATCTCAGCCTTAAGCAGTGCCTTATATTCTGTTGCCAGCTTCTTCTTATCTGTATAATCGTCTTCTCTGTAAGAGATTTCTTCTATCTTTGTCCGATCGAACTGCTCAGTCATTTCCTTTGCGGCCCGCTTGGCAAATACCAGGCTCTCAAGAAGCGAATTACTTGCCAGTCGATTCTTGCCATGAACTCCGTTACATGCAGTCTCTCCGATCGCATATAACTGATCCATCGATGTCTTACTGGACAAATCCACCTTGATACCGCCCATGAAATAATGCTGTGCTGGCACAACCGGTATGCATTCTGTATACACATCATATCCCATTTCTTTGCAATGCTCAACGATATTCGGGAAATGTTCTTCTAATTCTTTTCTATCAATCACAGTCATATCTTCCCAGACATAATCTGTCCCGTCCTTCTCCATCTGTTTGCGAATCTCGATTGTCAGCAGATCTCTCGGAAGAAGTTCATTTACAAACCGCTCATGATTCTTGTTATAGAGCAGCGCCCCCTCGCCACGAACCGATTCCGAGATCAGAAAACTCCTGTCCTCCGGCTCTTTGCTATATAAGGTTGTCGGATGAATCTGGACATAGTTCACATGCTCTGTCTCAATCCCATGCTTTAATGCGATTGCAACGGCATCTCCGGTCAGGTGTCTGAAATTAGTCGAATGTCTGTAAATACCACCAATTCCCCCACAAGCAAGCATGGTATAGTTTGCCATGATCGGGAAGATCTTATTCTCCGCATCCCTTGCCACCACACCGTAACAGCAATTATCCTTACACAGGATATCCACCATGGTTACATGTTCGTAGATCGTCACATTCGAAAGCTTCTCTACATTGCGGAGCAGGGTACTTGTGATCTCTTTTCCTGTTACATCCTCATGAAAAATGATACGGTGATGGCTATGTGCTCCTTCCTTTGTATAGCTGAAACTGCCATCCGGCTCCCGATGGAAATCCGCTCCATACTTTACGAGATCGTTTACAACATCGACCGATGAACGTATCATGACTTCTACACTCTTTGGATTATTCTCATAATGTCCCGCCTTCATGGTGTCTTCAAAATAACTGTCATAGTCATCTTCTGATTTCAGCATACACATGCCACCCTGTGCCAGGAAGGAATCACTGTGTTCTACGATATCCTTTGTTATGATCGTTATCTGTTTATCACTGGGGAGATTCAATGCAGCATATAAACCTGCGCATCCACTTCCAACAATTAAAATATCTGTCTTCATATTGTTTCTCCAACTGTAGTTATTTGTTTTTTCTTCTTATTATAAAAAAGCGTTGCCTTAGTATACCACGTTCTGTTGTGCATGACAATATAGTATTTTACATCACTTTACATGTGTCTTGTCAGCAGATAAAATGAAAGACAGCATTGCTTATTATTCCGTAAGACGTTCGCACTCTATTTTAACGCAACGGTGCTAAGCTCCTCGCCTATGGCGACTCACTAAGAACCGGCGTTAAAAAGGCTTACTTCATAATAATAATGCTGTCTTCCATTTTTATCCAAACACCAATATCCGGAAATGGCTTGCTTCATAAAGTACATATACTCCAATGCCAAATCTCACTTCTCATTTTTGATCTAAACATTGATATCTTGATCTATTATTTCTCCCTTTTCCACAAAATTTCCACTAACTACAAATGAAAACTTTTCATATATCTTTTTAGATAAAAATAACCGAATTAGCTCTTTATAATTCAAAAAACTAATCCGGTTATTTTACTCACTTTGATTCAGCTCAAATTTTTGATTATTCAGCGTCTGCTACAGGCTCTGCTGCCGGTGCTTCTGCTGTCTCGGCAGGCTGCTCTGCCGGTGCTTCTTCCTCGTCATCATCGTCATCATCGAAGAAGTCGTCATCAAAATCATCATCAAAATCATCATCAAAATCATCAAGAAAATCAGGTGTCAGGTATGAATATACTGCATATGCAATACCTGCGATCGCTGCTACTGCACCGATAATCGCAAGGATCACAAATACAACACCTTTTGCCTTTTCTTCTGTTGGTTCGCTTTTTACTAAGATTACATCATTATTTTTCATTATAAACTACCACCCTTTCATTTAGTTTCTGTATGCCGTCATTATAGCATACTCTTTTTTCTATTTCTATATTATCTTGGAATTATTATAATTTCTTTATTCTTCCAAACGCTTTAATTTTGCAAAGGAAGCAAACATTTTTCTTGTACCGCCACGATCAAAATCTACCGTCACCTCATAATCTCTGCCGCCCTTTACAAGCTGCGTTACAGTTCCATTTCCAAATTTCATATGACGCACCCGATCACCTTCTCCATAGTCAAGAACCAGCTCCCGGTTCACGGTAAATTCTTTGCCAAATGATGGTTTGGTAGATGGTGTTATACTGATTGGCTCTTTCTTTGCCTTACTGTAACTGCTGTATGGATTCGATGAAGAATATCCGGAACCCGTCTGCGACGATCTTCCATGATATGAGCCTTTTCCATATCCAGACTGCCCGCTGCTACCATACCTATTTCCGGTATATCCGGTGTCTGCAAACTGCCGTTCTTCCATCCGTTTTACATGCCTTGTAATATCACCGGGATCCTGGAACAGCAGCGGCGGAATCTCTTTAATAAATCTGGAGATATCATTGCAGTTTCTACTTCCATGCAGCATACGGTTTCTTGCACAGGACAGATATAGCTTCTTCATCGCTCTTGTAATTCCTACATAGCAAAGTCTGCGTTCTTCTTCCAGCGCATCTTCATCATCCGAATTGATCGCCATCGCACTTGGGAAGATTCGCTCTTCCATACCACATAAGAATACATATGGAAACTCCAGTCCCTTTGAACCATGGATCGTCATTAATTTGACCATATTATCATCATCAGACATTTTATCGGTCTCCGAAACCAGCGCGATATCCTCCAGAAAATCTGCCAGTGTTGCTTCCTCATAATCGGTTTCAAACTGAACCACACGGTTTCTTAACTCATCGATATTCTCAAGTCTCGCCATCGATTCATCCGTGTGCTCCGCGATCAGTTCATCTTCATATCCGGTATCCTCCAGAATACGGTCAAATAATGTACTGAGTGGTTCCTGCTCCTCTATTATCTCCCGGAATCCGTCGATCAATTCCACAAAGCCGGAAATTTTTGCAACCGAACGCTGTAATCCCGGAATTTGCTCTATGATCTGCATGGCTTCCATCAGTGTCATATCATTTGCAGCAGCAAATGCTGCCACCTTATCAACGGTAGCATCACCGATTCCACGCTTTGGTACATTGATGATTCGTCTAAGATAGGTATCGTCTGTAGAGTTATTTACAACCTTCAGATATGCCATTACATCTTTAATTTCTTTTCGTTCGTAGAAATTCTGACCACCGTAGACCCGATGCGGGATTCCTCGCATAACCAGCTTCTCACCAAGGATACGAGACTGTGCATTCGTACGATATAGCAAAGCAATGTCTTTATACTGTGCACCGTTCGCTGTCAGACGGATGATCTCATTTACGACGCGATCAGCCTCCATGTATTCATCCTCACTCTGATTAAATACAATCTTCTCGCCATCTCCCTGATCTGTCCAGAGGGCTTTATCCTTTCTTCCTTCGTTATGCTTGATCACCGCATTTGCAGCCGCCAGAATGTTCCCACAGGAACGATAATTCTGTTCCAGCTTCACGACCTTTGCATCCGGATATTCCTTTTCAAAATTCAGGATGTTCGTAATATTCGCACCACGGAATTTGTAGATTGACTGGTCATCATCGCCAACGACGCAAAGGTTTCTGTATTTGGATGCAAGCTGCTTTACCATCAGAAACTGTATGTGGTTCGTATCCTGATACTCGTCCACCATGATATAACGGAATCTGTCCTGATATAATTCCAGTACATCCGGGTTATGTTCAAACAACTCAACCACCTTGTAGATCAAATCATCAAAGTCAAATGCATTGAATTTACGGAGTCGCTTCATATACTCGGAATATACGGTTGCCGTCTGTGTCTTCACAAAATCTGTCGCATTCATCTTCGCATACTGATCCGGTGAAATATACCGTTCCTTTGCATTTGATATCTCTGCCATGAACATCTTCTCCGGATACTTCTTTGGATCGATCTTCAGTTCCTTCAGAATGTTCTTAACCGCAGATTTCTGGTCATCCGAATCATAGATATTAAAATTTGTTGCATAACCGAGCCTGTCTGAAAATCGTCGCAGAATCCGTACACATAACGAATGAAAGGTGCTGACCCATACTCGTTCAGCACCCTCTCCAACAATGTTATTTACTCTGTCTCTCATTTCGGCTGCGGCTTTATTTGTAAATGTTATCGCAAGGATATTATATGGATTCACTCCGATCTCATCCATCAGATACGCTACCCGGTGGGTGATCACTCTGGTCTTTCCCGATCCGGCACCTGCCAGTATCAGAAGCGGTCCATCGACATGTCTGCATGCCAGATCCTGCATGTCATTTAATCCAGCCATCGCTTTTGTACTCCTTTATATCAGCTTTGTTCCACAGTTACCACAGAACTTTGCTCCATTTGTAGGGGTTCCGCAGTTCGGGCAGAACTTAGGAGCCGTACCGTTTCCGGTTGGAGCTGCCTGCTGATTCATCTGTCCGTTCATGTTGTTCTGCAGATTACCGGTCATCTGATTTGCCATCATCATACCCATCTGCATTCCCATCATACCACTGGCAACATCTGCCATATTGGTTCCGCCTTTTCCATTGGAATTTGCAAGTGCATCTACCATCTTCACCTGCTGGAACCGGCCCATATCACCAAGCATCGTATACTCAGCAGCCTGATCTGCACGTTTTGATATATTCTCAGGATATGTAAATTCGCTGATTCTGAAATCTGTCATGGTCAGACCGATCTTGATCAGTTCCATATCCAAATCTTCTAAAATACCCTTTGCAATATCGGTGGCATTTGCCATCAGATTGAATACATCACCGCCGGTCTTTGTAATCCATTTAATCAACAGTCCATCTAAGATTCCCTTAATACGATCCCTGACATCATCCACTGTAAAGATTGCCTTTACTCCGGCGATTCTCTCGATCAATACATTGTAATCATCAATCTTGAATGAGAATTTACCATTTGATCGTACAGGAAGTCCGCCCGGAAGTCCCGGTGCCTGTAAACGGATCGGGGAACTGGTTCCCCAGTTACAGGTAAACTCTTTCGTATTGATGAACAGAACCTCTGCACGAAGTCCTGAGTTGAAACCAAACTTAAATCCCTTTAATGTAGAAAGGAATGGAATGATATCCGAATCAATCGTATAACTTCCTGATTCTGTGAAGATACCTTCTACCGCACCGTTATACAGGAAGATCGCATCCTGTCCCGGTTTAATGATAAGTCTGGAATCTTTCTTTATCTCTCGATTTGTCCATTTCCAGAAGAGCAGGTCATCTCTGTATTCTTCCCACTCAACTACATTGGCAAACTGATTTGAAAATAATCCCATCTGTTTCCTCCTATGAAAGTCCCATCTTTGCCTTTAATGCTGCAAGTTCATCTGAAACTGCCGATGATGGTTCTGCATCGTATTTACTCATCAGATCATCTGTCTCATCCTTGCCGCTGGCATTTAATTCTGCCATTGCATTTGCCTTGTCAAGCATTGCATCAGCCTTTGCTTCCATTCTGTCAAATGCTGAGATCGTTCCGGCTGTATCCGTTACGCTTCCCATCATCTTATTCATCTTCTCCTGAGTCTTTGCAACCTGAACCTTAGCCTTGATCGCATCTTTTCTTGCATTCAGATCCATGATATCCTTTGTCAGCTTATCATGCATCTCTTTCATCTTAGCTGCATTTCCTGCTGCCATATCATAAGACTGCTGTAAAGAAGTTCTCTTGGTCGATAACTGATTCTTCTTCTCTAAGAACTTCATGGCATCTGCCTCGTTTCCTGCAAGAAGTGCCTTCTCTGCATAGCTCTGCATCTTGGCAATATCTGCATCACAGTCATCCAATGCACGTTTGCATCTGGTCTCATCTGCCATAACGGTTGCTGTCTCTGATTTTACGTTTCTAAGATCTTCCTGTAAGTCTCTGAGATACTGGTCGATCATCTTCTCCGGATCCTCTGCCTTATCAAGCATAGCGTTGATGTTTGCTGACATAATGTCTTTGAATCTTTTTAAAATCCCCATAAATAATTACCTCCTATATATATTTACACTTTATGGTTTCTTGTTTTTCATGCTCACAAACCCATAATATCATAACAGGCGTACGCTTCGCAACGCTTGAATCATGAATTAAATGTAAAGTATCACGCTTCTGTTCTTAAGCGGTTTTAAAGTTCATTGTCAAGGTTCTTATGGATGTTTCCACCGATCCTGAACTCCGGAATCTTCTTAGGAGCCCCTTCTGCTGCCTTTCCCGCAACCCCTGCATCCGTAATTGATTCCTCTAACGGCACAGGTGTCCGATCCTCAAATAATGACTTTTTCTTTTCTTCCTTTAATTCATCTGCAATCTCAAATGCTGAATCCACAACCTCATCGTGTAGAATATCATCATGAAGCTTCACCGGCTGTCTGGATGGTTTTACCTTGATCGGATCTTCCTTCTTATCTTCAAAGTCAAATTCCCACTGAACCATCTCATTTTCTTCTGCCTGCTTCTTCTGTTCTTCTTCCTCAAACCGGTTCTTCTCGTAATACAATTCATTTGCAAGAAGCTGACTGATCTCTAAGATATCGGCATAACGTTCCTGCTTCTTCATATCCAGCAGTCCATCCATCAGCTCACGCTTATTCTGCTCGATGACATCAGATTTCTGTCTGAGAGAATCCAATACACGATCGGTTTCCTCACTGATCATATTATATGCCTGTCGTACCGATTCATTGATCTCCATAAGCATCTCATTCGTATAAATGATTGATGCCGCATAGATCTCATTTGCTGTCCGAAGTGCCATCTTATCTTTCTTATTCAGATCCTTTACCTGTCTCTGGACATAGAGTGGATTCGGCTTGCTCATACGAATCCGGCTTGCGGATTCTTCTGCCTCTACGATGATGTCCTCGGCTTCTTTATTCGCATCCTTTATGATCTTGCCACGCTTATCCGTAATCTCATGATACGCTTTTAATTCTATATCTATCGTCTTTTTCAGATCTTCTATCATTTCCAGCATTTCTTCTTTATTTACAAGAACCTTCCCTGCTGCAAATGGAACATTCTGTCCGTCCTCGATCAATACCTGCATCTTATCAAGCAGTTGTTTTGCTTTTCCTTTTTCCATGTCTATTACTTCCTCCAACTATGGCTTTATAGGATTTTATTTATAGATCCGGTTTCTTATCATTTCTTGGAATACCTAAGAAATCCTGGATCAGATGTCTGCTGAAAAGCCTTCCTTCTTCACTTTCAAAATACCGCTCCGGGTGCCACTGAAACGCAAGAATACTCATGGTTGGTGACACAAATGCCTCAACCGATCCATTTTCTTCATCTACAACCAACGGATAAAACATTGTTGAAAGGTTTTCCAGATATACACAATCACTGTGAAAATTATTTATCTTTATATATCGATCCGAATTACAGATTTTTGCCATATGGTCAACACCTCGCGGTCTTGGCACTACAAACGGTGCAGAATAAGATATCTTTCCTCCAAATAATGCATTCAGATGCTGCATGCCCCTGCATACTCCGATGATCGGTATCTCATTCTCCACACAGTACATAATGAGCCGTTCCTCCATCGCATCCCGATGTGGTTGCAGCTCTGCCTTATGCGGTTCTACATAATATTTCGGGTGAAGCGTACCGCCACCCGTTACGATCAGTACGTCAATCGGATCTTCAAATAAGGCTTCAAAATCTCTGGTGAAATTTGACACCGGATGAAGTCTTATTCCCATGCTTTCATAAAATTCCGTATAGGCAGCTTCCAGAACATCCGTGGATTTTCCATACATATTCTGACCTTCGCGTTGTGTTATCAGTGCGTGAAGCATACGCCTATTCCTCCTTCAGTATCTTTCCATTTTTACAATCAAGTGTCAGTTTGTCAAGTCCTGTTACATAATTATAAATAACGTCGCCACATCCAATAGCCGCCGGAATATTGAATTCCGCACATCGGATTGCCATATGCGATGCGACACCACCATACTTCGTAATAAAGCCCCGGATTCCTTTTGCAAATATCCAGTCATATCCGGGATCTGCTTTCGGGATCACTACGATCTTATCTACAACATCAACCGCTCCGGCATCCTCGCGCTTTGATTCCTCATCCTCCAATACGACAACTGCTCCGGCAACGATCTCCGAAGTGATGAAATTCGGTCTAGCCTCTACCATCTCGATATATTCTAACTGCTGCTTATTGCAGATCACATCCGGCAGAATTATATCGGAAGCATCTGTATATGCCCTCCGGTTCTCTGCGATCACCTGTTCCCATATCCTTCGGATCTCCGTTTCTGGTTTATGATACACTGCAATTATATCATCTACTGTGAGATATGCCATATCTTCTTTTGAAAAATTCAACATTTCTCCAATATTGATCAGAATATCGATCGCCAGACTTAAGGATTTCGTAAATTCAAATTTAAAATATTCCCGTTCTTCCATGGAATCCTTTAAGAATTCCACAAATTTCTTTGCATCAACACCAAAGCCGATATCGGAAAGTGCCTGTTCTACCTTCTTCGGATCTAATGGCGTATGCTTTAACCGCTCAATTCTCTGTCTCTGCTTCTTTGCTGTCTCGCTTGCCTTGGAGCTGTCAAAATCCCGTTCCTCATATGTCTCACAGGTGATATCGTAAGTGCCGGAACGAAGATGCCCGTATTTCTCATCAAATGCCGCTCTGGTAATCCGCCCTTCTGCAAAATCCTGAAAATCCGAATCGTACTCCGATGCCACTGTGTAGATTGACATCATAAAGTCATCAATCTCACGGCTCGTAAAATATCCCTTTGCACTAAGCGACCTGCAAAGAGCCTTTGAGATAAATGCAAGTCTTGCCTGTCTTGCAAATTTCGGTGTTCCGTACTGTTTGATACTCTCGATCAATTCTATAAAATAACGGATGGAAGTATTCACATCCTTTGCTGCCATCAACCAGTTATTCCTGATATTTTCCCGATGCACCTTCAGTCCGTTTAAGGAACGGATATCCTGCATCCGGTTCTGCCTGAAATTACAGATTGCACGATCCGTCAGACGAAACAGGCTATTTGACAAATCCTGAATCTCGCCTTTCGTGAATTCATATTCTAATAATTCCTGCAACCGATCCTCCGTTGTAAAATCATAATTGGAAAATACGATTTCAAATTCTATTTTATCATGTGCCGTTATATCCGATAATATCTTTCGGTCATAAAATGCCAAAAGTTTTTTCACCATGTCCTCATCTAAATCCGCAGGCATCAGACACAGAAATGACTTCCGCAATGATATATATGGTTTATTTCCGACCTTGTACATCAGATCTCCGTCTACCACACGATATCCGATCGTGGTAAGTCCCTGATTCCAGGCAGCCTTCGTTATGATCTCTCTGTAAAGGGAGAAATCAAGCGGATGCGGATTCACTCCTATGATCTCAGCCGGATTCCAGAATGCCATATCGGATAAAATTGCCTGTTTCTCATACAACAGATCACTGAGTTTTTGATACTGCTGTTTTGTCTTGTTTATCAATTCTCCAAATATACGATCATTCTTTGCTCTGTCTTCTTTGTAGTCAGACGGCTTCTCCAGTTTCTTAATACAGGCCGCAAGCGGACGCACCTGAAAGATCGTAACTGTCAGATCTGCTCCAACTGCAAATTCCACATCGAGTGGATACTCCGGAAAGATGTCTTCTAATTCCCTCATGGCTGTGATCAGAACACCCCAGCGCTCCGGGAGAGATGAACTCTCTGCTGTCCTTGCAATATAGATTGTCTTTCCTCCGCTTCCACTGGTTACCGCATCGGTCGAATCTTCATCATATGAGATTGCATAATACAATCTTCCTGATTTGATCTCTCTGGAGAAGATAACTCCGCTGCTGATGATAGATTTCGTCTGCGTCTGGATCAACACCTGTTCATTCCTGATATCTGGCAGATCTTTTTTATAAGAATCAAATACTGTCTCAACCGCATGACATACAGCATCGCGATCATCAGCGTCGACATCCAATATACTGTCATAATGACCCGCATTTGATGTCTCGGAGGAATCTTCATTGGAACAGGAGCTTCGAACAACGATCGTCTGTCCTTTAAATTGCGACTGAATATCTGCAAGGATCTGTTTCCGGTTCTCCTCAAATATTTTTCCGGTTACGATCATAAGGTCTTCAATTCTCGATTTTGCTATTCTGTTTTTCAAATAATCTAATGTATCTGCTTTTGTCAAAACCATGAAAAAATCACCTTCTACAACAAAACTGCACCTTAGCAGACCATATCATCTATACTAAAGTGCAGTATATTTTTTCTCTTTCGAGACATTATTCATTTTGTGGGCTGTTCTGTCAGACCTTCGATTCTTCAAAATCCGCCCTCTGTCAATATTCATTACACAATGGATAAAACAGTTCTTATTGGATCGTTAATAGATCGTCAACTGATTTTCTTGGCGGCATCTCCGGTGCAAATACCGGATATCCCATTGCGATAACAGTGGCAACTGTCTGTCCTTCCGGCACACCTACGATCTCTCCAACTTTCTTATCATCAAATACTCCAAGGATAACCGTTCCGATTCCCTTCTCATGTGCTGCAAGACAGAATGTCTGGGCTGCGATACCGGCATCGAACATCTCCCACCCGGCACCCTTGCTTGTACTGAAACTTCCATCTCTCTCATATCCACAGATACCGTTCTTCTGTGTTACAACCATCAACTGATGTGCTCTGGAAACTGTCTTCTCATTTAATGCGAATCCCATTACACCCTCTTCTGCGATCTTCTTGATCTTCTCCGGATCAGAAACACTGATGTAACGAATTGTCTGTGTATTCTTCCAGGATGGTGAATAGGATGCGAGTTCTACTAACTCACGGATCACTTCATCCGGAATGATATCCTCTTTGAATTTTCTTACCGATCTTCTTGTCTTAATACATTCTAATGCTTCCATGTCTTGTCCTCCTGTATTTTTATAAATATCTTTTGTATCTTCTTACATATATCGCAAGTATAACTCACTCAATGTCTTCGAAAAATCATCTCATTATCTGTTACAGATCACTCACCTGCAAAATATGCATCTATACCATCTGCAATTCCTTTTGCAAGCAGATTCTGATAATCTGATGTTACAAGCTTCTGGTCTTCTTCTGAATTTGTCATATAACCGATCTCAACGATCGTAACCGGAACCTTACACCAGTTAATTCCACTCATGGAATCTGTCTCCCATACACCTTCGCTGTTTGCCCCTGTTGCTGCTGCCATTCCGCTTAATACATCGGCAGACAACCGTTTACAGGAATCATAGATATCTGCATTGTATGGATTATCCTTAGTCTGGCATACTGTCATAACACCGCTCGCATTTGTATCTGTAGAACCATTTGCATGAATTCTTATAAATGCATCTGCCTTATCACTGTTTGCAAGTTCTGCTCTTGCAGCGTTACTGATATCGACATCATTGGATGTACGGATCATCTTCACAGTATAGCCTCTTGCCTCTAATGCACTCTGAAGCTTTAACGCTACCTCAAGATTCAGTTCATATTCCTCTGTACCAGTTGTAACACCTGTATTACCGGCTGAGACTTTTGCTTTCTTATCTTCCGCACCGGGACCTACCGGCTCTGTATCAGTATTCGGCGTTGCCTGATGACCTGCATCAATACAGATCAGCTTGCCTTCGCCAACATTGCTTGTCTCCTGTGTTGATTCTTCTGTGCTGCTGCCATCACCACTGGATGCTGCTCCTTCTGCTTTTACAAATTTCGAATAAACATAATAGGTCTCACCCTTGATCGATACCTTGCTCCACTCATCGTTATAACCGATCCGGTCAAGCTCTACACCATCTGCAAGCTGCATCGCAGGATCTCCGTCTGTCGATGGTGCTGTTCTGACATTTACATAATCAGTCGTCGTCACCTTGTCATTTACGATCGTGAATCCTTCTTCATCCACCTGTGCTTCCGTCGTCGCTTCTGTTGTATCCTCTGTGGATGCTACATCTTCAGAAGCTTCTGTTGAACTCTCGGTGGTCGTCTTTTTTCCTGCATCCTTTTTCCCACAGGCTGCAAGTACAAATGCTGAAAGAATGATCATCATACATATAAGTATTGTTCTGTAAACCTTCTTCATAAGTAACCTCCGTCTATATTTCTATATACCTAATGTCTATTATCGCATAAATATGGCTCTATTTCAACCAAAAAGCGATAAGCAGCCGTTTCATTGACTCATAGTCTGACAAATGTGCCATTTCACATGCTGAATGCATAGCGAGTACCGGCATTCCCATATCGACTGCCTTTACCGGAAGATAGGATGAAACGATCGGACCCAGCGTGGTTCCACCCGGCATTCCTGTCTTATTGACCGTACGCTGAAACGGAATCTTTTCATCCTCACAGAGCACCTGAATCACTGCAGCAGCCTCGCTGTCTGTCACATATCGTTGAGACGCGCTGCTCTTTAAGACAACCCCATTTCCAAGCAGTACCCGGTTGACCGGATCGGATTTCTCCTGATAATTCGGATGTGTTCCATGTGCCACATCAAGAGAGATCAAAAATATCTCCGGAAGCAACTCCTGTATGGTACGGCTCTCTCCGCTGTCTTTTAAGATACGTTCCGTTATCATCCGAAGCAGTCCGGAATCTGCTCCCTGTTTGGACAAACTTCCGATCTCCTCGTTATCGAAGAATACTCCGATGTCGAGATTCATATCAGATCCATCTGCTTCCGATATTTTTTCATCTGCCAATGCAGCTTCTGTTCCCTTAGCTTTTTCTTCTTTCCACTTGTTTCCGGTTCGCACCAAAGATTCCAAAATCGCACTAACGGAAGACACATTATCAATTCTCGGTGATGTAAATACGCCACTGTCTCCGATCATTTGGCAGGAATCGCAATTATATAAATACAGATCATAGTCTAATATGTCCGCCTTATCGATCTGAAGCTTTTCTGCAACCTCATCTAAAAAGCTATGCGGTTCATCCTTCTTCCAAAGCCCAAATACCGGGATCAGTTCTTTCTGCGGATCTAATTTTGTCTCTGCGTCTCCACGTTTCAGATGCGGCGCAAGACTCGGTATGATCGCAACCGGCTTCTCGGAATCATATAATCGTACCTCCGGATGAAATGCATCGCTGCCTTTTACCACTACCTTGCCGGCAAGTCCCAGCGGGCGGTCAAACCATGTCTTCATTAACAGTCCGCCATACGTCTCTATATTCAACATATGATAACCGCCTTTTTCCATATCGGCTGACGGCTTTAACTTCAGCATTGGAAAATCTGTATGACTGGTTGCTATCCGGATATGCTGCAGCTGCTTCGGCAGATGAAATGCGATCATAACAGAACTGTATGGTCTGACATAATAATCTGCTCCTGCCTGAAGCTGCCATTTGTCCTTTAACTTAAGCTCGGAAAATCCGTGTTCTTTCAGATATTCCTCTATGTGCTTTACAACATGGAATTGGGTAATTCCTTTCTCTAACATATATTTTAACAAGCCTGTCTGTTCCGGCTTTTCTGATATGAGATCAACTTCTGTTTTTCTTTCTTCCATATGCTCTGTTCTCCTGTCTTTTTACTTTGTTTTCTATTGTACACCTTTTTAGTTTTTCTTGCTATTTTGATTTTATGTGTATATAATGTTGTTACACGCTTTAACGCGTTAAACCCCAAAAAGGAGAAACAGCTATGAATGCATTTAAAATTGGTTTTATCGGTCTTGGTCTGATCGGTGGATCGGTGGCAAAATCTATTCACCGTATTTTCCCAAACTATACGATCATCGGCTATGATGTCAACACTGCAACCTTAAAAGAAGCGCAGGAGGATGGTACCTTAGATCATTATACAACAAATATCAGCGACATCGCGAACTGTGATTATATCTTTCTGTGTGCGCCGGTTCATTATAATATAGAATATCTGAAAACTTTAAAACCACTGATCTCTGATTCCTGTATCCTGTCTGATGTCGGCAGTGTCAAATCCGACATCTACGATGCTGTAAAGGAACTGGGACTTGGTTCTCATTTTATCGGCGGTCATCCAATGGTCGGATCCGAGCGCTCCGGCTACGATGCAGCAACCGACCGTCTGATCGAGAATGCTTATTATTTCATCACCCCATCTCCGGACGCTCCGGCAGACCGCGTGGAGGAATTCATGACATTTATCGGTGACCTGGGTGCTATCCCGATCCGATATTCCCCGGATGAACACGATAAGATCACTTCCTATATCAGTCATGTACCGCATGTGATCGCCGCATCTCTGGTCAATCTGGTACGGCATGCCGATTCCCCGGACGGAATCTTTAAATCTCTGGCAGCCGGAGGTTTTAAAGATATCACACGAATCGCATCCTCAAACCCGGTAGTCTGGGAGCACATTCTACTCAGCAATCCGAAGAACATCGTGAATGGATTGAAGGAATATATTGAGCTTCTAAATAAAATGATTTATGATATTGAAAGAAATGACGCAAAAGACATCAATGCTTTCTTTGAGTCATCCAGAGAATATCGGGATTCAATCCCGAACAATACAAGCGGTGTTATCCGTATGCAGTATGAACTCTTTGTCGATATCCCGGATGAACCGGGCGCTCTGGCAAAGGTTACGGTACTGCTCGCTGATGCAGGCATCAATCTGAAGAACTTCGGTATCTCCCATAATCGTGAAGACGAGGAAGGCGTTCTACGTTTATCCTTCTACGATACGGATGCATGCCGGAAAGCATTTGACCTTCTTGCAGATGCCGGATACCGTTTATATAACAGATGAGACTACATAAAAAGGAAATGGACGATATAGCGTCCAGACAGGTAATACATTATGATATTTTCCAGAAGAACAGGATTAAAAGGAACCCTTACGATCCCCGGAGATAAATCCATCTCCCACCGTTCGATCATGCTTGGATCACTGGCAGATGGTATAACCGAAGTACATGGATTCTTAAACGGTGCAGACTGCATTTCTTCTATGAACTGTTTCCGCGAAATGGGTGTAACGATCGACCACAATGGGGATACCGTTATCATTCACGGTAAAGGGCTTCATGGTTTGCAGGCTCCGAAAGAAACACTCGATGTCGGTAACAGCGGAACAACTACCAGACTGATGTCCGGAATTCTTGCGGCACAGAATTTCAAGAGCCGCGTGATCGGTGATGCATCGATCTGCCGCCGCCCAATGAAACGGATCATGACCCCGCTCTCTCTGATGGGCGCTGATATCGTGAGCGAAAACGGAAACGACTGTGCGCCGCTTCTGATCACCGGAAAGCCATTACATGGCATCCACTACGATTCACCGGTTGCTTCGGCACAAGTCAAATCTTGTATTCTTCTTGCCGGACTGTATGCCGACGGCGAAACCAGTGTAACCGAACCATATGTATCCAGAAATCATACGGAGCTGATGTTTGATGCTTTCGGTGTCGATATCAAGACCTCCGGCACAACCGCAACTGTAAAACCTGCGGATAAATTATACGGTCAGAAGATCATGATCCCGGGAGACATCTCCTCGGCGGCTTACTTTATCGCAGCCGGACTTATCACACCGGATTCCTGTATCACGATCAAGAATGTGGGTATCAACAATACCCGCGACGGAATATTAGAGGTTGTAAAAATGATGGGAGGTACGATCACCTACGACCGGCTGGATCAGCCTGGTGAACCTTCTGCCGATATCACTGTACAAACATCAGATTTAAAAGGTTGTGTGATCCAAGGCTCTCTGATTCCGAAGTTGATCGACGAGATTCCGATCATTGCCATCATGGCATGCTTCGCAAAAGGCCAGACCGTTATCAAAGATGCACAGGAACTGAAGGTGAAGGAATCAAACCGGATCGATGTTATGGTGAGAAATCTTTCCGCTATGGGCGCAGATATTACTGCTACCGATGATGGCATGATCATCCATGGCGGCAAGCCGCTTCACGGCGCTGTCATCGACAGCCATCTCGATCACCGGATCGCCATGAGCTTTGCCATTGCCGGACTTAACGCCGACGGCGACACAGAGATCCTTGGCAGCGACTGCGTAAATATCTCCTACCCGACCTTCTATCAGGATCTCGCCGGGCTGAGATAAATAATCCTCGGACGCTGGGATGAATGTATCAACATTTCTGATAGGGAATTACAAAAAAATCCTGCTGCCCTGCTATGTCAAAAGACAAGCAAGTTTTCTATTCGGTTCGCACATTTATTAGTCAGCAGTCGCCCAAACTCACCCTTACGGGTTCAAACATGGGCTTGGTGCTGACAATTCGTGCAAACCTCATAACGAAAACTTCGCTTATGTCTTTTGTACATAGCAGGGCAGCAGGATTTTTATTGTAATTTCCTTATATAATATCTCGATATAACTCATCCCAGCGTCCGACAGTTTCAAATCGCTGCAATACAGAAGTTCTGTAAAATACCTTGTGGCTCATCTGATTGGCGAATTAATTTTGACCTGAAGCTGTGCATAAAAATATTGCCGGGTTGTTATATACACAAGACATTAGTTGTATTTTCGTTATGAGTTTTGCACTAGCTGTCAGCATCAAGCCCATGTCTGAACCCGTAAGGGTGAGTTTGGGCGACTGCTGACAAATCAGCGTGCGAACCGAATAGAAAATATACTTGTCTTTGTATATAACCATCCCGGCAGTAGTATTTATGTGCAGCTCAGGTTATAACTAAATATCAATCAGATGAGCGCAAGGTATTTTACAGAATCAACATGGCATCGCCGAAGGAGAAGAAACGATAGCGTTCTTCCACGGCTACCTTATAGGCTTCGAGAATCTTCTCGCGGCTGTAAAGGGCTGATACCAACATCAGCAACGTGGATTCCGGCAGATGAAAGTTCGTGATCAATCCATCGATGGCTTTGAACTTATAACCCGGATAGATGAAGATATCTGTCCAGCCGCTGCAAGCCCGAAGCATACCGTTTTCATCAGCTACTGTTTCCAATGTTCTCGTACTGGTCGTTCCTACTGCAATGATACGACCGCCATTTTTCTTTGTCTCATTTATTGTCTCTGCTGCTTTCTCATCGATCACATAGAATTCTGAATGCATATGATGATCCAGAATGTTATCCTCTTTTACCGGACGGAATGTTCCAAGTCCGACATGAAGGGTTACATGTGCGATCTTGATGCCTTTTGCCTTGATCTCCTCTAAAAGCTCCTTTGTAAAATGAAGTCCGGCTGTTGGCGCTGCCGCAGAACCCTCATGCTCTGCATAGACCGTCTGATAACGGTTCTTATCTTCCAGTTTATGTGTGATATATGGCGGAAGCGGCATTTGTCCAAGTTCATCCAAAATCTCCTCAAAGATTCCCTCATATTCAAACCGAACGATACGATTTCCTTCTTCCACGATATCGATGACTTCACCAACCAGTTTGCCGCCACCAAAGATGATCCTTGCGCCGACTCTGGCTTTCTTTCCCGGCTTTACAAGCGTCTCCCATGTACAATCATCCAAACGCTTCAATAACAGCACCTCGATAGCTGCTCCTGTTCCTTCTTTCTCACCGATCAGTCTGGCAGGAATCACCTTTGTATCATTAATAACCAGACAGTCGCCTTCTTTCAGATATGATATTACATCATAAAAATGTTTATGTTCGATGGTTCCTTCTTCTCTGTCTAAAACCATTAATCTTGAATTATCACGCTTTAAGAGTGGGTCCTGTGCGATCAACTCCTGAGGCAGATCATAGTAAAAATCTGATAACTGCATTTTCTTATCCTCCTTAAAACTCAACTATGATAATGCCACGTTTTATGTCTAAATGCAAGGAAGAAAATGAAGCAGCCAGCCTTAGTGAGAGTGCTTTTTACTTTATAGAACGAACTTTCCTATATAGCAAAAATCCGGATACAGCAATTCTGCCATATCCGGACTTCTACTAAAATATACATGTTATCTGTTCTGCTTATGTCTTTATCCTATGATTGCCTTGATTTCAGCTTCACTCATTTCGGTTACATCCATGATCTGCTCCAAGGAATAGCCTTTCTTATGCATTTTCAGGATAATACCAGCTCTTTCTTCCGACCTTCCAACAGCCTTGCCTCGTGCTTCGCCTATCGCTATTCCAGCGGCTTCGCCCTTTGCATATCCCATTTCCTCTACGCCTTCACTCAGATTGCACATGATCTTCACCCCATCTCTTATACCGCGTCTCTCTACCGGTATATCATACTCCTGTTTCATAAGCTTCAATTTTTGTTCTGCCGTCATTGTCTGCGACGCTTCCAGATTGATGATCATTTTTGCCAGTCCATCCCTCATCCGCACATAGAAAATGATGTCAAAACACACCTTGCCCTCATCGATCTCGGAACTTTCTGTGTTCAGCCCGACAATCCGTTCACCGGTTCCGGCATCTACCATTTCTTTGTTCGTTAGTCCGGGTTCTACCGGAACCTGACTGATATACGGTTCGCCCTCGATCAGCGAAGCAACCATATCTGCATCCATACCTTTAAATTCTTCTACTAACCTGATCAGTATATGCGCCAATATGATCTTCTGTCCAAGCAAGCGCTTGGCACTGGCATCATACTGTGCTTTCTGATATGTCGCATCAGCGGAATATACTAATTCATTATCCATGTTCCATCTTCTTTCCTGACAGAACAGAATAACATGCGTATTTTTTTGCTTAGTATATTGCCGCCATCTCTCCAAATTTGATTGTAACGGATATCAAAGGGGAAAACAAGTTTAACCATAAAAAATCCGGATACAGCATCTCATATCAAATAAAATATAACAAAACCCCTGTCTGCTATAGATTCATATATTTCTCATATCCATAACAGGCAAGGGTTTTATAAATTTATTTTCTAATTATTTTATCTTCCATGTCTTTACATATCCAATGGATTTCTTTTTCATCTGTTTCTTTAAAGCTATCTTTATCATATTGGCAAATGCCTCTCCACCAAGGGATACTACGGTATAACCTTCCAGTTCTGACGGAATATTCAAGACTGCCTTTCCTTCCACAATCTTCAACATAAGACCGCCTTCAACACCCTTTACAATCTCTATGGTCTTCTTTTCTTTATCCAGTATGCGATACTGATAATATCGATTCTCCGTTGTATAGATCGTATCAGTCTCTTCTGCATGCACTTCAGATACCGTAGATATCGTTCCCTGATTTTCAAATAATTCCCCGATCATCCCTGCTGCCATGACAAGCACCATAGCTACTGCCATCATTTGTAACTTTCTTTTTCCTATCTTCTCTCCTTCTTATCCCTATAACCAAAAGGGTCTGAACAATCTGATATACCAAACCGGAGAATACCTGCATTACAAATATCCTCCGGTTCATAATACCAGAATTATCTAAACCTGTAAATTAAGCTCTGAGTTCAATACCAAGCTTTCCTAATTCTTTTACAAGCTTCTCAATGATCTTATCGACTTCTCCGGCCTCTAAGGTTCTGTCTTTTGCACGGAAAGTCATCGTGTAAGCAACAGACTTCTTACCGGCTGCGATCTGCTCGCCTTCATATACATCAAAGAGCTTATAGCTTTCAAGCAGCTTGCCGCCACACTTCTTGATCAGTTCTTCTACCTGACCGACAAAGATGCTCTTATCCATAACCATACTCAAGTCTCTGGTACTTCCAGGGAACTTTGCAATACCTTCATACTTGATATCAAAGGACGACAGTGCTACGACATTTGGCATATCGAGAACTGCTACATATACCTCACCCTTTAAGTTATAGTTATCACAGGTTTCCGGATGAAGCTGACCGAGATAACCAACAACGGTATCGTCCTTTACGATATTTGCCTGACGACCCGGATGCAAGAACGGATGCTCTGTTGTAGGAACATAGGTACAGATATTCTTCATACCAAGGTTATCGAATAACTCCTCGATCACACCCTTTAAGTTGAAGAAATCACCCTCGCCGTACATACCGATCGTGAGCTTCATACGTTCTTCCGGAAGCTCTGTCAGTGGAAGCTGCTTTGGAAGATATACATTTCCGAACTCGTACAGACGTGCAACCTTATTCTTACGATTGAAGTTCGTTGCAAGAGAAGTCAGCATACCATTTAAGGATATTGTTCTCATGATACTGAAATCCTCTCCCAGCGGATTTGCGATCGTGATCGCCTTTCTGTAGACAGAATCAGCAGGAAGCAGTAATTTGTCAAATACCTTCGGGCTTTCAAATGAATAGCACATACCGCCGGAGAATCCGTTCCCTTCCAGAATGTTTCTTGCAATGTCGTAGATTCTGTGGCTGTATGGCTTCTTACCTACGGTAGCTTCACCCTTTGGAAGTGACATCGGAATCTTATCATATCCATAGAAACGGGCAACTTCTTCTGCCAGATCTGCCATGCAGTTTAAATCCTGACGGAAGGTTGGAACAGTAAGTGTCTTTGCTGCTTCATCATATGTTAATTCCAGCTTGCCGAATATATCAAGCATAGTCTTTTCATCAATATCGGTACCAAGAAGCTTGTTGATCTTTTCAGGCTCAAATGGAAGCACTTTAGGCTGTACAGGATCCGGATATACATCAACCATACCGCCAACAACTTCACCTGCACCCATTTCTTCGATCAACTGGCATGCACGGTTGATTGCTTCTTCTGCAAGGTTTGGATCCAGTCCCTTTGTGAACTTGAATGCAGCATCCGTTGCAAGTCCGAGTCTTCTGGATGACAGACGGATATTGGTTCCGTCGAAGCATGCTGCTTCAAATAATAAGGTCCGGATATCATCTGTTACCATGGAGTTCTCACCACCCATGATACCTGCGATACCAACTTCTTTTTCTCCGTCACAGATCATCAGGACATCCTTATCCAGCTTTCTCTCCTGACCATCGAGTGTCACAAATGTATCGCCATCCTTTGCACGTCTGACAATGATCTTATTTCCTGCGATCGTAGACAGATCATACGCATGCATTGGCTGTCCGTATTCTTCCATTACATAGTTTGTGATATCAACCAGATTGTTGATCGAACGGATTCCCTGTGAAGCAAGTCTCTCTCTCATCCATTTTGGTGATGGGCCAATCTTTAAGTTCTTTACAACTCTTGCGCAGTAACGCTTACACAGATCTGTGTCCTGTACTTCTACAGATACATAGTTATTTACATCTTCGTCATTTCCTGTTTCCTTGATCACCGGTGGGTAGAACGGCTTGTCAAATGTAACAGCAGCCTCTCTTGCCATACCGATCATGGAGAAGCAGTCTACACGGTTTGATGTGATCTCATATTCTACAACGACATCATCCAGACCCAGTGCCTTTACTGCATCGTCACCCGGCTTTACATCTGCTTCCGCAGGAAATACATAGACACCGTTTTCCGGTGCTTCCGGATACAGCTCTCTGGATGATCCCAGCTCCTCGATCGCACACATCATACCATAAGATGGCACACCACGAAGCTTGCCCTTCTTGATCTTGATTCCATCAGCAGGAAGCTCCCCGCCATCGTGTCCGCCTGCTACTTTACCACCGTCAAGTACGGTAGGAACCAGATCTCCTTCTTTTACATTTGGTGCTCCGGTTACGATCTGAAGCAGCTCATCTGCTCCGATATCGACCTGACATACAACCAGCTTGTCAGCATCCGGATGCTTTTCTATCTTAACGATCTTACCAACTACGATCTTTTCAAGATTCTTGTCTTTTTTCTCAAAACCTTCTACATGTGAACCGGAAAGTGTCATTGCATCGACAAATTCCTGTGCCTCTACATCAAGATCAGGCACATATACTTTTATCCATGAAAGTGGTGTATTCATTTTTCTATCTCCTTTTCCTGTTTTTTAGAACTGCTGTAAGAAACGTACATCGTTTTCGTAAAGAAGACGCATATCGTCAATTTCGTATTTTAACAGTGCTACACGCTCCAGACCGATACCAAATGCAAATCCTGAATATTCCTCCGGATCAATGCCACAGTCATGAAGTACCTTTGGATGAACCATACCACAGCCAAGGATCTCGATCCAGCCGCTTCCCTTACATACACGACAGCCCTTTCCGCCACATTTGAAACAGGTTACATCCATCTCTGCTGATGGCTCTGTGAATGGGAAATGATGTGGACGGAACTTAACCTTTGTGTTTTCACCGAAGAATTCCTTTGCCCACTGCTGTAAGGTTCCCTTTAAGTCAGCCATCGTAATGTTCTTATCGATAACCAGACCTTCTACCTGATGGAAGGATGGTGAATGTGTTGCATCTACTTCATCAGCTCTGAATACTCGTCCCGGTGAAAGAATACGGATCGGAAGGTTGCCCTTCTCCATGATTCTTGCCTGTACCGGAGATGTCTGTGTACGGAGCAGGATATCCTTTGTGATATAGAAGGTATCCTGTTCATCCTTTGCAGGATGATTTGCAGGGATATTTAATAATTCGAAATTATATCTATCATATTCAACTTCAGGGCCTTCTACGATCTCATAGCCCATACCGATGAATACACGTTCCAGATCTTCAAGAGCGATCTGATTCGGATGTCTGTGTCCATCGATCTTCTTGATTCCCGGAAGGGTAACGTCGATCGTTTCGCGCTTCATCTTCTCTGCACGAAGTGACTGATTGATCTTCTTTGACTTTTCCTCTAAGGCTGTCTCAATCGCCTGTCTTGCTTCATTTACCATCTGTCCAACCTTTGGTCGATCTTCAGGTGCTACATCTTTCATACCCTTTAATACCTGGGTCAGTTCACCTTTCTTTCCGAGTACAGATACTTTTACATCATTTAAGGATGTCAGTACATCTGCTTCATTGATCTTGGCAAGTGCTGCTGCTTTGATTGCCTCTAATCTGTCTTTCATCTTTCATTCTCCTTAAATTAAAATAAATTAAAAATAAAAAAAGCCCCAGTCCACAAAGGGACGGAGCAACCGCGATACCACCCTGATTCTGACACCCGGTCTTCCCGGAACTGCCAGCACTCATTCTATGTTATAACGGTCATAACCCGTTATCTCCTACGCTTCCTTTTAAGGAATCCTCAGAGATAAAACTCGGATGTGAAATTAAATGAAATATGGTGCTCGACCAGGCTTCCAGCCGATGACCCGGTCTCTCTGTCAGACATATCCCATCTTTTGCATCTTCAACGTCTTCTCTTCCATCCGCTTATAGTCAGGATGGTTAAAACTATACTTAAATATAGCACATTTTTAATATGTGTCAATAACTTTCTTCAACGACCCATTCATTATCTGTTACAGAAAATGTAAGCTTCGCTCTCAGATTTCCTTTGTCGTCTGATAACATGATAACCGACTGTACACCTGTATCCGGGTCGGATGCAACGGCACCGCCGTTTTCTGAAAGCGCGATCTGAAGCGGAACTCCCTGATTATAGAGTGTAATACTTCCCATTCCAAGCGATGTAAACATCTGTTTAAAATACTTCGCCTTATCTGCCGCAGGCATATCTACGAAGTTGCCGGCATTATCCTTACAGATGATCGTCCCTGTACCGGAGCCGTCATCCGTCGAACCGGAATATGTGACAGCACGAACGGCATACCCTGCTTCATTTGCTTCGATCGCCATATTTACAACTGCCTTTTGCAGCTCGGATGCCGTATCCAGATATACCTGTAATCTGGATTTCTTGATATATTTAATAAGCGCCGGAGCAAGTGCTCCTGCAAGAATAGCCATGATCGCAATTACAATGATCAGTTCAACCAGTGAAAAGCCTTCATTTTGTAAGAATCTTTTTTTCATTTTTTCTCCTCTCATCGAATTCAAATTCCCCATTCATTTATACGCTTAGTATATTTCTCTCATCCATATTTTTCAATATTTTTCTGCTATTTTTTTTCTTTTCCCGAGAATTTTTTCTGAATCTGATCCCTGAGCTTAATAAAAATATCCCGTATACTATCCCTGAAGAACAGATTTAATTCAGCACCCAGCAGCAGGATATACATACATATATATAACCAGAGCATAGCGATTACCATACTTCCAAGGTTCCCATACATATAAGTATTGATTCCAAAATAAGTAAGATAGGAAGAAAACGCTGCTGATAACAGAACCCAGCATACGGTTGTAAATACCGCCCCCGGTATTGCTGTCTTAAGGCGCAGGTGATTATCCGGCAAACGACAGTATATCAGCAGAATAACGGCAAATACCAATACCGGTGCGGTTAACAGTCTCGAATAGAAAAATACCTTTTCTGAATAATCCACCCAGTTCGTCTTTGCCAGTATATCTTCCATGATCGTATTTCCCAGAACATATACACCTGCCAGTGCGATCAGCATAACGCAGAAAATTAACGTATATAATGCATTTGTCAGTCTTCTTAATATATAATTCTTAGTATCCTTTGTCCGATCCATAAAATTGAGTCCCCGTTCGATCGCCATCGTTCCCTTTGCTGCCGACCAGATTGCTACGATCGCTGATATGATCATTGTCATCCCAACCTGAGCACTATAGATCTCATCCACCATATAGCTGAGCATATTCGCCATATCACCGGGAATGATTTCTTCTATCAATGCCACAAATTCTGCCTGAGTCACCGGCAAAAATCGTATACCGATCAGGAGCATCATGGCAAATGGGAAAAATGAAAGCAGTAAAAAGAAAGCTGCCTGTGCCGCAAACGCAGACAACTGATTGTCTTTGTTAATTCCCATCACTCCCTGAACCATCCGGACAATAGCAATATTCTGAACTCTGTCTATCACCCCTGTGACCTTATTCCTGTATTTTTTCATCTGTTACAAATCCTGTCTCATTTATTTTTTTTATTTCTGCTCCATAAAAATAATGCAGCAGAATCTTCTCATATTTATAGCCCTTTTTCGCAAGATCGTTTGCTCCGTTCTGGCTCATTCCGACACCATGGCCAAAACCGCCGCCATATAGATGATACGCCCCTTCTTTGTCCTTTTCGATATAAAAATATGCACTTGGCAACAACGACCATCCGCTCACTCTGCTCTCATCCTGTTTTACAATTTCGACTTCAAACGGATATAATACCTGCCGGATCGCCATCTGGCCATCAACCTTTACAGCACCCTGTTTTCCGTATATTACCATACTTTGTGCGATTCCGCTATTTCCTCTTTCTGTTATTATGATATTTTTTATCGTCCCAAGAATCTCTTCTGCTTCCTGCCCCGCAAATTCGGTTATTGCATCCGATTCATTCCCCTCTTTATCATAAAAAGTAAGACAACCGGCAGCCACCTGCGGAAGCCCCTGTGACACAGCTGACTGCATCTGCTCTTTACTATAGTCTATCGACCAGCGATACATCGGTTCTTCTTTTTCAATACTATTCACATATATCTTCTTATCTATAAAATCACGAAAAACCTCCTCTGTAGACAGTCTTCCATCCCCGATCTGAAAATATCCATGATCAAGCATAACAGGTGTACTATTTAGCTTTGCTTCGGTCTCTGCATAGGTCTCCAACTGATCGTTCAGATATGACAATTTATCTCCTCCCCATACATCATCATTTCTGCATGTGGTTCCGCATGAAGTAGAAAAAAAATATGCCTGCACCATATCTCCATCGCAAGTGAGCACTTCACCTGCAGTCTCCTGTACCGCCTCTATCGTTTCCGGTGTTTCAAATATATTGTTGTATACCTGACAGGCTGTCGTATCATCAAGATCGGCACCATACTTTTCATATGCATGATCTCGGATTCTGTTTACCGCATAACTTCTGGCACAGATTGCCTGTGCCTTTAATGCCTCCTTCTCATAGGAAGATGGCATCTCACTGGATACAACCGCATACAGGTATTCTTCCAGATCAATCTCATTTGTAACGATATACCCTTCCTTTTTCTGTATGTGTATAGTCCCGTGATAGGATGGCGTTCCGTCTGATTTTTCAAAATTTTTAAGTACGATCCGGTCAGAAGCGGTCTCAGGCTCCACCGTGATATAGTCAAATGTATTCTCCTCAGCAAATGCCGCTACATCAAATACATCATTTTTCTTATACGAGATGGTCTTCTTTCCGTCCACATTTACATTATATGTTCCGGCACAACTGATGCTCACCGTATCCTGTAGATAGACTCCATGATTCGACAACAGTACCTTCACCTGTTCCGGCACCACAGGTTTTATTTCTGCTTCTTTTTTCTCATCCTGTCCGTTCTTCTTTTTTGTATCTGTCTCTTTACTTTTTTTATCCGCATGCTCTGCCGCCGTCTGCGTACGTTCTCTTATATTCGAAAATATACTGATATCCGCCCGTGAAAAAATATCATCCACATCCGTTTTCTCGCTTACTGCCATCTTTGCCGCATACAGGGTACCCACAACCAACAGACATGTTATGCCTAATGTAATAAATTTGATTAATTTTTTCATATATTCTCCATTTTTCGGGTATACTTTAACACAGAAAAAGCAGCATCTTAGATGCTGCTCTTTATCTTTCGTATAAAACTGAAATGCGTTCCTGCATTTTGAGTCCTAGCCAATGCTAGGTGGGCAACCGCAACTGAATCTCTGTCTTCCACGTATTAAAGAGGCATGACATCACAAGCAGCAATATAGGAATCCCTTTTATTCAAATGTAGGTTCAAAATCGCAAGAAGCTTAGTACATCTCAGCTTTAACGTAATTATACTATAGGCCTTTTTTACATGCAATACCTAAAATTTGAATAATGGTTTCTTTTTTTCAGTCAGAAGAATTGAAAAAACCTTTATCCCTGTAGTATAATGCATCTAAGTATGAAAATTTCTACTGTTTTTTACAAGGCAGGGATTAATAAAATATGGCAGGTAAACCGATATGAGTAAAACAATATTGACAATTATATTTGGCATCCTATTGCTTCTGGTTTTTATTTTTCTGATTATCTGGACAATCAGCTCTTCCGGGAAAAAGGTATCAACGACACGCAGCAAACGATCTGCCGCCGCCAAACGGAATCTTGAAAATGATCTTTTTGACGAAATTGATGATATTGACGAAAGCATGGGATACTGGTACAACAAAGAAGATATGGCCGATGCTGATGAGATCATGAAAATCCGGTATCAACACTATTTCAACAAATTAGATGAATGTATTCGTGATCTGGTTATCGAGATGTACGACTGCGGTCTTGTGCGAACAGAAGAACTATATTCCATCGCCTATGGTCAGGATGCTCTGACTCCCGATTCCGTTGTTTACCGGATCTCGGATGATTCCGGCGAAGACGAAGCCAACGTCCATGCATCCCTCTCTCTCCCACCGGTTTCTGATGAAGCTCAGCGTAAAATATATGAAAAATGGAGCGGATATGTAAATGAACTTCTGGAAACGGTAGATATAGAGACCTCCGATGACAACAAAAAAGCAATCATTGACGGACTGATGACCTACGGAAGAAAGAATCTCCGCACACTGCTTTACAGTCCGGAATAAAATTAATCAGAATTATAAATCATTAGAAAGATATATAAAAATGGAACTTATTAAACCAAATTTATCGCAACTTGACATTTTAAACCGCTATTTGAAAGGAAGCAGCATTAAAGATTGCGGCTTCTGTACCGGCAATGCAATTCTATGGGCAGAAGAATACCATGTCTCTTATGTAATTCTTTCAGAAATGCTTGTTTTTATAGCTGAAGAAGATGGCAAACCTTCTTCTTTTACCTTTCCGATCGGCATTGGTACAGATTTTATAAAAGATATACAGAACCCGGATTATCTGCTGAATGCGCGTTCTGTATTTGATGAAGTCTGTACCTATTTTCATGCTCAGGGTGTTACACCATGTGTACACTGTGCTACACCGGAAATCTATGAAATTATCACAGGCTGGTATGGAAAGGAATTTCCTTACACACTGGATCCCGGTGATTTTGACTATATCTATACGGTAGAAAAGCTCACATATCTCCGTGGCAAAAAGCTGCACGGCAAACGTAATCATATCAATAATTTCATGCGTAATTACCCGGACTATGAATATTACACGATCACGGACGAACACATAGATGCATGTCTTGCGATCGCCAGATATTGGGTGGAAAAACACGATGTCCTACAGCCTGAGCTTGCCGAAGAACATGCTTATGAATATAATATTATCCGAAAAGCCCTGTCAAACAGGAGAAAAATGCAGATGACAGGCGGAATCATATACGTCAATCACATTCCTTCTGCATTCACACTGGGCGAGCCCTTGACCAATGATACTTTTGATGTACATTTTGAGAAAGCGGACGACAGCATTGACGGCATCTATCCTATGATCAACAAAACATTTGTTGCAAACGAACTTCAAAATTACACATATGTAAACAGAGAAGAGGATCTGGGACTTCCCGGGCTTCGCAAATCCAAAATGTCTTATGTTCCTGACATTTTATACAAAAAAGGAATCATTACCCTAACCGGTCTCTATGATTAGAAAACGGTTTTTAATTTTATTACACAAAAGAATGGAGAATCAAAATGAAAAAAGAAAATTGCATCGTAGCTCAATCCGGCGGTCCAACCGCTGCCATCAACGCTTCTCTTGCCGGAGTGATCGATGGAGTAAAAAAATCCGGCAGCTTCACCCGTATCTACGGTTCTCTCCACGGCATAACCGGAGTACTTGAAAATAATCTGATGGATATGTCTCTGATGGCTCTTTCTCATTTCCCGATGTTAAATACCCTCGAACTGACACCTGCCATGTATCTCGGTTCTTGCCGATATAAGCTTCCGGACTACGATAAAGATCCTGTGCCTTATGAACAGATCTTTGAACGTTTTGAAGAATACGGAATTGCAGCATTTTTCTATATTGGTGGAAATGATTCTATGGATACGGTTATGAAACTCAGTGCATATGCAGAAAGTATTCATTCTGATGTCAGGATCGTCGGTATACCAAAGACGATTGACAACGATCTATATGCAACCGACCATACCCCGGGCTTTGGCTCTGCTGCCAAATATGTAGCTTCCACCATGCTTGAGATTGCACACGACGCTTATATCTATAAGATTCCGGCTGTTATCATCGTAGAAATAATGGGGCGCGATGCAGGATGGCTCACAGCATCCTCTGCACTTGCCAGAACAACTTACAGTCAGGCACCGGATCTCATCTATCTGCCGGAAGTCGCATTCTCAAAAGAGCAGTTCTTAAAAGATGTAAAAAACAAGCTTACCAAACAAAAAACGGTTATCGTAGCTGTCTCAGAAGGAATCCACGATGCTGATGGCAATTATATCAGTTCTGATTCTGCAGTTGCTGACAAATTCGGTCATGCACAGCTAAGTGGTGCCGGAAAAGCCTTAGAATATCTTGTACGTGATGAAATCGGTGTAAAAGTTCGTTCAATCGAATTAAATGTATTGCAGCGCTGTGCAGGTCACATTGCTTCCAGAACAGATATCACAGAATCCTTTGCTCTCGGGCAGGCCGCAGTCAAATATGCCGCTGAAGGTAAGACCGGTATCATGGTTACGATCAATCGTATCTCCAATGATCCATATCAATGGGTGATCCAGTCGGCTGATGTATCAAAGATCGCAAATGAAGCAAAGTCCGTACCATCAGAGTGGATCCATCCGGATGGAAATGATGTCACAGACGAGATGATCGACTATCTCCGTCCTTTGATCATCGGTGAAATATCCCTCCAGTATAAAGACGGACTTCCAGTTTATCTCCCGGTCGACCATTTATTACATTAAATTTATATATGAATAACAAAGAAACAGTAAAATATCAATATACACAAAGCGAATAAAACTTTTTTGTTCATATCGCACAAATGCACACTTTATGTCAAAAAAAAATTACTTTATATTTTCAAATAGTTGTTTTTATGGTCATAATTTGTTCATAATTATCCGATACTATATAGACAGTTCTTAATTCATAATTTTTTTCTTTGTTGTTGAAGATATTAGATAAGCCCTTTTCTTTTCGAGAAGGGCTTATTTAAATTTATAATAACAGTCAGTCCGGCTCCTGCTCCGGGCACACAACAAAAAGCTCTCCTTCGGATAACAGACTATTACAAGCCTGCTTCTCAAAAGAGAGCTTTTCCCTTTATTTTATGTTACATAAGATTCGTATATCCAACCAGCATGGAATCAACCGCAACCGCTGCCTCTCTGCCCTCATGGATCGCCCATACGACCAGAGACTGTCCTCTGTGCATGTCACCGGCAACAAATACCTTAGGAACATTTGTTGCATAAGACTTCGGACATGCAGTCTTTACATTAGTACGCTCATTTAATTCTACACCAAAGCTGTCTGCTACGTACTTCTGGCTTCCAAGGAATCCTGCCGCGATCAAAACCACTTCACAGTCAATCACATATTCGCTGTCAGGTACTTCTGTCATATTCATACGACCGGTTTTTGGATCTTTCTGCCAGTCAAGCTTTACGCATTTTGCTCCTTTGACATTTCCATCCTTATCCTTTATAAACTCTTTAACTGTTGTCTCATAGATACGAGGATCATGTCCGTATACTGCGATCGCTTCCTGCTGACCATAATCTGTCTTGCAGACTCTAGGCCATTCCGGCCATGGATTATTCTCCGCCCTCTGATCCGGAAGCTTCGGCATCATCTCGAGCTGTGTGACACTCTTTGCCCCTTCTCTGACAGCCGTTCCTACACAATCATTACCGGTATCACCACCACCAATGACCAGAACATTTTTTCCCTTGCAGTTCACGAACTGTTTATCTGCAAACTTCGAATTTCGAAGGCTCATTGTGGTTGTCTTCAAGAAATCTACCGCAAAATAGATTCCCTTCGCATCTCTGCCTGCTGCCTTGATATCTCTCGGATTAGAAGCACCACAGGCAAGTACGATAGCGTCATATTCCTTTAACAGATCTTCCGCCTTTACATACTTCTGATTTGGATTCTTCAGGTATCCTGTTATCTGATCATCCTTTGGATAAGGTGCCTTCGCCGAAGATTTTCCGGTTGCTACTTCTGTATTTAATACGAAACGGATACCTCGTTTCTCCATATATGCAATCTTGCGGTCGATCACTTCTTTTTCAAGCTTCATATTCGGAATACCGTACATTAACAGTCCACCAGGTCTGTCACTTCTCTCATATACAGTAACCTCATGCCCGCGGCTGATCAACATATCTGCCACAGCAAGTCCGGACGGGCCGGAGCCTATCACTGCAACCTTTTTATCTGTTTTTCCTTTTGGAGGCTGATCATTTACCAGACCATTTGCATAAGCATATTCAATAATCGCACGTTCATTCTCTCTTACCGATACCGGATCTCCGTTAATGTTACAGGTACAGGCTTTCTCGCAGAGAGCTGGACATACACGGCTGGTAAATTCAGGGAAATTATTGGTCTTGCTCAGTCTCGCATAAGCATGCTCCCAGTTATCGTTATAGATCATATCGTTCCATTCCGGTATCAGATTATTCAACGGACAACCGGATGCCATACCGCCGATCATCATTCCTGCCTGACAGAACGGGACACCACAGTCCATACATCTGGCAGCCTGGATCTTCTGCTCTTCAAGACTTAAAGGTATATGGAACTCATTGAAATTCTTAATTCTTTCTTCCGGAGCGATCTCTATACTGGTTTCTCTTTCATACTCTAAAAATCCCGTTGGCTTTCCCATATCTATTTACCTCCATTTTTAATCCTGTAAAATGCTTCTATCGTTGCCTGCTCACTGTTCAGACCTTTTTCTTCCAATGCGACAATCGTGTTCATCATCTTTTCGTAATCCTTTGGAATGATCTTCTTGAATTTTGGAAGATATTCATCGAACTTATCCAAAATTCGTTTTCCGACCTCTGAATTTGTATAATTTACATGATCCATGATCATCTGCTTTAATTCACCGATCTCGTATTTATCGGTTACGGCCTCGACATGAATCATTCCCTTATTCAGACGCTTATACAGATCATTCTCTATATCCAATACATATGCGATACCACCGCTCATACCTGCGGCAAAATTCTTTCCGGTGCGTCCAAGAACTACTACCTTACCGCCTGTCATATACTCGCATCCATGGTCACCGACGCCCTCTACAACTGCAGTTGCACCGGAGTTACGAACAGCAAATCTTTCACCGGCTACACCATTGATATATGCTTTACCGCTGGTTGCTCCATAAAGTGCTACGTTACCGATGATGATATTATCTTCATGGACAAATCTGGCAGATCGTGGTGGATATACGATCAGCTTACCACCGGAAAGTCCTTTTCCGAAATAATCATTGCTGTCACCAACAAGCTCCAGCGTCAGTCCCTTCGGTACAAATGCACCAAAGCTCTGTCCACCCGCACCATTGCATTTTACAAGGTAGGAATCATCCTCCAACGTCTCTCCATAACGTTTTGTAATCTCTGATCCAAATATCGTACCAACGGAACGATCCGTGTTTGTAACATCGATCTCGATGCTCTTCTTCTGTCCTTTTTCAAGGGCAGGTCCAAGCTTCTTTAACAGAACACGCATATCGATCGTCTTCTCCAGCTGGAAGTCATATGGATGCTTCTCGTTATATTTTATCTTATTCTGAGGTGCATCAATATATGGATTATTGATGATAAGTGACAGATCAACATTTCTGTCCTCTGCGCCCTTACCTGCATATAACAGATCGGAACGTCCTACCAGCTCATCCACAGTTCTGACACCAAGCTTCGACATATATTCACGAAGCTCCTCTGCGATAAATTTCATAAAGTTAATAACATATTCCGGTTTGCCCTTAAATCTCTTACGAAGCTCCGGATTCTGTGTAGCAATACCAACCGGACAGGTATCCAGATTACACACTCTCATCATTACACAGCCCATTGTTACCAGTGGAGCTGTCGCAAATCCGAATTCTTCTGCACCAAGCATCGCCGCGATAGCAACATCACGTCCGGTCATCAGCTTACCATCTGTCTCCAGAATAACTTTATTACGAAGATCATTCTTGATCAATGTCTGGTGTGTCTCTGCCAGACCAAGCTCCCAAGGAAGTCCTGCATAATGAATAGAGTTATTTGGTGCCGCACCGGTACCTCCATCATAACCGGAGATCAGGATAACCTGTGCTCCTGCCTTTGCTACACCGGCTGCAACTGTACCGACACCGGCTTCTGATACCAGCTTTACAGAAATTCTTGCATCTCGGTTTGCATTCTTACAATCATAGATCAACTGTGCCAGATCCTCGATCGAATAGATATCATGATGAGGTGGTGGTGAGATCAGGCTGACACCCGGAGTTGACAATCTGGTCTTTGCGATCCAAGGATATACCTTGCCTCCCGGAAGATGTCCACCTTCACCGGGTTTTGCTCCCTGCGCCATCTTAATCTGGATCTCTTTTGCGCTGACCAAATATCTGGATGTAACACCGAATCGTCCCGAAGCTACCTGTTTGATAGCTGAACAACGATTCTTGCCATCTTTTCCTATCGTTAATCGTTCAATGGACTCTCCACCCTCACCGGAATTGGATTTGCCTCCGATCGTATTCATTGCGATCGCCATGCACTCATGTGCTTCCTGTGAGATAGAACCATAACTCATAGCTCCTGTCTTGAATCGTTTTACGATTGATTCAACCGGCTCTACTTCTTCCATTGGAATCGGATTCTCTGCATATTTGAATTCCATCAGGCCTCTCAGATGGAATGGTTTTGTCTCATCTTCCAGACATGCGGTGTACTGTTTGAACAGGTTATAATCACCACGTCTGGTTGCCTGCTGTAACAGGTAGATCGTCTGTGGGTTATACAGATGTTCTTCCTTGCCGCTTCTGAACTTGTGTGCACCGATACTTGTCAGTGCGAGATTAGTATCCAAGCCGAGCGGATCAAATGCTGATGAATGAAGAGCATCTACCGTCTCCTCGATCTCTTTGATACCGGAACCGCCTACACAGCTTACTGTATTAGTAAAGTATCTGTCGACTACTTCTTTTGAAAGTCCGATACATTCAAAAATCTGTGATCCCATGTATGACTGGATCGTTGATACACCCATCTTGGATGCGATCTTTACAATACCATGCATGATCGCTGCATTGTAATCATCAACAGCCGCATTGAAATCTTTGTTTAACAGGTGACTGTCAACCATCTGCTTGATCGTCTCGATCGCCAGATATGGGTTAACCGCACACGCACCATAACCAAGCAGCGTTGCAAAATGATGAACATTTCTAGGATCGGCACTCTCAAGGATGATTGCAACCGATGTACGCTTCTTTGTTCTTACCAGATGCTTCTGCATAGCCGAAACAGCTAATAATGAAGGAATCGCAACATGAGTTTCATCTACGCCACGGTCTGATAAGATCAGAATATTCACACCGTCACGATACAACTTGTCTGCTTCTACAAACAATCGATCCAAAGCTTTTTCGAGTGATGTATTCTTATAATAAAGAATCGGAAGAACGCCAACCTTAAGTCCCTCTACCTTCATATTCTTGATCTTTAAAAGATCTGTATTTGTAAGGATCGGATTATGGATCTTTAATACATGACAGTTCTCCGGCTTCTCTTCCAGAATATTTCCATCCTTTCCGAGATATACGGAAGTCGATGTTACGATCTCCTCACGAATCGCATCAATTGGAGGATTTGTTACCTGTGCAAATAACTGTTTAAAGTAATTAAACAATGGCTTGTGGCTGTTTGATAATACTGCAAGCGGAGTATCAGTTCCCATTGCACTGATTGCCTCTGCTCCTTTTTCAGCCATTGGATAGATTGTATTTTTAAAATCTTCAAATGTATAACCAAATGCGGTCTGGAGTTTTGCACGCTCTTCATCTGTATATTCTTCTACACGAATATTCGGTATCTTAAGATCATTTAAATGAACCAGATTACTGTCAAGCCATTCACCATATGGTTTTGCTTTTGCATATTTCTCCTTGATCTCATCATCTGATATCAATCTTCCGTTCACTGTATCGACTAACAACATACGTCCCGGTCTCAAACGGTCTTTTTTCACGATCTTAGATGGATCGACCTCTAACACACCAACTTCAGATGAAAGGATCAAATAATCATCATCTGTTATATAATATCTGGAAGGTCTGAGTCCGTTACGGTCAAGCACTGCACCCATGATATCTCCATCTGTGAACAGGATCGATGCAGGTCCGTCCCATGGCTCCATCATTGTTGCATAATACTGATAGAAATCTTTCTTCTCCTGGCTCATAAATCGATCATTTTCCCATGGTTCAGGGATCGTGATCATAACTGCCAGCGGAAGCGGAATACCATTTAATACAAGGAATTCAAGACAGTTATCCAGTCTTGCGGAATCGGAACCATTTGGATCAAGTACAGGCATAACCTTGTACATCTCGTCCTGCATGATCGTAGATTCCATTGTCTCTTCTCTGGCGATCATCTTATCTTCATTTCCACGAATCGTATTGATCTCACCATTATGGCAGAGATAACGATACGGATGTGCCCGAAGCCAGCTAGGAGTTGTATTCGTGGAGAATCTCGAATGTACAAGTCCGATCGCTGATTCATAATCCGGATCCTGAAGGTCGTTATAGAACTTACGAAGTTCTCCAACTAAGAACATACCTTTATATACGATCGTTTTACTGGAAAGTGATGGTACATAGGTATCATCATTACTTTCTTCAAATATTCTTCTGACAAAGTAAAGCTTTCGGTCAAAATCAAGTCCCGTTTTCACGCTGTCAGGTCTCTTGATAAATGCCTGCATAATGCACGGCATAACATCAACAGCCTTCTTTCCAAGAATTCCCGGAGTAGTCGGAACCATTCTCCAACACAGGAACTCAAGTCCCTCTTTCTCGACAATAACCTCAAACATCTTCATTGCCTGTTTTCTTGGCAGTTCATCCTGCGGAAAGAAAAACATACCAATACCATAATCACGTTCTTTACCCAGATCATATCCGAGCTCCGCAACTGCTTTCTTAAAAAATTTATGTGAAATCTGAAGAAGGATACCTACACCATCACCGGTTTTTCCTTCTGCGTCTTTTCCTGCTCTGTGTTCCAGATTTTCAACAATCTTTAACGCATTATTTACGGTTTCATGTGTCTTAATGCCTTTGATATTAACAACGGCACCGATACCACAGTTATCATGTTCGTATTCTTCACTGTATAACCCTGGATTTACTACGTTTCTGTTATCTTCCATGCTCGTTTTCCTTTCCAACTTATTGCCAGTACCTGTAGAGATCTTATAGTCAGGTTATCTGATAGTGATTCTCAAATGCGGCTCTGTGCTTTTTATGATTTGTAATCATACTATCTTTTTTTCCGTTTGTAAACAACTTTTTTCGTCAAATTGTCAGATAGTTTGCAAACTTAATTTTATAAAGTGTTTTGTATAGTCAATATAAATTATTGCAAATCAAAAAGACACAATTACAATGGTCTTTCCATTGAAATCGTGTCTTTTACTTTTAAAATATATAATCCGCATTTTGTGCGTTTTGTGTTTAAATTTGCCCAATCGGTCTATTCTTTCTCAATAGCAGTATGCTTCATCACCAAAATTCTTCTTACGCTTTCGTTGATCTGAGTCTCCGCAATAATCTGATCTTTTACTGCCTGCTTTATCCCCTCAACTGCCTGTTCCAGATTTTCCGGTTCCAATATCATATCATTTCCTGCAGCCACCGCATAAATCGCAGCATCCCCGGCTGAATATGTATCGGTAATTGATTCCATCTGCAATGAATCCGTAATGATTACTCCGGAAAAACCAAGTTCTGTCCGAAGAATATCTGTCACGATTTCTTTAGAAAGATCGGATGGGATATTCGATATATCGGTTACGATCATATGCCCTACCATCACAAAGTCAGCTCCTGCATCAATTCCTGCCCGAAACGACTGAAATTCATTGTTTTCAAGATCGTCTTTCGTCTCATATACATATGCATTTCCATAATGGGAATCTTCTTTTGTATTGCCATGCCCGGGAAAATGCTTCAAAGTACAGAGCACTCCGCCTGCGTGAAAACCGCGCACCGCATATGGAATTAATTCCGCCGCTTCACTATAAATATTGCTGTAAGCTCTCTTTCCTATGACTGTATTCCCCGGATTTGACCATACATCTGCTACCGGAGCAAAATCAAGGTTAAATCCATAATACGACAGATTATCTCCGATCTGTCTTGCATTCTCATACGCAATATCTCCACCCAGATTTCTGTAATCATACATTGATCCGATATCACCGCCATCTATATTGCCAAGCTTCTGCATTACGCGGCTGACCGTTCCGCCTTCCTCATCTACAGCAAGGAAGAGTGTAATATCAGAATTATCCTGCATTTCCTTCAACAGCTTTTTCAGCTGTTTTTTCGTCTGTATGTTTTTTGATTTCAGCATAATCCCACCGACAGGATACTTCTTAAGCGCCGACTTAAATTCCTTATCCAGCTTGGTCACATCATGACTTAAAACCAGATTCTCAGGATTTACAAACATCATCTGACATACCTTTTCATGCAGTCCCATATGAGCGATATATCGTTCTGTCATACCTGCCCATGCAAGATTCTGTCTTATATCTTTAATCCATTCATGAAGCAATACCCCACGTACAGGGAAGCTGTCATTGGTATTGCGCCTGCAAAATATTTGCTCCGGTAAAATCTCTGTATTTTCTATCTCTATTACTCCGGTTTCATTCGCCCGGACATATTCCATCTGTCTGTATTTCCCGAAAAGTAATACTATCACACATATGATCACTGTCAGCACCGGAATCTTCCCTACGAAAAGTCTCAGACGGATTCTGATATTATTCATTTTCTATCATTCCCGCCGGAGGTGTCGTGATCGTCTGTACTTCTGTTGTCGAACCTGTTTCAGATCCATTTGTTGCCGATTCACTCGAAGCTTCACTGCTTTCCTGTGTTGTAACAGCAGTTTCGCCTGATACCTTATCTATATCAATTGCTTCTGTTGCTGCCACTCCCGTTTCCGATGATACTTCTGTGCTTATAGATGATGCTGTAGTCGACGGAGTATAACCCGATGTTCCATACAGATATTCATGTAAAGCTGTAACATTTGCATTCAGATCCGCTGCTACGATCACACTACCTTTACCATCTAAGGACATCGGTGTATAAGAGAACGGGAATCCAATATTTCCTGTAATCTTATAGTCAGCAATATCTTTCGCCAACGAAGTCACTTCATCCTTTGTAAGACTGGTTGATATGCAGCTAAAGGATACATCGATCAGATTTGATATCATCTTACTGTCTGCATTTATCATTTTATTTACCAGACCAAGTAATACGGTACGCTGTCTCATGGTTCTGGTAATATCTCCTTTACCCGTGCTTCGGATTCTGGAATATGCAACTGCCTGCTGTCCGTTTAATACCTTCGTTCCCGCCTCATGAACGCCCTCGGAATATTTTCCCGAAATACCGATCTGTTCCGCAAGATTCTTGTTCAGATTATTTACCTCATCTTCTGTTACCGTTACCTCTACGCCTCCCAGCGTATTGATTATATCTGCCATAGCATTAAAATCAACGGTAATATAATCCGATATAGCAAGATCCAGATTTGCATTTAACGTATTGATCGACATTAAAGCACCCCCGAGCTGATATGCGTAATTGACCTTATGAGTTGTCTGAGAGTCGCTCTGTATCTGTAACAATGTATCTCTGTATACCGAAACCATCTTAACTTCTTTTGTATCTTTATTGATACTGAGTAAAATGATCGCATCACTGTTTGTTCCTGTATTCAGATTTGAATCTCTGGAATCAACTCCGTAAAGTGCAATCGTGGTATAACCCTTTGTCTGTTCTTTTACACCTTCGTTGACAACCAGATCACTGTTCTTGATCGGACGAATATCCATCTGATTATACTTATAAGATTTATTCGCGGATACATAACCGATCGTAAGGATGAGGAATACTACGAACAATACAATGCCTGTAACCGCCCATTTACCGAGTGTATTCAGTCGAAATGATCGTTTCTGTCCATCATTACCCACTTCTGATATGACAGGCTTCCGGCTTCTGACCTTCTTCTCAGCCTCACCTACTGCATCCCGGACACTTTCTCTCAGATTTGCAAATACATCAGCAACTGTATGTCCATCTTCTTCCGATTCATCCATATCTGCCTCAGATTTCATGGTATCATCCTGCGTCTGTTCTTCATAACCGAGTTTCTTATAAGCAAGCCTTTTCCGTTCTTCGGCTACACGGTCTTCTTTTATTCTCTCTGTCGGCTGCTTCGATTCGGACTTCTCCGCTGTCGCAACCCCAACCTCTTTTAATACCGACTCTAATTTGTCTGCATATTCCTTATAGGATTCCGATACCGGTGTTTCTTTCGCCGAAGAAGCATCTGATACAGAATCTGCCATTTTCTCCTCAGATGTACCATCTGCTTTACCGTCAGCTTTGCTATTTTCCGGTTCATTCTGATTGATGATCGAATCGATCAGCTCATCATCGTCCGTTGTCATTTCCTTATTCCGTTGTAACAGTCTGTCTCTGTATTCCGATAGACGTTTATCATACTGTGTAGTCTTATTATCCATTAGTGAAAGACATCCTCTCTGCAACTAAAAACTTTATTAGAACTTAAATGTTTCCTTTAATCCCAGCCATTTCTGGTCCTTATCACTCAGGTTGAGCGCGGTTCCATCTTCCAGATGATACCCTTCCGCACTTGCGTTTCCCTGATATTCACCAAAGACCTTCGGCCACTCAATACCAATTTCAGGATCATTCCATGCCAGACCGCCCTCATCACCGGGATGATAGAAATCTGTTACCTTATAACAAAATTCCGCCGTATCCGATAAAACTAAAAATCCATGAGCGAAGCCTTCCGAGATATAGAACTGCTTCTTGTTCTCTTCTGTCAACTCCACACCATACCATTTTCCATATGTTTCGCTTCCTGATCTCAGATCAACAGCAACATCATAAACTGCACCTTTAATCACACGTACTAGTTTTCCCTGCGGAAATTCCTTCTGAAAATGGAGTCCGCGAAGCACGCCTTTTGTCGACATACTTTGATTATCCTGAACAAATACCATATTCAGACCATTTTCCTCCATATCCTTCTGGTTATAGGTTTCCATAAAATATCCTCTGCTGTCTCCATGTACTGCAGGTTCAATAATGTACAATCCTTCTATCGGTGCTTTTGTAACTTTAATCTGTCCCATCTTATTTCTCTACCTCTTTTCCACAAATTAACGATTACCATACATCTTCTCATAGTAATTCTGGTATTCTCCCGAGATAATGGTCTCCCACCATTCTCTGTTATCAAGATACCACTGGATCGTCTTCTTTATTCCATCTTCAAACTTTGTCTCCGGAAGCCATCCAAGTTCATTATGGATCTTTGTCGGATCGATTGCATAGCGCATATCATGTCCTTTACGATCGCCAACATGTGTGATCAGAGACTCAGGCTTGCCAAGTTCTTTACAGATGATCTTAACGATCTCAATATTCTGTTTCTCATTGTGACCACCGACATTGTATACTTCGCCAACACGCCCTTTATGAATGATCAGGTCGATAGCCTTACAATGATCTTCTACATATAACCAGTCACGCACATTCAAGCCCTCACCATATACGGGAAGAGGCTTGTCATTCAATGCATTTACGATCATTAATGGTATCAGTTTCTCCGGGAAATGATACGGTCCATAGTTATTCGAACATCTGGATATGCTGACAGGCAATCCGTAAGTTCTGTGGTATGCCAATACCAGAAGATCTGCTGCTGCCTTTGAGCTGCTGTAAGGAGAGCTTGTATGAATCGGTGTTTCTTCTGTAAAGAACAGATCAGGTCTGTCAAGCGGCAGATCTCCATACACTTCATCGGTGGATACCTGATGATATCTCTCAATTCCATATTTTCTGCAGGCATCCATAAGCACTGCCGTACCCATAATATTTGTCTTTAAGAAAATATCCGGATTCTCGATACTTCTGTCAACATGACTCTCTGCTGCAAAGTTCACAATGATATCCGGCTTTTCTTCCTCAAATAACCGGTAAACGGCATCTCGGTCGCAAATATCCGCTTTAACGAATCTGAAATTCGGATTCTTCATTACCGGCTCAAGTGTTGACAGATTACCTGCATATGTCAGCTTGTCCAAGCATACGATACGATATTCCGGATATTTATCAAGCATATGGAATACAAAATTTGAACCGATAAAGCCGGCTCCACCTGTTACTATGATTGTTTTACTCATTTTTATCTTTCTCCTCAATCTATCTTTTATCTTTTTATCTGCAAAAGCTATGCAAGCACATCCAGATACTTACCATCTAATACATCCTTCAGATACTGTCCATACTGATTCTTCTTCAAAACTTCATATACTTCAAGAACTTCTTCTCTGGAAATCCATCCATTCAGGTATGCAATCTCCTCAAGACATGCAATCTTTCTATGCTGATGCTGCTCTATCGTCTTTACAAAGTTCGTGGCATCAACCAGACTCTCATGTGTCCCTGTATCCAGCCATGTGAATCCCTGTCCGAGAAGCTCTACATTTAACTGCTGATGTTCAAGATAAATACGGTTCAGATCGGTGATCTCAAGCTCGCCTCTGTCGGATGGTTTCAGATTCTTTGCATATTCAACAACTTTATTATCGTAAAAATAGAGACCTGTTACACAGTAATTGCTCTTTGGCTTTTCCGGTTTTTCCTCAATCGAGATCGCACGTCCGTCTTTGTCGAATTCAACAATTCCAAACCGCTCCGGATCATCTACGTAATAACCAAATACAGTTGCACCCTTACCGTTTTCCGCATTCTGAACAGCTGCACGTAATCTCTTTTTAAGTCCGTGGCCTGCAAAAATATTATCACCGAGAACCATTGCCACAGTATCATCACCAATAAAATCCGCACCAATAACAAAAGCCTGTGCAAGTCCATCCGGTGTAGGCTGTACAGCATAAGTAAGATTTACACCAAACTGACTTCCATCTCCCAACAGATCCTCAAATCTTGGAGTATCCTGCGGTGTTGAAATGATCAATATATCACGGATCCCTGCATTCATCAGAACTGACATCGGATAATAGATCATCGGTTTATCATAAATCGGAAGCAGCTGCTTCGATGTTACTTTTGTCAACGGATATAACCTTGTTCCAGATCCTCCGGCTAAAATAATGCCTTTCATCTCTTATTCCTCCTGTTAATCAAAAAACTTTTCATTCTTTCACCCGAATTATTATATCTGGCTGTGATTTCTAACTTCAGGATTTCCCATTCACAGTCTATAATAACCAGTATCCACAGTCTATTATATTATATAGCATTTCTACAAGATACTCAAACATTATTCCTATTTTTTCTTATTTCTACTATTTTTTTCTGATTTGTTACAACTTTCTATTCATTATATACAAACCGATGTTTCCTGTAATTCAATGTGTGTGTGTGTATATTATTCATATTTGTATATGTAATATTCATATTTTATTCTTTTTGTTTCATGATCGTATTTTTTCTTCTATCCCTCTTCTATATTGTAAATTCTGTTTTCTTACATTTTGTTTCTTTTTTATTTTTTCCACTTTTCTATTCAAAAAACACTTGCATAATATTCACTACCGTTATATATTAATTTGCAGACAGGACGATATGTCCTTTATTCAACAAATGGAATTATGATATATCAGAAATGTACATATTCCACACAGACGGATTTTAAGGAGGATTTAGAAATGGCAAAAGACAAAGTTGTTCTTGCATACTCAGGCGGCCTTGATACAACAGCTATCATCCCTTGGTTAAAGGAAACTTATGATTACGATGTTATCTGCGCCTGCATCGACGTAGGACAGGAAAGTGAGCTGGAAGGACTGGATGAAAGAGCAAAATATTCAGGAGCTTCCAAGTTATACATTCTGGATGTTGTTGATGAATTATGTGATGAATACATCATGCCAACCGTTCAGGCAGATGCTGTATATGAGAATAAATATTTACTCGGTACTTCTTTCGCAAGACCTCTGATCGCTAAGAAATTAGTTGAGGTTGCTCGTAAGGAAGGTGCTGTTGCGATCTGTCACGGCGCAACAGGAAAAGGAAATGACCAGTTAAGATTTGAGCTTTCAATTAAGGCTCTTGCTCCTGACATCAAGGTTATCGCTGTATGGAGACAGCCAGAATGGAAGCTGGATTCCCGGGATGCGGAGATTGCATACTGTCAGGCACACGGTATCAATCTTCCGTTTGATGCTGCTCATTCTTACAGCCGTGACCGTAATATCTGGCACATCAGCCATGAAGGTCTGGAACTGGAGAATCCTGCAAACGAACCAAACTACGATGATCTTCTGGTTCTCGGTGTTACCCCTGAAAAGGCACCGGATGAGGATGAATATCTGACACTTGATTTTGAAAAGGGTATCCCAACTGCTATTAACGGTACAAAGATGAAAGTTTCTGATATCATTCGTGAATTAAACCGTTTAGGCGGCAAGCATGGTATCGGTATTATCGATATCGTTGAGAACCGTGTTGTCGGCATGAAGTCCCGTGGTGTTTATGAGACTCCCGGCGGAACAATTCTGATGGAAGCTCACAAGCAGTTAGAGGAGCTGACTCTGGATCGTGAAACCCTTGCATACAAGAAGCTCGTAGCAACCAAGTTTGCAGATCTTGTATACGAAGGAAAGTGGTTCTGCCCTCTCCGTGAAGCTCTTCAGGCATTTGTTGAAAAGACACAGGAGACAGTTACCGGTCAGGTTAAGATGAGACTGTACAAAGGAAACATCATCAAAGCCGGAACAACTTCTCCATATTCTCTGTATTCTGAGAGTCTTGCAAGCTTCACTACCGGTGAGCTGTATGACCATAAGGATGCAACCGGATTCATCAACCTGTTCGGTCTGTCCATGAAAGTCCGCGCAATGATGAACGAGAAGAACAAGAACAACGACAAATAATAGTTGAAATGGAAGCGACATTCCTGTTATAAAGGAAATTCCTTCCGTAAATCTTTGAAATAAAATGGGAAATACATTACATATTATTCCGCAAGTCGTTCGCACTCTATTTTAACGCAACGGCACTAAGCTCCTCGCCCATGGCGACTCGCTAAGAACCGGCGTTAAAAAAGGCTTGCTTCATAATAGTAATCCTATTTCCCATTTTGTTTCATATATCGATTTCCAGATATGTTTCCTTCATAACAGGAATGTAGCTTCCAGATGATGAAAGTTTTATGTAAAAGGGAAGTGGACATTATTATTATGAAGCAAGCCTTTTCGAATGTCGGTACTTAGTGAACCACGGAGTGGTGAACTTTAGTACCGCTACATGAGAAACAGAGCGAAAGCGTCTTGCGGAATAATAGATAATGTCCACTTCCCTTTTTATAAAACTTTCATCATCTAACTACTCACCAGGCGTTGGTTTCTGGCACGGTCGATCACGATTGCGATTGTGATGATGGCGGCTGCAAAGAGCACCTCGATCCCCATATATACGAATGCTTCCGATGGTATCTTTGCCTCATAGTCCAGAAGATCAACGACTTTGACATACCAGTAAGCCGGAAGGAAATGAGCCAGCTTGATGACTCCTGCTCCAAGGAATTCCATCGGAACAAAGATGCCGGACAGGAATGCCATACCAAGGGACACTATATTGCCGATCATACTGAAACCTTCCTCGTTTCGGACAATCTTACTTGCAAGAAAGGCAAGTGCCATAGCTACGAACATGTAGCAGACCATATTGAGCAGATTTCCAAGTCCTGCCGCCGTAAACATTTCTTTTCTGAATACAAAGCATCCTCCAACTGCAAATACTGCGCATCCAAGAAATCCTGTCACGATCGTTCCGAGAAGGATCTCTTTTGTCATATTGGAATATTTATATGCCGAGCTTGCGATCCGTTCTCTTAATTCTTTTTTGTCGTAAACGATCAATACCGGACTTACACCCTCGATCATCATAACCACAAGTATCCATCCCAGATAACTGAAAAATGTATATCTCGTACTATGTTTTCCGCCATGGCCTTCCGTTGTCATCGTTACGTTCGTTCTAGTCTGAAACAATTCATCCACCTGAGCTGCTGCCTCCGCCCGGTCATATCCGGCTGCAAAATATGCATTCAGATAAGAGATGTATTTATTCACGTCCGATTCAAACAGTTCCACCTTACTCCGGTTTGGAATTGCAACGATCTCGATATAATCGGACAGATCTTCCTTATCCAGATGATCCGCATAACCTTTTTTAATGCGGACGATACAGTCTGTATTCCGGTTAAACAGACTGTCCTGCATCGCTTCCGTCGTATCTGTTTTTAATTCAGCATGTTTATGTGCATGATCCAGATACGAAAACAGTTCTTCACTTTCTTCCGTATGATCATAATCAAACCAGGCAAATTTACACTTCATGCTTTTATATTCATCTTCTGTTTTACCGGAATTCGGCAATATAAATCCAAATATAATGCCTGCAAAGATCCCAATATACATCAACATTGAGCCTTTTTTCTTATTTAAGATTTTAAAATAGGATTTAAACACTTGCATATTTATTCCTCCTTAAGACCAGAATACTCGCTCCAAGCAGACAGACAGCCATACCGGTTAAGATCAGAATATTTCTGAAATAACGATCGTAATTATCGTATACATTGAGCGCATAGAGACAATCCGTTACCAACACTGCCGGATTAACCCGGTTCAGGATCGGAAGTTTATCTTCAATACTGTTTTTGATTCCATGTACCATCAGATCCGCCATAAAAGAGAAGATCAGGCTGGCCGCTACCGCAATTCCAATCTTTCCTCCATATGAGCATTTTGACCAGGTACCAATCAGCATTCCTCCGGCAATACCGATATTACATGCAATAAAGAGTACCAGTAAAATAGCCGGATATTTTGTTCCAAACTGTACACCGAACAGCCGCATATAGATTACAGTGATAACCTCGGCTGCAAACTGAACCAGCAGTAATGCCAGATACTCCGCCAGAACAGTCACAAGTTTAGGATTCGGCGACAGACAACGACGCATTCCAAGTGCGCTTTCATTTGCCTGCAGCTTATGCATTCTTGTGATTCCGGCAAAGGAAGAAAACAGGCAACTCATAGCAAGCACTGCATAGAAATAATTATAATACTCATTCTGACATCCGTCCGTTGTGGAAATCTCTTCATAATATACCGCATCGCTCTGCACTGCCTTCTGAATGATCTCCGATGCAGCCTCCGGATCCTTCTGCATCAGATTCAGATACATCTGTTCCATCTGCTTATACTGATTCAGGATTGATTCCAGTATCGACTCCTTGATGTCACTCTGCCTCACTGTCAGGCTCGCATCCGATGTATAGATCACACCGGTCACTTCTTCATCATTTAACTTTTGAAGTGCTTCTTTCTCGTTGAGCACCTCCATGTCGATCCGTTTATCTTCGCCGTCCATGGAGAGCGTAGACAGCACCATCATAAGTGCTGTATCATTCTTACCATCCCTCACAACCGCAACCGGGATATCTTTAAACATTTCATCCTTTTCCATGATATTTCCGAATGCCATGTACATGAATGTGAATAATGCGATCGGAAACAATATCGTCCAGAACAGTGTATCTTTTCCTTTTATCAGCATTTTACCTGCATATTTAAAATTATGCCAAAACATATCCACCCCTCCTAATCCCGAAGTGTCTTCCCGGTAATCTCAAGGAACACATCGTTCAGACTTGGAAGCTCGGTATATACTTTTCCAAATAATACCGCCTGCTCCTTCATATATTCCATAACCCGGATCAGATTGTGATCTCCACCGGAGTAGGTCAGCTTCAACATTCCATCCTGATATGAACTGTCATACACATGTGGAAGCTGTCTCAGCTCCAGCAGTTGTTCATCTGTCAGTGCCGGAGCTTCTATGAAGATACTCTCTGTCTTCTTTATCATTTTTTTCAGCTCTTCCTTCGTGCCAAGAGCGACCTTCCGACCTTTATCCATGATCAATATACGGCTACAGATCTGTTCTACCTCTTCCATGTAATGAGAAGTGTAAATGATCGTTGCGCCCTTCTTATTCAGCTCGACAATTCCCTCTAAGATCTTGTTCCTGCTCTGTGGGTCTACCGCTACCGTCGGTTCATCAAAAAAGATCAGCTTCGGTTTGTGTGCGATTCCACACGCAATATTTAATCGTCTGAGAAGTCCTCCTGACAGTTTTTTCGGCAGGAACTTCTTATAGTCCTGAAGCTCGACAAATGCGATTGCATCCTCTACATACTGTTTTCTTGTCTCTTTATCCCTGATATACAACCCACAGAAATAATCGATATTCTCATATACCGTCATTTCATCAAATACAGCCACATTCTGCATTACAACACCGATCTCCCGTTTCAGATCGTAGCTCGTCGATGTCATCTTCTTACCAAATACGCGGACATCGCCCTGATCGTATGTAAGCAGTGACAAGATGCAGTTGATCGTCGTCGTCTTGCCCGATCCATTCGGTCCAAGCAGACCGAAGATCTCGCCCTCTCTCACCTCCAGATCAAAATGTGATAATGCTACAAAATCTTTATATCGTTTCACCAGATCTTTTACTTCAATCGCATATTCCATAACTGTCTCCTCATTCATTTTCTATTCGGATGCTATTGTTTCTTCCGGCATCGCGTCTGAAACTCATCGCATATGTTCCATGTTATGCTGTCATTCTACCATATACCAAAATTTTTGTTCAGTGCCAATCATCACATCTGTAATATGACATTTGTCACATTCTTTTAAAATCCGGAGTTTTTCAACCATAGTCAATTGACGCTGTATTTCTCAACAGGTATACTAATACCGTCACTTATAAATCCAAGCCGGTTCACGCAATTACCTGACACCCGCGTGACCTGTCTACATACAAGGAGAAGTTATGAAGCAAATTCTGACTCGACTGCTTATATTTGCAATATGCTGTATTATGTGTATTCACACTTTTTCTATATGCACGCGCAGCGTAATATATATTCTGCTTGCGATCATTCTTGCTTTTGGCACAATGCTGATTGCTGACAGGCTCTCACCCACAGCTCCGGTACTGATCCACGTAGGCATATTTATTCTGTGCTGTCTGTGCCTTAAGTTTGTTGTATTTCTTCCGCTTTTCTGCTTCTATCTGAGCAGACGACCGGTTTGTTTTACTGCACCCATCGGAGTTCTTTCCATCATTCTGGCATCTGCAAAACTTCCGATGGATACTTTACTTCTGATAGGTGTCCTCTGTCTGTGCAGCATATTATACGGATATCTGACTACAGCGCTTACCACCCTTCATCAACAGATGAAGCACCTTACAGATACATCGGAGACAAACGAACTTCTGGCAAAGGAACGAATCCGTATGATCCGGAAGGAACAGGATAACAGGATTTATACTGCAACCCTGAAAGAGAGAAATCGTATCGCCAGAGAGATCCATGATAATGTCGGTCACATGCTTACCAGATCCATTCTTCAGGTTGGTGCGATCCAGACGATCAACAAAGAACCGATCCTTACAAATCCGCTTTCCGATCTCCGCGCTACGCTGGATACCGCCATGAACAGTATACGATCAAGTGTCCACGACCTTCACGATGAATCCATTGATACGAAAGCTGCCATTCAGGATATGTTGAATGATATAACAGGCTTTCATACTTCATTTGAATATGATATGGGCAACATTGTTCCGAAGGATATCAAATACTGTCTTATCAGCATTGCCAAAGAAGCGATCACCAATGCCGTAAAGCACAGCAACGGCGATCAACTCTCGATTCTGATCCGGGAACATCCGGGCTTCTATCAGTTGATGATCCGTGATAACGGAACAGGCATTCACCTTACAACCTCCCCCGGCATCGGACTTACCAACATCCAAGAACGAGTCCAATCCTTATCCGGTACTTTACAGATATCAACCGAATCCGGATTCCGCCTGTTTGTCAGTATTCCAAAAAATACACAAAAAGGAGATAGAACTGCATGAATATTATAATTGTTGATGATGATGCATTTGTCAGTGCATCTTTAAAGATCATATTAGAATCCTGCTCAGACATTACCGTACTTGCAACCGGAGCAAATGGCCACGATGCCATCTCCCTGTACGATACATACAGCCCCGATGTTCTGTTAATGGATATCCGTATGGAAGGCATGGATGGTCTGACCGCAGCGAAAGAAATCATCACCGGACACCCTGACGCAAAGATTCTGTTACTTACTACCTTTGCCGACGATGACTATATCATCAAAGCCATCCGGACCGGCGCAAAGGGATACATCTTAAAACAGGATTTTGAGACAGTTGCATCTGCGATCACTGCCGTACACAACGGTCAAACCGTCTTCGGGAATGAAATCATGAACAAGATCCCTACCCTGTTACAGGCTGATGATCGTTTTGATTACCTGTCCTACAATCTTACGGAAAAGGAATTTGAACTGATCCGACTGGTTGCAGATGGTCTGAACAACAAAGAAATTGCGGAGCAGCTCTTTCTCTCGGAAGGAACCGTCCGCAATTATCTCAGTAATATCCTTATGAAGCTTGACCTACGCGATCGCACTCAGGTTGCCTGTTTTTATTATAAGAATTTATTATGATCTGTTTTTCAATATCTGCATTCTTATAAGTTGATAATTTGTATCCGTTATTTATTGGACGATTTTTTTCTGCTGATCATCACATATCCTGCCAATATTAATATTCCAATCACAGACAGGCATATGCCCGCCATCAGATATGGTGTATTGTAGGTCAGTGTAATCACATGTTCCCCTGCTTCTACAGGAACGCCCATCAGGCCGGTTCCGATCTTTACAGGAGCTACTTTTTTGCCATTAACAACTGCCGAAAATCCCTTATTGTACGGAACCGCCAGATATAAGATACCGGATTCTTCTGTCGTTATGTGACCATTTAAAGTATTACCGGCATATCCGTCAAATGTCATTTGATGTGACTCTGTATATTCTTCAAATGCTTTCACTACATTCTGATCTAAAGAATACAGCGCAAATGCTTTCGTTCCTTCCTGATCTTTAACTGCCGTTGTATAAAGACGAATTCTTATCGCATACATTCGAATCTGTACAGCATCCCCTTCTTTTACCTGACCTACATGATAAAAATCCGCTGAATCCGTGTAATTCGTAGACACTGTTACTTCATCATTCACCTTTACTTCGATACACTGAGGCTTCGTGTCCGCACATTCCAGATACAGATCTTCGTCTTTTTCCGCAGTAAGGTTCACCGTGATTGCTGAAAAAACATCATTGGTACTGATATAGGAATACTCACCGTTCTTCTGTCCGGTAATATCCATACCGGCACTTGTTACTGCATCCTCCGGTATATCAATTCTTGTAAAGGCATTCTGCGTGATCTTATGTCCGGTCACAAGCTTTACCAATTCATTCTGATTCTCTGCCATGCTGCCTTTCTCGAATACATCCGATGTATCTTCCGTTTTCGCTGTTCCGCTCCAGTCAAGAACATCTTTACTCATCAAAAATCCCATGCCTGCCAGATTATCCGCTTCGTAGAAATCAATCTTCTCATTTTTCCGGTCGATCAGACGATACCCACCTGCAACCCCTGTTTCATCAGTCACAACATACCGTACATTAAAGAGTTGGCGACTGATCGGAGTTACCCCTCTATAGGTATATTCAATATTCTGATATCTTGATATTCCAAGGCTGGTAAACACATCTACTATACTGCCATTTGCCACAGATGAATACCAGTTTACGTCTGAATACGGCATATAGTTCTGTGACACCAATGCAGTCTTTCTCTCCCCTTCTGCAAGCTGCAACTGCTCATAATCCGATAACCAGTCCGAAGCAGATATCTCGCTCTGAAGCCGCTCATCATTATACTTCTGCGGCATCTGAATCCATGCATTTGCAAAGATCTCTATACACAATAATACTATCATCCACACATAGCAGGTCGTATAACGAATACTCTTTCTGACATACAAGATCAATAAGATCAGATATGATATACCAAAGAGCAATACAGCCGCATAGGAATAGGAATTCGCATCTTCCTTATTTAAGAACAGCTCCAAAAGGAATATAGTAATACCGATACCTGACATACTGATTATCTGCCATACCTTTACCTGCTGTAATCTGAGCATTCCGATATAACCTGCCATCAAAATGAAAAAGACAAGGATAAATGCAAAACGATTTCCGAGTCCATGCGTAATCGTAAAGCCATGCAGGACATAATTTAATCCGACCATGTTCAATCCAATAGTCAGGAATAAAATAACGGCCGTATATCGAAGCTTAAAACTACGTTTGATTCCCGCTCCGAATAAGAAAAGAAGGAAGAACATAATCACCAGAATACCGCAATAATTATTGTGACTGAACAAATATCCCGTCGATATCTGTCGCAATGGATAAAATGAATTAACAAACATTCCTAGATTACTGATTCTATACCATGGAAGACTATAGTCCCCGTTTCCACAGGATGACAGATTCATAATGGCATAAAGAGACGGAAGAACAACCATTCCCGCAATCGATACCGCCATAACCGACCATCCGAAGAAACGACATACACCGGACCATAAATTCTTAGCATTCTTCCAATCCTGCATAAAAAAATAGCAGACTATAAACAGGCAAATATAAAATGCAAAATAATAATTAAACAAAAATGCACAGGCTAATAACAACGTATAACGGAGCTGCCATTTGCCTTCCGCCAGATGCTCAACTGCAATCGCAATAAACGGAAGCAGAATCAGTCCGTCCAGCCAGAGCACATTATGATTATATACCACCACATAACTGTTTAACGCATACAGGAGTCCGAACATCATGGAAATTACAGTTATATATTTCTCTGACAATCCCTTTTCCGCAAATCTGCGAATCTTTGAATGCCTGAAAAAGAACAGTCCTGCCGGAGCCAGGCATGATGCTTTGAGTACGATCATCAATGTCATAGATAATTCAACACGATCCGGACCAAGTACTATGGCTATAATATTAAACGGGCTCATGCAGTAATAGAACATGTTCAGAACAATATCGATTCCAAGCCCCCGTTCCCATATAAATGAACCTTTATCCCCTGAATGCAGCCATTCAAGGAAAATTTTCAGTATACCGGGATATTGATCACATGCATCCTGATACAGAAAGCTTCTGCTGCCAAACGGATATACATGTTCTACAGCCATATTTATCATGTAAAATCCAATACATATCAGAAACAACAAAAGATACATCCCGCAACTGCGTATGTATCTTCTGTTAAATCTGTCATTGTTTATCGTTATCGTTGAAGTAACCGGATCTGTATCGAGTTCCCGCTCCCCATGAATATTTTCATTTATCTTCATAAGCTTAAATCCATCTTTCAAAAACACTTTAGTAGAAACAATGATTTCCAATAATCTGATAATCAGATAAAGAATCTGTATCAATATAATTCTTATTTAAGAAGCTCATAAAACTTCCAATGTTGTTGTTACCGGCCAAGGCATCATTTGCTGCCTGCTGTGCTGTTGATAACGGACCATCCTGCAAGTATCCCTGCATTACGCTTCCCGTTGCACAAGGGAACTGATTCGGTGCATAAATAACTGATGAAATAGAACTTCCCCATTTACCACTTCTTACACGGTTCAAAACGACATTTGCTACTGCCAACTGTCCTTCATAGGATTCATATCCTGCTTCCATGCTGACCAAACATGCCAACAGATAAGCATCATCATACTGGGATGCATCAATCTTAGAACTATCATCCGACTTCTCCTCTGTTGTTGCTTCTGTTGTAGACACTTCTGTATCCGCTTCTGTTGCTCCCTCAGTTGTCGGAGTCTCAGTTGTTGCCGTCTCGGTTGTTTCTTCATCTGCCGTCATTATATCTGCACTGTCATCAGTTGATACCACTTCATATGCTTTCTGCTGTTCAGCTTCTACCATAGCTGTGTAGTCATCAATCGACATTGCATACTCATAAGTTTCTTCTACTGTGATATAATCCGCAGCTATATAACCATCTGTTCCGTCATTCATTGTAACTTCTACCCAATCCTTATCCTGTGTCTTAACAGAAAGAACGGTATCCTTCGCTACAAGTCCAAGGATATCTGACTGTGTAGACTTATCTGCACGTACACGAACCGTATCATCTGTTACTGTTCCAAGGACTTTCTTATAATCTTCTGCATATGTCTCAGCATCCTTGCCGGTCAGAATATAATCACTGTTTACATACCCGATTACATCTCCCGATGAAATCTTTGTCCATTCATTGGATGTCTCTAATACATCACCTACATTACCGTCAAACAGCTTACCTACGATGTTGGAATCTGTCGTAGCTTCTTCTCTGATATTTAATGTATCATTGATCTTTGCGATAAACTTACCATCAAATTCGGATTTCTCCTCTGCTTTTGCCACTACAGTCTTCTTCTGAGCAGCCTTCTTTGTCGTGCTGGTCTGAAGTGCAGCCACATCAACAGCCTCCTCAGTAGTTGTCTCAACAGATGCAGTCTGAGTAGTCTGGCTGTTCAGATATGCCGGACTGTGATCCAACGCCTCTCCATACTTTACAACAAGTCCAATTCCCGCTGCTGTAACAATCGTAGCTGCTGCCACAAGCAGATTACGTTTTATGTATCTATAACTAAACAAACCTCTTCCCACATGGGAAAAACGATTATTTCTTCTAATTCTCATCTTTTCGTACCTATTTATTAAAATCCATGACAAAATGTTACATTTCTGTTAAAAATAATACTCTAATTCAAAGTTTCTGTCAATACGCATCTGTCTTCCAACCAAAGTTTTTATGGTAAAATGTATTAATTTTCCGTAAATAAACGCTGGATTTTTTTGTTTATTTTATATAATCTGCTGCAATTTTATTTCACAAATCGTCATTTAACATTTTCGTCATAAATGTTGGTTTATTATAATATTTTCATACAATATCACCTGTTTTCCGAAATTAACTGAATTTGTTCTCCAACATCAAAAAAATCCATGCTATAATGATGGAAAATCTCTTGGATACAAGCGTTTTTTCGAATAACTAAAACACCAAAGGCAGGTATATACTATGCGAATCGATAAATTTCTGGCAAATCAGGACATCGGCTCCAGATCCCAGGTAAAACAATATATAAAAAAAGGAATGATCTCAGTAAATGGAATCGTCTGCAAATCTCCCGAACAGAAGATTGATGAAAATGCAGATCAGATTTCTTATAACGGAAAGGTGATTGGATACCAAAAGCACCATTATTATATGCTGAATAAGCCCTCGGGCTGTGTCAGCGCAACAAACGATAATCTACATATAACAGTTCTGGATCTGTTAAAAGCTTCCGTTCCTGTAAAGAATCTTTTTCCTGTCGGTCGTCTGGATATCGACACAGAAGGCCTGCTGCTTATCACCGATGACGGAGAACTATCCCACAATCTCCTGTCGCCGTCCAAACATGTAGCAAAAACATATTTTGCTCGCATCGATGGTCTGGCAACAGAAGAACACATAAAAGCATTTAAAGAAGGGTTGGACATTGGCGATGACAAGCCAACCAAACCGGGTACTTTAGTCATAAAAAATACCGACCTAAACACCCAGACTTCGGAGATTCTCCTGACGATCACTGAAGGACGCTACCACCAGGTCAAACGCTCCTTCGAAGCCCTCGGCATGAAGGTCACCTACTTGAAACGCCTGTCCATGGGAAGTCTGACGTTGGACGAAGCCCTCGCTCCCGGCGAATTCCGCGAACTGACAGATATCGAGTTACAGGCATTAACCCGAAAATAACTATGTAGCAATACATGATTATAATGTAATATGCATTAACCAACAGATGAATAACTATCCAGTCTGACATTGATCTCCAAAGAGAATGATCTAATACGGAAAATCTTTTTAATTTAGTTTTGCGCAGATATTGTTATTCCGTATAAACATACAGAAGGAATTCTGCCCCGGATACAACCAACCACTATAATATGACATAAGCGAGGATTTCGAAATAAGATGCACATTGCCAGTAAATGCGGGCGCTTGTTCGAGCCAAAGGCGAGTTAGCGCAGGAGCATTTACGAATCGGGCATGTGCAGCGAATCGAAACCGCAGCGAGTCATTTATAGTGGTTGTTTGTATCCGGGGCAGAACCCCTTCTATATGTTTTGTAATAAATAACAATATCCGCATAAATTACAAAAAAGATTTTCCGTATTAGATCATTCCCTTGATGTACAGAATGCTGCTTGTAATTCTTCCACCGGAATGTTTTACATAGTCACGGTATTCTTCGTAGCTGATGTAGTATTTTTTGCCCCAGGATGAAACGATCAGATACTCATGACCTGATATTTCTTCTACCCCTGTCACAACTACATAATGACTGTGAACATTCTTTTTCATGGATGCAAGCATACGTCCATCCTTTTCCACATACATATGGATTCCTTTATCGCCAAATACATTCGGGATATTCGGTCCGATTGATAATACAACCGGCTTATTCTTACGGATCAAATGCCGGATCTGCTTCATCATTTCCTCATCTGACAAAAACAATCTCCATCTTGCACGAAGTCCGATGTCATTCAGCATAAAATATCGGTTCAATGTATTCATTAATGTCACACCTGTCATTCCTTTATACCACAGAAAAAAAACATAATGCTTATAGAACCATTTTACATATGCAAGATAGTCATTTTTATTATATAAGCCCTTCGGCTTGTTGATTTTGCGAATTGCATCTGTCATAAGCCCCGGGTTCTGTTCTGCAAGATAGATTGATATATCTGCCAAAGCAATTACACCACATCCTACCTTCTGCATCTTCTTACTCCTGCACCATGACTGATTTCCGCCATAGCTGATTGTATTCATATTTTTTATTCTAATATATTCTTTATTTAACAGATAATTATTCTCCATATATTTCACCCTCTTATATTAAATCTTGGACAATATATATTATCAGGCTTCTATAGAGAGATTATAACACCCATCTGCCACCACTTCAACAATTTTTTATACCATGAGAAGTAGTTTTTAAAACCATGTTTTCTGTTTCTTTATTTTCCCCTTTACTTTTTGTGTTCATTCTGCTATAAAAGTAATGAGCTGGACAAGTGATCGCGGCTGTCATATGACAGGTGAGGAAAGTCCGGGCTTCGCAGGGCAGGGTGCCGGATAACGTCCGGTGGAGGAAACTCCCAGGCTAGTGCAACAGAAATAAACCGCCATGTACATGGTAAGGGTGGAAAGGCGAGGTAAGAGCTCACCGCTGCTTCTGGTAACAGAACAGGCTCTGTAAACCCCACTCGAAGCAAGACCAAAAAAGCAGCTTCGGCTGTGAGACGAATGGCTGCCCGTCAAGTCTCAGGTAGGTCGCTTGAGCTTTATGGTAACATAAAGCCTAGATAGATGATCACTCTCGACATAACCCGGCTTATCGTCCAGCTTTTATATGATGACGATAAATGGGCTGGCTATATATGTATTTCACAGAACACTCGCGTTCTATTTTCTACATAGCGGTTCTAAGCTCTCCGCTTTTCAAGCGGCTCGTTAAGTACCGACGTAGAAAAAGGTCTGTTTCATACATATATAGCCAGCCCATTTATCTGTTCATTGACTTATACAAAGTGAGAGATAACATACATATCCCAATAGTAATGTTATCTCCCATTTTGTATACAACTGATTATATGCTATTTATATAAAGAAATACGATAACTTTTTCTCTGTCTTTGATTATAAATATTTGTTTCTTAAAAGCTCTTTCTTCATCCTCAGACTTTAAAACAGCCTCCACCGATAAACTCACGTAAAATCGAGTTCAACGGAACAATGGTATCTTCCAGAGTTACAAAACGATCAGTCAATTCTTTCAGGCGTAATGCATCTGAATAAAACGGCGACTTCTCCGATACCTCCATCAGTAATGGATTTATATATTTTTTTAATACAGAATATTCATACAACAATCCGGAATTGAACATAACATCAGCATTACTCTCATATGGAAATATATACCGTTCTTCACCCTGTCTGACAGATTTCCACATTGAAAGTGTTCGTTCTATATTGTGCCCACGAGTTCGGTTATCTCGAACGATCCTGCGGATCAAACGACTGTCTATGGTAGATATCTTATCATCTGTATCGATCGTCAACTGGTTTAACGGACTGATATATATACGATATTTATCCTCATCGGGCAATGCATATAACATCTTCGGATTCAATGAATGGATTCCCTCAAGCACAAGCACATCCTGATCTCCGATCCGCAAATTATCTCCCTTATACAATCTTCTTCCATTTAAGAAATCAAATTCGGGAAGTTCGACCGTTTCCCCCTGAAGAAGCATCTGCATATCATGGTTCAACAGTTCCACATCCACCGCTTCCAGACATTCAAAATTGTAGTTTCCATTTTCATCCCTTGGATTATCTTTCCGATTGACAAAATAATTATCTACTGCAATCGGATGCGGATGCAATCCAAGTGCCCGAAGTTGTATACTAAGGCGATGCGAAAATGTCGTCTTACCGGCAGAACTTGGTCCTGCGATCAATATGATCTTTTTCTTTTCTTTGCGTATGTTTCTCGCAATATCATAAATCGTATTCTGCTGCATGGCTTCACACACAAGGATCAACTCCATACCTTTACCCGCTTCTACGATCTCATTGAGCTTCTCTACCGAATCAGCGCCTACACGAATCGCCCATTTCTTTGCAAGCTCCTTTAAAGTCAGCACGCTGTTATGTATCGCTTTTTCGCTCATATCCTTAATAAACCTCCAAAACATTCTGTTAACAGAGTATGCCGACATTTAAATGTCCGGCTCTCTGTTATCCATCTATGCTGTACACCTGTTTCAAAACTGCACAGATGGTCTTTTGTTCTGCTTTTATTGTTTTCAGACGTTTTGCGGCATTCTCCGTATTCTTACCACTCAGGCTGTCAATCAACCCTGCTGTTGTATCTCGCTGTTTTACCAGCCACGACCGCAAAACCGGATCTTTCTTTCGCAACAGGCTTCCACCATACATATAGCACCAGTCCTCTGCAAAATCTAAATTATCTGCCTTATCTGTCCACGCCACATCTGCAGGTTGTTCATCGTGCTGTGGTAAATCTCCATTCCACACATCAGGCTGTGGCAAATCGATCATACATTCATCCGCCTGTAGCATCCTCTGAATCCGTACATCCAAAAGATTATAATATTTTCCGGCATCGATCAACATTTGTTCATCTGCAAGATGGTACCCCTTTTCTGCCAGATATCGCCTGACCTTTTCAATATCCGACTGTGGTTGAAGCACAAGCTGATCACAACGTGTGACCACCTCTTCGCCGCGTTCCAGAATGTCGATCATCAACATACCGCCCATTCCAGCCAGAACAACAGCATTCACCTCGCCCGGTACGATTGTATCAAGCCCGTCGCCCATACGTATCTCTATCTGATCCGCCAGGTTCATTGCCTCTATATTTCGTTTTGCGATCGCGATCGGTCCTCGTCTGACATCGGATGCGATCACCCGTTTTGTTCTGTGCTGCTCTATCAGATATATCGATACAAATGCATGATCGCAGCCAATATCTCCGACTGCATCACATGGCTGTATCATATCCGCAACCGACTGCATCCGTTTCGACAGTTCTATCATATGCTCTCCATCCCTATTTTAGTATATATAATCTCTCAGTTTTCTGCTTCTGCTTGGATGTCTGAGCTTCCGAAGAGCCTTTGCCTCGATCTGACGGATACGCTCTCTGGTTACGTTGAATTCCTTACCAACCTCTTCCAGTGTTCTTGCCCTGCCGTCTTCAAGACCAAAACGAAGCGTAAGCACCTTCTTTTCACGTTCGGTCAATGTATCAAGTACCTCTACCAGCTGTTCCTTCAATAAGGTAAATGCAGCAGCATCTGCCGGAACCGGCATATTATCATCCGGAATAAAATCACCCAGATGGCTGTCTTCCTCCTCACCGATAGGTGTCTCTAAGGATACAGGTTCCTGTGAAATCTTCAGGATCTCACGTACACGCTCAACAGGAATATCCATAACCTCTGCAATCTCCTCCGGCTGTGGTTCTCTTCCAAGCTCCTGTAATAACTGTCTGGATACACGGATAAGCTTATTGATCGTCTCTACCATATGAACCGGAATACGGATTGTTCTCGCCTGATCCGCAATTGCTCTTGTGATCGCCTGACGGATCCACCATGTTGCATATGTGGAGAACTTATATCCCTTTCTATAATCAAACTTCTCTACTGCCTTGATCAGACCAAGATTTCCTTCCTGAATCAGATCGAGGAAAAGCATACCACGTCCAACATAACGCTTTGCAATGCTGACAACCAGACGAAGATTTGCTTCTGCAAGCTTCTGCTTTGCCTGCTCATCTCCTTCTTCCATACGTTTTGCCAGTTCGATTTCTTCCTCAGCACTCAGAAGCGGTACTTTACCGATCTCTTTCAGATACATTCTGACAGGATCTTCAATACTAACCCCATCCGGTACAGAGATATCGATTTTATCTACATCTACATCCTCTTCCAGATCATCCAGCAGAAGTTCCTCATCGTCATCCTCTTCTGTGATTGTCAAAATATCAACATTATGGCTCTCTAAAAATGAAAAGATCTGTTCCATCCGTTCCAGATTCAGCTCAATTTCTTTTGCATCATTAAAGTAACGGATAATCTCTGTATCTTCAATTACCATCTTTTTCTTTTTTGCCATCTCCAGTAAGCCCTGAAGCTTCGCCTGAAATTTCTCTTCAATCTGCTCTTTATTCTCTTTTGATTCCATAAATCATGATCCTCCATAAATATATAATAGTTTATCCACTTTATAATGAAATATGCAGCTTCGTAAGATCCGCCTTGGCACGTATGAGATTCTGCATCTCTTTTATATCATTTGTCTTTGCCAGTTTATCTTCTATACTGCTTAATCTTATCTTTTTCACAACATCTGTCACCGCATTGTTGATTTCTTCCTGCGTCATGTCAATTCCGATATTCGTCTGAAGCATTTCTGCCACCAGACGTTGTTCCTCTATCGACTCAAATGTTGTTACGATACTTGCCGGTTCCACCTTCCCGTTTTCCCGATATTGTGAAAACAGCTTGTCTGCCACCACACGGTAAACGCCATCTTCAAAACTGGTTTCATCAATGATGCCGTCCAACTTCTGAAACAATCCCGGTTCATTCACCATCCATGTCAAAAGCAGTTTCATCGGCTTATTCTTTGCCGGATCAGTCGTCCTGTTTTCATGTTCGACGCGCCGTTCCTCCCGCTCTACGATCTCCGAACGCGGAACACCTGCAATTCCATATTTGTGTACCAGATCTGTAAGGCCTGCCTTATCGATATGATACAGATTCGATACTGCTTCGATATAATTATTACGTTCCAGCACTTCTTCTATCTGTGCCAGTCGTTTTGCTGTCTCATTGTGGAAGGAGGTTCGCTCCTCCGGATCATTCAGATTATACTGTTCAGACAGCATCCGCACCTCAAACATGATCGCACTCTCTGCCTTCTGTATCCGCTCCTCAAACGCTTCACTTCCAAGTGTCTGAATAAATTCATCCGGATCTTTATGCGGTCGCATATTGATGACCCTCGCAGATATTCCTACCTCTCGCATAATCGAAATAACCTTTAGCGTAGCTGCAACACCCGCACCATCACTGTCATATGCCAGATATACTTCATTCGTATATCGTTTCAATATATTTGCATGTCCAAAGGTAAATGCAGTTCCAAGTGATGCTACCGCATTATCAAAGCCTGCCTGATGCATGGATATAACATCCATATAGCCCTCACAACAGATAAAACCTTTTCTCCTGCTTCTTCTGGCAATATTCATTGCAAACAGATTCCGACTCTTATCAAACACAACGGTATCACTGGTGTTAATATACTTTGGCTTTCCATCACCCATAACTCGTCCGCCAAAGCCGATCACCTTGCCATTAATATCCAGAATCGGTATCATCGCACGATTCCAGAACTTATCCGATCCGCCATTTTTCTCATCGATCACTACCAGACCGGAATCCTTTAACTCAGAATCGGAATACCCTTTACCTTTCAGATATCGATACAAATCATCCCGGTAAACATCGGCATACCCAAGTCCAAATCGATCGATCGTTTCATCCGAAAGTCCTCTGCCTTTAAAATATTCATAGGCTTTCTTTCCATGTTCAGTATGCCTCATAATATAGTGAAAATACGCTGCCGCTGTCTTATTCATATCCCGTAGCAGTATTTTATATTTTTCTCTTGATGCATCCTGTCCTGACTGGCTGCTTTCAGGCAGTGTCATTCCTGCCTTATCTGCCAAATACTGTACCGCTTCCGGAAACGACATATTCTCATATTCCATGATAAATGTAAATACATTTCCCCCGGCACCACATCCAAAACAGTGATACAGCTGCTTGTCCCGATCCACCTTAAAAGATGGTGTCTTTTCATGATGAAATGGACAACAGGCTTCAAATGTCCTTCCTTTTTTTCTGAGGCTGACATATCCCGATATCACATTTACGATATCATTTCTGGATATCACCTCATCTATGACCTCATCTGAATAGTACAACGACTACCCTTCCTTTCCAATTTAATAATTTCCCATCTAACTGTTCATTATCCTATATAAAAAACGTAATCACATACAGATTACAGGGTTTAACTCTGTCACCTCGTCACTTGCTCTCGTTGCAAACATATATATTGCAAACTTGACAGTGATGTTATCTCAAATACCCTTCCACGCACCCGGAACATAGATCTTCTTAAATGTTTCGATCGCATAATTATCCGTCATACCTGCTATATAATCACAGATTACGGTCGTAAGATCCTCTCCCATATAGAGCATTTCTATGCTTTCATTATTCAGCCTCGATTGATCTTCTCTGTAATAATCAAATAATATCTCTAGTAACTTTTCTGCTTTTACTTCTTCCCTTTTTGCCACAGGATTCGTATACAGATATTCAAACATATATCTGCGAAGCGCTGATAACGCCTCACCGATCTCTTCTGACATCCGAACTGTATCCGTTTCATAACTGGTATCAATCACATCATGGATCAGACAGTCCAATCGATCTCTGGTATTGTTGCCAAGTACCTTAACGATACTAACCGGAAGATCGGATTCTTTCATAATTCCACCTCGAATTGCATCATCCATATCATGATTTACATATGCAATCTTATCTGCCAACCGGACGATTTTACCTTCCAATGTTGCCGGCGTACAGGATGTCTTATGATTCAACATTCCATCTCTGACTTCCCATGTCAGATTCAGCCCTGCTCCCCTTTTCTCCAGTTTTTCCACCACACGCACACTCTGTTCATTATGCTGAAACGACCTGCCGGAACATCTGGACAATGCCCGTTCTCCTGCATGTCCAAATGGTGTATGCCCCAGATCATGGCCAAGTGCGATTGCTTCTGTCAGATCCTCATTCAGTCGAAGTGATCTTGCGATCGTTCTTGCAATCTGCGCCACCTCAAGGGTATGTGTAAGTCTCGTTCTGTAATGATCATCTCCAGGTGACAGGAATACCTGTGTCTTATGCTTCAGGCGGCGGAACGCCTTACAGTGAATGATCCTATCTCTGTCCCGCTGATAGACCGTCCGAAGATCGCACTGTTCTTCTTCCCGATCCCTGCCTCTGCTCTGATCACTGAATGATGCATATGGACTCAGAATCTCATGTTCTTGTCGCTCCTGTTTTTCACGAATCAGCATATTTTACCATCCTCCATGGTCAATATAACGAATATAACAAAAAAGTCCGTACAATTTTATTATTCTACAGACTTTTTCTTTTTCCTTTATTTTATTTTGAAAGAATACAATTTGTTTTTCTTTTATTTTCCCTCTTCATCCACTGATTCCGATTCATCCGGTTCAGCTTCCTTCGCCGCTTCTTCCGCAGCTTTTCTCTCCTTCTCTGCAGTATCAATAATCCTTTGTTCATTCAACCGGAATATCTTACGCATCGTATGCGTTGTTCCCCATGCGATAGCTCCGAATAAAAGCAACAGCCACATATACCAGATACTCACAAACACAACCGGATATTTCACACAGATAAATATCGGAACAAACCATGCGATAACGACCTTTACCCATGACCACAGGTAAGTGATTGAAAGTACCATTGCATTTCTTACCGTGATGCTCAACGTATTATTATACCTTGCAATTAACGGAAATAAAAATGGTACAACAAGTGCAACTAATACTGCCTCAATTATAAGCACAAATGTATAAAATGTTGAAATAAATCCTGTCACCCGCTTGATCATGATATATTCAGCCAACATTACAGCAACTGCAACGAGCAACAGTAAAAACGCAATCGTAGATTGTTTGAAACTACGCTTAAACTCATGAATGAAACCAGAAACAACAGTTTCCTCTTCATCTTCCTGAAGCCGGATGCACATTGCATACAATGCAGTAAATGATGCACCAATCGTAAAGATCGGAATACAGCCTACTACAAAACAGATATTCAGTGCAAACATTGTTCCAAATGCATCCATTGCGCGTCTCAAAAACGGTTCTTTGTCCCTTCCGCTATTCTTGTTGTCTTGATTGTTTGTCATTTCATTCATCAAATTTTCCTCATAAACAAAAATATAGAGAACCTGCTACAGCAGCTTCTCCTCACTTATTCAGTATATATAATGTGGGTATCGATCGCCCATGGCTTCCGATACCTACATTATATTTTATAAAAGACCTCTTTACTCCTTTACACCACCAAGTGCTACACCTGCGATAATGTACTTAGAAAGGAAGAAGTACATAACCAGAATTGGAAGTACTGTAGTGAAAAGTCCACAGTAAATCTGACCCCAGTCTCTTGACTTATCATTTGCCTTTAACGCTGAAACGTACATAGGCATTGTCTGCTTCTGTCTCTCTGTTGCAAGAATAATTGAAGGTGTATACAGGTTATTCCATGATGCAACGAATCCGAAGATCGCCTGTGTTGCCATAGCCGGTTTCAACAGCGGAAGTACAATCGTATTGAATGTATGAATTTCTCCCGATCCATCGATTCTGGCTGCTTCAACGATCTCAACTGAAAGACCTGTTTCCATGTACTGCTTCATGAAATAAACAGTAGTAGGAGCAGCGATTGCCGGAATAATCAGCGCTAAGAATGATCCGTATAAGTGTGTTAAGTTACAAATCTTAATGAAACCAACGATTGATACCTGCTGAGGAATCATCATGATCGCATAAATAAAGCCCCATGCAAACTTCTTTAACTTGAAGTTATATACTGTAACTGCATAAGCTGTTAATGATCCGAAATAGATCTGCAATGCTGTAGCCGGAACAGTAACTAATAAAGAGTTTAACATAGCCTGAAGTACGTTAACACCACTTGTTTTTTCACTACCTGCTAACAAACCTTTGAAGTTTGTAATAAATTCTCCACCCGGTATCAATTTAATACCTGTAACAATTTCTGTTGACTTTAAAGTAGAGTTAATGATCAAAATATAAAATGGCAATATTGACAGGAAACAAAGCAAGATACAAACGACGTATCTGACAATCTTGCCTCCTGATACTTTTGATTCTGTCTGATCCACTTTGTTCACCTACTTTCCATCCTTTGATGATTTTTCTGCTGTTAATTTGTAGAACAGTAAGCTGATAATCAGTGTGAATGCAAAAAGCATAACTGAATATGCAGCGGCTTTACCATAATCCTGTGTACCTCCGGCACTTACATACTTCTTAATCAGCATTACGACTGTTGTTGTTGAATTAACGGATGATCCACTGCCTGTTACAACTACAGGACCGCCCTCATTGAACAACTGAGGTATATCGTACATCTGTAAACCACCGATAGCTGATGTTACAAGTGTATACTGTAAGATCGGCTTTAACAATGGAAGTGTAATCTTGAAGAACTGCTGTTTAGATGAAGCACCATCTACGCTTGCAGCCTCATACAGGGATGGGTTAATACCTAAGATACCTGCACAAAGAACGATCATTGTGTTACCATACCACATCCAGAACTGAATGAAAGCAATGATGATCAATGATGCCCAGCCATGATTTAAGATACCACCCTTATCGCACCAGCCAAGGTCTTTGAAAATAGTCGTGATAGGACCATTAACCTCGAACATACCGTAGAATAATACGGCGATTGTAGCTGCTGTAATAATGTTAGGCATATACATGATAACCTTGTAAATACCGCTTCCCTTTAACTTGATCTTGATGTCTGTAAACCATGCAGCAAGAAGTAAAGCCAATAAAATCTGTGGAATGAAGTTTAAGATCCACAGAACTACTGTTACCATTAATGACTGCCAGAACTCGCTACCAGTCTTTGCAAATACATAATTTGTAAAGTTTCCAAGACCAACCGTCTCAGTTACATATCTACCATTTTTAGCGGAATAGATAAATGAATTATAAAAAGTATAAAGAAGAGGATACAGCTGAAAAACTAAGAATACAAGAAAGAATGGAATGAGAAAAAGTAAACCATATTTTCCATATTCAACTGTCTTATTCTTTTTCATTGTGTAAGAGCACCCCCTAAAAATTAATTGTTTATAGTACACACGCACCAGCAACTTTCATTACTGATGCGTGCAAATTGTGTTACTTAATCAGTTTTTAGGGATTATTCAGCTGAAATACCTAATTCTGATGCACACTTATCCTGGATATACTTAACAGCTTCATCAACTGATTTGTATGTTCCTGAATTGTATGCTGTAGAAGCTTCATCAATAAATGCCTTGATTGAAGCATCCTGGTATGTTAAGTTGCTGAGGTTAATACCTTCTGCTGATGCTGCCCATACTTCGATAGGATTCTGACCACCAAGGAATTTAGCTGCTGCATTGTCAGCGATAAGTTCGCCAGCGATAAGTCTAGCATTAGCTTCTTTGTTGTTTACACAGTCACCTGTCTTGTTTGTGATTTCAACACCTACGTCTGGATCACATGTTAATTCGTAAAGAAGGAATGCAGCTAACTCAGGGTTATTTGTATCCTTACCTACACATACATATGTACCGCCCCAGTGATAAGATGTAGGGCCTGTAACAGCTCCCCAGTTACCATCTGTAGCACCATTACCCTGCATTGAACCAATGAACCAAGGACATCCGAAGTAGCAGAATACCTTAGAATCATCCTTCATATCTGCTGCCCATGAATTATCCCACATAGATGTGTTGTTTGAATATTCACCATCGTAAATCTTCTTAGCTGTCTCAAGATACTCTGTAACTGACTTGTCAAGTGTAAGAGTTTCCTTTGAACCATCATCTGTTACCCAAGGCTGTGACTGAGTATCCCAGATAGCATACTTAACATCAGGAGCACCAGACACGATCTTGTATCCAGCAGCCTTTAATGTCTCAGCTGTCTCGAAGAACTTATCCCATGAAGCAAGTGCTTCCTGAACCTTTGCAGGATCATCTGTTCCAAGAACTTCCTTAGCGATGTCTCTTCTGTAGTATACAGAACCTGCTGTTGCCTGCCATGTTACACACTTAAGCTCGCCGTTTGTTGTACCATACTGCTTAGCGAAGTCGTATGAGTTAGCAAGCATCTCATCTGTGAAACCTAAGTCATACAGATTAGCCGTCTTTGAATCATCCTCTGACCAGTACTTAGCTACATCGTTATCAGCTGGGATAAGTGTAGGATACTTGTCTCCGCTTGTAAGAGCTGTATCAATAGCTGTCTTGTAGTCATCTGATGTTCCACCAAGACCAAGTGTTACGAACTCAACGTAATCCTTGTACTCTGGGAACTTGTCAAGAACGATGTTCAGCTTCTTTGAGAAATCTTCATCCCATGAATAAACGTAGATCTTCTTGCTGTCATCCCATCCATCTGTGCTAGGAGCTTCAATCTTAGCTGCTCCTGAAGCGTCCTCTGATGATGCTTCTTCTGATGATGCATCCTCTGATGATGCTGCCTCTGATGTTGCTTCTGATGATTTTGACTCTGTTGTTGAATCATCCTTGTCACCACATGCAACAAGTGATAATCCCATAGCAAGTGCTAATGAAAGAGCCAATGCTTTTTTGATTTTTCTCACAAAAAAACCCTCCTTTTAAAATATGTGTGCTATTCCTTTCATTCATACTTCTGCGGATTGACATCTGCATCTGTATTATTTACTGGAATGCCTGCCACTTTTATACATGATCTGATTAACTTATCATTTACACAATATGTCAAACATGATTATGTATGTGGCTTTCTTAAGATATTATTGACAAATTTCCTTGTCAACATAGGCTTATTATAGGACATATTATCTAATTTGGCAAGTCCTTTTTTATTCTTTTTTATCTTTTTTGTACATTTTTAAATTTTCGTTAAAAAAAATTTACCAATTTGCGACATGGGGTATTTATACTATTTCTACAATTTTAGCTCAATTGACATACAATTTAAACTTTTTCTTTTCCTTTGTCTCATTTTTCACATTGTTGCATTTCTCTTTCTATATAACTCTGTCTGTACACAATAGTCAATGCGTATTTGTTAAAATGTATACGTTTTTACCACAACACACATCGCCAATTCTGTTTTTATCAGGTACTCATCTTTATGATCTGCTAAATACATATTCTTTATATTTCATTTCTTATATTTTCATTCTTTTTTCATACTCTTTACCATACCTGCTCCTTTTTATCCATTTCCATCTGTGTTATACTTATCATTATTATATAAGAAGAAAAGGAAACAATATGGGCAACAGTAAAAAGAAAAAGAAGAAAAGCAACAATGTCGCCGCAAATTCTCAGGCGCAGGTAAAAAAACAGACTGCTGTACAAACAGCAAAACCGGCTAAGGCACAAAATATCGAAACCAAACAGGAAACTGTCAATACTCAGACTGCCGTCGAAAAGAAGGAACCGGCAAAAGCACAGAATATTGAAAACAAACAGGATCAGCCGCACGAGTTCAAAGATCCCCGCAAGGTTCCACCAAAGGAAGATCTTAAGATTGAGGACAAACTGGAATTTGCAACGATGTCCCGTAAAGAGCGCCGGGCAGCAAAAAGAAAACGATTAAAGGAAACTACCGAAGGAATGACCTTTGTGCAAAAGTTACAATACTTTTTATATGCATATAAGATGGAGATCCTGTTGCCGCTGATCGTGATCATCGCAATCAGTCTGATCGTAGTTGCATTCTTCCGTGGCAACAAACCGATTGCACTCTCCTATGCAGTTGTAAACTGCGAAGATCTGGAAGCACTTGATTCCTCTGTCATAGAAACTGATTATTGGAACTACTATGGTTTTGATGACAATTATCAGTTTCAGAAGGTTCTGGATCTGAAGTATGATCCAAGCACCAGCACCAATGAAGTATCCAAAGATGCCGAAAGCGGAAACTACATTGCATTTCCTACTCTATGTGATGAAAACTACTACGATATTATCATTACAAATAAACGCGGGTTGGAATACCTAAGTGAAAGTTCGATCATTCATACACTGGGTGAAGCCTTACCTTCCGATCTGTATGACATTTTCACCGCTGATTATAATGCTCAGATCACTACTTCTCCTGCTTACACGGGAAAGAGTGCTCCATACGCGATCAATATCAGCGATACTGACTTTGCAAAGAAACTGAATCCGGGCTACGATGATGTCTACATCTGTTTCCCAGGCGTATCCGAGGACAACCAGAAGCGTGTCAAGCAGATATGCAACTTCATCTTCGGCCTCGGATTGGATCTGTAAATAATACCTATATAGAAGAAGATCACACAGGGCCGCCTCCGGAGCGATCCGTTATATGAATATACCCACTATAATATGACGTTTGCGAGGATTTCGTCGCAAGCAACACATTGCCAGTAAATACGGGTGCTTGTCTGAGCCGAAGGCGAGTTAGCACAAAAGTATTTACGAATCAGGCATGTGTTGCGAGCAGAAACCGCAGCAAGTCATTTATAGTGGGTATATTCATATAACGGATCGCTCCGGAGGCAGCCCTGTGTGATCTTCTTCTATTCAGCTATATTCTGTTTTGTTTCTTTTCTATTATAGTAAAGCATTCCGAGAACTAAGACTACTGCCATCACGACAGTTGCCACTATGCTGCCCTCCATGCCGAATTTACCGCCCGTCAGGAATATATTTCCCGGTTTGATCTCAGAGGAAAGAACAGCACTTCCTACATTGGTTCCGCTGACAGAGATTCCATAGAAGGTTCCCTGCACAAAATTCCACATACTGTGGTAGCCTGCCGCACCCCAGATATCATTTGTTTTTATCACATAGAGTGACAGGAATATTCCGATCAACATCAGATTGAAGAAAGCAAGAACTGTAAGTCCGGGATTTAGCATATGGCAGAATGCAAATGCCAGTGAATTCACAAGAACAGCTTTTACTGCCGAGCTTCGTTTCATCAGACTTATCATAAAATATCCGCGGAATGCAATCTCCTCACTGAAGCCCTGTACCAGAAATCCGATAAAATATAAAAGCACGATCAGCAGATTGCAGTTCTGATTCCATCCCTTAATATCTACAAATCCAAGAGCAGCACCTGCAAGTACGCAAAGAGAGAAGGATACCGCGCCAACAAGCAAGCCCTGTACATAATGCTTTGCTCCATCTTTCTTAACAATTCCCATGGAATAATAGGAACGCTTTTCTATCTTATTACAATAGACCAGAACAGAAATAATCAGAATCAGTGTACAGAATAATGTAAGTATATACATTTCGTCTGTCATATTGGTTGCCAATTCCATCATATCTGAAAATGATGAATCGTCATTTAAAAACAGCCGCTGCAGTTGGTCGAACATTTCCACATCCGACAGGAACAGGTACATTTCATATATCGCAGGAATCAAACCTGCAATAAAGCTTCCGATCAGGAATACCAGAATAAACCGCCATATTTCCTTGCCAAACGAATAAATCTTTCCTTCCTCGCCTGCCCGTTTTGCAATCTCAGGCTTTTCTAATCTCATCTTCATATGAAACATCCCCAGTCTGTCATTTTTACTTCTATTCTTAATTCTTAATCTTCTCCGTCAACATCCATGTTCATGATCTGACGCTTTCTTGCAAGCTCATCATTTGCCAGATATTCATCATATGTTGTCTGCTTATCGATCAGGCCTGTATTGGTAAGCTCGATAATACGGTTTGCTGTCGTCTGTACAAACTGATGATCCTGTGATGAGAACAGAATAACACCCGGGAACTTGATCAATCCGTTATTCAATGCCGTAATAGATTCCATATCCAGATGGTTTGTAGGTTCATCTAAGATCAGGCAGTTCGGAGCCATGATCATCAACTTGGATAACATACAACGAACCTTTTCTCCACCGGACAGAACCTTTACCTTCTTAACGCCATCATCGCCGGCAAATAGCATTCTTCCAAGGAAGCCTCGTACATAAGTTGCATCCTTTTCTTCCGAATACTGCGTCAGCCAGTCTACGATGATCAGGTCATTATCGAATTCCTTTGTGTTGTCCTTCGGAAAATAACCCTGTGAAGTTGTAACGCCCCACTTGAAGCTTCCTTCATCCGGCTTTTCTTCTCCCGCAAGGATCTTGAACAGCATTGTTGTTGCCTTTGTATTTGGTCCAACAAATGCAATCTTGTCATCATGTCCTACTGTAAACGATACATCATCTAACAGTTTCTCGCCTTCTACTGTCTTTGAAATATGAGATACAGTCAATACTTCATTTCCGATCTCTCTCTTTGGGCGGAAATCAATATATGGGTATTTACGGCTGGATGGCTTGATATCATCCAGTTCGATCTTTTCCAGTGCTCTCTTTCTGGAGGTTGCCTGTTTGGACTTGGAAGCATTTGCCGAGAATCTCTGAATGAATTCCTGTAATTCCTTGATCTTCTCTTCCTTCTTCTTATTTGCTTCTTTCATCTGCTTGATCATCAACTGACTGGACTCATACCAGAAATCATAGTTACCGGCATATAACTGGATCTTTGCATAATCGATATCGGCGATCTGAGTACATACCTTATTCAAGAAATAACGGTCATGGGATACCACGATAACGGTATTCTCAAAGTTGATCAGGAATTCCTCCAACCATGCGATCGCATCCATATCCAGATGGTTCGTAGGCTCATCGAGAAGAAGAACGTCAGGATTGCCAAATAACGCCTGTGCAAGCAGTGCCTTAACCTTCAGTCCACCATCCAAATCTTTCATCATCATATAATGATATTCTGTATCCACACCAAGGCCATTTAGCAAAGTCTCCGCATCGGATTCTGCTTCCCATCCGTTCATATCAGCAAATTCGCCCTCGAGTTCGGAAGCACGGATACCATCTTCATCTGTAAAATCTTCTTTTGCATAGATCGCATCTTTTTCTTTCATGATCTCATACAGGCGCTTGTTTCCCATGATAACAGTATCGAGTACTGTGTATTCATCGAACTTGTAGTGATCCTGCTGTAATACAGACAGACGCTCCCCCTCATCCATTGTGACATCACCCTTTGATGGTTCGATTTCTCCTGAAAGGATCTTCAAAAAGGTTGATTTACCGGCTCCGTTTGCTCCGATCAGTCCGTAGCAGTTACCCGGTACAAATTTAATATTTACATCTTCAAATAAAGCTTTCTTTCCAAATCTTAATGTTACGTTATTTGCACTTATCATCGATACACATACCTTTCCATTTTTCTAATCTAAAAGTATATCAATTAGTTGAATATGTGTCAATTATGAAAAGAACGTATGTGCCTGAAAAAGCCGGAAAAGGCTCATTTTCCAAGTCTTTTCCGGCTGACCGGTCAGGGATGAACCCTTCAGTTCTGTTTTCCTGTTATTTCAGATTCTTTACAATCGGATCATAAAGATCTAATTTACAATGTTCGTCCTTGCTGAAATGGGAACAGTTTAAGCAGCTCTTTTCACCATCCGCTTTGTTGGTCATGCTGTTGCAATGGCATGTCTTTTCATAAGCACTGCAACGTTCTGCTACCTCATGATAGGTTTCTGTTGAACTTCTCATCGTTCTTACCTCCTTGACATTTGTCAGTCTTTATCGCAGATTTCATAGATCCGGTCATGCACCAACAACATCAGGCAATGATATCTGCATAACTGTCTATTATCATCTACATGCATTAGTATCTGCATCTTCTCCTTCATTTATTCCGAACACTACCGGATAGTCTAATGTTTATATAAAATCACCATTTCTTAGTCGTTCTGTTCTTGACAAGTTTTTCTCTATTCTGTACAATCAAAAGCAAAAATATTTTTAGGAGATGATTTTTTTTGCACCCCAGTACAATTATCCAGTTAATTACAATTATTCTATTAATCCTGTTATCGGCATTCTTTTCTTCTGCCGAAACAGCTCTTACAACCGTCAATAAATTCACCCTGCGTTCAATGGCTGATAGCGGGAACAAACGTGCTGCCCGAGTTCTTAAACTGATCTCTAACAGCGACAAACTGATCAGCACAATATTAATAGGTAATAACATCGTGAATATTTCAGCTTCCGCTCTTGCAACAACACTTACCACTAATTTATTCGGAAGCAAGGCAGTCGGAATCGCAACCGGAATCCTCACCCTTTTGATCCTGTTATTTGGTGAGATCACACCGAAAACGCTTGCCCAAAATAACAGTGTTAAAATGTCAATACTTTATGTGGACGTCGTACAGTTTCTGGTATATATCTTTACCCCATTTGTATTCATCATAAACAAGATCTCTCATGTTATTTTCTGGATCTTACATATGGATACAAACGAAAGTGCCAAATCCATTACCGAAGATGAACTGATCACCATGGTAAATGTCAGTGAGGAAGAAGGTGTCATCGAGAACAAGGAAAAGGAAATGATCACAAACGTAGTGGACTTCGGAGATTCCCGTGTTCGTGATATTATGATTCCCCGTACCGATGTGACCATGGTTCCTGTTACCGCTACTTATGATGAACTGCTGAAGCAGTATATGGAGGTTCCTTACACCAGACTTCCTGTTTATAAGGATTCTCGTGATAATGTCATCGGCATCCTGCATGTAAAAGATCTGTTCTTTTATAAAGCAACCCATGACATCAACAATTTTGACGTAACAAACATCGTCCGCGAACCATTCTATGTTTATGAATTTCAAAAAACAAATGATCTTTTGGCAAACATGAAATCCAGTTCAAATTCCATCGGTATCGTGCTGGATGAATATGGCGTCTGTGTTGGTCTGATCTCTATGGAGGACTTGATCGAAGAAATAATCGGTGATATCAAGGATGAATACGATGATGCAGAGCATAATAATATTGTGAAAATAGATGATACACATTACAGCATTGATGGCGGGATCAAATTAGACGACCTGAACGATGCGCTGGATCTGGATATCGAATCTGAGGATTATGATTCTATCGGTGGTTATATCATCCAGTTATTAGATCACCTTCCATCCGTTGGAGATACAGCATCTGATGGTGTGATATCCTGCAAGGTAACAAAATTAGATAAAAATCGTGTTTCACGAGTTCTGCTCGAAATTCTACCAAAGCCGAATACTGATATTGATAGCAACAACGAATAATCCAATCTGTTCTTAAAAATTGCCATCTAAAAAGAGCATCATAACATAGACATACATACGTCTGTTCAGTTTGAGTTTTTAATTTTAAAAATTCTGTCAAAATGCTTGTGTTGTGATTTTTATTCCTATATAATAGAATACTAAGGTTATAAAGTCCTGTATTTCATATCGTTTACATGAAAGCAGGACTTTCCTATAGAATTCATACAGATTTGGTTATGTTTGGGAGAGATTCTAATGAATAAAAATATTACTCGCAGAAAAAAATTATTACAGATTGCAACTTCTCTGAGTTACATCGATCCGGATGATATACCTGAGATCGATCTGTATATGGATCAGTTAACAACCTTTATGGAGGATAAGCTGAACGCTAATAAACGAAGTGACGATGACAAGACCATGACAAAGACCATGATCAATAATTATACGAAAAACAACCTTCTCCCGCCACCCGACAAGAAGCGTTACTCCAAGGATCATCTGATCATGCTGTTGTATATTTACTACCTCAAGAACTTTGTAAGTATCACTGATATTCAGACACTTCTTGCCCCGATGAATAACAACGACTGCTATAGCGGTGAATCACCGGTCAACATCGAAGAGGTCTACCGCAAATTATTCAATTATGAGATCGATAACTATAATGACATAATCAAAAGCATCTTATCCACCTATGATAAGGCATCCGATATGTATGATCCGGAAACAGACGCTTATCTTCACGATATGTGTATGGTCTCTATGTTGTCCGTTGATGTCTATGTTAAGAAGAAGTGCATCGAGCACCTGATTGATGACATGCATTCCGTTCAGGAACAGACATTAAAGAAAAATGAACAAAAAATAAAAAACACAGAGAAAGCAAAAGTTGCAGAGAAAGCCGCCACAGCCGGAAAGACAAAAGCAAACGATACATCTGTCAGCTTCAAGTCAACTAATAAAAAGATAAAATAAAATTTTCAGATTGTACTATAAAGAAATACAGCAAGCCACGCTTGCTGTATTTCTTTATAACTAAAATGAATGAAAAAAGGCTCTGTTGCATCTGTCCAAGTGTCTTTGCATGATCCCAGTAATTGTTACCAACACGCTGTGGTGTAGCATATGCTGCCTGTACTGCAAGTGCTGCGATAGTCGGATCTGCCTGTACTACATCTGAATTTGATGCTGCATAATTCTCACCCCATGGCATTCTTTGCCTTTGATTCAGATTCAGCTCCAAGCGTAATATTGAAATCAACATCCTTATACTTCTCTTTGAAAGAATTCAGTAATCCGGTTGTGAATTCCTGATCTTCTTCAGAAGCCCATGCTGTTAAATCTACAGTTCCCGTTGTGTTTGCAATCAGAGTTGCTACTGCTTTTTATGTGCTATATTACAAATACAACTATCTATTCAAACAGATAGTTGCGTGTTTTTAATAGTTTTTTCCAAAATATGGTTCAACAGTTTGCGCAAGTAGCAAATAAGTCTCTCTTTCTGAGAAATACTTAACTAATATAAGCCCGGCTACCTGTCTGATTAAATAAAAAGCAATGACATTCATGCAGTTTCGTAATGAGATGCACTCTAACCATCAGCACCAAGCCCATGTCTGAACCCGCAGGGTGAGCTTGGGCGACTGCTGATAAATAGGTGAGTGTATCGAATAGAAACGAAATGAGTCATGCGTTTATATAATCAGACAGGAAGCCGGACTTATATCATTCTAACCCAACACAAAAGAGATCCTTATCATCAGCTTAATAAGGCTCTCTTTAAAGGAGGGGGGGTATTTATGTTCACGTTAAAACCTCAAGGTTTCAACGGTTTGCATACATTCTATATGCCTGATCTATTGCGTAGATCCTTTCAGTGTCACTTCATATCCTAATAAAATCCGGTCTGCGATATCTTCACCTTCGATCATCCGAAATAGTGTCTCTCCGGCTGTTTTACCAAGTTCTTTTGGGTCATACTGTAATGATGTGATCGCCGGGCGGTTATTTTCAAGCAGGGCGCTGTTATAAAAAGAAGGCATATCTGTTCCGGAACAGATATACCTTCTTTTCTAAGCTTGTCCAGCACCCAGTTACAGATACCATCATCCATGCAGACAATACAGTCGACCATGTGGCGCATACTGTCTTCTACTGCCATCTCGACATTTGATCTGTCAACGCAATCCATATATACTTTCATATCTTCTATCATAAGTCCGGCACCGATAATACCTTGTTCAAAGCCTTCTCGCCTTGTCCGGTTGACTACATGATTGCTGTTCCCACCAATCAATGCAAATTTCTTTATTCCCTTCATAATGAGAATGGAGGTTAATTCCCGGCAGGCTGCGATATGATCGTTATCGATCTGAGCAACATTCGGTTCTTCCGTGCTTCCAATCGCTACAAATGGAAGATCCGTCTGTTTTAAATATTTGATTCTATCATCCCGGATCAGTGTCCGTCCAAGAATCAATCCATCAATCTTATGATTTTCAACTACTCTCTGTAGTTGTGACATATCATCCATTGTATTCACTTGTCCTCTCTTAGTGTAGCGCAATGTTTTGCACAACTCTTGTATTTAAACAAGCAACTTTTGCGCAATTTGTAAATCATTTTTTAAATTTTATTTTTCTGTGTATTCCATACAGGATTCCCTGACGATCAGATTACATGGGATCTCAGCCTTTAACGGAGTACGGATACTAAGGTTTGATGCAGCGTAGATCAGGTTTGCTCCATGCTGTCCCATATCATATGCCGGAGCATTTACCGTTGTAAGTGCAGGAACTGTATACTCACTAAGCTCTGTATTATTAAAGCCAACAAGTGAAATATCCTCCGGAACTTCCATATCCGCTTCCTTGAATGCCTTTAATGCTCCTACCGCAAGAGCATCACTGGCTGCAAAGATTGCACTTGGACGTTCGTCAGATCCTGCTATCACTTTTCCCATCTCATAACCGGAGAATGTATTGAAGTTTCCCTCATACAGATATTTCTCGTATGGAAGATCCTTTTCTTTCATATATGCAATGTATTCTTCCAATCTTGGATCAACCAGAAGCTCATGATTTCCCACATACTCTTTACCACCCATAAATCCAATCTTGCGATGTCCCAGATGGTACAGATAATCAAGTGCATCCCTTACTGCCTGTTTAAAGTCCATCGTTAGGGAAGTAATATTATAATGCTCCACCTTCATATCCAGAAATACAATATTACTGCATATCTCTATAAATGATTTTACTTCCTCCTGTGCAAACTTACCCAGGCAGATAATTCCATCACAACCACGCAGCATGTCCAGATAGTTGCTGTCATTCCGAAATACCCGAACCAGTTCAATCGACTGGCTGATACAGAAATCCTCGATTCCCTTTCTTGCGGACAGATAATAGCTATCTTTCATCTCATCTTCTGCAGAGAACCAAAGCACAAGCCCAAGCTGGAATGATTTCTTTAATCTGGCTGACTTTTTCTTTGTATAATGCAATTCTTTCGCTGCCCGAAGGACTCTTTCCTTTGTCTCCGGTAAAACATTTAATGTCGGATCATCGTTCAAAATTCTTGAAACTGTAGCCGGTGACACATTTGCCCATCTCGCAATATCCTTGATTGTCGTCATAATATACCTCTTTACTCCATATTTATTGGATAAATTTACTATATTTTTACCAACCTAGTGTAACAGATTTTTTTTTATTTTTCAATTACTTTTTCAGTAAATCTTTACTAAAGTATTATTGACATTTTACTAAACATATGCTATTCTGTCACTATAAAGAACAAACAGACTTAGAAAAACAGACACATCTGTACAAGTAAACACACATTTACGCACCGTACAGATATAAGCACATCAATTATCATGTATGATCAGGAGGATAAACATATGAAACATGCATCTGAACTAATAAAAGACTTTGAATCAGAACAGTACAATGAATTATTAACCGATATCTATGTCGATGAGCATCTGCTCGCTTATCAGAATGGCAGATATATCGCCGCTCTTCAGGAATTCATCAAAGATTTCGGAGACACAGAGGTATCTATCTTCTCCGCTCCGGGCAGAAGTGAAGTAGGTGGAAATCATACTGATCATCAGCACGGTCAGGTACTTGCCGCATCTATCAATCTGGATGCGATTGCCATCGTTGCAAAGACTTCCGATGATAAGATCCAGGTTATCTCAGACGGATATGATCTCATTACAATCGACGCATCCGACCTCTCTCTTGTAGAAAGTGAAAAAGAAACAACAATGGCTCTGATCAAGGGTGTTGCTGCCGGATTAAAGGAACACGGACACGCTGTTGGCGGCTTCAAAGCATATATCACCAGCGATGTACTGATCGGTGCCGGTCTTTCATCTTCTGCAGCATTCGAAACAATCATCGGAACCATCCTGTCGGGACTTTATAATAATGGTTCCGTATCTGCAATCGAGATCGCGATCATCGGCCAGTATGCAGAAAATGTATACTTCGGAAAGCCTTGCGGTCTGATGGATCAGATGGCATCTTCCGTCGGAAATCTTGTACATATCGACTTTGCAGATCCAGCCGATCCTATTGTTGAAAAGATCGACTTTGATATGGCAAAGAGCGGTTACAGTCTCTGTATCACTGATACAAAGGGCTCCCATGTAGATCTGACTGCTGACTATGCTGCAGTTCCTGCCGAGATGTGTGCCGTTGCGGAGATACTTGGCAAACCGGTATTAAACGAATTAAGTGAACAGGATATCATCGACCACATGACTGATATCCGCACCAAACTCGGCGACCGTTACCTGCTTCGTGCCCTTCACTATTTTGAAGAAGTAAAACGGGTAGAAATTCAAGCTGCTTCCCTGAAAAAAGGTGATATGCCTGCATTCCTTGCAGCTGTTAAAGCATCAGGCGATTCTTCTTTCAAGTATTTACAGAATGTATATACGAATAAAGATATTCAGGCGCAGAATGTATCTGTTGCTCTGGCTGTCAGTGATATCACACTTGGAAGCCACGGAGTAAGCCGTGTTCACGGCGGTGGTTTTGCCGGAACCATTCAGGCATTTGTAGAAAATGACACTGTTGAAACTTATCGTCAGGCTATGGATCATGTATTTGGCGAAGGCTCCTGTCATGTACTGAAGATCCGCAAATACGGCGGTATGCAGGTACTGTAAAACAGACGACATGATATAATGAACGCAAAATCACTTGCTTGCAAGAGGGCTGATTTTGCAGAATGCATAGAATGTGCGAAGCACATGATATAATGAACGCAAAATTATTTGCTCG